>Ga0172369_10001483_pt1 | contig 33753 bp, 32 predicted proteins | sample LakKiv25m_FD_114539 | JGI IMG/M metagenome (GOLD analysis project Ga0172369, IMG submission 114539) | Freshwater microbial communities from Kabuno Bay, South-Kivu, Congo - kab_022012_11.25m | ecosystem: Environmental > Aquatic > Freshwater > Lake | place: Democratic Republic of the Congo... | reverse complement strand
GGATTGGTTAATTCGTTGGCGCCCACTATTCCACCCGTCGGGTGAGCTCCACTGTCGTCAACCGCCACTACGGTTTCGCCGCCTATTTGGCTCTTGGTAAAGCTCCCGCTATTTGCCGTATTTAAAGTCCAGGTTTTATGGGTATCGTTTAAGGCAAAAACGCTGGGGAAAACCTTAAACAAAGTTAAATAGAAGCCCGAAATTAGACCCAATGCAATAAACAAAACGGCTACCAGATTAAGCTGAAACCGAGAAAAGTGCCACCTTGGCTCAAAGATATAGTTTTTAATTTTTTTTATCATATTAGTTTTCTGATTTTACATTACGTTTATCCAGAAGATTCAATCCTCTGGCGTTTAACTTACTGACAACACTTTTGCCGGTTTTCTTTTCAAGCTCTTTTCTGGCGTTTCCTGCAATTGATCCTCCTTCACGGGCAACTTTCTGATTTTCCGGATTGGTTTTTGGTTGGACTTTTTTGGAAATTTCCGTAGTTGAAGCCTCGGCAAGCATATTAAGGACCAACTCAAGATTAGTCATGTTGTCTCTTAAGTTTTCTTTCCTCAGGCTCTTTAGTTTTTTGTAGTCTTTTGTTTTTAACCCGGCCCAGGCAAAGGTGATAATATCGGTAAGTAAGGCAAATTGCTGCGAACCTTTTACGCCTCTATCTTCCCATTCATCCGTCAAGTCTTTTCTAACCTCAATGCTTTTGAGTCTTTGGTTGATCCAATTTCTGGAATAACCCCGTTTGAGATAAAAATTTAATGCTCTTTGGATACCTTTTTCAGGGTCTTCTGCTTCTTCGATTCTTTCGTAACCGACACGTGCGAGCCACAACTTGAATGGTTCTGCTTGTGGAGATGGAATTGATTGGATTATGCGAAAAAGTGTTTCTGTGTCTGTACAGTCAGTTTCTCTTAATTTTCCATCAGGTGCTTTTAATTTCAACTGTACGATTTTTTCGTACACTTCACTTCCTTCAGATGAAAGTTTGGCTTTCAAGTCAGACCAATAACGTCGGGGTATTGTACTGTCGGTCAGAGTCTGCACAATATCAATGATTGAAAAATACCACTTTTCGTTCTTTTCATCCCAGTACCGACGAATCCTCTTACCTTCAAAAATGGCGATTGTTTTGGTTGTGTTTTCTGGTTTCATTTTAGTATCTATTTAGGCACATAATTTTATATACAAACACCTCTTACCAAGAGGCTTACAATTAGTATAAACAATTAACAGAAAAAGTTAAATAGAATTGCTTGTCAAGAGAAATATCCAGGCTAAAAACTGGAACAATCGCAGTTGTTCGCAGATGATTTTCATTGGTTTAGTGGTGTTTGGCTTATGGAAATTGTTTTCAAACAGGTTTTTTTGCAGAAGATAAGCGTTGGCGTGTTTCAGATGACCTCTTACCGAGCTATATGTTGCCTCAAGTAAATTTTGACCGGTTTTACTAGCTGCCTCAAGCCTTCTTTGCTTGAGTTTGCGCCGTATTCTTAATAGCGTCTTTCCTCTTACTCTAATATGGTCGTAGAAAATGAGGTAGCCCACAAACGGAATACCGCTCTTAACATTTTGAATTACAACTTTTTTGGGATGAAGACGAAGCTTAAGGCGGTCTGCAAGAAACCCACGGATATCTTCTCTTAACTTTATCAAATGGTCTTTATTGGGATGGATAATCAAAAAATCATCCATATAGCGGGCATACCACTTTTCTTTCAATTTTTCTTTCACAAAATGGTCCAATTCATTCAAATAAACATTTGCAAACAGCTGACTGGTTAAATTGCCAATGGGAAGCCCCTGTCGACTTTTATTATTCACAATCTCGGATGGTGGAAAAATCGAACAACTATTAGCATTAACACAGCTATGCCTAGTGACAATTTTTTCTATAAGTCTTCTGATTTTGGGGCAGATTACTTTTTTATTGATAATGTCAAGAAGAATATCCCAAGAAACGCTGGCGAAATATTTTTCAATATCCATTCGCAGGCAATATATGGGGGTTTCTTTACCGTACTTGCATCTGGCTGCCTGCAAAAATTTTTTTACCCTGCGCAAGCCAAAATGCGTACCCTTATTTTTCCGGCAAGCATACGAATCATAAATAAAGCAGTGGTCAAATAACGGCTCTATTTGGCGTACTAATGAATGCTGAAGAATCCGGTCACAAAAGGCGGGAGCCGCCACTTTTCTTACTTTTGGATCAGAGACCGTAAAACAAACATAGGTTGAAGGCAGATAACATTCGGCAAGGAGTTGTTTTTCTAATTTAAGAAGGTTATTTTCCAAGAAAAAACCGTAATGAGCAATATTCTTCTTATACCGTTTACATTTTCTTGCCTTTTGGTAGGCAGACAATAAACTTTCAAAATCGGCAATTTTACTGTACATAAAATCAAAAAACGCGGGCCGGTTTTTATGCCGGCCCGTCACACATAACCAAAGTACCTATTTACTCCTGCTCTTAAACTAAGAGCCCGGAAATACAGGCATTATGTTCCCTCGCCGAGGCGGGGCAGAGAAAACTTGGTGATCTTTTAGGACACCGGGCATGTATCCGTAAACACATACCGCTCCATCCTGGCGCTTGTGATCACTGGCGCAACGGAAGCCAATATTGTTGTTCTGATTGCTAGGAGCATTGTTCAAATTCAAAGTAAACACCCCCGCATTGCCGGCATTGTTCCAATTGCCACCACGTAGAAACGCGTTGCAGTTTTCCCTATTCTAAAAGTAGCAAAAAATAGTTGTTTTGAATAGGTTATACGTTTTTATTTAGAAAGAGCCCAGCTATAAAGCATCTTTCCAATTTCGTTTAGCTTTTCGGATGCGTACCTGTACTGGGTTATACTTATAAAACGAAGGTCCTTTGTAAGGCGAATCAAAATACGCAGTTCGTCGAGATCATCTGTCATTTGCGCTTGAATTGTTTGCCTCTCAAGCTCTCTGTTTTTATTTGCCTTTACCGAATGCAGTAGAAGGTTTACCCCCAACTTCTCGATATGTTTTCCCAAAACAAGGCGGTGGCTTTTGGGAATTCTATTTACGATTGGATAAAGCCAAAGGAGAAAGTCGTAAATTTTCTGGAAAATAATTAGTTTGTCGGCAGGCATTACTAAAGTTTATACCTTTCCATTATGCGCGACAAAATCGGCAAGCGTGCCCTCGAAACCTAGTCTTAAAATCAATTTGTTTTAATATCCGAAAATAGCCTACACACAGTGTTGGAATTTATCAGCTGCATTATTTGCAGCATTAAAACTTTGGTGATCGAAATTATAAGTTTGCCACGGTGAAAGTCCCATTCCTATTTTGGACAAAATAGCTTGTCCTTCAGCGCTCCAAAAATCCAAACCCATCTGATCTAGAGTAACTATCTTCGGTAGTTCCTGTAGAATAGGGACAATATGGATATTTTTAGCTTGCGATATATCTCGCATAGGTTCGCGCCCATCGGTGGTAATAACCGTTACCTCTGGCTTGTCAAGAAGTTCCAAGGCTTCACCAACATAAATTGGATAGGTAGCGATAATAAGAATTCTTTTAGCCCCCATTTCTAACAACCTATTGATGGTAACGTCCATAGTTCCGCCAGTTGAGATAAGGTCCTCGATAATAACCGCAGTAACACCGTTAAAATAAGAAATATCTTCAGCACGAAACTTAACCTCTTTTTGCCCATCTAGTTTTACCTTTTCCCCTTGAATATTATGAGCGCAATTTACCCTTGCAGCCGCCAAGTAATCTTTGCCATAAGCGGCCATCTCGCTTGCGCCATCGTCACCAGCAACAGTAACATGAGGATTTTCGGGCTGAATAATCCCATTTTTTATGCCGTAGTTAAGGAGCTTGGGGACCACAGTTAAATCAACAACATGAATTCCTTCTCGCATTGCGAAATAGGCAAAAGCCGGGGAGTGCGAGTCAACACAGAAAATTCTTTTAACCCCATGAGTACTCAAATTCTGCAGCAACTCTACCATTGGTACGACTTCAATATATTCTTTCCCATTAACCATTACCGGTTGGTAACGATCACCTCTTTGTAGGGGAAAGTAAGTTGTTACATATGTGATTGGAAGGTGGTTGCCCATTCGATTTAACAGTCCCAGTAAATCAGAAATGGCGAGAACCTCATTAGCAAACTGGGCACGGCCAAAGATATGAAGCGGACGAGGCTGATTATTAATATCTTCAAGAAGAGCCGCTTCTACCAATAAAGTAAACTCATTATCCCTATAAGATGTGAAAAAAGTTTCAGTTCCCTGTAAATCAATTGGAAGACTTTCTCGGCAACGGCACTGAGGGTGATCAAGGCGGTGTTCGAAGAGGGCTCTTGCTAATTCTTTTTTCTCTTCCGTGTTAAACCGCTTTGTTAATTCTCGCTCGGCTAAAGGATTTAAAATTAGACTATTTCTTTGTTGTACATCGCGAAAACGCCATTTATCTGGTGTCATATGAATTTTTATATTGTAATACTCGAAAGTTAAAAAACCAATAGTAAAAAATATAAGGAGTGGTGCTGCCAGCGGGAGTCGAACCCGCGATCTTCGCCGTGAAAGGGCGACGTCCTAGGCCACTAGACGATGGCAGCTCAAGAGCCACTATTTTACCAAATTCCGCTCTTATAAGACGGGCCTACTTGTTCTTAAGATTCTTTATTAAATCCTTAAGCACTTCCCTAGCCGCTTCTTTTCCTCCTAAGCCGAAAGCTAGGCCACCCGCCAAGGCAATCATAAACACAATCCCGGTAAACAAAATTCGAATTAAATCCTGGGCTACTCCCAGTTGATTTAAGACCACGAGCATTGTGAAAGTTAGGATTGCATATCGGGAAAAATTGGCCATCGTTTTTGCTAGAGGCCCCTGCATACTCCGCACACTATTGTGGACAATGTCGTAGCTAAGATTGGCAAAAATATAACCAACTAAGCCAATAACTACCGCCACAATTACATTGGGTAGGTAAAAGAGAAGGTTGTTCAAAACTACCACCATTCGCGAGAGTTCCCAAATCTCCATTGCCGGAACCAAGAACAAAATCATTGTTACCCATCTCAAGAGTTCCCCAATAACCTCAACCCAAAGGCCCACTGTTTTGTCGTTGGCGATTTTTGTCTTTTTAAGAAACTTGTCAACCTTAACAAAATTAACCAGGCTTCGAAAAAGCTCTTTTACCACTCTAGAGAGCAGAATACCCAAAATAACCACTAATAGGCCGTAAAAAAAGCTTGGTAAGTAGGCAAGCGTTTTTTGATAGAAGCTTGTGAAGACATCAATTATTGGATTCATCTGTTTATCATCTCCGATCTGTTTTAGATTTTAACAAATCAGCCGTTACTTTAGTAGAATTAAGCAAATGCTGCAGCTTTTTTATGGGCGCGATAGTTTAAGGATGGATGAGTACTATTTGGAATTTCGTAAGAACTACTCTGAGATTGTTCCTATTGAGAACTTATTTCCTCAAACAGTGGAAGAGAAACTTGGAACAACAGGACTTTTTAGCGAAAAAAAACTCTTTGTATTTAAAAATATTTTTGCCAAACAGATTCGTCTTGGGAAAGTCTCTCAAAATCTCGATCAGTTACTTAAAGTGTTAGCTCGATTTAGTGATCGGGCAATCTTGTTTATTGAGGAAGACGAAAAGAAGCTCAAGTACTATAAGCAGTACTTTCCCAATATTCTCACTAAAGAGTTTAAGGTGAGTCAGGTGCTATTTACATTTCTCGACAGCTTTAAACCCGGGAATTTTGCGGACTGTTTCCGTTATTGGCAAAAAGCGCAACTTACCGATGCCCCGGAACTGATTTTTTTTCTGCTTAAACGTCGCCTTAGAGAGTTGCTTGCCGTAAGGCAGAATGAACTTAGAGGTAACTATCAGCCTTGGTATTTGGCGAAGTTGAAATCGCAAAGCCAGGCCTTTGAAACAGCTAAACTGCTAAAAATTTATCACTCGTTGTTTAATTTTGAGGTTGGGCAAAAACAAGGAATACAGCCACTTAAAGTTTCACAAGCATTAGAAACGATAATTGCTCTTAATTTGTAGTATTATTATAGAAATTAAGTTAACAGTTATTAACAGAAATCATTATGTTAAATATTAATACCGGGGCCTTTCACGATTACGATATTCGAGGAATCTACCCTACGGAGGTTGACGAAAACTTTTACTATCACTTGGGTAAAGCCATTGCGCTTTACTTTAAGGAGGGTCCTTTAGCAGTTGGTTATGATGCTCGTAACTCCTCACCTTCGCTTTGTGCACAGTTAATTGAGGGGATTACCGATTATGGAGTAGGGGTATTTGACTTGGGGCTTATATCCACGGAGATGCATAACTTTGCCTCTGGCAAGTATGGTTTTGTCGGTAACATAATTGTTTCCGCCTCTCATAATCCGCCTCAATATAATGGGGCGAAAATTCTTAAAAAAGGAGTAGTGGCACTTCACGGGGGGTTTGGTTTGCCAGAAATAAAAGCCTTAATGAATGAAGAGCGCCCAAAAAGCGCGACTAAGGGAACGGTTATCAAAAAAGAGATCTTTAATGATTGGATCGAACACGCTCTAAGTTTTGTGGATCTTACTAAATTTAAGCCACTAAAAGTCGTTGTTGACGCTGGGAATGGAATGGGTGGTCCGTCTTGGCAAGAAATGCAAAAGCGTTTGCCGGTAGAGATTGTGCCCTTATTTTTAGAGCCAGACGGCAACTTCCCGCATCACGTGCCCGATCCTTTAAAGGACGAGAACACCTTGGAACTTGCAGCGAAAGTTGTTGAAACCAACGCTGACCTGGGAATTGCTCTCGACGGGGACGCGGACCGGATTTTTTTTATCGATGAGAGGGGTAAGAAAATCAACGGCTCCCTTACAACCGCCATTTTGGCCGATACCTTGCTTAATGAACAGCCCGGATATTATTTGTACAACGCTATCTGTGGTCGGGTTGTTCCGGAAACAATCAAGGCTAAGGGTGGTAAACCGCTGCGAATGCGTGTTGGGCATTCCTTTATTAAGGCAAAAATGCAGGAGCTTGGGGCGGTTTTTTGTGGTGAGCACTCGGGGCACTATTTCTTTGGTAAAAATTACGGAGCGGAAGCCTCACTGGTTGCCGGATTAATCATGATCGAAAAGTTATCCGAGGCTAACGAGAAGATGTCCGAGATAGTGGCCAAATTTGACAAGTATCCTATCTCTGGCGAGATTAACTTTAAAGTGCCGGATGTTGCAGCAACAATTAATGCTTTGCGTGAGCACTATCGATCTAGGGCAGACTCAATGGACGAAGTTGACGGCCTGAGCGTTTGGTTTGCCAACCGCTGGTTTAATTTACGCGGTTCCAAAACCGAGCCTTTGTTACGGCTAAATATTGAGGCAGACAACCCGGAAATTTTGGCCAAACAAAAAACCGAGCTTTTCGAGTTTCTTGAAAAACAAGGAGCGCAAAAGGCCTGAATTAGCAGTTAAAGTTAATTAAATGGATAAGGCCCTTGAATCGATCAAATTAATCCCTGAACAGATTACGCAAACTTGGAATGAGGTTATGAATCTTGATCTGCCCCAGAAGTTGGGTTCGGCTCAATCTGTCGCAATTAGCGGCATGGGAGGATCAATCTATAATTACTATATTCTTAAGGCGCTCTTTGGCAAAACATTGACCGTTCCCTTGGTGAGAATCAATAACTATGGTTTACCTGGATTCTTGAATAAAAACAGCCTACTGATTGGTTCCTCATATTCCGGTTCAACCGAAGAAGTGCTCTATAATGTTCAAGAAGCCCAAAGAAAAAGTATTCCCGTAATTGTTTTTGCTGCCGGTGGAGCTCTAATTGAGCATGCCAAAGAAAGAGCTGTTCCTTTTTATCAGTTTAATCCCTTAAATAATCCGAGTCAGCAACCGCGTATGGGGCAAGGGTATATGCTTTTTGGCGCAATTGGGATCTTTAAAAAACTAGGATTCATTAAAGAAGAGATTGATCTAGAGGTGCTTTTGGAAATTAAAGAGCGCTTGGGGAGTATTGCCGCAAATGCCAAAAGTCTTGTTCCCAAACTAATTGGTCAGGAAATTTTCTTTGTTGCCGCCGATCACTTGGCGGGGAATGCCCATATTTTGCGCAACCAAACAAATGAAACCGCCAAGCTTTATGCCGATTACAATCTTCTGCCAGAGTTAAATCATCACCTGTTGGAAGGTTTGAAGAATCCAAAGGCCCTGAAACGAACCTTCATTTGTATAGACTCAGAACTCTACTTTGAACGTAACCAAAGGCGGGGAGAACTGACGCGCGAGGTTATTGAAAAGAACGGTTATCCGGTGCTGTCTTTTCAGCCCCGCTCGGCAACGGCTCTGGGTCAATTTGTGGAAACTTTAATTTGGGGAGGCTATCTGACTTATGAGTTGGGTAAGGCTTATGGAGAAGATCCGAATCTTATCCCTTGGGTCGACTATTTTAAGAGCAAGCTGGGCCAATTTAGTGCGCTTGAAAACTAAATCTAAACGGTTATAATCTTGATAAATAAATTATGAAAAGGGTAAGAGTTGGGCTAAACGGTTTTGGAAGAATCGGTCGGGCATTTACCCGTATTGCTCTGGAGCGCAACAGTTTTGATCTGGTGCGAATCAATACTCGCAAAAACACTCCGGAACTCCTAAGCTATCTCCTTAAATATGACTCAGTATACCGGACCTATTCTAAAGAAATTAGTTTTACTGATGCGGCAGTGGTGGTTGAGGGTAAAGCGATTAGGGCCTCTCAGGGTAGTGAACCCTCCGAACTTGGGTGGGAGGCAGATCAGGTGGATATTGTCGTTGACGCAACCGGCGCCTTTACCACAAAAGAGGAGTTGGAAAAACACTTAGGGGAAACCGTCAAGAAAGTTATTTTAACTGCTCCCTCCAAAGACGAAGCAGTACCCCACGTGGTTTTAGGGGTAAACAGTCAAAATATTGATTTTGTTGCAAACTCGGTAATCTCCAATGCCTCCTGTACTACTAACTGTGCTTCCCCTCTGTTTAAAGTACTTCAGGATAATTTAGGTATAGTTTCGGGAATGTTAACGACAATTCATGCCATGACTATGACCCAGAGCATGCTCGACGATCCACTCAAAACTAAAGATCGTTCGCGCGCGGCCTTTTTGAACATTGTCCCCTCAACCTCTGGAGCCGCCAAAGCGGTTGTAAAAACTATTCCTGAGCTGGCGGGAAAGATTGAAGTGGGAGCAATCCGGGTGCCGGTTCCGAGCGGTTCGCTGTCTGACATTACCGTTTTGGTTTCTAAGCCAACAACTGCGGAGGAAGTTAATAATCTCTTTCTTTCTGCTAGCCAGTCGCAAATGCAGGGGATACTAGGATTTAATAAAGAAGTTTTGGTTTCAAGTGATTATTTAGGTTCATCTTTTTCCTGTGTTTTTGATCCCAACTATACCAAGGTGATCAATGGAAATTTGGTAAAGGTGATGGGTTGGTATGATAATGAATGGGGTTATTCGACCAGATTGGTCGATTTGGTTGAGTTGATTGCAAAAACCTTTTGATGATTAAATTTATTGACCAAGCTCGGTTTAAGAATAAACGAGTCCTTTTGCGAGTTGATTTTAATGTTTCCTTATCAACCGATGGATTTAAAATCGCCGACGACGCGCGAATTCAACAAGCTTTGCCAACGATTAATTATCTTTTAAATAACGGTAATAAACTAATTCTAGTCTCTCATTTGGGGCGGCCAAAAAAACGAGATCCCCGTTACTCTTTGGCCCTGGTGGCCAAACGTTTAGGCAAACTTATTTCGGGCTACAAAGTTACGCTAATCAGCGATTTTCAAACTTCGGCTGACCGAAAAATAATTGCCCAACAGTCTGATAAAGAAGTACTTCTGCTGGAGAATATTCGTTTTTATCCAGAAGAAAAGAAGGGTTCACTGGATTTTGCCAAAGAGCTCTGTTCCTTGGCCGATGTTTATGTCAATGATGCTTTTGGGGTTTCCCACCGCGCCAGTAGTTCAATTATCTTCCCACCGGAAATTTTACCTTCATATGGAGGACTGCTCTTAAAGCGGGAGATTACAATGATTGATAGGTTGATAAAAAGTCCTGCCAAACCGGTGGTCGCAATTGTTGGAGGTGCCAAAGTAAGTACCAAAATACACATTTTAGATCGACTCTGCCAAATAGCCGACTACCTTTTGGTTGGTGGAGGGCTAGCCAACACACTGCTTATTGCCCAAGGGTATGAACTGGGAAAAAGCGCTTATGGTTATGAAGAGATTGAGGTCGCGCGCCGCTTGCTTTATCAATCAAAAAGAAAACGGGCAAAGATTATTTTACCGGTTGATATGATTGTTGGTCTTCCCGACGTTGATGATTTTCCAGGCGAAACTCGGGCACTCTCCGATATTCCTTTGAATCGGCAGGTTTTAGATATTGGGCCTTCAACTCAGGCTTTGTTTGCAGGTTATATTTCTAAAGCGAGAACAATAATTTGGAATGGGCCGATGGGATATTTTCAAAATCCTGCTTATCGAATCGGCACCGATTTTGTTTACTATACTATTGCCAATAACCCTCAGGCTAACTCCCTGGTTGGTGGTGGGGATACCTTGGCGGCGATCTCCAACAAGGATTATCTTGGCAAGATAACTCACCTTTCCTCAGGCGGTGGAGCGATGCTTGAATATATCGAAAAAGGCACTCTTCCGGGAATTGAGGCTCTCAAATAAACTAGCCAAAAGTTTTATTTCCGCTATACTTTTTATATGAGCCAAAAATATATTGCTTGGTTTGATGAGGTTGATAAACACGATATCCCCATTGTTGGAGGTAAGGGAGCCAATCTCGGAGAGATGACTAAGGCCGGATTCCCCATTCCTTATGGATTTGTGGTCACCTCAGCCGCCTATTTCTATTTCTTAGAAAAAGAAAAAATTAAGGAGCTTATTGCCAAGGAACTGCGAACGCTCGACGCCAACAATCCCGAAAATCTTCATCGTGTTTCCCAAAATGTGCAAAAAATTATTCTGCGCACTCCTATTCCAGAGGAAATTTCCCAACAAATTGGCACGTACTATGAGCAGATTTTAGCGCGCGAGAGGAAGGGAAAACCATTTGTGGAAAAGGCCAAAGGTCGCCTTAAAGCCGCTTTTAATCCGCCATTGGTGGCGGTGCGTAGCTCGGCAACGGCCGAAGATTTGCCGGATGCCTCGTTTGCTGGACAGCAAGAAACCTATCTTAATGTGCGTGGCGAAGCTAATCTTTTACGGAAGGTGCGTGAGTGTTGGGCCTCATTGTTTACCGAACGGGCTATTTTTTACCGAACCGAAAAGAAGTTTGACCACTTTAAAGTCGGTTTGGCGGCCGTGGTGCAAAGAATGGTGCAGTCCGATAAATCGGGGATTATGTTTACGGTTGATCCAGTTACCAATGACAAAACCAAGATCATTGTTGAGGCAATTTTTGGTTTAGGAGAGTACATTGTTCAGGGCAAAGTAACTCCGGACCAGTACATTGTGGACAAGAAAGAACTGAAGATCCTGGAAACCAAGGTTGGTTATCAGGATCTGAAATTTATTAAATCAGGCACGATTAATAAAGAAATCAAACTTTCTCGTCACACTGGTTCTGTCCAGAAACTTTCAAAGTTAGAGATTCTGAAAATTGCGCAACTGGGAAAGCAGATTGAACGGCATTATTTTTTTCCTCAAGATTTAGAGTGGGCAATTGAAGGGAAGGATTTTTTTATTGTCCAGTCACGCCCAATTACGACTCTTGCCAATGGTGCTGGAGCCCCCCAAATTAAAGTTACTCAGAGCGTTTTTCTTAAAGGAGATACCGCCTCTCCGGGAGTTGCCACGGGAACGGTAAAGAAAATTGAAAGCCCGCGGGAAATTGGCAAAATTAGTGCTGGTGATATCCTTCTTGCTTCCCAAACCAATCCCGATTACGTTCCTGCGATGAAAAAAGCGGTGGCAATTATTACTGAGCACGGTGGTCGTACTTCCCATGCAGCGATAGTTTCGCGCGAGCTGGGAATTCCCTGTGTAGTTGGAGTTGAGGGAGCAATGAAGCGAATTAAGGATGGAGAAACCCTAACAGTCAATGGAAGTACCGGTGAGATTTATAAGGGCAAGGTTAGTATTTTGGAGAGCGAAGAAAAGCACACCAAACACAAAACTCGAACCAAGGTTTATTTGAACCTTGCTGAACCAGAGCAGGCAGAAGAGTTTTCCAAATTACCGGTCGATGGGATTGGATTGCTAAGGGCGGAGTTTATGATTGCTAACATTGGTGAGCACCCCAAAAGTTTAATTAAAAAGAAGCAAAGTCAGATCTTCGTAAATAAACTTGTGCGTGACTTAACTAAAATCTGTTCTGCCTTCTATCCCCGACCGGTAGTCTATCGGGCAACCGATTTTAAAACGAATGAGTATCGCTTTTTGAAGGGTGGCAAGGCCTACGAACCCGAGGAGTCTAACCCAATGCTTGGTTATCGGGGAACCTACCGTTATATCTCCGATCCGGAGGTTTTCAACCTTGAGGTAGCTGCAATTAAAAAAGTACGAACTTCAGGACTGAATAACTTGCACATTATGTTCCCTTACGTCGTCCGGCCGGATCATTTACGCCAGGCGAAAGAGCTGGTGGAGAAGAGCGGCGAAAAGTTTGGTAAAGATTTTAAGATTTGGATGATGGTTGAGTTGCCGGTAAACGTCATTATGCTTGAGGACTTTTTGGCAGTTGGGGTACACGGAGTTTCCATTGGTAGTAACGATCTCACAATGCTCACTCTGGGGGTTGATCGAGATAACGAAACCGTTGCTCCGCTTTTTGATGAGCGCAACAAGGCAATTTATTGGGCCCTAAAGCGCACGATCACTGTTTGTAATAATCTTGGAGTTACTTCCTCTATTTGCGGACAGTCCGTTTCCGATTATTCGGAAATTCTCGAGGTGGCGGTGAAAAATGGAATTACCAGTGTTTCCGTTAATAATGATGTGGTTTGGAAAGTGAGAGAAAGCATCTACAATTTGGAGCAGCGAAAATGAGTTCCCTGATCAAATCCCTAATTGCTTACAGTGAGTACGATAGTGGGGGAAACCTAACCTTAGCGGGAAAACTAGTTTTGGCCGACGGAAGAGTGGTTTTTGCCTCTATTCCCAATCATCTTTCCAAAAATAAGTTGCCTTTAGAACTTTTGGAGGCAGGGAAGGCGGTAAAATATATTAACGAACTAATTGCTCCGAAATTGCAAAATGTTAATCCTCAAGATCACCAAAAAATTGATGCCTGGCTTGACAAGATAGACCAAACTCCCAATAAGCAAATTATCGGAGCCAATACTACGCTCTTGATTTCCAAACTCCTTTATCGTGCCGGGGCAACGATTGCGGGAATGGAGCTTTACCAGTATCTTCGGCAGATTTTCAATACTCATTTTTATAACCTAGAGATAAAAAAAATGCCAACACCACTTTTTAATCTGATTAGTGGGGGAAATCATGGCTCGGCCAACCTTAACTTTCAGGAGTTTGGAGTGGTATTTTCCTCAAGCCTGAGCTATGCCGAAGCGCTTGAGCGGGGAGCGAATATGCATCGAGATTTAGAAAAAGTCTTTCAATACCGGAATATTTATACAGGAGTGGGAATTGACGGCGCCTATGTTCCTAATCTTTCTTCCAATTTCGACGCCCTAGAAATTATTAAAGAAGCAATTCTTAAAAACGGTTACAAAATTGGTCTGGACATTTTTTTTGCCTTGGACATTGCCGCCAATTTCTTTTACAAAGGAGCAAAGTATTACCTCTCGGAAGAGCTTGGGGCAATTGACACCAAAGGAATGCTTGAGCTCTATGAGAAAATTTTTCGTGAGTATCGGTTTCTAATTTTAGAGGATCCTTTTGCCGACAGCGATCTTAATGGCTGGAAGGAGGCGGTGGCGAAATTTGGGGAGAAGTCACTAATTATGGGAGACGATCTCCTAACTTCTCTTCTCCCAAAGCTTGACCGTGCCGCCAAAGACAATCTCTGTTCCTTGGCGGACCTTAAACTTACTCTCTCGCCAACAATTTGGAAAGCCTTTGCCTTTCTGGGACAAGCGAAAAAGCTGCTTTTAAAAACGATTGTTTCGCAAACTGCAATTGAAACTAACGATGACTTCCTCGCCGATTTTGCGGTCGCTGTTCAGGCAGATTATGTTAAATTTGGACCTCCGCAAAGAGGCGAACGTGTGGCGAAACATAACCGAATGTTAACGATTGCCACCCAACTTAAATTAAAATGACCGAGATTGTCTGTGTTGGTAGTTTAACCCTGGATTTGTTTTTTCAGGACGACTCCTTGACGGTAGAAAAGAACCGCTTTTTTTTAGCTATCGGTGGCAAGTATGTGGTGAACTATTTCAGTCAGGCGGTTGGGGGAGGCGGAGGAAATGTGGCTGTTGGTCTTTCTCGTGCCGGGGTCAAGAGCGCTCTTTTCACGGAAATTGGTACCGGCGGAGTGTCGCAGTTGATTCTCGCGAAATTGAGCGATGAGGGGGTGGGAACTCAGTTTTTAATAAAGCGAGAGGATTTAACCAATGTTTCCGCGATTCTGCTTTCAAACAGTGGGGAGCGTACAATTATTAATCACCGCTCCCACGAGAGTAAACTAACTCTTCTTGAGCATAAAGACAGTATCTTTACCGGAGCTAGCGCTCTGTATTTGGGCAATATGCCGGAGGTAAGTCTCAAGGCGCGTTTGGAGTTATTAACACAAGCGAAAAATCAAGGAGTAACTACCTATCTTAATTTGGGGGTTAAAGACTGCCGTCGGGGATTAGCCAAATTAGCGCCGGTTTTAAAACTGGTTGACACTTTAATTATTAACCGTTACGAGTTGGCCGATATTTTGGGTTTTCCGGCCAATGAGCTGGTTCCAGGAAAGATCAGTTACCGGGAGCGACTTTTTAATTCAGCAAAATCGCTTCTGGTAATTACCGATGGCGAATTTGGCAGCTATGCACAGAGTGCTGAGGGGATTGTCCGTCAAGAGGCATTAAAGGTTAAGCGGGTGGTCGACGCCACTGGTGCGGGAGATGCCTTTACTTCGGGTTTTATTGCGGCTCGGTTCTATGGTTTAGATTTACAGTCGTCATTACTTTCTGGAGCGAGAAATTCCGCTTCAATAATTCAAAAAATTAACGCTCAAGATGGTCTTTTAAATAAGGAAAGTTTACTAAGAGCGGTTTAATTGTGTTTTTAGCTCGGCTATTACCTTGCCTACTTCTACTTGGCGCCCGACCACTCGCAAAACCTGCCCAAGAAGGAACTGGAGCGAGTTCCCTTTACCCAAATGATAATCGGCAACTGCCTTGGGTTGGGCTCTGAGAACATTGCTGACAGCATCTTCCAACTGCCCTTTTTTAATCTCTGTTTTGGTTAGTAACTTTCTAATTTCTGCCATTATTTGTTCTGTTGCCTGATTAAGGGCTACTTTTTTATTGATTAATAAATTAGCAATATCGATTGGAGAGAACTCTAGGGTGCTGCTTAGTAGTTCAAGAAATTTGTCCCCTAACTCTTTGTTTTCAGTCAAAACTTGGGCGGCCTCTGATGTTAATTTGCACTCCTCCTTTAGTCTTATAATCCGTTCTTTGGGAAGTTCGGTTTGCTCAAGCTGTTTTTCAATTTGTACCAAATACTCCTGTGTAAAGGCAAACGGCGGGATATCTGGCTCTGGAAAATAACGATAGTCGTGCGCATTCTCTTTAGAGCGCATTGCCTCGGTTTTTCCGGTTGACTCTAGGTAACGGCGGGTTTCCTGTTTGGGAGTCTTTCCCTCGTCAAGGAGAAGCGCTTGGCGCTTTTCCTCAAAGTCGATGGCTTTTTTTACAAACTTAAAGGAATTGATGTTCTTAACCTCAATTTTATAGTTCGGGAGTTGGTGATTTTTATTCCAAGCCGTTTTCTCAACGAGGGAAATATTGGGCTCACAGCGCATACTCCCTTTTTCCATATCCGCATTAGACACCCCAAGATACTTAACCAAAAGCTGGAGTGCTTTGAGGTATGCAACCGCGTCGTTGCTGCCTTCAAGATCCGGACGGGTGACGATCTCTACCAAGGGAACACTTGAGCGATTAAAATCGACCGCACTCTCAAAGGAGTGTGCGCCCTGTCCATGCACTAATTTGCCGGTGTCCTCCTCAAGGTGCACTCTTTCGATATTAATTCGCTTACCGCCAATTTTTAAATAACCGTTATACCCAAAGGGTTTTAAATACTGACTGATCTGATAACCCTTGGGAAGATCTGGATAAAAATAATGTTTGCGCTCAAAATAAGATTCCAAATTAATTTTACAGTTGAGAGCTTTGGCAATCAAAATTGTCCAGGCAATTGCCTGAGCATTGGGAACAGGTAGAGCCCCAGGTAGGCCCAAACAAACCGGACAGATATTAGTATTTGGGAGCTTGCCAAAATAATTGGCGCTGCAGCCACAAAACATTTTCTGTTCGGTTTTAAGCTCAATGTGAGTTTCCAGACCAAGAATTGTTTTATATTTCATAAAAGTGGGGTGGTTTAATTTTACTAAACTGAGTTTCTTGTTCAAACTCCAAGGAAAGATCAACGAGCTTTTTCTCACTAAACCAGGGTCCAATTAGCTGTATGCCCACGGGTAAGCCAGCAGTTAGGCCAACCGGAAGACTAATTCCCGGTAACCCCGCGATTGAGGAAGCCTCAACCAACTGATCCATAATCTCGCCAAACATTGGGTTGTTTTCACTTTCCCCAATTTTAAGTGCCGGAGTAGGGGTAGTGGGAGCAGCGATCAGATCAACCTTAGTAAACTCTTCTTTAAAATTATTCAAAATTAAGGTCCGCGCTTTTTGCGCCTTAAGATAATAGGCATCATAATAACCACTGGAAAGGGCAAATGCCCCAAGCATCATTCGCCGCTTTGCCTGTTGCGAGAAAGCGCTTCGGGGGTGCCCAAACCTTATTCCGTCAAATCGGCAAAGGTTTGAGGAAACCTCGGCACGCTGGAGAATGGTATAGATGGAAATTGAGTACTTAGGATTAATCAACTTAATCTTTTTTAGAGTATGGCCTAGCTTCTCAAAGATTTTCATTGCTGCCCAAAACTGCTCAACAACTCGCTTATCCACGCCCTCAAAATAATCATCACTAATGCCAATGGTTAGTTTGTGCTTAATTGTTGAGGGCGAAAGATAGTTAGGAACAGCCTCGGTAGAGGAGGTAGCGTCAAAACGATCGTGACCAGCAATCACCTGTAATATTAAGGCCGCGTCAGCGACTGAACGGGTAAGTGGGCCGGGGGAGTCCAAGCTTGAGCCCATGGCAATGACTCCATATCGGGAAACCCGCCCGTAGGTTGGCTTTAGCCCAACCACCCCACACCAGGCAGCCGGTAAACGGATTGATCCGGCAGTTTCTGAACCCATGGCAAAGGGAGGTAATCCGGCAGCTACTGCAGCAGCAGAGCCCCCGCTTGATCCTCCCGGAACCCGTTGGTAGTCATAGGGATTTTTGGTGGTTCCGTAGTCTGAGGTCTCGGTTGAGGAGCCGTGCGCCCAGGCATCCATATTCGTTTTACCAATAATTATTGCTCCTGCCTGTTTTAATCGGGTAATAACGGTAGCGTCGTAGGGAGGAATAAAGTTATCCAGCAACTTGGCTGAAGCAGTTGTGCGTAAGCCAGTGGTACAAAAATTATCTTTAATGGCAATGGGAATTCCCGCTAAAGGACGCTCAAATTGGGTTATCTTTGCCGCTTCTTTAATTGCGAGCTTATTAAAAGTGAGGTAGGCATTTAGTTTGGGATTATGCTTTTCAAGTTGAGCAAAAAGCTTTTCTACCACCTCTTTTGGATGTCTTTTTTTCGCACGATAACTATTTAAAAGTGAGCTAATCGTTGTCATTTACTATATCCCAAACCTTTAATTAGAAAATAGTTATCTCGTTTCTGGGGGGCATTTTTCAATGCCAGCAAAGGCGGAAGATTGCGCTCATTAAGTTTTTCTTCCTGGAATCGGTTCTTAATGCCGGTTGTTTGGTAAGTTGGCAAAACCGCTTCAGTTGGCAGCTCTAAGAGATTTTCAATAAAACCAACCGTTTCTTCCATCTCGCCAGCAAAGAGCTTAGCTTCTTTTTCACTTAGTTCTAACTGAATCAGTTGGGCAAGCAAATTAACTTCGGCAATACTAAATTTGGACATTCAATTTTTTAAGTAAATAACGGCGGTTTTGCTGTTCCAGTTTGTCTGAAATTGCTTTTAACTTAACCTCCTGATTATATTTTATTGAGAGGGCCTTTTCAATGAGAAAATCGGCTAGTTGCGGGTTACGGGGCAAAAGCGGTCCATGACTGTAAGTGCCCAGTGTGTTATAAACCAACAGCCCTTCATTTCCGTCTAAACCATTGTTTCCCTTCCCCCGAATCACTTTCCCTAAGGGAAGCTCAGTTTTTTTAAGATAAGTGCGCCCGGAGTGGTTTTCAAAACCAATTAAATAACGGCTTTCCCGAGAGTTAAACTGAGCTGCTGAAAGTAAGGTTGGGTGGGTAACTTCAAAAACCAACTCGCCAATTAGACGTTTTTCACTAGCGCTAGGGCTAACAGTATGAAAAGGAGCAGCGCCTAAGCCTCTAAGCCGGTTGTGATTGGCAGTTTCGTAGTACTCTCCCAAAAACTGATAGGCACCGCAAATAAACAATCCGGGAGTGCCAGCCTGAAGTTTTTCTAAAAGTAGTGCTCGCTTAGGAGCGGTCAAATCTTTTACAACCAGTTCTTGCTGAGCGTCTTCAGCTCCGCCCATTAAAAATAGATCTGCCTTTAGTAACTTCTCGGCTTTGGAACCTAGAGTATACTCAGTTACTCGATATTTAATCTGGCGCTCTTTCAGGCGATAAAGCAGTGTTTCGAGGTTTCCCCGATCCCCATAAGTATTCATCAGATCATAATACAACCAAGAAATCTCTAGCTCCATCCAAACCATTATAACCGATTCGCTTTATTTAGTTGACATTAGGTTGATATTGGTGAATAATGGAAGTAAATGGTGTTTTATGGTGAATATCAAGTGACAATCACTCAAGGAGCTCGATTGGTTCTCCCAAAAAAACTTAGGGAGCTAATCAAGGGCAACCAATTTGTCCTGACCAAAGGCTTTGATAAATGCTTGGCAGGCTACGACAAAACCGACTGGTCGGCGCGCTCAGCCGAATTTATGGCTAGTTCGCTTCTCAATACCGCTAACCTCGATCTTAAACGTCTGCTTTTTTCGGGAGCAATCTATATTGAGTTAGATGAACAAGGTCGATTTGTGCTCCCCAAAAGCCTACATGACTATTTAATGACTGCAGAGAAGGTTGTTTTTGTCGGAGTGGGGGATCATTTTGAAATTTGGAAACAATCAATTTGGCAAAACTACCTTGAAAGGGCGGAATCAAAAACAGTTACTCAAACAAATAATGATTAACTCTCTTCACACCCCCCTATTTTTAGAGGAAATTGCAGAGCTCCTAATTGAAAGACGAGTTCAAAGTGTTGTTGACGCTACCTTTGCTGAGGGTGGGCATGGAATCAGTTTAGCCAAACGGGGAATGACGGTTTTGGGAATTGAATGGGACGAGGAGATGTATGCCGTCGGAATGGTAAAAATTAAGGAAGCCAAACTTCCAAATTTAAGGCTGGTCCAAGGGAACTACCGAAAAATCGCACAACTGGCAAAGGCGGCCGGACTGCAAAAAGTTGAGGCCATTATCTTTGATCTTGGCTTATCGATGTATCAGCTGCGGCACAGCAAAAAAGGGTTTAGTCTTAATCGAGAGGATCAGCTTGATTTAAGAATCGGCAGCGAGCTTGAGCTATCAGCCCAGCAGTTCCTCAATAAAGCTAGTAGGACGGAACTAATTGACGAATTATCGGGCTTACTTGAAGATCGCTTGGCAACCAAAATTATTGCGCAAATCGATAGTTATCGTCATCATCGAGAGCTAAACTCAGTTGAGGATTTAAGGCTCGCCCTAGTACCTCTTAAACTGAACGATCAGCAAGTCAATCGCCTGTTGCGTAAGTTGCTTCAGGCTTTGAGAATTATTGTTAACGATGAGTTTGAAAATATTCGTGCGGCTTTTTTTAGCAGTCTGAAGCTTCTCTCGACTAAGGGGTTGCTAATCTTTCTCACCTATCATTCACTGGAGGATCGCTTGGTGAAGCGCTTGGGAGTAGCCGCTCAAAGCGAGGTCAGGCCGCTTCAGAAAATGAAGAGTAATAAGGATTATAAGTTTGCCACGAGTGGAAAACTCAGAGTTTATGAAAAAATTAGCGGTTAATTCTAAGCCCATAATCGCCCTTGTCTTTCTGGTAATTGTCTTATTTTTAGGAAACTTAGTGCTCTCTCATCGGATTCTAAACTCCAGTATTGAGCTAATTTCTGTTGAGAGTCAAGCCTTGGAAATTGCCAACGAAACTAATGAGCTAAAAGTACAAATTGCCATTGTTACCTCATCCGAAAGAATACTTGCCGAAGCGCGTGGGTTAGGGCTGATTCCTACCCAAGAGGTTCTCTATCTGGAAAGCTACAAGACGCTCGCCAAAAATGATTAGGTTCAGACTACTTTTTTTACTGCTAAGCGCGAGCTTTCTCTTTTTAATTGGGCGTTTTTACCAAATCCAAATTCTTAGTCGCCATCAACTGGCACAGAATTATATTTCCTTCGATCGGAAGCTTTCACAACGGGGAGAAATCTATGACTCCTTTGGGAATCCCTTGGCGCTTAATCGGCAAACTTTTGATGTCTATGCCAATATGAAGGCGGTTTCGACAAATAAAAAACTCCAACAGGTGTTAAAGCGTCAACTGAAAATTAAGGAATCGACACTAAGTGCCCTGATGAAGCAAACAAACTGGCCGAGAATTAAGGATAACATTGCGCTTAAGGATAAGGAAAAACTTTTAAAATACTATCCCCAATATCTGAACTTTGAAGAGGAGTGGATTCGCTACTATCCAGAGGGTTCCAGTTCCGCATACATTCTTGGTTTCTTAGGCAAGGATGATCTTGGCAAGCCACAGGGATATCTGGGTTTAGAGGGTTACTTTGATCAGGAGTTGGAAGGGCTCCCAGTGATAAACGAAGAAGAACGTGATCTTCAAGGGATTCCCTTTATTGGTGGGTTGCTTTCCAAGCAAAAGCAAGTATCCGGGCTGAGCCTAAATTTGACGATCGACAAAAATGTGCAACATTTGGTCGAGAAGGAACTTAAAATTGGTCTAGAGCGGTATGGTGCCAAAAGTGCTTGCGCCATTGTTCTCAATCCTCATAATGGTGAGATTATTGCGCTTAGTTGCTATCCCGCTTTTGACCCCCGTTACTACTATAAGAGCAGTGAAAGTGAGTTTGTTGACTCGCTCATTGCCAAAGTTTATGAGCCGGGTTCAACTTTCAAACCTTTGATTGTTGCTATTGGGTTAGAAAACGAACGTTTTAAGGCCAATACCGTCGTTCCCGAGAGAGGTCCATATCAAGTAGGGGAGTATTCAATTCGGACCTGGAATAACCAGTATCGAGGAAAAATTAGCGTTGGGGAAACGCTCGCCTACTCCTCAAATGTGGGAATGGTAGAGTTAATTCGGAAAATTCCCCAAAAACAGATCGACGAGTATTTTAATCTTTTGGGCTTGCGTGAGTTAACTGGGATTGAGCTTGAAGGAGAGGTAAACAGCCTGATTAAAGAACGTTCTGCCTGGTATCCAATAGATTTTTTGACCTATTCATTTGGTCAGGGATTGGCGATTACCCCGCTACAACTAATTCGTGCTTTTACCCCCCTGGCCAATGGTGGCTATCTTGTTGAGCCAACTCTAGTGCGTAGTTACTATGATCGTAACTCTCTTGAAACAATTAAGCCAAGTCGCCTTCCACCGGAGCGAGTTTTTTCTGCAGAAACCGTAAAGGCTATGCGCCCGCTTTTGCAACAAGCGGTCGACCATTCAGAAGCGCATTGGCCAAATAAGCCAGACAACTATGCCTTCTGCGGCAAAACCGGGACTGCTCAGATTCCAATAAATGGAGTTTATGATGCGACTAAAACCATTGCTTCATTTATTGGATTTCTGCCATGCAACAATTCAAAGTTTTTGGCACTGGTACTCTACCGCGAACCAAAAAGTTCACCTTGGGGTTCAGAAACTGCAGCGCCAACTTTTTTCGATATCGCCAGTTCGCTGATTTTTTATTATAATATAGCCCCATAACCCTTATGTCACAACTTAAAAAACTATTTTGGTTCCTAAAAGCCTACTTGGCAAATTTGCTATATGGATTTCCTTCCCGTAAATTAATTCTCATTGGCGTTACCGGGACGGACGGTAAAACTACCACCACCAATATGATTGCCCACACACTTCTGGAAATGGGAGAGAAGGTAGACTATATCTCAACTGTAGGGGCAACAATTGGTGGGAAGAGTTATCCGCTTGGTTTTCATGTTACTACTCCACGTTTTTTTGCGTTGCAAAAATATTTTCAGCGTTCGCTAAAATCTGGTTCTAAGTATTTTGTTCTCGAGGTAACCTCGCATGCGATTGATCAACTTCGTATTTGGGGCTGTCAGTTTAAGGTAGTTGCTCTAACCAACATTACTAATGAACATCTCGACTATCATCGCAGTTTTGAACGCTATGCCAAAACCAAACTAAGATTAGTCAATCAGGCAGAGGCAGCTGTCGTGAACACCGACGCCTCCACTTTTTATCGGTACAAGCACTTTCTCACCAATCCGCACCTTTGGTATACCGGAGTAGCTAAGAAAGCCGATCTGAACTATCGGGATTTAGAGAAACTAGGAATCAGGAAAAACTTTAACTGTTTCGAGAAGGAGAACGCGATGTTGGCTTATCAAGTTTGTCGGGTGCTTGGTTTTGAACCCAAACGAGTGATTAAAGCCTTAAATAGTTTTGTGCGCGTTACTGGGCGTTTCGACTACTTCGAAATGGGAGGGAGGCGTTTTCTCGTTGATTTTGCTCATACCCCTAACTCCTTTGTACAACTTTTTAAGGCGATAAAAACAGAATTTAAAGCTGATCGGCTAATTCATGTCTTTGGCTGTGCCGGCGAACGAGATGTTACTAAACGTTCTCAGATGGGAAACATTTCTGCCCAAAATGCCGACTTGATCATTCTTACGGAAGAGGATTATCGAACTGAACCAATTGAACGTATCTTTGCCCAGATTGAGCAGGGAATTAAGAAAATAAAAACCCAGCAAAAAGAGAAAACTTACTTTTTTGAAGCAAATCGACAGGAAGCAATTCGGAAGGCGGTTCATTTAAGTAAACCTAAGGATCTGATTATTCTTACCGGTAAGGCGCACGAAAAGAGCCTTGCTCGTAACCGAAAGGAATTTGCCTGGGACGAATATTTGGCAATTCAGAAGGCAACTGCCCCAGATGTATCACCTTAGCTCCTCTGGCCAGTATTACACTTGTAGCGGTTTGCAGTTTTTTCACGGGTTTACAACCATCAAGGCAGGAGTGAATCGCAATTGGGGTGAGCAGCAGCAATTTTTTCAAACTCTCTTTGGGAATGCGTATCCAAACTATTCCTTTATCACTCCTTTTCAGGTTCATGGGCCAAGGATTCAAATTCTCTCCTCCGCCCTTTTTAATGGGCACACTGTTTGTCCTGGTTACGACGGTTTACTCTGTCCGCACTCCAGCCAAAGGGCAGTTTGTTTGTTTGTGAAGTCGGCCGATTGTTTAACTCTGCTGGTTGAGTCGCAATTAGCGGATTTGATTGGAGCAATTCATCTTGGTTGGCAGGGAAGTCTAGGCGGAATCATAAGTGAACTTGGAGTAAAACTTAAACAGTTGGGAGTAGGTTATTCCGATTTACGGGTGGCTTTGGGCCCGAGTATTGGTGATTGTTGCTATAATATTCCTGTCATGCGAGCAAATCTCTTTAAAGCGAAGTATCCAGAAACAGAGGCGATTTCGCAGCACAGTGGAGAGTATTATTTTTCCTTGCCCAAATTTGCCCAAGAGGAGTTGCTTAAGCTTAGGTTTTTAAGGGAGAATATTTTTTTTCGCCCAAGCTGTACCTCCTGCCAAAAAGACCGCTACTTCTCTTATCGCCTAAACCCGAGTGCCAAGTCGCATTTACTTACTTTTATAACCTCAAATGTCAAACCTACTTAAATTAAAGCGCTTTCATTTGGTAGGTATAAAGGGAGTGGCGATGACTGCTCTGGCGCTGATTCTCAAGGATTTTGGCAAAAAAGTGCAGGGGTCAGATGTTGCTGCCAATTTTCAGACTCAGTCGACGCTTGAGAAAGCTGGGGTTGTAGTCTACCCGCAATTTGCTCCTTCCCAGGTTGAGAAAGCTCAGGTGGTGGTTTACAGTGCCGCACACAAGGGTTCTGCCAATATTGAGGTAAAGAAAGCCCAAGAGTTAAATATTCCTGTTTGTAGCTTTCCAAAACTGCTGGGCGAGCTCTCCCAGAGAAAGCCAACAGTTGCCGTTTGTGGTTGTCATGGAAAAACTACGACTACCAGCCTGATTAGCTATTTAACAACAAAAGCTGGCCTTGCACCGAGCTACTTTGTGGGAGTGAGTCAGTTTATGGAACTTCCCGGAGGGGCTTGGAGTGGGGGAGAGCTTTTTGTGGCGGAAGCCGACGAGTATTTAACCGATCCGGAAGCGGATCGTTCTTCAAAATTTCTTTATTTTAATCCAAAATATATTGTTTGCACTAATCTGGAGTTTGATCACCCAGATTTTTTTAAAGATCTCTCTGAGGTTAAGCAGGCGTACTTAAGTTTTTTCCGCAAGCTTCCGGAGGACGGATTTCTCCTTTTGAATGGAGACGATCCTGCGCTCCTCGAACTTGGCCGACAGAGTCACAAAAGATTGCTTACCTATGGCTTAAAAGACACCAATGATTACCAGGTTTTGCCCAATAAAACAGGCTGTAAGCTTCTCTTTAAACATCAGCCAGTAGTTGAGTTAACTCCCCATCTTTTTGGGGAGCACAACTACCTAAATTTGGGAGCGGCAATGGCTTTCTTACTTCAGTTAGGGCTAAAACCAGAGCAAATTACTAAAGGGGCGAATGAGTTTCGAGGGGCTGCTCGTCGTTTAGAACTGCTTTTTAAGATTGGGCAAAACCTAATTATTGATGACTATGCGCACCACCCAACGGAAATTGCCGCCAGTTTGCAAGCGTTGCGTCAAGCTTTTCCTGAGCATCGGATTGCGCTTTGTTTTCAGCCACACACCTTTTCCCGAACCAAGACTTTTTATCCAGATTTTCTGAAAGTTTTAAAACTTCCCGATTTTCTGGGTTTGCTGCCAATTTTTCCCTCGGCTCGCGAACCATTTGACTTTTCAATCAGCTCAGAGCAGTTGTTAGCGGATTTGAAGCGCCCGCAAACGAGCCTACTACTGGACACTGAAGCTTCGTTTAGTGCTTTGGTGAAGTTAACTCAATTAGAGCACCGAAAATGGATTTACCTCACGATGGGTGCGGGAGACGTTTATCAAAAAGCCCAATTACTTACCAGCTTTCTATGATTAACCTAAAAAACCGGCTTGAAGAGATTGTTAAGCAAGGAAAACTGAAGCCTAATGAACCTTTAGCACAATACACCACTCTAAAAATCGGTGGGCCGGCGGAGTTTTTTATTGAAACTAACCAGCCTCAGGAACTGTCCGCACTTTGGAAACTGCATAATCACTCGCAAGTTCCCACCAAGATTATTGGGGGAGGTTCTAATCTCTTGTTTAAGGACGCGGGGTTTTCTGGGGTGATTATTAAACTTAGTAATGCCGAATATCAACTCGATCACTCTCAACAATTGCCAGTGGTCACTTTTCCTGCGGGCTATAGTTCGCATCTCGCCTCTTTAAAGGTGCTTGAACTTGGTTACTCAGGCTTTGAGGGTTTGCACGGCCTTCCGGGAACAATTGGCGGAGCGATTTATATGAATTCGAAGTGGCCAAAGGAGCATTTTCAAACGGCCGATAACTTAATATCTGTAGACTATCTGAACTCGGAGGGAGAGTTAATCACTGTTTTAAAGCCCGCACTTCGGTTTGCTTATGGCTACTCTTCTTTCCAAGAGAAGAACTGGTTAATCCTCAGCGCCAAATTTGCTTTTCGTCCCGAAGAGGTTGCGGAAATTAAGCGTCGCTATACTAACGTTCTTAATTATCGTAGAACAACCCAGCCAATTGGTGTAAAAACGGCCGGCTGTGTTTTTAAAAATATTACTCCAGAGGAGCAATCCCAAAATAACTTGCCAACGGCTTCCGTAGGTTATCTAATTGATCAGTGCGGATTGAAGGGAATGCAGATTGGCCAAATGGCGGTGTCGGTAGTTCATGCAAATTTTTTTGTCAATCTGGGCCAGGCAACCGCTCAAGAGTATCAAAAATTAGTGCAGATTGTTCGTCAGGCAGTTAAAACAAAATTTAAGATCGATTTAAAAGAAGAGGTGGATTTTGTAGAATAAACGGATGCGCTATCTTATTCGTGGGCAACAACAACTATCCGGTGAAGTTGCTGTATCTGGGGCAAAAAACGCCGCACTCAAATTAATTATTGGCGCTTTACTACTAACCGGTAAGAGCCGAATCGAAAATGTGCCCCGAATCCGCGATATTATCGCCCTGCTTGAGATTATCAACTATCTGGGAGGTGAGGCAAAGTTTGTTGGCCCAAATACCGTTGAAGTTGAGAACCGATTACAAAAATTTACCCTACCTTTGGAGGTAGCTGCCGGAACTCGAACCTCAATTATGTTGCTAGCGCCGCTGCTTTTTACCTTTAAGGAGGCAGTAATGGCCAATCCTGGTGGCTGCCGTTTGGGGGAGCGCTCGGTTGACCGTTTGGTGGACTCCTTAATTCGGATGGGGGCAAGTATTAATTACAATCGTGAGGATGGCAACTACTATGCTCAGTTAGATCAGCCAAAGCCAGCGACAATTACCTTCAGCAAAAAGAGCCATACCGGCACGGAGTTGGCAATAATGTTTGCGGCGCGGATAAACGGAGTAACCTTAATAAAAAATGCGGCACAGGAACCCGAGATTGACGATCTGATTAGTTTTTTTAATCACTCAGGAGCAGATATTAAGCGTTTGGGGGAAACAATTAGTATTCAGGGAAGAGAGCAGTTGCAGGGAGTGAAAATGACGGTGCAATCAGATCGAATTGAAGCGGTGACCTTCATTATTCTTTCTTCCTTGTTTGGAGGGCAGATAAAAGTTAAAAATGTCAATCTTAAAGCAATTGAGGCCTTTCTAAAACCTTTTTGCCAGGCAGGTTTTAGCTACGAATTTGAAACGAAGGAAAGAATCTTTAAGCCGATCTTACCGCCAAAGATTCTTCCGCAAAACGTGCAAACTGCTCCACATCCGGGGTTTCTAACCGATTGGCAACCCCTCTTTGTGCTTTTAATGACTCAGGCTCAGGGAGTCAGCCTAGTTCACGAAACTGTTTTTGAAAATCGCTTTAGCTATATTTCCAATCTGTGCAAATTTGGTGCGAAAATTAAATTTACCCAGCCCGAGGTTGTCAGTCCCGAAGAGTTGTATCAATTTAATAATTACGATAAGGAAAAACACCGTCAGCAGGCGGTTTTGATTTCTGGGCCATCCCGACTGCACAATGCTGTTGCCACAATGACCGATATTCGGGCTGGGGCCTGTTTAGTTATTGCGGCATTAGTTGCTAAGGGCCTTAGTGTGATTGATGGAGCAGAGCAAATTGAAAGAGGTTATGAGAATTTAGTTTCCAAACTTACCCAGCTTGGAGCGCAGATTAAAGTTAAAGAATGAACAGGTATTGGTTAAGGCAAAAGTGCTCGTGGTTTGTTTTAAAGTTGATTCTGATAAATACGCTATTTGTTTTTACGCTTGGCATAAGTATTTTCAGCCTTTTTGTTCTGAAGAATTATCAAGGATTGTATCAGAATATCTTCCGTCAAACCCGCCAAGTGTTGGAGAAGAAGGCGGAAAGTATGGTTTTGGGAGAAACTACCGAAATTGAATATACAGACGGGCGGGTTTTTGCACTGGAGCAATTTTTAGCGAAGTATAACTCACCCTTATACCCTTATGCGCAAAAAATTGTTAATGTCTCTGATCGCTATCGCTTTCACTATGGTTTGTTGCCGGCAATTGCGATGGTTGAATCGGGTCTTTGCCGAAAAATTCCCGAAAATTCACACAACTGTTGGGGTTGGGGAATTTATGGAAAAACCGTAACCCGCTTTGTTTCTTATGACGAAGCCATTGAGGCAGTGGCGCTTGGAATTAAGCGTGATTATCTTGATAAAGGATACGATACTCCCGAAAAAATTATGTCGAAATACAATCCCTCCAATCACAACGACTGGTTAGGGGGGGTGAATTTTTTTCTCGAGAAGCTAGAATAAGTGAGAGCAAATGTTATAATCATTGTAAATTAAGATGTGGTTTTTAAGTCTTCTGGCAAAGAGTTTTTCTGTGGCGGCGCGCCTTATTGGTCGAGGAGGGGAAACCTGGCCAGGTGAGATTATTCTAAAACTTTATCCGCGTTTGGGAGTAGTTCTGAGAGCGCGTTTTTCCCTGGTGATTTTGATTGCCGGAACTAACGGGAAAACCTCTACAGTGAAATTTATTAGTGAGGCATTAAGACAAGCTGGAGAAGTGGTGATTACCAATCGCACTGGGGCGAACTTGCTTAACGGGTTGGTGTCTAGCGCTCTTTGCCAACTTCCACTTTTTTCTAAGGGGAAGCCGCCAGTCGCGGTTTTTGAGGTCGATGAGTATGCTTTGCCGGAGATTGCCCGTTTTTTCTGTCCCAAAATAATTCTTTTTTTAAATATTTTTCGTGATCAGCTCGACCGGTATGGAGAGGTAAACAATATTCTTGAACGCTGGAAAGGCAGTTTGCAAACGCTTCCCGAAACAACCCTAGTCTATCTTTCCTCAGATCCAGCGCTTTACTATGCTTTTAGAGAATTACCTAATCCGAAGCTACCCTTCATGATTCCCGATTCTTATTTGCAAAAGAAGCCCGATTTAGTTTTTGGCGATTTGGTTTACTGCCCGATTTGCAAAACCAAACTTGAATACTCTGGACACTACCTTGCGCACCTGGGAAATTGGCAGTGTACAAAATGTTCTATAGAGCTTCCCAAAGCTGTCTTTAAATTTTCTGAAAAAAACTCTCAGTTTCAAAATTTACCTAGCTATCAGCAAATAAATCTCTTAGGTGCGTATACCTTATTGCGCACACTAAATTACTCAGAAAATGTATTTTCTGCGGCGCTTAAAAATTGGCAGCCAGCCTTTGGGAGAGGGGAAATATTTGCTTCAAACAAGCGAGAGTATCATTTTTACTTGGGTAAGAACCCAGCCAGTTGGACGGCGGCCCTTCGGGAGATTGCCCGGGGCAATTTTTCTGGTGGGGTGTTGGTAATTGGCCTTAATAATCGGGTGCCTGACGGCCACGACGTCTCTTGGATCTATGACGCAAATTTAGAAAGTCTTAGCAACAAGATTAAAATTGTTGTTTATGGTGATCGAGCTTATGATATGGCGACGCGCCTGAAGATTGCCGGTTATCGGGTTCTGCGAGTTTTTGAAACTGCGCTGCAAGCCGATCAATATTTGGAAAGTTCCCTCTTTAAGCAGCTTTACTTTCTCGCCAACTACTCTGCGCTTCTTGAGATTCGTCGCCTAGTGGTTGGGAAAGCGCTAATTTAAATGTGCCCGGGGAGGGAGTCGAACCCACACGGGGAAATCCCCACAGGTTTTTGAGACCTGCGCGTCTGCCATTCCGCCACCCGGGCAATATTCGTATTATAACAATAATAATCTCTGCTATAATAGCCCCATGAAATTTACAGACAAGCTCGAAAAACAACCCCGCGCGACTTATAAGTTAGAGATCACTCTTCCTTGGAGTGAGGTAGAACTCGCCAAAGATAAGGCGCTCAAAGAGTTGCAAAAAACTACTGAGGTTAAAGGTTTCCGAAAGGGCAAGGCTCCCGAAAAAATTGTTAAGGAGACGGTTGGTGAACAACGCCTGCTTGAGGAGGCTTCTCGTCATCTCTTAACCGAGGTCTACAAAGAAGTCCTCACAAAACACAAACTAGTACCTTTTATTGATCCCAAAATTACCCTTTTAAAAGCTCCCAATGGGGGCGACTGGGAGCTTAGGTTCGAAATTGCCGAGGCTCCCAAGCTTACGAAGATTGCCGACTATAAGAAGATTGCAGCTGAAGTGAGTGCCGATTTAAAGAAAGAGGCTATTTGGGTACCAGGAAAGGGCGAAGAGCCAAAAGCCGAAGAAAAGGCAAAAGACATTCGGAATAAGAAAATGCAATTGGTTTTCGACAAAGCGCTTAGTAGCTCAGAGATAGAAATCTCCCCACTTATTTTGGAGTTAGAGGTTTCTCGCCGACTAACCTCATTGTACGAGGAAATAAAACAACTCGGACTTACGGTTGAGCAGTATCTGCAAAGCAAAAAACTTACCGCGGAGACTCTCAAAGCCAAAACTGAGGCGGAAATTATTGACCTTTACAAATCGGAGTTTCTGCTCGATTCAATTGCGGACAGTGAAAAGATTGTTGTTAGCGATAACGATTTAGAGGAAATCTTTAAAACCGCCAAAAACGAACAGGAAAAGGCGCAGTTGAAGCAAAACGCCTATCTTTACACTCGGCTAATGCGGAAGCAGAAAACTCTTGATTTTCTCTCTAGCCTATAGTACAATTAGGAGATGAAAACGTCTCAAAAAGCCGGAAAAGGCGGGATACTAAAGGAAATTAAGAACGACTTAGAATCGCTAGGTAATGATTTCGTCGGAGGCACAAAGAGTGCGGTTAATGATTCCTTAGCCGATTTCAACAAGCAATTTTTTGGTGAGAGCGCTTTTCCGCCTTCTAATCTTTTAGATTCTCCAGACAGCTTTTTCGGACGAGAGTCTTTTGGTGGTCGTGCTGTTGAAAAAAAAGAGCCTAAACGAATCCGTCGCAGCGAGGTAGTTTTTAATTATCTTGAAAGGCAGGAACAGTCACGCCTCAATACAGAAATTCAGAACCTGATGCGCGAGGTCAAACGCGAGGTTGATCTACTAAAGGTGCAAAACTCCGGATTATTGAACGATATTTCCAAGCTTACTTTAGTTGAGGTTCCCAAAAATGCCGGAATTTATCACCTGCGTTTTATGGAGTTTGTGATTAAATTGCTCAAAGCTCTGCGTAAACAGATTTCCGAAGGGCGGCTTTGGCTTCAAACCGGAAATACTAAACGTCAACAACGCTCTTTTCGCGCTCTCGCCAAGAAAAAAGGCACCAAGTTTTCTCAGTCACAGGAACTTACTCAAGCTAATCTCCCCGGTTAAGAGAGTATAATCGGGTTATGCGTTTCCATATCCTTACCTTTGGTTGCCGGGTGAACGCCGCCGAATCGGACCAACTAGCGCTCAAACTTTTAGCTTTGGGTCTAAAACATGTATCAATCTCTGAGGCAGAACTAGTAATTATTAACTCCTGTGCAATTACCGCCAAAGCGGTACGGGAAGTTCGCCAGCTGCTAAATCAGCTCAAGGAGCAAAACCCAGGGGTGTTAGTTTATGTTACTGGTTGCGCAGCCACGCTTTGGGAGAAGAATCATGAGCTTATTAAAGGGGCGGACTATCTTGTTAATAATCTTAACAAAGAAACTTTGCCAAACTTGATTCAAGAAAAATTTTCGTTGAAACCAGAAGTAGTATTTAATCTAAAACCCTTAGGGAAGTTTTTGAAGAGTTCGCGGCTAATGGTGAAGGTACAGGATGGCTGTGACTACTTTTGCACTTACTGCATTGTTCCTTATCTTAGGGGTAGATCCAAGGGGGCAGATCCCCAGCAGGTTTTGCAGTACATCAAGACGCTTAGTGAGCAGCTACCCATAAACGAAGTGATTCTCTCTGGAATCAATCTTGGGTTATATCTGGAGTTCAATCAATTAATAAGGCTGTTACTTAAGCAAACCAAACTCCCCAAAATCAGCTTTGGCTCGTTATACATGGAAAATATTAACGCCGAGTTTCTTGATTTTTATAACTCACCATTTTCTGACCGCCTAACACGTTACTTTCACATCCCCCTGCAATCGGGGAGTCCCAAAATTCTTTCCCTAATGCGCCGTCGCTACACGCTTGAGGAGTATACAGCTAAGCTAGCAACTCTTTCCCAAACTGTTCCCGACGCCCTTTTGGCGACGGATATTATTGTTGGCTTCCTCGATGAGACGGCAACCGATTTTGCCGCCACTTATGCTTACCTAGAAAACAGTCCCTTAGTTAGAGCACATATCTTTAAGTATAGTCAGCGCGAATTTACGGCTGGGACTCTCATGGCGAAATATCATTTTGAACCTACCCCCGAAGAAAAAGCAGAGCGTTCTGCCGCTTTACACCAGCTTTTTGCAAAAAAGCTCGGTCGTTTTCAGGAGGCGCTTCTTGGCCAACGACGGCGGGCACTGATTCTTCGCCCTCTTCCCGAGGGTTACTTAGGCCTTCTCGACAACGGGCTGGAGGTAATTATTCCCAATAAAGAAAAATTAGTTAATAGTTTTGTTAATGTGGAAATTCAGTTAATAAAATTGACTAAACTATTGGCAAAAAAGGTGTAAAACTTAGATAGTAGACTGCTAATACAAGCCATTATGATATAATTTAAACAGTTTATTATTATCTTAATGTCATTAGAAAGCGCAGATAGAGGCGTTAAAGAAGCGCTCTATTCAAATCAGCCGGTATATTTTAAAATTAATCCTAGTTCAAATGAATTAGCTGATAGTGAATTTGTTGAAGGAATAGGGCCGGTTATCAATTGCAAGCCCTGTCGTCATCCTTATGTATTTCATGCATTAGTTTGCTGTCCTACGGGAGAATTCATTAATTCTAGGACTAGGCAAAACAGAGGTCCAATAACAATTGGTCATCAAGAATATGTGTTTTCATACACGGTACCCAAAAACAATATAACCGCAGACAATAATCGTGATTATCCCGAGCGCACAGAGATGAGAGCTATAGTTGGCGAAAGTTTTTACAATTTAGTATTTAAGACGCGGTATGGGCAACGTGTAATTCGCTTGGGGAGTGCCACCAGGGATGGTTACTTAGCGGTTTTAAAGGGAGCTGGTTTCCAAAGGATATATCGATTGGGAAATGAGGGTGGAGCAAATTGGTATCGTGTTTACCAAGCAATAAGAAAAGACCAAGCACAGATAGCTGACGTGATTAAAATTGATGGGTCAACGGCGCATCGTATTTATGGTTTTTATCATTGTCCACATTTTGAATATGTGCCGGGATTGGTAGGACTTGTCCCAATTGAAGAATATTTAAGACGATGTAGTAGCCAGATGAGGTCTAGACTAGAGGGAGTCGCAAATATGGTTTTTACTGATAAACCGCTTCCCCTCCCACCAGAAGTTGCGCAATATGTTAGAGCAAATAATAGTGTTCTAAATGGTTGCTCTTGGTAAAATTATTGTTCATTAAGTAGTTTAATGGCCGCTTAGCTCAGTTGGTTAGAGCGCTCGGTTTACATCCGATAGGTCAGGGGTTCGAGTCCCTTAGCGGCCACAGTTTTGGAGAAAATGGATCGTCGGGGATGGCGCTCGCCGCGCCCGCCCCCGCGGCGAGCGCTGCAAAGCCCTGTTTATATACGCAAAAAAGCCGCCGATTAAATAAAGAGTAGTC
>Ga0172369_10001482_pt1 | contig 33760 bp, 33 predicted proteins | sample LakKiv25m_FD_114539 | JGI IMG/M metagenome (GOLD analysis project Ga0172369, IMG submission 114539) | Freshwater microbial communities from Kabuno Bay, South-Kivu, Congo - kab_022012_11.25m | ecosystem: Environmental > Aquatic > Freshwater > Lake | place: Democratic Republic of the Congo... | reverse complement strand
GTGCTCGATACCGAGTTCGCCTGAAACGACACACCGCCCGCGGTCAGCAGGGATGAGCAAGCCCGGACCGCGGGCGGTCAAATTACGTGAGCAAAGATGGGCGTGAAGCGCGAGCAGCTACAGCTGGCCCCCACGCCTTGCCGGTGCGTGGGTCGAGGATTCGGATGCCCTTCAGGTGAAATGGTATAAACTCGACCTCCCTGGATTGCACTTGCATAACAATAGAGTGTCGAGGAGTGAGTAAATTAAGTGTTGGCAGAACTAGTAGATGCCAGCCCGTCGCACTTGATATCTGGCCTCGCCCGTTATAGATCGCCCCCTCATCGTTGACTATAAATCCATCGCGGGTAACAAATAACATACCCATGTCATCCTTTGCCGTATAGACCGGTGTGAAGCTCAACGCATTGCCTTTCACCACGATTTGATAGTAACAAGATGCGTCGATGAGCGCCTGACCATCTGGCGAAATTGACCAGGGCTTTGCAAGCAACTTCCCCTTTGCCCGTATTTTGCCTTTTTCGATGAGATAGATACTTGCACCAGAGATATTACGCATCCAGCAAAAAACCTGGCCGTTATCAAGCGTAGTCGTTTTAGCCAGAACCGTTTCGAGCTTCTTTTTCCACGGCTTGGTCGTCAGTGGCAGCGTCACCGAGCCGAGAAGCCGGCCTTCATCCCACATCAACACCTTCTGGCTGTTGCCTTGCACGATTATCGTAGTAAAGAAGCGCCCATCAGGCGATAATGACCAGTTATATTGTCTTGAATATTCAGTGCAGGAAGCCGGTAATATCGCTTTGGGTGGGACAATATGCCACCTGACCGTGCCGTTCCAGCGCATAACGACATACGGAGGATTATAAACATCAGAAGAAGCGAAAAGATAATCCGATTCAGATCTAAAATATGCAGATTGAAGCGGTATAGCTACTGGCCGCACATCTACCAGCCGCATCTCCTGTGGCCGGGCGAGCCACCACCAGCCTGCCAGTGCGGCGATGATGACGAGGGCAATGAGGAAGCGACGGAGATGGTTGTTAATATTGCGTATTCGCGCCAGGGGGTTTATCAGCACGGTAATCTCTCAATGCGGGAATTTACCGGTATTGTTCCCCTGATTGCCGTTTATGTAACCTGCGGTGGCTCATTGGTTCTCGCGTCCTGCGATCGGAGCGCCGACGTCCTGTCGGCGCGGGTGAATCGGTAGGCTCACCTACCCCGGGTCGCCTCCTGCGACCCGGGGCTATTGACTTCCAACCCTTCAGGCTGGGATTCCGCATCAATGCGGAAAGTACCAAAGCAGCCGTTTTGCATTCACCCGCGATTTCTGCTACAATTCCGGTACACTTCAGTTGGGCATACCGCTTGCACGCGGGGTGTTCAAACCGAGGCGACATCTCGGAGGAATCGCATATGACGACGTTATCCCCGGCGCGGGCATCCGTGCGGATGTCCGGCGCGCAAGCGCTGCTGGAAGGATTGAAACGCGAAGGCGTGGAGATCATCTTCGGCTATCCCGGCGGCGTGCTGCTGCCCCTCTATGACGCGCTTTACGAGACCGATCTGCGCCACATTCTCGTTCGCCACGAGCAGGGAGCCGCGCATGCGGCCGACGGCTACGCCCGTTCGACCGGCAAGGTCGGCGTGTGCCTGGCCACCTCCGGTCCGGGCGCGACCAACCTGGTAACCGGACTCGCCACGGCCTATATGGATTCGATCCCCATGGTGGCCATTACCGGCCAGGTAACCACCGGCGCTATCGGCAAGGATTCCTTTCAGGAGGCCGACATCACCGGCATCACGCTGCCCATCACCAAGCACAATTACCTGATCAAGGATCCGGCCGATGTGCCGCACGTGGTGCAGGAGGCGTTTTATATCGCCGGTACTGGACGCCCCGGCCCGGTGTTGATCGACATGCCCCGCGACATTTCGTCGGCGATAATCGAGTTTCACTGGGATGACGTGCAGCTTCGCCTGCGTGGCTACCGTCCCACGGTAAAAGGCAATACCAAGATGATCCGCCGCGCGGTCGAGGAGATGCTGCGGGCGCGAAAGCCGGTGCTCTATGTCGGCGGCGGCATTCTGCGCTCAAACGCGGCGCGGGAGTTGACGGTGCTGGCCCGCCTGTTGAAGATTCCGGTAACGGCGACGCTGATGGGCAAAGGTGCGTGCCCCGAAACCGATCCACTGTACCTGGGTGTGCCCGGCATGCATGGCACCGCTTACGCGAACCTGGCGCTGGACAACGCGGACCTTATTATCTGCATCGGCGCGCGTTTCGACGACCGGGTAACCGGCGACGTCAGCCGCTTCGCGCCCAACGCCCGCTTCATCCACGTAGACGTGGACCCGGCCGAGATCGGCAAGGTGGTCAATCCGATGGTACCGGTGGTGGGTGACGCGCGGCACGTGATCGCGGAGTTGATCGAGGAATTGCTGCCGCGGCAGGCGGAATATCCGGACTTCACCGACTGGCATCGGCAGATAGCTGAATGGAAAGCGCAATATCCACTCAAGTGGTCGGACGGAGAGGACATGCCCTGCTCCAGCCGGGAAAATTGCAGCGAGAATCCGGCAAAGTGCGGCTCGACGCGCTGTAAGAACCGGCATGCCACCCTCAAGCCGCCGGCGATTATCCAGGAAATCTGGCGCGCCACGAACGGCGAGGCTATTGTGGCAACCGACGTGGGCCAGCACCAGATGTGGGCCATGCAATATTACCTGGTGAATAAGCCGAACCATTTCGTCAGCAGCGCGGGATTGGGCACCATGGGCTTTGGTTTGCCCGCCGCTATCGGCGCGCAGTTTGGCAATCCGGAGAGCGAAGTCTGGTGCATCTCCGGCGACGGCAGCCTGCAAATGAATAGCCAGGAGCTGGCCACCGCGGTCATCCATAAATTGCCCATCCGCATCGCGCTGATGAACAACGGCTTCCTCGGCATGGTGCGCCAGTGGCAGAAGATGTTCTACAATCAGCGCTATTCGCAGGTAGGTCTGAATGTAGGCTCGCCCGACTTTGTAAAACTGGCCGAAGCCTACGGCGCGGTGGGCATCCGCGTGACCGAGCCGGCGGAAATTCGACCGGCTATCGACCGCGCCCGCGAGGTAACGGATCGCCCGGTGTTGCTCGACTTCCAGTGCGAATCGGAAGAGGATGTCTATCCCATGATCCCCGCGGGAAAGGGCGTGGCGGACATGATGGTGGGTTGAAGAAGCTCAAAGGAGAACAAAATGGTAACGCAATTCGAGGCAACGATGAAACATACCATTTCCGTGCTGGTGGAGAACAAGCCGGGAGTGCTGGCGCGCGCGGCAGGCCTCTTCGCGCGGCGCGGCTTCAATATCGATTCGCTGGCGGTGAGCACCACGGAAGATCCGAATACCTCGCGTATGACCATCGTCGTCAACGGGCCGGTCGATATTCTGGAGCAGATCAGCAAACAGCTCTACAAACTCATCGATGTGATAAAAGTTATGGACCACACCGAAGATGATGTGGTATCGCTCGAACTGGCGCTGTTCAAGGTGCACGCCGCGGATGCCGCCAAACGGGCTGAGCTGATGCAGATCGTGGATATTTTTCACGCGAAGATCGTGGACCTGGCCGACAAGACCATCATCGTCGAGGCGACCGGCAACGAAGAGAAGATCGATTCGCTGGAGCGCCTGCTGGAACCCTACGGCATCAAGGAAATGGTCCGCAGCGGCCGCGTGGTGCTGGTGCGCGGCAATAAAGCGACGTAACGTTTCCCTTTACCTCTCGATTCGCTTTTTCCCGACGAGGGAGTCGGGAGGTAAAGGTCAATACTCCTATTCTCCTCTATCCGCAAGAAAAATTTATTTCATACGTCGGAGCAAACATGTAATCTACATGATTCCACTGACGGTCGGGAATACCTTATTCATGAACTGGCTATTCTGGGCTTTGCTCATGTTGGGGATCCTGTTGCTGGTCATGCCGTTGCTGGGGATACTGGACGCCGTCCTTTCCGTGGCCTTCTGGCTCGTCGGGGCGTTGTTCCTCATCTGCGTTACCATCTGGGCGGTAGTCGCGCTGGCGCGCAACGCGGTGCCGCGGGGGCCAACGGAAGAGCGCTGATGATGCCGGACCGAAGCAGGTCACGTCCAATACCACCACTCGAACGGCGGCATCGGAATCCTACCGCCTATGCAGCGAACGGGCAAATCGAGTACAATGATCGCATGATTTTTACGACTACCCATTCGCGCATATAACTTATCGACCACTCACTCACTATCTTACTTATCACTTAGCACTTACCCAGGGGGGCCGCGCCATGTTGTATCCGCTGCGGTTTACGCCGGTATACTTTGAGAAAGTGTGGGGAGATCGCCGACTGGAGACCATCATGGGCCGGACGCTGCCGCCGGGGCAGCCGATCGGTGAATCCTGGGAAATTGCCGACCATCCGCACGGAAGAAGTGTAATTGCCAATGGCTCCCTGCGCGGCACAACGCTGCATGAGTTGATCCGGTGCGAGCCGGATGGTATCCTGGGCGCCCATGTCCGGGCCCGCTTCGATGATGTCTTTCCGCTATTGCTGAAATACATCGATGCCGATGACAAGCTCTCCGTGCAGGTGCATCCGGACGACGCTTATGCGCTGGCGCATGAAGGCGAGCCGGGCAAAACAGAAGCATGGTTCGTATTGCACGCCGACCCGGGGGCGGAGATCATTGCCGGCCTTTGCGATGGAGTAACGCGCGAGGCATACGGCAATTCGCTGACCGCGGGAGACCCCGCCGCGCTGCTCCGCCATCTTCCGGTGCGGGCCGGCGATACCATACTCATCCCCGCCGGACGCATCCACGCGCTGCTGCCCGGCGTGCTGGTGCTGGAAATTCAACAGAATTCCGACACTACCTACCGCCTGTATGATTGGGAGCGGGTGGGGCTCGACGGCAAGCCGCGCGAGCTGCATATCGAGAAGGCGCTGGCAGTGACGAATTGGTCGGACGATCATGCCCGGGCGGAATCTACCCAAACGGAACGGCTGGACGGCACATGTAAAAGCAGATTGGTCACGTGTGAATATTTCATCGTCGATAAATACGACCTGGCCGGCAGGCAGGTTATGCATCTGCCCGGCGACCGCTTTCACTTCGTCAACTGCGTAGCGGGCGCCGGAACGCTGTCCTGGAGCAGCGGCGCCGAAACGCTGCGCTTCGGCGATAGCGCGCTGATCCCCGCGGTTATTACCGAAATCGTCATCGAAACGGATGGCGAAGCCTCTTTCCTCGTTTCTCGTGTGAGCTAATAAGAAAAATTATTAAGCGATTTTTTACTCAGGGGAAGGAATCCTCCTTCCAATGGCTAATATTAATCCATGTCGGCTCAAGCCCGGCATCCACATGGATCAAGTTACCGATATGCAGTATTTTTGCGAAAAAGGTGTAATCACCGATACTAGTGTGGAATAACTAAAAAGAGACTCCTGCCAGCATGTCCCCCCATGTGCAGGGCGCACAATCAGAACCACCGTCATTCACTGTTCGGTACAGTTCGGTTTCCATGTCGTTTCCCTATGACGAAGCGTCACGCTAATTGTCCCAACTGTATTGCAGCAACTGAAGGAGGAGACATGTCAACCCATCTACCTCGCTGGGCGTGGATCAGCATGCTAACCACGCTATTGCTCGCTACTAGCGGAATCGCGCAGTCTGCCGCGCTCTCCATCAGCGCCAGCCCGAGTACCATTAATCCGTCCAACGGGCAAGCGGCAACCATTACTTACACGAACACCGTGCCGGTCTATAAACCAAGCGTCACGGTGCAAAACAGCAGCAACGAAACGGTAAAATCACTCGTATCCTACAGCATGATCGGCACCAATACGCGCCGAACAGCGTGGGACGGCAAGGATGCGTCGGGACGAATCGCACCGGCCGGACAATACACCGTAGTATTTTCCGGCAATACGTCCAGCGGCGCCGCGATTATACCGGCCACCACCATCGTTACCGTGACGACAACCGCAACGGCGCCTTCCCAGCCACCGAGCGGCGGGGGCACTAACACCGTGATGTCTATCAGCGTCAGCCCGGGCGCCATCAATGTAACGGAGGGACAGTCGACGACCGTTACCTACACCAATACCCAAAGGATCTACAGTCCCAGCGTTACGGTGCGCAACAGCGGCAACACTATTGTCCGCACGCTCGCTTCCTACAACCTGATCGGCACTCGGACACGCAGAGCCATCTGGGACGGCAAGGACTCCGCGGGACGCTTAGTTTCCGCCGGACAATACACCGTGGTTTTCGACGGCAAAACTTCCACCGGCGCCGCAATTACGCCGGCAACCGCCGGTATTACGGTAACGACGACGGCAGCGCCTCCGCCGCCCCCGCCCACCGAATATTCGTTTGCTATCAACAGCATCACGCCGGGCGCCATCGATACGACGAAGGGCGAAACCACTACGATTAATTATAACGTGCCCGTCACCTGCAACCTGCGCGTGGTGGTAAAGAACAGCGCGGGATCTGAGGTACGCATCCTTACCACGGTTTCGAATGCCGCCGCCGGCAACCGCTCGATCGCCTGGGACGGCAAAACCGGCGCGGGCGCCGTCGTTCCCGACGGCTCCTATACAGTAACCGTAGAGAGCACCGTCGCGACGCCGGTGGTCAAGCCGGCCAGCGGAACGGTGACGGTCACCGCCAGCACGGTCACGCCGCCCCCGCCGCCTCCTCCCGATCCCGTTTCCCCGCTGTCCGTCAGTGTCAGCCCGGGCACGATCGATGCGGGTGAACAGACGACCGTCACCTATACGAACACGGTCGCCGTCTACAATCCGAGCCTGACAGTTCGAAACAGCAGCAACACGATCGTGTATTCGCTCATTTCCTACACCATGATCGGCACCAGGACGCGGACCGCGACCTGGGACGGCAAGAATAGCTCCGGCCAGGCCGTGCCCGCCGGGCAATATACCGTGGTATACGAAGGTAAAACCTCGTCGGGCGCCGCCATCACTCCGGCAACTACCGGCGTCGCCGTCTCATCGTCGGCGCCCGCGCCTATCGAGTATTCCTTTGCGATCAACAGCATCACGCCGGGCTCCATCGATACGACGAAGGGCGAGACCACTACCATTAATTACGCCGTGCCCGTCACTTGTAACCTGCGCGTGGTGGTGAAAAACGGCGCGGGCGCCGAGGTGCGCACCCTCACCACGGTTTCGAATGCCGCCGCCGGCAATCGCTCGATCGCCTGGGATGGCAAGAACACCACGGGCGCCGTCGTGGCGAACGGCACTTATACGGTAACCGTGGAGAGCACCGGCACGACGCCGGCGGTCAAGCCGGCCAGCGGCACGGTGACGGTCACCGCCAGCACGGTCACGCCGCCCCCGCCTCCCCCTCCGCCGCCGGCAACCGGTAGTGAAAAAGGGCAGATCATCGAAGGCGGCGGCAGCGCGAACTTCGCCTGGCTGAAATATTCCGGTTACAAGGCCGGCGTCGCCTTCCTGTCGCCGAAGACCGGCAGCATCACGCAGATCACCCTGCAGTGGAAGAAGAGCAGCGGCTACGGCGCCGGCAACTACGGCACCTTCAACTTCGAGCTGCAGACCAACGGGACGGGCAACTTTCCCTCCGGCACGGTGATAGGTCGGGCAACGGGCATCAATCCGAGCACCGCGATGGACGGCTATATCGACGGCGCGTTCCACTTCCCGATCTCCGCATCATTGACCGCCGGGCAGATATATCACCTGGTGATCACCAACACGGACTCGAATCCGGGCACAAATTGGTCGTCGCCGAACGGGCTGATGACCCGCGTGCAACCCTGGGACGGCACCGGCAACCGCCTCGCTTACTACAGCAGCGGCTCCTGGAAGCCGTGGAGCTCGGGCGACAACCCGTGGAACACCTCGGGCGGTAATAACGTGAACGGCCATCACGTACCGACCATGCTCACCTGGAGCGACGGCAGCAATACCGGGGATCCGTATTATTCGGCCTCCATCAGCTCCGGCGCCAAATTCTACGGCAGCAGCCGCGCGGGCGAATATATCACGTGGAACGGGGCATCTACGACCATCGGTAAAGTCGGGGTTTCCGTGAAGCGGGTCGGCAGCCCGGCCGGCGCGCTGATCTACCACCTGGAGCGTGTGGGCAGCGGCGACGTCGCCACCGGCGCCATCGCCACCGCCGCGCAGGTGGGCACCGTGCAGACCTGGGTGTATGCCACGCTGCCGTCAGCCGTGACGCTGACGCAGGGACAGAGCTACCGTCTGTGGTTCGAGTCGCCGAGCAGCAGCAGCTCCGCATATTATGCCTCCGCGCCGGTCTACGGCGAGAGCAGGCCGCCGGCCTGGCTGGAAGCCGGATGGGGCGGAACGCATTGCTACTACGTCTCCGGCTCCGGTAACCTGAACAGCTCGAACAAGAGCATGGACCTGTCGTTCAGCATGCAGTAAGCATCGCTGACCGATATCCGCGCCGACATACCGCGTCGGGCAGGCATTCTGCCCGACGCGGTCTTTGGTGAGGCGATGAAGCGATGATATTGAATTGCACATCACTTCATCGCTTCTTTGACATTCCCCCGACTGTCCCCTACAATGATGCGACCTTGGGTAAGGGAGTGATAAGTGATAAGAATAAGGAAGTAGTGAATAGTAAGCAGTGAGTTTAGAGCACGGCTCAACGCCATAATACTTATCACTTATCACTCTCCTCCTCATTCATAGAAACGGTTACTCATTTCGATGCCCGCCTGGCTTTCCGTGCTGCTGAAGATACTCGCCATGTTCCTGGTCATCCTGGTCGGCTGGCTGGCGCGCCGGCGCGCCTACCTGACCGCAGAGACTACGCGCGCGCTCAGCCGTTTCGTGGTGGATATCACCATGCCGGCGCTCATCGCCACGCAGTTGCTGCGCACGGTGGACGCGCGTGCGCTGGCGGCCGACTGGTATCTGCCGCTACTCGGCATGGCGGTGCTGGCGATCGGCCACGTCGCGGGACTGCTGGCGGCGCCACTATTCGCGCCGCGTAACGAGCGCAACACATTCATCTTTCTGGCGATAGTCGCCAACTGGGTTTACCTGCCGCTGCCCATTGTGCAGACGCTCTACGGCGATCAAGGCGTGCGCATTTTATTGCTCGCTAATGTCGGTTCGCAGCTCGTGTTTTGGACGCTGGGCGTGTGGGTGCTGCGCGGCGGTCGGCCCGACATTTCCTCGCTGAAAAACCTGGCGGCTAATCCGGGACTGATCGCCACCGCGGTGGGCATCCTGCTTGCGCTGATACCCGCCTCGCGGCAGATCGTGCAACTGGGCGATTGGATCACAGGCGCCGGCGCGCCGGCGTTGGATACCGCGCGGGCCGGTATTGCTCCGCTCGTCATAGGCGCTCTTTACTCCGCGGTGAAGCTCGCCGGCGATATGACCGTCCCGCTGTCGCTCATCATGACCGGGGCGCAACTCGGCGAGCTCGACGTCGCCGATCACCGCCCGTCGATGCCGCTGACCGGGGTGATCGTATCTCGCCTGGCGCTGGCCCCTGTCCTCGCGATCGCGGTGGGTTGGATCATAAGCCGACTGTGGACGCCCATCCCGGAGGTGCCGCGCATGGTGACATATATCATCGCCTGCATGCCGGTGGCCATCAGTTGCAGCCTTTTCACCGACCGCTTCGGCGGCGATACCTCGCTGGCCGCGCGCGGCATCTTCTACAGCACGCTCTTCAGCATCTTCACCGTGCCGCTGGTGCTCTATGTAATTCAGAAGTTCAACCTTTAGGTCGATCTGATCGTACTATTGACATAAACACGTGTTTTTTATGACACTGGTATCATGCTAGATATCGAAGATGTGCGCCACCGCCTGGGTGTCGGCTTTACGATGACCCATTTGGAAGAAGTGAGCTCGACTAACGATCACCTTATGGAACTGGCGCGGAACGGCGCCCCCACCGGCACGCTGATCAGCGCGGACCATCAAACGGAGGGGCACGGGCGGCGCGGCGCGCCGTGGATAGCCCCATCGGGCAGCAGCGTGCTGATGTCGCTGCTGGCGCGCCTGCCGGCCATGCTGCTGCCCTCCCACCTTGCGATCCTCACCGGGGTGGGCGTGGCTAATGCCCTTTGTGCGCTCGATATTCCCGCTGCCATCAAATGGCCAAACGATATCATGGTAATGGACCGCAAGGTGGCCGGCATCCTGGTTGAAACTAGCGATGACGTGGCGGTTATCGGCGTTGGTGTGAATTGCACGGTCGAGGATTTCGCCGACGACCTGCGCGACCGCGCCGGCTCGCTGCACGCTCTGCTCGATCGTCCGGTTTCCCGCGAGGATGTGCTGGTGGCAGTGGCGAAGGAGCTGACGGCGGCCCTGGAGCTCGTACGGGAAGGCGGCATTATCCGCGTGCTGGTGGCATGGAATAAAATGAACTGGCTCATGCGGCGTCGGGTGCGGGTAAGCGGTCCGCTTGGCGTGGTAGAGGGCGATGGTCTCTTCCTTGATGGCCGCCGGCTAGTCTGGCATGTCTTCCGCGAAGGCCGCATCGTCGTTATGCCGCTGAACAGCACGGTAGAAGCAATCTAAGTCGGACATTGTCAGACAAACTCCGACGTGTCCGACAAAGTCCGACATGTCCGACATGTCCGACATGTCTGACCGTCGGACCGTCCGACTCCAACGCAAACGGCAACACGAGACCAGACATGCGCATCACAACAGGCACTTTCAAAGGCCGCGTCTTAAAAACTCCCCGAGGTGAGGCCATCCGCCCCACCTCCGGGCTGGTGCGGGAGACGCTGTTCAATATCGTGGCGCGCGACATTCCGGAGGCCCGCGTGCTCGACCTCTTTGCCGGCTCCGGCAGCGTGGGCCTGGAGGCGTTGAGCCGCGGCGCGGCGCATGCCGTATTCGTGGAAAAGGCGCGCCCCGCCCTCGCCTGCCTGCGCGAGAATATCGCCGCCCTCGGAGTAGCCGGAGAAACTACTGTTCTCCCCTACCCCGTCGAGCGTGCTTTCGCCGAATTATCCCGCACCGGCGAGTCCTTCGACATCATTTTCCTCGACCCGCCCTTCGCCGACGCCGAAGCCTATGCCCGCACGCTGGCCGCCGTCGCCGGCAGCGATCTGCTCGGACCGGAGGGCACACTCATCGCACAGCACGATGCGAGGTTGCCGCTGCCGGAAACGGTAGGAAAGCTGAAGCGGTTCCGGTTGCAAAAGATCGGTGATAACGCACTTTCACTGTATCAGGCAGATTAAGCAGACGTGTGTTATACTGATACTTGAAATGAAAATGTATTCGCTGAAATATCGATTTCTGCTTCCATTTTTTCCAGCGCTGCTTTTCGCGCTCTGGCTACCATTCAATATTACCTATTTGTTGCTCTATCCTGCCGGGAGATCGCAGTTAAATAATCCCTATATCATTTTAAGTTTGATAATCGGATCGGCGCTCTCGCTAGGAGCCATCTACTTTTTATTGTCATTCCCGTATGCCGTCATGCTTTCGGATGGCATTATTGCGGTAAAAAGCATACTAAGACGCAGATTAATCCCAATTAGAGAGATCACCCACATTGTCCGAATTTCACAATCACAGCGCGTTTGGGCAGATGCTAAAACCCTGGTAGATATGTTTGTTGTCGCCAGAAACAGAAAGACAGAATTTTTCATGGCACCAGAGCATATTGATCTATTCATCAATGACTTGCGCGAGTTTAATTCCGACATACAGTTGATTGGATTCGAGAGGCTTGCTGACATTAAACCTGCTGTATCTGCCGATGTGACGGCAGCAAACGAACGCTCATTTAAAATAAGAACCCGTCCCCTGCTGGCCGGACTGATTATATTCGGAATATTCGCGGGATGGCTGGCGCTCTCCGGATTGGTCACTTCGATAACCGGAATAGCGGGTATCATTGCGGTAGTTATCTCACTGACTAAAGGTTACACCCAGATAGACTTACTATTTGTTTCATTTGGGATATTGCTACTCGGCGGTGGATTGCTCCTCTTTGCATGGCTTTTGATGCGGAATGATTTCCGGCATCCGCTCGACATCCGCCTGCTAGGAGATGCCTTTCACATTCGAACTCGGATACGCAGACTGGTCATCCCCGCCAACGATATACAATCAATCTGCGCCTTCCGAAAGCAAAGTGAACTGATCGCCTTCTTGCATTATCGGCGCCGGCAGAAAACCGGCAACCTTCGCATTCAATTGAATCTTATGCCGGACTTCCTGGAATTCGTTGCCGCCATCCGCACCCTTAACCCGGATGTTCAGCTCGACGGGATATGAAAAGCGGTGATGAGAAACCTCATCACCGCTTCATAGTATTACCATCGTCATGTATTGATCACTGGCGAGATCACCGGCTCCCAATTCATCCCCGATCTGCCGGGCGTAGTGGGTTCCGACGGCGCCGGTTGCCCCGGTTCTCCCTGCGGTCCGGCCGGTCCCGGCTCTCCCTGCGGTCCCGCCGGTCCGGATTGACTAGGTAACGGCTGCTCCTGCGGCGCTGGTTGAGTGACACGCGCTTGCGACCACCAGACAAAATACACTGCCAGCCCAATGGCAATGATGATCAGCAACGTCAGTATGATTGCCAGCAAGCTATTGGTATTGCTCTGCTGGCGCGCGGCATCCGACTGCATATCCCGCTCCCCTCCTGGGAGGCTCGATGAAACCGATCACGGTTCCGCTCCCATTGGGCGAATAGGCATAACAGTAAGATAACCGATGATGATGTTAATTCCGTAGCGCGCCCGCCGTGGCGCGCCTGGTGGATATTTTCTCCCTGCGAATGCCAACACTGGATCAGTACCACTATCCAACCGGCCGATAAGCCGGATTTCACGCTTCCGTCGCGCGCTGTAGTAGCGGGCAAGAAAATCCGGCACATGCTGTACTGCTTACAGCAGGTGAAAAAGAGACGGCGTGTTCAAAGTTTGGAGGCGAGTGAGGTGAAAAAAAATGTGACACCGGCACAGTTATTGCTGGCATTGACCATTATCTTGCCATTCGTCCTTCAATTTTATCTTATCGGCTGGTTGTATGGACTCTGGACGATTCATAAGCATCCTGAGCAGGCACTGATGCTTGCCATCGCAGCTGGATTGCTCTATGGCATTTTTGCCGGCGTGCTCTGTCCGATCGTTATTTTATGGAAAACGGAACTGACGCATGACCGTCTCCGGCTGATCAGCGCGATACTGCTCATTATCGGATTGATCCTGGCTTTTTTCCTTTGGAAGTCTCTGCTCGATGCTACCTCTATCGCCAGCAGCAATCCGACAGGAAGCACCAGATATTACAATATGCTCGGAGGTGTCTTCATTAACACCTGTATTACTGTCTTTACATTATCCTTTGCTTTGTGCGGCTCACTCCTCACCATACCGCATCTCATACTGAAGCGTAAAACACTGGTATAGTGAACTTATCAACCTTTGCTATACACAGCCTCCGCATCGAATACCGGCTCGCTGGTCACCACCAGCTTTCCATCCTCCACTTTGCGATAGAAGCAGGAATACTGCCCGGTGTGGCAGGCGCCGCCGGTCTGCTCGACGCGCAGCAGGATGCAGTCCAGGTCGCAGTCGAAGCGCATTTCCAGCACCCGCTGCCGGTTGCCGCTTTCCTCGCCCTTGCGCCACAGCTTCTGCCGGCTGCGGGTATAATAGGTGCCGAAGCCGGTGGAGAGCGTCTCCGCCAGCGCTTCGCGGTTCATGTAGGCGACCATCAGCACTTCGCCCGCCGCGTCCTGCACCACCGCGGGGATAAGGCCGGCGCCATCCCATTTCAATCCGTCTAAATCGAGCGTCAATTCGCCTTCGTTGGGTTTCATCCATCTACTCCAGAATAAAATCATGGAGAGTATACCAGCCGAACGCAAATCATGCAAAAATCATACTTTGTATCTGCCCGTCCGACTGGTCCGACTGGTCGGACATGTCGGACATGTCGGACATGTCCGACTCATCCGACCCATCAGACTCATCCGTCCTTCCCTCAGAAGTGCGCCTTCCCATTGATCAGGCTGACGATGACGTAGAACCAGCCGAAAATGCCGTGGATGATGGTCCACAGCACCGACTGCACGTGCGACCATGAGATGATCATGGCCAGCGCCACGCCGAAGCCAATGCCGTAGCCAACGCCGGCATTGCGTGAATTGTTGTTGCTCATTTCAACCTCCAGGCTTCAAATCTACTCTATATAACCGTGCGGATGCGCCTGGTGCCAGCGCCAGGCAGTCAACACAATCTCCCGCAGCAGGTCGATATCCGGCTGCCAGCCCAGCTCTTTTCGCGCCCGTTCCGAGCTCGCGATGAGCACGGCGGGGTCGCCGGGCCGCCGCGGGCCGATCTCGACGGGGATTGGATGCCCTGTTATCTCGCGGCACATTTCGATGATCTGCTTCACCGAGAATCCCTGCCCGATGCCCAGGTTATACACGCCCGACGGCCCGCCCGCCGCCAGCCGCTCCAGCGCCAGCAGATGCGCGGCGGCGAGATCGTAAACATGAATATAATCGCGAATGCAGGTGCCGTCCGGCGTGGGGTAATTGTTGCCGTATATCGTGATGGATGGCCGCTGCCCCAGTGCTACCTGTAATACCAATGGAATCAGGTGCGTCTCCGGCGCGTGGTCCTCGCCGATCTCTCCGTCATCATCGGCCCCGGCGGCGTTGAAATAGCGCAGCGCGGTGTATTGCAACCCGTAGGCGCCGGCATAACTTTCCAGCAACCCCTCGAAGGCCAGCTTGGTGCGACCATAGGGATTGATCGGCTGCGTCCGGTCAGACTCCTCGATGGGCACGCGCTCAGGAATGCCGTAAACAGCGGCGGTAGAGGAGAAAATTACCAGCCTCACCCCCGCAGCCAGCGCGGCGTCGATCAGCCGCTTGCCCTTCACCATGTTGTTCTCGTAATACTTCGCCGGGTCCGCCACCGACTCGGCCACCTGGCTGTCCGCGCCGAAGTGCAGCAGCGCCTCGATGACATGCTCGCGACACGCGCGCTCAACCAGCGCGGCGTCGCCATAGTCGCCCTCGATCAGCTCCGCGCCCGCCACCGCGCCCCGGTGCCCGCGAGAAAGGTCATCCAGCACCACCGCCCGATGCCCGGGCCACTCGGCCAGATACCGCACCATGTGGCTGCCGATATACCCGGCCCCACCCACGACAAGGATGTTCATGCTCACAGCATACCCGCTTGCTTCGCCTCAGTCAAAGGCTATAAATCAAACGAGGCGCAGGGAATAAAGATTGAAAGATATCAAAAGATTGAAATGATTATTTTATTTATTTTGCAAAAATAATTAAATCAATCATTTCAATCTTTTGATATCTTTCAATCTTTATTCCCTGCGCTCCGTTGAATTATAATCACCAGCAGGAGATAAGCTCGGGGGGCGCGAAATGAGGTTGCGATGGAGGTAATTTACCGTGTCTTCTGATAAGGTAGTTCGGATCGGCGTCATCGGCACCGGCGGCATGGGCCAGGGGCACCTGGCCAGTATGAAGGACATCGACGAGGTGCAGTTGACCGCCCTGTGCGATATCGACCCCGAAGTGGCGGAGCGGCTCGGCAACGAATACAGCGTGCCGCATTTCCGCAAGCACCGTGACCTTCTCAAATCGGGGCTGTGCGATGCTGTCATCATCGCCACCCCGCACCCGTTCCACTCGCCGATCGCCATCGACGCCTTCCGCGCCGGGCTGCACGTATTGAGCGAAAAGCCGATCTCGGAGAAGGTTAGCGCCGGTGACAAAATGATCGCGGCGGCGAAGGAGAGCGGCAAGTCCTTTGCGGTGATGTTCCAGCTCCGCACCTATCCGGCGATGATGAAGGCGATGGAGATCGTACGCAGCGGAGAGCTGGGCAGAATCTTTCGCACCACCATGATCTCCCCCGAGTACCGCAGCCAGGCCTATTACGATTCCGGCACCTGGCGCGCCACCTGGTCGGGCGAGGGCGGCGGTATCATGATGAACCAGGCTCCGCACATCACCGATATGTTCGTCAATCTGGCCGGCATGCCCTGCGAAGTCTATGGCCGTACCGAAACGCGCATCCACAATATCGAGGTGGAAGACCTGGCGGAGGCCATGCTCACCTACCCCGACGGCGGCACCGGGTATTATTATTGCTCGACCAATGAGGCCGGACCGGGGCAGATGATCGAAGTGTTCGGCGACAGGGGGAAGCTGGTTTACCGCAACGGCGAGCTGAAGTTCTACCGCTTCACCCCCTCCGTCACCGAGTTCACCCGCGTCAATACCGAGATGTGGGCCGGCCCGAAGTGCGAGGAAGTGCCCCTCGAGCTGCCGGAAGCGACGCCGGGCCATACCGTCATCACCCGCAACTTCGCGCGCAACATCCTCTACGGCGAGCCGCTGCTCTCCCCCGGTGAGGAAGGCATCCGCGCGCTGGAGCTGGCCAACGCCATCTGGCTCTCCGCGCACTTGAATAAACCAGTGCAACTTCCGCTGAGCCGCCAGGCCTACGACCGCTTCCTGGCGATGAAGCGCAAAACCTCTACCTTTGTGAAGGCGGTGGCCGGGGTACAGCGGACCACCGATCCAAGGTTAGCGAAGTAATGAATATTATCCGAACATCGCCCGCCCTTGTCTTTACCGGACCGCAACAGGTTGAGGTGCGGGATATACCACTGCCGCCGCTGGAGCCGGAAGACGTGCTGGTGCGGGTGGAATACTCGTCGATAAGCATCGGCACCGAGCGCTGGTGCCTGCAGGGAAAACTGCGCGAACCGGGCAAGCCGCTGATGACGCCGTTTCCGCACATACCCGGTTACCAGGCGGCCGGCGTGGTGGCCAAGGTTGGCGAGAAGGTGACCGCAGTGGCGCCAGGTGATCGAGTGTTCAGCTCCGGCACGCGGGCGGGGGCGGACTGGCCCGGTTCCTGTTGGGGAGGTCACGCCGGCCTGCACGTGGCGCGCCAGGAGAGTCTGCACAAGCTGCCGGAATCGGTTTCCACCCACGAAGCATCGGGACTGCTGCTGGCGCAGGTGGGGTACAACGGCGCCGGCAGGCCGTGGATGAACAACGGCGACGCGGTGCTGGTGATCGGCGACGGCCTGGTCGGGCAATACGCGGCGCAGCGCTTTCGCCATCGCGGAGCGCACGTAATCCTTTCCGGCCACCATGACGACCGGCTGGCGCTGGCGGCACGCTACAGCGCGGATGAAGTTGTCAACAGCCGGAAGGAGGATATCGAAGCGTTCATCCGCGCGCGGTATCCGCAAGGTCTGCCGGTTGTCGCGGAGACGGCGAGTAAGATCGAGTTGGTGCATGCCGCCATCAAACTGCTGCAATATAACGGGCAGTTAGTGCTGCTGGGCTACTACCCGGAAGGCGAGTGCCTGATCGACATCCACTGGATTCGCGAGCGCGAGACCACCGTGCATTGTCCGAACAGTTCGACGCCCGATCGGCTGGCGGGCACGCTGGCGCTGGTCGAGCAGGGAGCGATGCGGCTGGAGGAGCTGGTGACGCACACGCTGCCGTATACCGACGCCCCGGAGGCTTATCGCATGATCGTAGAGAAGCCATCCGATTTCCTGGGCGTAGTGCTGAAGTGGTAAAGGGGTTGGCATGAAAGCTATACAGATTCAAGCGCCGGGGAGAGTGGACGTGGTAGAGGTGCCGGTGCCGGAGATTGCCGCGGACCAGGTGCTGGTGAAGGTCGTCTGCTGCGTTACCTGCCCGCACTGGGATATCACGCTTTACCGGGGCATCGATATCTTCGCGCGCCCGGGATATCCGCGCTATCCGATTCCGTGGGGTTATCCGGGGCACGAGATGGCAGGCGACGTGGTGGCGGCCGGATCGGCCGTGCGCGAGCTTAAAGCAGGCGATCGGGTGGCCACCCTCTGCAACGCGGGCGAGGACAAGCCGGGATATTACTGCGAATATATCAACCGCCCGGAAAACGAGGTGGTGAAGCTGCCGGACAAAATATCTTATGAAGCCGGCGCCAATATGGAGATGTGCCGTTATATGGCGCCTTACATCCGCCTGTTGGGCGACGTGCGGGGCAGGCGTACTGGCGTCACCGGCGTGGGTCCGGCGGGCCTGATCGCGTTGCAGATGCTGAAGGCGCTGGGCGCGGCCGAGGTGGTAGCGGTAGACGTTCTCCCGCAACGACTGGCGCTAGCTTCGCGGCTCGGCGCCACCGGCACGGTAAACAGCACGGGCGAGGAGATCGAAAAGCTGGCCGCCAAACCGCTGGAGCTCACCGTAGACTGTTCGGGCATCTCCGCCGGACTGCAGACGGCGCTGGATTATACTACCGGGTCGGTCTCCATCTTTGGCGTGCCGCACGGCGACGTGAAGTTCACCACCCGTCACTGGGGACGAAATCTGCTGAGCGGCGCGCGGGAGCCGAATGAGGAGGATACCGAATTTGTTCTCGAGCTGTGGCGGCGCGGCCTGTTGGACACCGGTTCGCTGGTCAGCGCCAGGCTGCCTTTCGCGCGCTATGTCGAAGGCATTGAGATGCTGATGGCGCGTGAGGCGGTGAAAATCGGATTTTATCCTGGCTGAGGCGCCCGATCCGGGGCGGCTTGAAGCCGCCCCGGATCGGTTTCAGATAGACACCAAAGCTTCCGCTCCCGTAAAAAATACGCTCCCCTTCATCCTGCCTTCGTCTCTTCCCTGATTCTCAGACCTGCACAACTTACTATTTTAATAATTAACCGTGAATAAGTTCACAAATACTAGCCGGTATATATTGCTGTTTTCATGCTGCCGACACCGATAAATAAGTTATCTCCCGATTGTTTCCGCATAAAATCGTGGAATATCCGTTTACAAAGGCATTAAGTTTGTGCTATATTTCACATAGTCGGATTCTGAACAGGCAACGGTATAGTGTTCCGAATCCAGGGGAGGTTACATGGAGTCCTTGCTCATTCGCAAAGCGACAGTCGAAGATGCCGTACACCTGTCGCAACTGTTAAGCGAAGACGCGATTTTACGACATGATCTGAACATAGGCGAACAGCCGGACCCGGCGCCCATCGACTACTTCGAACAACTGGCGGAATGGTGCCGCGATCCGAACGCGGAAACGCGCGTCATCGTGGCGGACGGCATGGCGGTGGGCGCCATTTCGCTGAGCAATATCGACACGATTAACGCCACCGCGCAGGTTGGCTACTGGATCGGCAGCCGTCATCGCCGACGCGGGTATTGCATGCGCGCCTTCGAGCTGATGGTAGAACAGGCACGCCGGCAGGGGATCACCAGAATTCGCGCCAGCATCGATGCCGACAATATTGCCGCTCGCCGCGTATTGGAGCACGCCGGCGCCGGCGCTTACCTCACCAGCGACGGGAAGGTGTTCTGCGAGCTGAATCTGGCGGTTCAACAGGAATACGCTTCGTGCGGGTGACTTGGGCACTTTTGAGCGAAGCCCGTTTTTAAATTCGATGCTCATAAATATGACCACGGGACTGTCTCTCCTCTTAGCTAAAAACTTTACGCGCGAGGGAGGGAGGGACAGTCCCATGGTCATATTTACGAGCACCAAATTCAGGAACGGGCTTCGGTCACACGGGGCCGGGACAGTTCCTGAGCTTTACTCACTGTCACGTGGACAGCTTGTGATGGGTCTTCTGACTCCGCATCGTCGAAGGACTTTTGCGCTTCTCTTCCTTCTTTACATTCATATGCGCGATGAAGTCCTTCACGTCGCAGGTCATCAGCTTCTTCTTCTCCGCCATGGCGGCGCCTCCCTCATACTCACCAGAGCGCGCGCCCATTACGAGCGCGCGACAAAGGTGTGAGTAATTCCAGTTGATTGGGGGAAGATTACCATATATGAGCCGATCTGACAACCTCCGAGATGCAAAAGAACGCGCGCTGCAGCGGGCGGCCCTGGGCCTGGCCCTCGTCACGCTGGCCGGATATGTCGCGCTGGCCGTTGCCATTCTCCGCCGGCGGTAAGGGCGATTGCCAATCGCCCCAACGGTTTCGTTCCGCCGGTGGTTTTCGCCGCGGATGGAAGATGGTATACTTCCCTCACCTCGTTTTCCGGGAGCGCGCATGAATTTTTTCGCCGCCGCCATCATGGGTCTCGTCCAGGGTCTCACCGAATTCCTGCCGGTGAGCAGTTCGGCGCATCTGGTGTTTGCCGATCATTTTCTGCATCTGCGCCTGAGCGAAGCGGACACGGTATCTTTCGACGTGCTGCTGCACCTGGGCACGCTGGTGGCGGTGCTGATATATTTCCGGCGCGACATCGGGGCGCTGTTGCTAGGCGCAGGGCAGTTGATCAGGAACCCGCACATGGCGTGGCGCGAGAATGCCAACAGCCGGCTGTTTGTCTGGCTGGCGCTGGGCACGGTACCGGCGGCGGTGCTCGGGGTGACGCTGCAGGATTTCTTCTCGCGGGCGTTCCAGAATGTGCCCGGAACGGCCATGCTGCTGTTGGTGACGGCGGCGATGCTCTTCTGGATCAACCGGCGCCGGCATGGCGAGCGCACGCTGGCGGGAGCTACCGCGAAGGACGCACTGCTGATCGGTCTGTGCCAGGCGCTGGCCATCCTGCCGGGCATTTCGCGCTCCGGCGCCACCATTACCGGCGGGTTGCTGCGCGGTTTGGATCGCGACGCCGCGCCGCGCTTCAGCTTTCTGCTCTCGGTGCCCATCATTCTGGCGGGCGGGCTGTTCGATTTGAAGGACACGCTGGAGAACGGATTCGCCTTCTCCCTCCCGGTGGCGGCGGCGGGTTTCGCCACGGCGGCGGTCAGCGGCTATGTGGCGGTGGTGCTGCTGCTGGGCATGGTGCGGCGGGGCAAGTTGAACCGCTTCGCCATCTACTGCGTGGTGGCCGGCGTGGGCATGCTGGCCTATTGGATACTGCTGGTGCCCAGGCCGGCCGGTCCGGTGGCCGGCTTCGTGGGACAGCGGGCGGTGGCCAACGCGCAAGGCGAACTGGGTCCGCTCGGTATCGGGGACTCATTGAAGCTTACAATGATCGTGGATACCGGCCTGTTGCCGTTGCGCGATGCCTACGTGCTGGCGCCGGAAGGACGGATTCCGTTGTATACGGACGCGACAACGGGAAAAGGTAAACTTGCCCTGTCCAGCGAATTATACAGCATCCCTCCGCATCACGTTGCGAATCCCGGCGGCGAGACGCGGGAGATGTGGGTTATCTTACGCAATAAATGGGGTATACGGAACGAGGTGCGACTGCGTTTGCTGATCATACCGGCCTCTTCGGTCAATAATACGGCGTAACCGACGAGAGCCGTTCGCAGCGGATGGGCAATCATCCGCACCGCGAAAAACTCCGGGTGCACGGGTGGGCCTGCCGCGGTGGCAGGCCATGTTCCCCGCGTTCCCTTGTGGATCAAATGGACGACGGTAGTAGACAATCGAGTATACATCCGAAAGGGGGTGAGGCCGCCGCCTGATCGCCACTTGGCGACGATAACCCATGTGTGACGGACTCGCCACCTTACGTCGCCCGCGCTCGTTCGCGGGTTGAATCGGAGGTGGTTTTTTGTTGTTTCTGACACACATTTTAAACCGGCCCGTGGCTGATGCCGCCGGAGTTCGGCTGGGTTGGGTAGAAGATCTGGTGCTGTGCAATCTGGACCTGTTCCCGCGCGTGGAGGCTATCGTGCTGGCCCGCCGCGGGCAAGGCGCGGTGTTCGTCCCCTGGGAAGCGATCGATGGCATCGAGGACCGTGTCGTCCGGCTGCATGCCACCCGCGAAGAGCTTCCCAAGCTGCCGCTGAGCGACAACGCGGTATTCCTGCGCCGCGACATCCTCGATAAGCAGGTGGTGGATATCCATGGCCGCAAGGTCGTGCGCGTGAACGACCTGCAGCTTGCGCCCATCGATGGCGAGCTGCGGCTGGTGAGCGCGGATATCGGCGTGAGCGGTCTACTTCGGCGCCTGGCGCTGGAACGCCCCGTCCGCTCCCTCGCGCGCTCCATCAACCGCCCACTGCCCGAACGGCTCATCCCTTGGAATTACGTCGAAGGGCTGGAGACGGAATGGCCGTCGGTGAAGTTGAGCGTGTCGCGCCGCCGCTTGCGCGAACTGCCGCCCCCGGATATAGCCGATATCATCGCGCAGCTCAATCCCGCCGACCGCGGCGAGGTGCTGGAGCAGTTCGATGACGAGACGCTGGCCGATGCCTTGCCGCACCTGGAGGACGAAGTGCAGGCGGAAGTGATCCTGGCCATGCCGGAGGAGCGCGCCTCCGACATTCTGGAAATCCTGCCCCCGGACGAGGCGGCCGATGTGCTGGGCGAGATGGACGAAGAGCAGGCCGAACGCATCCTTCACCTGATGGAGCCGGAGGAAGCTGAGGACGTGCGCGAACTGTTGCAATATGACGAAGATACCGCGGGCGGGCGTATGACCACTGAATATCTGGCGCTGACGGAGGGGCAAACCGCCGGACAGGCAATGGCACGGCTGCATGTTATGGCGCCCGACGCGGAAACGATTTACTACGTCTACGTCATCGACGACGCGGGCCGGCTTCGGGGCGTGCTCTCGCTGCGCGACCTTATCACCGCCGGCGACGATACCCCGTTGACCGAGCTTACCAATCACAACGTGCTTTCCGTCAATGTCTACGACGATCAGGAGACCGTCGCGCGCGCGCTGAATCATTACCACCTGCTGGCGATGCCGGTGACAGACGCAGACCGGGTGCTGCTCGGCATCGTTACGGTAGATGACGTGCTGGACGTACTGCGCGAAGAGGCCGAGCAGGACATCTCGCGGCTGGCGGGATCGATCGAGCAGAGCGAAGTGCTGGCCACGCCCTGGGAGCAGACCATGCTGCGCCTGCCCTGGCTGCTGGGCGCCTCAACGGCGGGCCTGTTGATGGCAATCTTCATCACGCTGCGGCTGACGACCGTCTCCGCGCCGGAGCTCATACCGTTGATGGCGCTGTTGCCGCTGCTGTTGCTGCTGGCGGTGCAGATCGGCGGGCAGAGCGCGGTCGCCACCCAGGTGGCGCTGGCAGAGGGGGCGGCGTTGTGGGAGATACTGTTGCGCCATCTGCGTTTTGGATGGCCGCTCGGACTCGCACTCGGTTTCGCCGCGGCGGTTATCGGTGGCGCGCTGGCGGCGGCCATCACCCAGCGCGCCGTCCTGCTGCCGGTCGGCGGCATCCTCTGGCTGGTGCTGACCGCGGAGATGCTCGCCGGCAGCCTGCTGCCGCTGGCGCTGCATCGCCTGCGTTGGGACCCCGCCCTCGTCAGCCGCCCCGCCCTCGCCGTGCTGGCGCTGCTGCTCGGCGTGCCGCTGCTGGCGCAGGTACTATAAAATGAAGGTTGTGCGCCCAGCCTTTACATTATGACTTCGCGGTGGCGCGGCTTTGCGCGGTAGCGGTATCGACTTTGAACGCGGGTCCCATGGTGGAGGAGACGCTGATCTTCTTCAGGTACGCGCCCTTGGACGATGACGGCTTCGCGCGCAGCAGCGCCTGCACCAGCACCAGCAGGTTTTCTTCCAGCATTTCGGTGTTGTAGGAGACTTTGCCGATGGGAACGTGGATATTGGCGGCCTTGTCCACACGATATGCGGCCTTGCCGCCTTTCAGGTCCCGTACCGTCTGCTCGATGTTCTCGGTGACGGTGCCGGCCTTCGGGTTCGGCATGCGCGGGCCGAGTTTGCGGCCCAGCCGGCCTACAATACCCATCATGTCGCGGGTGGCGACCAGCATGTCGAATTCGCGCCAACCTTCGTCGATGCGTTGTACCAGGTCTTCCGCGCCTACCACGTCGGCGCCCGCCGCTTCCGCGGCGGAGGCGTTCTCGCCCCGCGCGAATACCGCGATACGCGGCGACTTGCCGGTGCCGTGCGGCAGATTCACACTGCCGCGCACCATCTGGTCGCTCTGCCGCGGGTCCACGCCCAGGCGGATGGCCGCTTCGACGGTCTCATCGAACTTCGCGCTGGCAACGTCCTTCACCGCCTGCAGGGCGATGCGCGGCTCCATCGCCGCTTCCGGATTTTCGACCTTCTTCAGCGCCTGATTGTAGCGCTTGCCATGCTTTGCCATAATTTCCTCCCGTGGTTTAACGAGGGATGACACCCTCTCCCACTTTTCCGTGTTCACTGTCCGACCGGTCTGACTCGTCGGATTGTCTGACTCGTCCGACTATTCAATCGACGACTTCGCATCCCATGCTTCTCGCCTGGCCTTCGATAATTTTCATGGCTGCGTCGATGTCGTTGGCATTCAGGTCGGGCATTTTTATTTCCGCAACTTTGCGAACATGCTCGCGGGTTACCTGCATCTGCTTGTCGCGTCCCGGGGCGCTCGCGCCTTTCGCCAGTCCGGCCGTTTTGATCAGCAACTCGGATGCCGGCGGAGTCTTCAGCACGTAGGTGAAGGTCCGGTCTTCGAAAATGGTCACTTCGACGGGGATGGTGCTCCCGGCCTGCGGCGCGGTCGCCGCGTTATACGACTTGATGAACTCCATCATGTTGATGCCGTGCGGCGCCAGCGCGGGACCGACCGGCGGGGCGGTGGTCGCCTTGCCGGCGGGCAACTGCAGCTTGACCTTGGCGGATACCTTTTTGGCCATGGTAACTCCTTAGTGGCCAGTGACTGGTGGCTGTGTATCGCCACCTACCATTCACCCAATCACCGTTACCACTCAACAACCACTAGTCACTAGTCACTAACCACTAGCCACTAGATTTTTTCGATGTCGCCGAATCCGAGAGTCACAGGGGTATCGCGACCGAACAGTGAAATCAGCACGCGCAACTGTTCTTTCGGAATGTTGACTTCTTCAATCGTCCCTTCAAAATTGGCGAACGGTCCAGACGTGACGCGTACTACGTTGCCCGCCTGCCAGACCGCTTTCACCGGGATTTCTACACCCTCGACCTGGTCGAGGATAGTGCGAATCTCCTCCGGCTTCAACGGCACCGGCTGCTTATCCGGCCCAACGAAACCCGTCACGCCGGGTGTGTTGCGAATCAAGAAACGCGTTTCGTCATCCAGCTCCATCTCGAGGAAGACATACCCCGGATAAACCTTGTGCTTGCGCACCTGCTTCTTGCCACCGCGCGTACCGGTGACTTCTTCCTCGGTCAGCACCAGAATACGGTATATCTTATGCCCGATACCCTGTGCCGCGGCACGGCGCTCGATGCTCGCCTTGACTTTGTTTTCATGCCCGGTAAAGGTATGAATTACGTACCAAGCCATGCGGTAATCCTGCTACTTTTCCGAACAGGCGGTTGTGCCGCCCGTCGTAATAAAATGTGATCTCCCGGCCATCACTTCGCGATGTGGAATAGTTTCCCGCCGATATATCCGATCACGCGGTCATTCAGTCCGAGATACACCGAAACGACGATTATCGTGATCATGACCACAATCGTGAACTTGGTCAATTCGTCGCGCGTCGGCCAGGTGGTCTTCCGCAACTCGATCTCCACTTCCTTGAGGAAGTGGGTGATGAGATGCCACAGGCGGGAAAAATAATTCTCGCGCGCGATCGTTGGCCGCGATGGCGGTGTCGTCGATTCGATCATATTCATGGCATTGTCTTTGCTGGCTGCCATTCGCTGGTTCCTCACCTCTCACCCGATGGTGTGAGAAGATATAAATGGGAAGAAAAGAAGAGGGGGAAAACAGTCGATATCCCTTCGTCTATTCATCCGTTCGTCCAATGTTACTTGCCGGCCCGCGCTTCGATGCCCGTTTCCCGGTGATCGGTATGCACGCGGCAGTGCGAGCAGTATTTCTTCAATACCAGCCGCTCCGGATCGTTCTTCTTATTCTTATAACTCGTGTAATTCCGGCTCTTACACTGCGTGCAGGCCAGCCAGAATCCACGATCCTTAATCCGAGACAATCTTGCCACGGGTCACCTCCAATTAAACATGGCGGGAGCGCGGGCGCGCCGGGAAGCCGCCACATGAGACGGGGAAGGCTTCGGTTTACGCGCCTTCCCCGTCCGCACTTCACACCGGTCTGTTACTCAGCAATCTTCACCACGACACCCGCACCGACGGTGTGGCCGCCTTCGCGAATGGCGAAGCGCAGGCCTTCTTCCATAGCGATCGGCTGGATCAACTCGATGTCCAGCGTCACGTTGTCGCCGGGCATCACCATCTCCGTGCCTTCCGGCAGGTGAGCCACGCCGGTCACGTCTGTGGTGCGGAAGTAGAACTGCGGCCGGTAGCCGTTGAAGAACGGTGTATGGCGTCCGCCTTCTTCCTTGGAAAGGATAAACACCTCGGCGGAAAACTTGGTATGCGGCTTGATCGAACCAGGCACGGCAATCACCTGGCCGCGCTCGACGTCTTTGCGGTCGATGCCGCGCAGCAGCAGCCCCACGTTGTCGCCCGCTTGCGCCGACTCGAGGCTCTTGCGGAACATCTCGATGTCGGTCACCACCGTTTTGCGCGCCTGCGGGCGCAACCCGACGATCTCGACTTCCATACCGCGGTTCAGCGTGCCGCGCTCCACGCGTCCGGTCGGCACCGTGCCGCGCCCGGAGATGGTGAACACGTCTTCCACCGACATCAGGAACGGCTTGTCCACTTCGCGTTGCGGCGTCGGGATGTAGCTGTCTACCGCGTCCATCAGCTCGAGAATCGAGACGAACCTTGGATCGTTGATGTCGCGCACGCCTTCCTTATCGAAGGCCTCCATCGCCACCAGCGCCGAACCCTTGATGATGGGAATGTCATCACCGGGGAACTCGTACTTCGTCAACAGTTCCCGCAACTCCAGCTCCACCAGCTCGATCAGCTCAGGGTCGTCCACCATGTCGGTTTTGTTCATGTAGACCACTATGCTGGGCACGTTCACCTGGCGGGCGAGCAGGATGTGCTCGCGCGTCTGCGGCATAGGGCCGTCAGCGGCGGACACCACCAGGATCGCTCCGTCCATCTGCGCGGCGCCGGTGATCATGTTCTTGATATAGTCGGCATGACCCGGGCAGTCCACGTGCGCGTAGTGTCGGTTGGCGGTCTCGTACTCCACGTGCGCGGTGTTGATCGTGATGCCGCGCGCCTTCTCTTCCGGCGCGGCGTCGATCGCGTCGTAAGCCTTCACCGTGGCCTGGCCCCGCAGGCTCAGTACCATGGTGATCGCCGCCGTCAACGTCGTCTTCCCGTGGTCCACGTGGCCGATCGTCCCGATGTTCACGTGCGGCTTAGTGCGCTCAAATTTCGCTTTGCCCATCGCTGGCTCCCTTACGATTATCTATCGTTTCATCCCCATCCAGCCCACAAGCTGAATGCAACCGGCGGTCCGGACGCGGTTGAAAATCTCCCCAATGCAAACGACGGCGAAGGTTATTCCCCTTCCCCGTAGATGCCGATGGAGCCTCCAACCGGACTTGAACCGGTGACCTCGTCCTTACCAAGGACGCGCTCTACCGACTGAGCTATGGAGGCCCGGCCGCATATGCCGCATCGGTATTCAGTTGTCCGCGTGAAATGGTGCCGGGGGAAGGATTTGAACCTCCGTAGGGCTTAGCCCGGCAGATTTACAGTCTGCTCCGATTGACCACTCCGGCACCCCGGCAAGCATACAAACTACTGACCGGAGGCTTCCGCCATCCGGTCAACGTGAAGAATATACACATCACCCTGTGAAATGTCAAGACATCCACCAAATTTTTTCACTTATTGCGTTGTATTAATCTCCAGTACGAAGGAAAGGCCTCCGGAATAAGAAATGACTGCCGCGGCGACTGCCCTCCGCCGGCATTGACGGGCGCGGGCGTGAAGACCTGCACGGTCGTCTCGATCACCCGCAGGAGAGGCGATGGATAGACGCCCAGCCAGAGCAGCAACAGCGCGAGAGCCGCAAGGGCAATGCCGCCCGCCCAGGAAAGCGCCGGCGCAGGCGCCAACGGCGCGGCATCAGGACGCCGGTACAGCTCGCGCGCCACGCGCAGGTAGTAATACAGGCTCAAGCCGCTGTTGATCGCCAGGACGATCACCAGCGTCCATAGCGTGGGTCCCATTACCGCGGGTTCGATGATGCCGGTCGCCGCCCCGACCCCGGCCAGCACGATGAAGAATTTCCCCATGAAGCCGGCCGTCACCGGCAGGCCGGCCAGCGACATCATGCAACCCGTCAGCACGGCGGCGAGCCACGGATGCCGCCATGCCAGCCCGCGGTAATCATCGCTCCGGTCGAAGTCCCGCTCCCGGCGTGACAGCATGGCGATTACCCCGAAGGCGCCGAGAGTGGTGATAAAATAGGTCGTCAGGTAAAATATGATAACCTGGATCCCTCCCGAAGTGCGCGCTATCAGCGGAATCAGCAGGTAGCCCATGTGCGCAATGGAGGAATAAGCCAGCAACCTTTTCAACTTGAGCTGGCGCAGCGCCAGCAGGTTGCCGGCGAACATGCTGGCAATGGCGAGAAATACCAGGCCCGGCAGGAAAGGCAGGTTTTCGAGTGCCTGCAGCGGAAAGAAGTAGCGGACCAGCACCGCGAAGACCGCCCCCTTGGAAACGGTGGCGAGGAACGCCGTTACCGGAGCGGGCGCCCCTTCGAACACATCCGGCGCCCACAGATGGAACGGGAAAAGCGCCAGCTTGAATCCCACTCCCGCCAGCACCATCGCCGCCCCGGTCATGAATACCGGCTGTGGATTTTTCCCGACGGTGCGGACGACTACCTCCGCGAGCTGCATCGTGCCCAGCTCGGTATAGATGAGGGCGATGCCAAACAGGATTAACGCGGAGGAGACGCCGGCCAGCACCAGATATTTGATCCCCGCCTCCAGTCCCAATCGGTTCGCGCGGTCATAGGCAGCCAGCGCGAAAATGGCGACGCTCATCAACTCCAGCCCGAGGAAGAGCGAGGCGAAGTGGCTGCTTGCCGCCAATACTACGCCGCCCGCCGTGCCCAGCATCAGCAGCAGGTAATATTCCTCACGCGCGCCCCCGCGCCGCTCCCAATACCCGTAGGACAGCAGCGTGATGAAGAAACCCGCTCCGGCGAGTAATCCGGTGAAGAACAAAGCATAATTGTCGATACGCAGCAAGGCGCCGACCTGCTGCGGTAAAACGATTGGCGCCGTCGCGGCGGCTACGCTGCCTACCGGCGCCGCGATGACCGTAATGACCACGGCTGCAGCGACGGTAGCGGCGAACCCAAGCAGCGTGATGCCGAAGACCAGGCCGTGCCGCCGGTAGAGCGCGATCGCCATGAGTAGTGCCGGCGCCGTGCCGCTCAGCACGATCAGCGGGAGCAAGGCCAGTGTTTCATGGGCGCCCATGCTCACCTCCGATCCCAAGTATCGGGTTCACTTCCCTGCTATGATACGCCGCCGGCGCCCGCGCGGGCCGCGTCAATCCAAGCAACCCGCGCACCGCCGGTTCCGCCGTGGAGAGGAAGGCCTGCGGGTATAGACCGAGCCATAAGATCAGCGCCATCACCGCGAACAGCATCGCCGTCTCGCGCCCATTCAGGTCTCGGCCTTCCCGCCGCTCGGGCGGCGGTCCCCAGAAGACCCGATAAACGATCCATACGGAATAAATAACCGATACGATGAGACCGGCAGCGGCAACGATGGCGAAGACCGGGGCCGCGCGGAAGGCGCCGAGCAGCACGAGGAATTCCCCGACGAAGTTGGCCAATCCGGGCAGACCCAGCGACGCCGCCGCCAGGAAAATCGCCGTTCCGCCCATGCGCGGCCAGACGGCCTGCAGCCCGCTCATCACCTCGATATCGCGCGAGTGGAAGCGCTCCTCCAGCATGCCCGCCAACGCGAACAGCGCGCCGGTGCTCAACCCGTGCGCCAGCATCACGATCAACGCCCCCTGCAGCGCCAGCTCGTTCCATGCGAAGATGCCGAGCAGTACGAAGCCCATGTGGCTGATGCTGGTGTAGGCGATCAGCCGCTTCAGATCGCGCTGCCCGAGCGCCAGCACCGCGCCGTAGAGAATGCCGGCAACGGCCAGCGTCATGGCAATGGGAGCGAAGGCGAGGGCGGCGTCCGGGAAGAGCGGAACCACCAGGCGCAGCAGCCCATAAGCGCCCACCTTCAGCACCAACCCGGCCAGCACCACGCTGCCCGCCGCCGGCGCCTGCGTGTGCGCGTCCGGCAGCCAGGTGTGCACCGGCGCCGCCGGCAGCTTCACCGCGAAGGCAACGAAAAAGCCGAGCATCAGCCAGAATGCCGATAACGGGGTGAGCGAGGTACCGAGCAAGTCGAAATAATTGAACGTGACTTTGCCGGTCGCCGTCTCATGGGCAAACACCAGCCCCAGCAGGCCCAGCAGCAGGAACAACCCGCCGAGCTGCGTGAAGATGAAGAACTTCACCGCCGCGTAATGCCGGCGCTCGTGCCCCCAGATATCGATGAGAAAATACAGCGGGATGAGCATCAGTTCCCAGAACAGGTAAAACAGAAACAGATCAACTGCCAGGAACACCCCGGTGATGCCGGCCAGCGTCCACAGCAGGTTGAAATAAAAAAAACCGGTTCGCTGCCGCACTCCCGACCATGAGGCGGCCACGGCGATGATGCCCAGCAGCGCCGTCAGCAGCACCAGCAGCAGGCTGATGCCGTCCAACGCGAGGTAAAAGCTGATGCCTACCGGGATCCATGGCTTGATGAAGGACACCAGCAAGCGACCTTGTCCCGGCCCCACGATTTGCGCCCAGTATTCCACCCACAGGGCGATGACGATCATGAGCTGCAGGGCCAGCGCCAGCAGCGCCACCCAGCGCGCGGCATCCCGGCTGTAACGCTCGGTCAGCCATGCCAGCAGGCCCCCGATCAGCGGTATCAGAAATAGCCAGACCAGAACCATATTGTCACCAGTAAGACGATCATTAATATCGCGCCGGCGGTGAGACCGGCGGCATACCAGCGCATCCTGCCGTTCTCGCTCGCGCGCAACGCGCGATTCGTTTGCGCGGTCAATAACGCCAGCGAAGTGTAAAACAGGTCAATGAAGTCATGACGGTTAATTTGTGAGAACCATACATATGGTTGTATGAACATACCGTCATACAGTCGGTCGAATCCCCACCCTTCGCGCCAGAAGTTCATCAGCGCCGAGATAGCCGGTATGGCCAGGAAACGTTCGGTGGCGGGCCGCGCGCGCAGGAACAGCCGATACGCCAGCAATATGCCCGCAACCGCCGCTGCTATCGAGGAGAGCATCAGGCCGATTTCGGTGAGAGCCGACAGGTGCTCAGCGGGCATGGGCGGAAAGACAGTCTCCAGGAAATGGGTGAACCACGGGCGTCCTCCCAGCAGGCGCGGTACTTCAATGAAGCCCGCGACCAGCGAGAAAAACGCCAGCACCACCAGCGATATCATCATCGCACGGTCGGTGATGGCGACCGGCTCCTTTCGCGATTCGCCGTGGAAGATGTAATACACCATGCGAAAGGTATACAGCCCTGTTATCAGCGCCCCGAGCCATCCGCCCGCCCACAGCCAGGGAATGCCGCGCTCCGCCGCCCACGCCTGAATGAGGATCAGGTCCTTACTGTAGAATCCCGCCGTGATCGGCGGCAGCGCCGCCAGCGACAGCGCGCCAATGAGAAATGTCCAGTAGACCAGCGGCATCTTTGCCCGCAGGCCGCCCATCTCCCGCATATCGTGCGTATGATGAGCGGCGAGGATCACCACGCCCGCGGCAAGGAAGAGCAGCGCCTTGAAAAAGGCATGCGTCATGAAATGAAAGATCGCCGCTCCCCAGGCTCCCACCCCCAGCGCCAGGAACATGTAGCCGATCTGGCTGATGGTCGAGTAGGCCAGCACCCGCTTCAAGTCCCACTGCGCCAGCGCGCTGAAGCCGGCAAGCAGCAGCGTCACCACACCGATGATCGCCACCAGCGTCTGCACCGCAGGCGCCAGCTCGAAAACCGCGTGCATGCGCGCGATAAGATATACGCCGGCGGTCACCATCGTCGCCGCATGGATGAGCGCGCTCACCGGCGACGGGCCGGCCATCGCGTCCGGCAGCCATACCTGCAGCGGCAGTTGGGCCGACTTGCCCACCGCCCCCGCCAGCAGCAGCGCCGCCGCCGCCACGGCAACAACGGATCCCGGCGTCCACATCGACTCTGCCTGTTCGAGAATCGCCTGGATATCCAGCGTGCCGAATTGGGTGAAGAGCAGGAACAGTCCCACCGCGAATGCGGCGTCGCCGATGCGTGTGGTGATGAACGCCTTCATTGCCGCCCGCCCGTTGGCCGGTTCCTTATACCAGAAGCCGATAAGTAGGAAGCTGCACAGGCCGACTCCCTCCCAGCCCAGCAGCAGCAGCAGCAGGTTGTTCGCCAGCACCAGTATCAGCATGGAGCCGACGAACAGGTTCATGTAAGCGAAGAAACGGTGATATCCCTCCTCGCCGGCCATGAAACCGGTGGAATATACATGAATGAGGAAGCCGACAAAGGTGACTACCAGCATCATCACCAGTGACAGCGCGTCCAGCCGCAGCGTGATCCCCGGCGCGAAATCGGCTACCCGCAGCCACGTCCACAACGTCTGCTCGAAGACGGATTCCGGCGGCGGAGCGGCAAGAAAGACGATACCGAGCACGATGGCCAGCGCCGCCGCCAGCCCTACCGAGCCCGCGCCTATCAGTGCGACGACACGCCGCGGCAGCCGCGCTCCCAGCGCGATCAGCGCCAGGAATCCCGCAAAGGGCAGAGCCGGAACCAGCCATAATAACGAGAACGGCATTATGCTTCCTCAACAGAAGGAATGAAAAATGCAAAATGAAAATTGTAAAATGCAAAATGAAAGTGCCTTCTTCTGAAAGTCTTCTTATAGTATCTTTGCGGTTGAAAAGCCCAAAGAATAACAAGTTGTATGCCAAACCAGGCAAGGTCAGTCCGGTGGTTGAGTAGGCAGGAAAGCTGATTGATTCTTTTCACTGCTCTGATGCCGTATCGAAACCACCGCATTGAAAGCTGATTTGCCTGGTTGTGGAGCGTGAGCATAGTCTTACACTTTTCATTTTGCATTTTGCACTTTTCATTTTGCATTTTTCATTATCCTCTCATACTGCTTGCCGCATCGGCGTCCAGCGTATCGAGTTGCCGGTGCATGCGCAGTACCAGCGCCAGCCCCACCGCCACCCCCACGGCAGCCATGGTCAGGATGAACAACGCCATCACTTGCCCGTCCGGCTGGCGCCAGCGCGCGCCGGCAGAGACGAAGGCTATCATGGCGGCATTCAGCATTATCTCGATGGAAAACAGAATGAATACGATATTGCGCCGCGCCAGCACTCCCACCAGCCCGAGCGCGAAGAGGATGCCGGCCAGCACCAGACTGTAGTCGATGGACAATTGCGTCATTCCCTCACCTCCCGCCGCGCCAGGTGATAAGCGCCCACCAGTCCCGCCAGCAGTATCAGCGATGACAACTCCACACCCAGCAGATACGGGCCATATAGCGCGATACCCACCTCCCGCGGGGCAATCATGCGCCTGCCCGCGACCTCGTCCGGCGCCGCCAGCGCATATAGCGTCAGGCCAAACAGGAGCAATGCCAGCACTCCCGGCCCGACGAGCATTCGCGGTGTGAACCACCGCCGCTCTTCGGCTTCGGCATGCTGCCCCAGGTTCAACATCATCACTACAAAAACGAACAATACCATGATAGCGCCTGCGTAAATAATCACCTCCAGCGCCGCCACGAAAGGCGCTCCCAGTATGTAAAAAACGACCGCTATCGCCAGCAGCGAGGTAATCAGGTACAGCAGCGCGTGAATGGCGTTCAACCGCGTGAT
>Ga0172369_10001478_pt1 | contig 33796 bp, 34 predicted proteins | sample LakKiv25m_FD_114539 | JGI IMG/M metagenome (GOLD analysis project Ga0172369, IMG submission 114539) | Freshwater microbial communities from Kabuno Bay, South-Kivu, Congo - kab_022012_11.25m | ecosystem: Environmental > Aquatic > Freshwater > Lake | place: Democratic Republic of the Congo... | reverse complement strand
GATATCCATGGGGGTCTTGTCGCCATCCACGTGGGCAAGCACCTGGACCTGTCGGTACGGCAATGCGTCAGTGGCGACGCTGAGGTCGATCCCCGGCTCCAGCGCCAAGCCCCCTTCTCCTGGACCTAGGATATCGACCAGGTGACGATAGCCGTCGACGGAGGAGATGATCTCCATCAAGAAGTCGGTGATGGGGAATTGGACCGATGTCTGCGAAACGGCCCCCAACGTGAACTCGAACTCCCCCGACTCCTCGTTCTCGACGGCAAAGAGGAGCGACTGCATGATCAACCGTCGCAGGACGTCCTCCATCTCACCCCGCGATACGTATCCCTCGTCCAGCAGCAACTGCCCCAAGCGTTTGCCTCTGACCTTCGCATCGGTCACAAGACGTTGGGTGTCGAGTTCCGACAAACGGCCCAGACGGCCCAGCAGATCCCCGAGTTGCCACACGCGGCCGGTGTCGGTGAGGCCGCTCAGACTGCCATCCTGCACGTACACGGTGATGATCCGCCCCCCGGGGAGGAGCAGGCGGATCGATCCCATCTTGCGGAACAACGCCGCGATCTGGAGCAGTTCGGCCACCCCGATGGTGGCCAGCGAGCCGTATGCCGGCATCGACCTGGCCCTCCTTCGCACGGTCCCGAAGCGGACGTGCGCGATTCACCCATAGTTCGTTCTGGGTTCATCGGCAGAAGACCGTCTCTGCCTTAGGAACGCGGGACCACGCAGGCGGGCTGCGGCAGGGTCGTCAGGTACCGACAACCTTCTGGTACACGGCTAGAACGTCGTCGACCATCCTGCCCAGAGTGAACTCCGCCAAGAGCCGGGCGCGGGCCCTCCTCCCAAACTCGGCGCGCAGCGCCTCGTCCTCCAGCAGCAGGCCGAGGGCCGCCGCGAACTCCACCGGATCCCCCGGCGTAACCACCAGCCCGGTGACACCGTGGAGGTTGGCAAAGGGAACTCCGGTCGGTAGTGACGTGCTCACCACAGGCACGCCGCACGCGTGTGCCTCAAGTTGCACCAGACCGAATGCCTCGTTCGCAGTCACCGACGGCAAGGCCAATACGTCGGCGGCATGAAAGAGTGCGACGAGATCGTCTTGCGATGCCGAGCCGACAAAGTGCACGCGTCCCTGGACACCCAACCGCGCGGCCAGTGCCTCCAAGCCGGGCCGTAGCGGGCCGTCGCCCACGATCACGAGCGAGCCGGGCACATGCGGCATCGCTTTCAGCAACACATCGGCCCCTTTGTACGGCACCAACCGCCCGACGAACAGTGTCAGCGGGGTGCCATAGCTCCACCGCAGCCGCGCGGCCACGACCTCTCCCTCAGCTGTCCGTTCGAACGGAGCCGCGTCGATTCCGAACGGTACAACATGTATCTTGTCGCACACGCCGGCAAGAAACCGCGAGTTCCCTGCTAACTGAGGCGAGGCGACCATCACCGCGTCGACGTGGCGCAAGAAGCTGCGCGTGAGCCCGGCGTAGGGTGTCGACAATGCGCGCTTGGCCGTCGACGTGGCTACCATGTCACTGTGGTACGTGCACACGGCCTTCGGTCGATGGCCCGAACGGATCGCTCGGGACACCAGGGAGAACTCCCCGCTCGGGAACGGATAGTGGAAATGCCACACATCGTGACAACCCGATCGTGCCGAGTCGGCCAAGAACCGATGAAGCGCCGGCGACAGAGGATTGGATGCGACCGTGCCCCGGCCGGGCACGCGGTGCACCTGCACACCCTCGTCGCACTCGTCGCGGGCAGCGCCCTCGGCCACCACGACCACCTCCACGTCGAGCCCGGGCCGCTGAGCCTCTGCCCGTGCCAGCTCCTGCACGTGACGCTCGATGCCGCCTATGTGAGGCGGATAGCGTTTATTCACATGCAGAACGCGCATGATTCCTCCCGTGCTTCACCACGCAGCCGTAACGTGACATGAAGTGTTGCATCCGATAGGTCTCTTCGCATATAGTGACATAGAGCAATAATTGCACCTCGGGTGAAGTGAGCCACCATTGTCGATCGGTCCGCCGCGCGATTCGGAAGAGCAATTAGGAGTGCAGAGGCCTCTGTTCGACAAGGCAGAGACCGTTCTCGAGAGCCATAAGCTCGACATCACCAAGGCTTGGCTCGGTCGGCTGATCTTCCAGATCGACGACCTTACCACCCTTGAGGCCTTCCCTACGCAGGAGAGCATCCGCATCTCGGTCGAGCTTGTGGAAGGTATCGCAGCCGTGATGCGGGATGGCGGCATGATCCGCGAGTTCCAGCCCGGTGGACGCTACTACGTGCGTGCCGCCGAACTGGGAGCCATCGGCAACGGCAGCAGAGGGGAGCTTATCTCTCTGTCCCAAAGCCTGCTCGCACTGGAGAGTTCCATATGGGAACTCCTGGTAGAAGCGCTGCGGAAGGAAGATCGCGACCTCCTCGAGATGGTGGTCCGGCTCCGCCGCGCCCTCCATGGCATCACAACCGCCTCGACCGAGGCATACTTCCTGCGCTCGAACAACGAACTCGATCGGCTGGCTCACACCGACTCCCTTACCGGTCTCTACAACAGGCGCTTCCTCGTGCAGGAACTCGACCGACACGTGGAGATGTTCAAACGCTACCATCATCCCTTCGCAGTGCTGATGCTCGACCTGGATAGTCTTAAATCGGTTAATGATACCCACGGACACCCCGCCGGGGACGCCGCGATCCGTCACTTCTCTACTCTGCTGAAGATGAATGTCCGCGACGTCGACATCCCGTGCCGGTATGGAGGGGACGAGTTCGTCGTGCTGATGCCCGAGACCGACAAGAAGATGGTGGAGACGGTGGGAAGGCGCATAGCAGAGTCGCTTCACAAGACAAAGCTCAAGGCGGGCAACGCCCTCATCGCTCTGCGCGTCAGTGCAGGCTACTCCGCGTGCCCCGAGGACGGTCGGGAGAGCGAAGAGCTGCTCCAGATCGCCGACGCGACCCTGTACCAGGCAAAACAGCATCGCCCGGCAGGTCTTCCTCAATCGGGGAACGCATAGCTCAGGGCCACCCAGAGCGGCCGTTGCCGACCGTTCCATCTGGTACGAAAACATGTGCGGGGGCGGTCGGGACCAATCGTCCCGACCGCCCCCGCAGTCGTTCCTGAGGCAAACCGCATTCGCCGGATCAGCCGGTGGGCTCCAGGTTCATGTTGAGTTCACCTGTGATGTGGCAATGCGCGCACGTGAGCGGATTATGGCACTCGAAACAGGGAGCGGTGCCCTCGCTCTTCACGATGGGCGGATGCTGCGCCTTCCAACCTGTGCCGTCGTTCTTGTAACCCTTGTGGTGGCAGTCGTTGCACAACCACTGGTCAGGGTGGCACTGCTCGCAGGCCGCTTCTCCCAGTTTCTCCACTGACTGCGGATGCACCTGCACCCAATCGGCTGAGTGCGGCATCGGCGTCTTGTGGCAGGACAGGCAGAACGAGTCCGCGTGGCACATCTGGCAGTACGTGACGTCCTTTTGCGCGGCGTCGGCGTGCTTTGCCGAGACCGTCTTGACGCCGGAGGCATCAGCCAGCGGCAACCAGCCTGCAACCGAGTGATTTGCCGGCACCAGCGGGAAATCGGGCGGGTGGCAGACAGAGCACGCCCCCGGCGCAGCAGCGCCGGCCTCCTGGCTGTGGCAGTCGAAGCACTTCTGCATCGACGGCTTGGCGATCTTGTCGGGCTGGTGCGTAGGAACCACGTGGCAGTCCTCGCACTTGATACCTTGGTTCAGGTGGACCGCGTGGCTGAAATTGTTCGTCAGCACTTTCTGGCCCGCCAGGAAGGCATTGAAGTTGGAGTGACAGTCGGTGCAGATCTTGAACTGCTCAGACACCGGCGCCACTGACTCGGGGCCCCCGGTGGTCGGGGTGCTGCCGGGAGCCGTGGTATCGGTGCTCCCCGTTCCCGCAGTGGTGGTGGTCTCCCCAGTACCGGCGGTCGTAGTCGTCACTCCGCTTGCGGTCGTGTCGGAGGCGGAAGTGGTAGTGGACTCATCGGCCGACTGACACCCACCCAGAGCCAGCACTCCGACGACCAAGACGGCCGCCAGGAGTAGAAGGACCGCTGCTGTTTCCTTGGTTATGATCATAGATTCACCTCCTTCCGTCTCCGTATGGTTATCGTCACGATCGACGCCCATTCTCCACTATCGGGCGAGGGGACGCAAGCGCTCAGATTCCCTTCTTCGCATGGCACGTCGTACAGAAGTCCTGCTCGTGGCAGGCGAGACACGTGCCGTCTCCCTTAGCGCCGACCACCTGACCGTGCTGCGAACCCGCCCACCGTGGTGTGGGCGAGAATCCGGCGTGGTGGCACTGGTTGCAAAACTCCGCGCCCTGCGTGTGACAGCGGAAGCAGGCTTCCTGGTTCGCTCGAGCGATGTCGCCGTGACTGGAATACCAGTAGGCCGGGTGCGGCATCTCGACACCGTGACATCTGATGCAGAAGGTCTTATCCGTGGACTGATGACACTTGACGCACACCTCGGACTGCTCCAGCGCGATGCCGCCGTGCTGCCGGCGCCAGGCCGCCGGGTGCGGCATCTCGACACCGTGACATTTCTCGCACCACACCTTGACGTCATGGCACTTTGCACAGCTCTTGCGGGTCTTCGCGTCGGGTTCCAAGTGCACCGCCGGCTCGCCCAGGCCCGGTGCGATCTCCTCGATCTTTCGATGGCAGTTCTTGCAGTCGTTCGGAGCAGTCTCACCTTCGTGACACGAGAGGCACGTCATCATCATGGGCGCGGGGGTGTCGAAGTGACCCAGTGGAGGGACGTGACACGTTGAACACTGGACGCCGTTATCGATATGCGTTTTGTGCGAGAACACGAGGTCGCCGCTCGGGTCGGGCTTGCTGAGGTAGTCCGGATGACACGCCTCGCAGGTACGGAACGGCTCTCCCGAGATCTGCGTCGGCGCGCCCTCTACAGATTCCCCGCCCGGCGTACCGACGGCCAGTTCATTCGACGAACCCTCGGCCGAGGAGGCCGTGGTGTCCGAAGCGACTTCACCATCCTCCCCGTTCAACACCGACACCAGAGCGAAGGCAAGTGCCACTACGATCACCAGGACCAGCACTCCGATCCCGATGAGGATGGCAGGCCGGCGGCGCGTCATTGTCCACCTCCCTTCCCATGGGTCTGGTGGATCTGGTGGCACGTGTCACAGTCCTCCTGGACGTGGCACAGGCTGCACTCTCCGGGCTTTTCCTTGGCGACCACCGCGTGGTCCGTGCCCCAATCGGCCGGGTGAGGCATGGGCATGCCGTGACAACTCGTACAGAGTTCGGGTTCATGACAGTTCGTGCACACGGCGGAGCCCTTGGCCACTACCGTTGGGCCATGCGTGCTCGTCCACTCCTTCGGGTGGGGCATCTCCACCGGGTGACACGTCAGACAGAAGGACTTCTCGTGACACCGGACACACACCTGCATCTGAGGATAGGCGATCGAGCCGTGCTTCTGCGTCCATTGCTCCGGATGAGGCATCTGCAGGCCGTGACACTCCTGGCAATGCAGGTAGACGTTGTGACAGCGGGCGCACACCTCGCCACCCTGCTCGACCACCTGCTCTCCATGCGCGGTACCGAAGTCCTCAGGGTGGGGCATGGCGATGCCGTGGCAGTCGTCACATACCTGTTGCGGCGGTGTCGGCATCCCCCCGTGACCTACCGTCTGGTGACAGGTGGAGCACGCGATGCGCTGCCCAAGGTGAAGATCATGCGAGAACTCCTTGGGATCCTCGCCCTTAGTCGTGGCGAGGAACTCGGCATGACAGGAGAGACATGCGTCGTTGGAGATCGGGATCACGACCTTCTCGCTGGTCGTGGTCGTCGTAGCGGCACCCCCGCCACCACCGCCGCCACAACCTATCAGCAGCAGGGCCACGACGATCAGGGCCGGTCCTGCCACCTTCAAACCGTGAGCAGCGCGCCGACATCGGTGCACGATGTGGTCTCCTTCCCTCGAGCCGTGACGTCTGTCACCCCCCAAGAGTCCCCCGTCCTCTGCCCGTCTGGACGTGGCATTCCGAGCAGAACAGCTCGGGTTCCGTGTGGCACTTGAAGCACGGCTCCGCCCCTGCCTGGTTGACGACCTGCTTGTGCTCGGTCTGCCAACTGTCAAGCTTCGGAAAATCGGTGTGGTGACAATCGTTGCAGAAGTCTACGGACTCGTGACACATGATGCACGCGCCCTTGTTCGTCGCGGCCTCGGCGCCGTGGCCACTGGGCATCCACCCCTCCGGATGCGGCATCTGCACCTTGTGGCAACTGTCGCAGAAAGATCCTTCGTGACACATCTTGCAGTACAGCCGCCGCTCTGTGGCCATGCGTGCGTGACGCGCCAGCCCCGGGCCTTCTTGCATGAGCCATGTCGATTGATCATGGTCGGCCGTGGACGTCGCGATATCGGGAGTGTGGCAGGTGCTGCACGACGTGGGCGCCAGCACGCCTTGGTTGCCGTGCACCGTACCGTGGCATTCGAAACAGGTCTCGACGGATACGTGAAGGATCTTGCCCGGCTTGTGCGGGAACTCCTTGTGACAGGCCGAGCATCGGATACCTTTCGCGAAGTGCGGCGCGTGCTTGAACACGAGTTTCCGTTCAGTACGCCAGTCGAGCTCGCTGTCGAGGGAATCATGACAGTTGGCGCACAGTGAGATGAACGAACCCGGGTTGTCCGGTGACGGTGCGGAGCCGTCGGCGACCGGTGTCGCCGTTTCTCCTGTGGCCGCCGCCTCCTCCGCCTGATTCTCGGCGGTGATCGCCTCCCCGAGACTCTGCGTGGTGGGGGGCTCGGCAGTGGACCCGCAGCCGCCGAGGCCCAGAACCAACAGGGCCACGAGCACCGCGGCCGCACACGCCACCACGGCGATCAGGCGGTCTGCCGTCCCGGCTCTTCGATGTGCACGAGCCACAGCGTTACTCCGGCTTGATCTTGCCCTCGCGGACAAGACGATCGTACCAGGCGGCTTTGTCGTGCTTCAGGTGCTCGATGGGGACGCGTCCCGTGAAGATCACCGGATCCATCGGGAAGACGTTCATGCGCAGGTGCGAGTTGTACAGGTGAACGAACAAGATCCAACCGATGGCCAGAATGGCTTCGTCACCGTGGATGATGCGGGCGACGTTGAGGAAGATGCCCGAAACCAATTGACCGGTGACCGTGGGGAACCACAACGCGAACCCGGAAGTGCCGATCATCGCGATGCCCCAGAATACCGCGAACCAGTCGAACTTCTCCCAGAACGAGAAGCGCTCGAACCGAGGCCTGTCGCCCCGATCGAAGAACCACTTGACCATACCGATCAGATCTACCAGATCCTTCTTGCGGAAGAAGATCGAGTCCGGTCCGAAGATCCTGGCTTTCTTTATGAGGACCCAGTATGCGAGATACAGGGCGTGCACCGCGAAATCGGCCACCATGAAAGCAGCCATGACCCGATGCACGAGTCCGGCGTTATGCACGCCACCCCAGAAACTCATCATCGACTGGGCCCAGAAGTCGTAGCTGTACTTCAGCGGCGGGCCTGTGAGGGTGCAGCCGATGAACGTAGTCATCATCACAAAGTGGCTGATGCGGTGATAGACGTTGAAACGTACGTAGTAGCCGCTGCCGGCGGCCATCTATGCCACCCCCCCGCGGTCCGTGTGTTCGTCATCGGGACCGGCCGTGGCGTCCGGCGGCCGCTGATGCGCCTTGTCGTCGTCCTCCTCGTGCGTGCGGACGGTCTCCTCTTCCAGCGCACGGATGAAGCCGAAGAGACGGCCGACGCCTCGCCCCGCGACACCCAGGATGGTGCGGGTCTCCTTCTGGAGGTGCACCGTCGTATACGCGATGCCCGTGACGAGGACCACGATCAACAGGGTCGAGAAGAACAGATAGACGGCACGTACGCCCCAGAATGCGTTCTCGAATCCGGGGTCGAGGTGCATCTGGAAATAGGTGAAACCGGCAGTCGCTCCGGGATGACATTGACGACACTGTTCGACTGTCTGCTCTTCTCCCGACTTCAAGGAGAGGTTGTCGTGGAACCCATGGCAGTCGAAGCACGTGGCGGCCCGCTCGTAGCCCAGCGAAAGCGCTTTGAAGTGCAACTCGTGGCTGGCCTTCTCGAATTTGTCCTTGTGGCACCGTCCACACGAGTCGCGCGCCATGCTCATCTTGAAATCGGCGGACTCTGCCCCCAGACGAACCTTGCGTATCTCGTGCGATCCGTGACACGAGATGCAGATGGGGGCGGCCTGGTCCTGATAGAACAACTTGGCGTGACTCGATGTCTGATAGGCGGCGAAGGCGTCGGGATGGCACGTCTCGCAGGCCTCGATGGCCACTTCCTTGTAGTCTTTCGTGGGATCCTGCTGATGCGCGGGGATGGTGTTCACAAACCCTTTGTGACAGCTGGAGCAGGGTAGTTCAGCGTGCACCGATGCCGCGAACTTCTTCGAGTCGACGTAGAGAGAGGTCGGCTCACCGTCGGCGGGCGTCGGGTTGGTGAAGTCGGGGTCACTGTGACATATCAGACACCCTTCGACGTCGGCCGCCGAGGCCGGAGCGCCCCAGGCGAACAACGCCACGAGGGCGCAGGCCATCAGCGCGACGATAGTCCTGGTGGGCCTCACCGCGATCCGAGAAGCCCATCCGCCACCGCCTCGTTCCTCGAGCGACATCTCGCCCCCCTTGCCCGCAGCCTCGATCCGACGTTTCGTCATGTCTTCCGTTTCGCCTCCACATATCGCCTCGCGCCGCACGGGAACGGGGCCACTCTCTACGAGAAGAAGAGAGGCCACAGGATCAACAGCAGGGTATACGCGGCCACACAGAACGCGAACACGGTCACGATCGCGGTGACCCAACCGAACAAGCGCCGCTTCGCAGCCGAGGGAGCGGGCCGTACGACTTGGTCGAGAGTGCCCGCCTTCAACCGGTTCTGATACTCAGCAGGCCGCTCATGGATGTAGTGCTCCACCGGGATATAGCCGGAGAAGATCACCTGGTCGGCAGGGAAAGACTCGGGCCGCCCGTGAGCGGAGAAGAAGTGAACGAATATGAATATGACACCCGTGGCGAGGAACGCTTCGTTCGAGTGCAACACAAGCGCCACGTTTAAGGCCACGCCGGGAAGTATGCGCGTGGTCGCCTCCGGGAACCACATCATCAGCCCCGATCCCCCGATAAGCACCGTGCCCGCAAACAGCGCCCAGTAGTCGAATTTCTCCCAGTAGGTGAAACGGCTCAGCGGAGGCTTGGGCCCCTTGCCCAGGAACCACCGGAACATGCCCTTCATGTCCACCCAGTCCTTCTTTCCCGGGACAATGGAATCCTCGTGAAAGATCGGGCCCTTGCGCGCGGCCACGTAGTACAGCATGTAGCCGCCCTCGAGGATGAAATACGTGATGTTGACAACCGCGAACACCCGGTGGAGGAACCCGGCCGTGGCGACGCCACCCAGGGCGTCCATCGCTACCTGCGACCAGTGACTGGTCTTGAACTTCAAGGGCAGACCGGTCATGACCAGACCGAAGAAACTCACCATCACCAGGTAGTGATTGAAGCGGTGGAACGCACTGAAACGATGATAGACGAGGCGCACACCATCTCTGGCATCGGTGCCGTTGGTCATCAGTGCTTCCCTCCCTTACCGAAGTACAAGCCGTCCTTCAACCCGCGATAGATATAGAGAAGCGTGTGGATGCCCCCGAACGCGAACACCACGACGATCAGCGAGAGGTAGAAGAAGGCCACGAGGAAGACGACGAGCGGCGCCTTTGTCGAAGTCGGCTTGATGTGCACCAGGAAGCTCGTGAAACCCTGCGACGCATCGGGGTGACACTCCTGGCAGGTCCCGAGGACATTAGCCGACGAGAGTGTCGACTCCGGATTGCCGACCGGAAGGATGCTATGGTCACCGTGGCAGTCCACGCAGGTGGCGGCCGCCTCCCTACCCAATGTGATGGCCTTGCCGTGGTAGGTGTCGAGGAACGTCGACTCGCGGCCACCGTGACATTGCCCGCAGACGTCAGGAATACTCTGCTTGTATTCCAGACTGTCGACCTTCTGGATAGCGTGGGTACCGTGGCAGTCGGTGCACACGGGTGCCCCCTTACCGTCGGTGGTACCGCCCTTGGTGAGCTCTCCGTGGTAGCTCTGCTTGTACATCTCGAACTGATCATCGTGGCAGTTGCGGCACGCCTCGTTCGCGGTCTGTGCAAAAAACTCGCCGTTGCTGACCATCTGGTGGGGATCGTGGCTGAAGCCCGTGTGACACGAGTTGCAGGGCAGCAGTCCGTGGGCCGAATCTTTATACGGCTGGGGAGCGATGTAGAGGTCTTTTGCCTCCCCGCCCGAGTCGACCGCGCCAAGATTCTGATCGGCATGACAGGTCAGACAACGGTCGGTGAGATCAGCCGCGTCCTGCTCTTCTTGCCGACCCAGCGAGGGCGTGGTGGACGAGGTAGTGGGCACCAGGGTGGCCGTGGTGTTCGCCACAAAGGTGGTTGTCGTGGCCGCGAGGGCAACCGTAGGCACGATGAGGGCCGACAACACTCCCAGAAGCACACCTGTGGAAACCGATCGGACGGAGAACGTGAACTTTTTCGCGAACCACAGCGCACAATTACGGGCGTCTCTCACCGATCCGTCCCTCCTCTAGTCGGCGGTCACTCCCTGCGACTCATGGCAGCGGTCGCAGAAGGCCGGCGAATGACACACCTTGCACGGTTCCCCGCCGCCCTGGGCGAACTCGGGATGCGTCTGCACCCAGTTGGGCGGATGCTGCACCTCGTGGCATTTCTGACAGAAGTCCTCTTCATGACACCCGAAGCACGTCTCTTTCCCGTTGGCCTCCACCTGTACGCGATGGGTGTATCTCCATGAAGCCTCTTGGTGGCTGGCGGGCGGCGTGCTGTGGCAGTTCTCGCAGAACTTCGACTGCTCGCTGTGGCACCGGCGGCAATCTTCGATGCGCTCCCGGGCCAACTTCCCGTGGTTCTGGATGGCGTCGGCAGGATGCGCCTCGGTCTTCTCCGGCGGATTGACGTGGCACGTGGTGCAGGCGTTGGGAGCTTTGACGCCGTCGTGGCACATGTAGCACACGTCCATGGGAGGCGCCCCGCCCGGGGTGCCTTTGCGCGTGTGCACCACATTAAAGTGGCAGTCGGTGCACTGTAGACCCTGCATCTCCACATGCTGCCGGTGGGGAATCTTGATGTCTCCGCCTGTGGACACCACCCGATCGATGTTGTGGCACTGCAGACAGCTGGCGTTGGTGGGCCGCTTCACATCCGGGGCCATCTCGGCGCCCTTGAAGATCTGGGTGTAGATCTCCTTGTACGACAGCACCTTGTGCTCCAGTTGTTTGATGAAGCCCGGTTCGACGTGACACGCGATGCAGTTAACATTGCCGTGGGTAGATTCTTCCCAAAGGTCCTTGGGCTCCTGCATGACGTGGCAGTTGGCGCAAAAACTCGGGGTCGACGTCATGGCCACCGGCAGGTAGATAGCCGCCACACCCACGAACGCGAATGCGGCGATCATCAGCAGCAGGTAGCGATACCTAACGCGGACCGCCCGCCCGCTCTCATCGTAGACGCGTAGAAAACGCGGCCACCTCATTCCACACCGAACCTTTCCTTCAGACGCTGCTCGTCGGTGAGCTTCTGAAACTCACTCGGGTCGTGGCAGCCGCTCTTTGCGCAAAAACTGGTGTCGCTGTGGTGACACTTGAAGCAGTCCTTCTCGCGCCCTTTGGCGACCGCACCGTGATCCAGCATCGCCGAGATGCCCTCGTGGCCCTCGGCGGCCGACGGCGGCGACGTGTGACATGTGTCGCAGGTGTTGGGCGCCGTCTCCCCATCGTGGCACATGGCGCATACTCCCATCGGCGGAACAGGAGTACCGCCTTCCGGAGTGTGAACCACGTTGAAGTGACAGTCCTTGCACTCCAGACCACGCATCTCGACGTGTTCGCGGTGAGGGATCTTGAGATCACCCGAGGTAGACGCGACTCGGTTGGTGGTGTGACAGCCCGCCTGAGTGCAGTTCTCGTTGGTGGCGGAACGGATCTGTTCCGGCATCTTCGCGCGGCCAAGGAGGTTGAGGTACACGTTCTGACTCACCACCATGGAGTTGACCACGTGGTTGATGAGGCCGGGTTTGACGTGACATTTGTCACAGCCGAATTTGGAGTGAGACGAGTGTTCCCACGACTTCACGAAGGGCTCCATGATGTGGCAGTTGAAACAGAACCCGGGTGTGGTCGTGACATAGAAAGGCACGAACAACACTGCACTCACCACTGCTGCCAGACCGAGCGCCACCAACACAAGATAGCGCTTCTTGATGCGCACTGCGCGTCCTTTGCGGTCATAGACCCGAAAGCGCAGGGGTGTGGGCTCTTTCATGCCTTCCTTACCGTCACGGCCCCTCAACCCGCTCACTACACAGCCGGCGCCGTGGGCGCCCAGCGAGATGCGGTGCCACTCTCCATCCGGACTCCGACCAGCCTAGCAACGAGCGTCGAGCAAAGCACACTTTTCACAAGCAGTCAGTAGTTTGCTACTATAGCATCCGAACAGGGGCTTTCCACCCCCACTCAAAGGAAGTCGAGAGGAGACCGGACAGTGAGTGCGCGCTTCGATTTCCCCAATTTCATAGGGTTGCTCTTCATCATCGCCGCGATCGCCCTCTGGTCTCAGGCCGCGTTCGCCTTCTTGGACGTCCAACTCAAAGATTTCCTCATCTACACCGTACTGGGGTTCGTGATGTCAATACTCGGAGGCTACCTGCTCAAGCCGCACCATTCGCGGTGAATCCCTCCTCCCGCGGCCGAACGACATCGCGCGGGACGTGACCGCCGGACCCGATGAGCCGGGTTCAGGTGCGACGGAGCCCGAGTTCGATCCCGATCCCCGGCTGGATACCTCCGCATGGCGGGTCTTCGGTCGGCGATTCCCCCGGCGTTGGAGTCTCTATTTCCGAATCGGGGCGGCCGCTTTGCTGCTGCTCTCGCTGGGTTGGTGGTTCACCCGCGACGTGACCTACGTCGGCAACGTCAAGGTCTCCGGTCTCGACGCAGCCACACCCGCGTACCGCGAACCCCTGAGCGTCATCGCGGATGACTTCGCATCCCTCGTGAATCGTCTGGCCGACGACGGTTACGGCTGGCAGCCGGGAGGCCTCCCGGCGTTGCGCACGGCAGATGCGCTCTCCAGTTCGGAGGCGGCGCAGTACATCGCGGTCGGCACCGTCGAGGTCAAGAAGAACGGAGACGGCCTCGAGACCGGCACTGAAGTCGGAGGACTCACCCATTTCCTGTCGGCGCGCGGCTGGTCGGTACCAAGAGGCGACGAGACACTGGGCGGAGCCTTCAAAGATCAAGGGCCTCTGCGCGCAACCATCGCCGTGGATGCCCGGCCTGAAGGCCGCGAGCGTGTCACGCTGACGGTCGTCGTCCGCGACAGCCCGTAGGCAGCTACTTTAGGAGGCCCGCGGCTTGGACCCCGTCTTGGCCTTGCTGCGGGAATTGCGCGTGATCTCCTCGCGCCACGTCTGGATGATCCAGACGATCACGAAGATCAGGACGACGTTGCCGAAGCCGACCACGGTCAGCGTGGTGATGGTCTCCATATCCATGGTCCAGACTCCTTACTTGTTCTGCGTCCGCATCGCCCGCCCCCCGCTCACTCGAACCCCAGGAAGCCGAGGAGGGTGAGGGTGAGGGCGGTTATGGCTCCAAGACCCACCACGGTGTTGAGGGTCAGGCGTCCCCAGCGCCAGCGGGTGACGAGGCCCCAGAAGAAGGGCACGGCGAAGAGCAGCACCGGGAAGACGATGAAGGAGAAGCCCACCCCCAGCCAGCGGGGTACGTATTTGAGGATCTGGTAGACGGCCAGGAAGTACCACTCCGGTTCGATGCCGATGGGAGTGCGCAGGGGATCGGCGGGCTCGCCCACCGGCATGGGCACCATGGTGGCAAGGAAGGTGAGGGCGGAGACCACCACGGCGATGATGATGCCGAACTTCACCACCTCGTGGGGGAAGAAGAGTTCCATCTCCTCCTCCTCGTAGCCCGGGGTGGTGGGGTAGACGGTGTCGCGGGGTGGTGTCGTGTCGTTGGTGGACATGGTAGGTGGTCTTCCTCTCCCCTTAGAGGGGTTCCGAGATCCCCTGGCGGCGGATCATGGAGAAGTGGGCGGCGAGCAGGATGATGATGGTGGCCGGGAGCACCAAGACGTGCAGGGCGTAGAAGCGGGTGAGGGTCTCCCCGCTGATCTTGCCTCCCCCTAAGAGGAAGAGCTGGATGTATGTGCCCACCACCGGGAAGGCCCCGGCGATCTCGGTACCCACGGTGGTGGCCCAGTAGGAGAGCTGGTTCATGGGCAGAAGGTAGCCGGAGAAGCCGAAGAAGACGGTGACGAAGAAGAGGGTGACCCCGGAGACCCAGGTGAACTCCCGCGGGGGCCGGTAGGCGGAGATGAAGAAGACTTTGAGCATGTGCAGGGTGGCCATGAGGATCATGGCGTTGGCCGTCCAGGCGTGCAGGCCGCGGACGAAGGTGCCGAAGGGTACCTCCTCCATGATGTAGAGCACGCTGGTGTAGGCCTCCGGCAGGGCGGGCTTGTAGTAGAAGGCCAGAAGGATACCGGTGAAGGCCTGCACGAAGAAGCAGACGAAGGTGACCCCGCCGAAGCAGTTGGTCCAGTTCAGGTGGGCGGGGATGCGCTTGTTGAGCTGATACTCCAGGGGCTCGCGCAGGCGGTAGCGGCGGTCGAGATAGGAGAAGATGCGGGTGGCGATACCCATGGGCTTAGCTAGACCGTCCCTTCCACGTAGAGGGTGTCGCCCTCTACGACCACCTTGAGCTCCACCAAGGGCTTGGGAGGGGGACCGGCTTGGACCGTGCCGTCGGGGCCGAAGGCGCCGCCGTGACAGGGGCAGTAGAAGATATGTTCCGGTACCTGCCACTTGGTGATGCAGCCGAAGTGGGTGCAGGCCAGGTAGAAGGACTTGGGGGTGCCGTCTGTAAGGAGGATGAGGGCGGCGGGGGCTTCTTCGTAGTCGAAGTAGAGGGCGTCGCCTCCCGGGGTGAGCGCGCTCTTCTCCCCTACCTTCTGCTTGGGCGAGACCTGGGCTTTGGCCACCGGGTAGGCGTAGCGCACGATGGGGGCAAGCAGCCCGGCGAGACCCAGGGCGCCGGCGAAGCCCAGAAGATAGGTGAGGAAGGCCCGCCGGGAGAGACGGGGCTCAGCGTGCTGCTCGACGGCAGGGGTGGGGGGGCTCGGCTCAGCCACGGGGTTCCTCGGGGGGGGTGGTGTCGGGGGTGGTGTCGGGGGAGATGACGTTATCCGTCTCCCCGGAGCCACCGCCCAATCGCCGGGCGCCTAGACGCCTGATCGGCTTCGGCGTCAGGAAGCGGTCGTCCGGGGTCTTGGGCAGCTTCACAGGACGCAGTGGATTGGGCAGAAGACTGGCCTCATACAAGAGGAAGGCCACCAAGGCGATGCTAAGGAGCAGGTAACTGATCCATACGGTGGTGGGACCTATCTCGTGTTGACCCGTCTTGGCCAGCAGCACATCGGACACGATCAGATACACGACATACGCATCAGAGATCAGCACCAAGACTGTGATGATCCGCAAGGCGCGCGATGTGAAGAAGCGCTCCTTATCCCTGCCCCGGAGGATCACAGCCGCCATGAAGAGGGCGAACAGATAGAAGAAGAGCAGCATGGGTATGAAGCTCGCTCGTTCTGCCGTCGGAGAGGCGGCGAACTCAGGCACTCGGGCGAAGTGGCACGCCTTGCACCCCTTGGCCTGAGTGGGATCCTGGTGACAGGCGGCACAGGTCTCGGGCTGGATCTTGTCGTAGGCCACCCCATCGATGGTGGCGCCCTCTTTTGCCAGCCGCCAGTGGTTGTTGCGCCATACGTTCACATCCAGCTTGGGCGCCCCTGGGTGTTCGCGGCCGACGGGTTCGATCGGAAGGAAGAGGATCGGAGCGATATCGCCCGTGTGACAGTTGTTGCAGAACGCCGGGTCGGCGGCCGCCTGCGGCTTCTCGGCACCCACCAGATCGGCGCCGTGGACGATGCCGCTGTGGCAATCGGCGCAGGTCAGGTTGGCCGTGTTCAGGTGGAAATCGTGAGGGAAGGTGATGCCTTCTACCACGATGTTCTTGGGGTAGCGTGGGTCGGCCGGGTCTCGGACGTACTCGTGGCACTGGAGGCAGGCGGAACGGAGTACCAGTTTGGCCGCTTCGGGCTTCTTCTCGGTCTGGCCCGCGGCGAACTGAGTGAGCTTCATGAACGAGTAGAACTTGCCCTTGAAGTAGCCGATCGCCCCGGGTTCGAAATGGCAATCGGTGCAGGTCACACCGTTATCGGCGTGAACCGAGGCATGCCACGTCTCTGCATACGGTTCGATGATGTGGCAACTGGAGCAGAATCCGGGTTTCGAGGTCTCGCGAAAGCCCAAGGCCGTCACGAGTATGAGCAGTATGAGCCCCGAAAGGGCTATCCAGACGATGCGGCGACTCAGACCCACACGTTCCCCCCGCTCGGACTTCGGATATTCCACGTGCTGCCGGGTGACCTGCTGCCGGCCACTCACCCCCCGGCCACGAAGTGACCGTATGCTAGCACCTCAGACCGGGACGCGTCTACTGCTGGGACACCGAGGTTGACGTAGCCGGCAGGGCCTTGGCAAGCCTGTCGATGAGTATCTGGGCGTCGCCCACGGGGACCCCCACTCCACCCTGAGCCATGAGGTCGATAGAGGTCTTCAAGGCGTCGATGGCCGATTGGAGCTCACCCTGCTGTGCCAGCGCTACGCCAAGATCGTAGTGCGCAAGCGCGTGGTCCGGCTGAGCGTTGATGGCCTGCTGAAACGCCTGGATGGCCTCGGGCCGCCGTCCCAGGCCCAACAAGGCGATCCCCATATCGGTGCGTACGTCCGCACTGTCGGGTTCGATGGCGAGCGCACGACGATAGTAATCGACCGCTTCGACCAGCCTGCTTCCGTCATCGAAGACCAGGTTTCCCAAGTTGACAAGGCTGTCTACGTCGCTGGGGTTGCTGCTCAACCGATCTTGGTAGTACTGCTCCAGCACTCTTGGATCCACTCCCAGACTCCGCAGCGTCAAAGCGTCCACGCCTGTAAGCGAACGACCCAACGTATCGACGGGACGGGTGACGTACAGGTATCCGGTCGAGAATGCGAGCACGACGACCAATACTTCGAGCAGGAGCTTGAACCACGTGTCACGGAACCACTCCATCGGCGAGCGACGTACATGTTGGATGTGTTCGAGTTTGCCCTCGAACCGATAGGTGTCGAGGCCTATGCCCTCGGCCCGGAGTAGCAGGTTCAAGTCGTTGCTGACAACGGTGGTGTGCGACCCGGGCCGACGCTGATAGGAATCCGCCAGGGCCAGGATGACGTCGTCGGCACGTGACAGGTCGAGGTCGGTGGGCGGGTCGTCGAATTGCTCGGCCGCGTCCACCCGCAGGATGGCGCCGTTGGGCAGATTCACCCCATCCATGAGCCGCCCATTTCGGGACGCGTCGAAGAGCACGCGTGTAGCCTTGCGCCCGTGATACCGCACCCGGGCGTCGGTACGCTTACGCTTGAGGTCATCCAGTTCCCTGAGCACCACAGCCGGCACGACTACCTCAGCGCCGGAGAACGAGTGGATGACCTCCGGATCGTTGAGCAGCGCGTTCGTGTCGATGACATATGTGTGAGGCCAAGAAGCCGACATGTGACAAGAGTAACACGACCGCGGCCGGCTACGCGTGGCCGGCCGATTGGCGCCGATTCGGACCGACCCCGCTACCGCACCCCGCTGCGAATCGTTCTACTGGGCCGCCGGGGAGGCGGGGTCGCCGCCGAGGAAGGCGATGCGGCGGATGTGAGACACGTCGGCCCGTTCGGACAGAAGGCTGATCTTCACGACGTCCCCCGTACGAGGTGCGTGTACGAAGAGGTCGTCGCCCACGTAGATGCCGACGTGATGCACGGGGTCGCCGAAGAAGACCAAGTCTCCCGGCTGGACGGCGTCGCGGGGCACTTCGAAGCCCATCAAGGCCTGATATCCCGAGTAGTGCGGCACGTACATGCCGTTCTGCAGGAACACGTACTGCACCAGCCCCGAGCAGTCAAAACCCGTCGCCGGGCCGGCGCCGCCCCACACATAGGGAACACCGAGGTAGCGGAGGGCTGTCTTGACCACCGCGTTCCCGTCGCCGACCAGGAAGGCGCCGACGTCGAAGCCCGAGGGGACCACGTCGCCCGCGGTCTGCCGTTGCTGTTCCACCAAGCCACGGATCTCGGCACTGAGTTGATCGACGTATGCCTGCCGGACGGCCAGCTTGTCCTCCACCAGCTTCTTCTGCTCTTCCAGACGCGCAGAGGCCGTGGTCACCTCGTAGATCTGAGGCGACAGTTCATCAAGAAGGCGATCGGTGCGGGCCCGCAACGCATTCGCTTCATCCACCCGCTCTCGGTCACTCTTCACGACGCTCATCAGCAGGCTGAGCCGGCGGATGAAGTCGGACATGTCGGTCGTGTTGAAGATCACCTCGAGAGCTGAAGTGCCGCTCTTGTACGCGCCGACCACCCGCTCCTGAAGGGCCGCGACGGCCACCTCCAGCTCCCCACGCGACGAAGCGAGCTCAAGCTGCAGCCGAGCCACATTCCCCTTGGCTTCCTCAAGGGTCAGCACTCGAAGATTGTATTCCTCCACGGTGCGGGAGAAGTCCTCATCGATAGCATCAAGTTCAATCGCCGCCCGGTAAACCTCCATCTGCTTGCCCGAGATCTTGCCTGCAAGTAACTCGAGCCGGCGAAGCCGCTCGAGGATCTCCGGAGATGTCGACGCAGGCAGGGTGATATGGGTACGGGGAATGGTCGTGGTGGTGGAGCTGCTCGGGACCGTGACGATCGTCTCACCGATGAGCGTCGTGGTCGTCTCCGTCGGAAGAGTGGTCGTACTCTCCGGAGCCGGCCCGCCGGATTCACCCGCCGTGCCGCCACCGGCGACGCTGGGCGGTGGCGACTCCCCGGCAATCGGGTCGGAAACCGTGTCCGCCGCCGCGCCCACGACGAGAACAAGAGCCAGCAGAACCGCCCCCAGTACAACGATCACGGCATAGCGTCCGAGGCGCGTGGATATGCCCCTTCCGCGACGACCCTCCGTTCGGCTATCCAATCTCGGGAGCTTCCTCATCGCTTCCTCGTCGTCCGCCTCCCCGTGATCAGGGCCGTTGCACGGGCTCGTAGATGCAATAGGGCTCTTCGGCCAAGTAGTCGCCGGACACCTCGTAGGCCCGGGCCCGGCAGCCGCCACACACCCGTCGATACTCGCAGATACCGCATTTCCCTTTCAGCAGCGAGACATCGCGCAGATCCTGGAAGAGCGGCGAACTGCGCCAGATCTCAGAGAACTTCTGCTGCTTGACGTCACCAGCAACGACGTCGAAGTAGCCGCAGGGCTGCACATGCCCCACATGGCTGATGAAGCAGAAGCCGGTGCCGGCCAAGCAACCCTTGGAATGACTGTCCATGTCGCCGTGGCCATGCCCCTTGCCCACCCCGCCGGCCATGGCGGCGTGTGAGTGGGGATGCATCTTGAATTCCTTCAGGTCGGTGCCGTCGGCCTTCGCGCGTTGCCGCATGATGCGGTGGTAGTGGGGAGCATCGGTGGGTTTGAAGAAGATCTCCGAGGTCTTCTGACGATCGTAGACCCAGTTCAGCGTGCGCTCATAGTCTTCCGGCGGAAGTTCCTCCGGCCCCAACGCCTTCCCCCTACCTGTGGGCACCAGCAGGAAGGGATGAAATGCCACCGCGCCCAGATTCTTGGCCAAAGACAACAGGTCGTCGAGGAAGTCTACGTTCAGTTTGGTGATGGTGGAGTTGATCTGTACCTGTACTCCGGCCTCGATGGCGGTGTGCACCCCGCGTACCGCTCCTTCGAACGCTCCCGGCACTCCCCGGAAATTGTCGTGCAGCTCGGCCGAGGGGAAGTCGATAGAGATGGAGATGCGGGGGACTCCGACTTCCTTCATCTTCCTGGCTATCTCGGGAGTCACCAGGGTGCCGTTGGGAGACATCACCGCCCGCAGGCCGCAGCCCTTGATCGCATGCTCAACAAGGTCGAAGATGTCGGCCCGCATGAGCGGATCGCCCCCGGTGAAGATCATCACCGGATTTGCGAACGAGGCTATATCGTCCAGCAGTGCCGTGCCCTGCTCAAGGGTGAGTTCGCCCGGATATGGGCCTTTCTCGGCGGAAGCCCGGCAATGCCTACAGGACAGGTTGCACGACCGGGTGACCTCCCAGGCGATGAGCTTCGGCAGGTACTCGACGGGCGCATCCCCAGCGGCGGACTCCTGAGGTGCGATGTCGGCGGCGCATTCCGAGACGACGACGTCGAACGGGGTGCCTTCCGAGATCGGCTCGACGTCGCCGAGGCCACCGTTGCCGCCGCTCATCGCCCCTCCGGATGCAGACCGCCCGAGATGCGGGAGGGCATGCGCTCGGCCAGCCAGCGGGCGGCATCCTTGGCGTGATAGGTGATGATGAGGTCGGCCCCGGCGCGCTTGATGGCCAAGAGCGACTCCATCACCACGGCCCGCTCGTCGAGCCAACCATTGCCCGCGGCCGCCTTGAGCATGGCGTACTCGCCGCTGACGTTGTAGGCGGCCACCGGGAACCGGGTCTCGCTCTTAATGCGGTAGATCAGGTCGAGGTAAGGTAACGCCGGTTTGACCATCACCATGTCGGCGCCTTCCTCGATGTCCATGATGGCTTCGCGCACGCCCTCGTCGGTGTTCGCGGGGTCCATCTGGTACGACTTGCGGTCGCCGAACTGCGGCGGCGATTCAGCGGCCTCGCGAAACGGACCGTAAAAGGCCGACGCATACTTGGTGCTATACGAGAAGATGGGCACGTCCTGGTGGCCCTCGTGGTCGAGAACCGATCTGATCGCCGTGATGCGACCGTCCATCATGTCCGACGGCGCCACCACATCGACGCCCGCCTCCGCATAGCTGAGGGCGGTCTTGGCAAGGAGTTCGACGCTCAGGTCGTTGTCGACGCAGCCATCGTCACGCACGATGCCGCAGTGACCGTGACTCATATATTCACAGAGGCAGACGTCGGCGATGACCGTGAGTTGGGGGACGTGCTCCTTGATGGCCCGGATCGCCATCTGCACGATGCCTTCGGGATCGTAGGCGGAAGAAGCCGCCTCGTCCTTGGTGGCGGGGATGCCGAAGAGCAGCACGCTGCGGATGCCGAGAGCCGCGACTTCTCGCGCCTCCTCGATCAGATGGTTGATGGAGAGTTGGTAGACTCCGGGCATGGAACTCACCGGGTTCTTGACGTCTTCCCCGTGGATGACGAAGAGGGGATAGACGAAGATGTGGGGATGCAGGTGTGTCTCCCGGATCATGGCCCGCAGGCTGTCGGTCTTGCGCATGCGCCGGGGACGGTACTGGGGGTAGTACATCGGCTGTCGTGACCTCCGCGTCGTTCGTGCCGGGATGGAGGATTCGGTCGCGCCAACATCGGGTAGCGAAAAGCGCGGCCCCGGGTCGCGACCGGGCGGACCGCGGCCCGGGAAGTATAGCAGCAGGGACTGGGTGGGACCGTCGACATTGAAGAGCCCACCGAACTCCGACGTAACGGCATGAGGCGTCGCAAGCGTCCGCCAACCAGGAAGGGAGAGGTTGTGTCCGGCACGACGATCGAGCTGAAGATGGTTATCGGCGGCGAGGAGTGCGAGGCTGCGTCGGGAGAACGGACCGAGGTGATCGATCCGGCCACGGAGCTGGTGGTGGGGAGCGTGCCCAAAGCCGGCCTCGAGGACGTGAACCGCGCCGTCTCGGCCGCCCGGGCGGCGTACAAAGGCTGGTCGCGCCTCTCCCCCGGGGAGCGCGGTGCACTCCTGGGCACCTTCGCCGACCGCCTGGAGGAGGCAAGTGAGCGCCTGGTCGACTTCGAGATCGCCCAGACCGGCAAGCCGATCAAGCTCGCAGCCAACTCCGACATCCCCTTCGCTCACGACAACCTGCGCTACATGGCCGCACAGGCCCGAGTGCTCGAAGGTTCGGCCGCAGGCGAGTACGTCGGTGGCTGCACCAGCATAGTCCGCCGCGAGCCTCTAGGTGTGGTGGGGTCCATCGCACCCTGGAACTACCCCTACCTGATGGCCATTTGGAAGGTCGCTCCCGCTCTGGCGGCCGGCAACACCGTGGTGATCAAGCCGGCCTCGAACACGCCGTTCACGACGATTGAGCTGGGCAGGATCGCCCTTGAAGCCGGACTGCCCGAGGGAGTGCTCAACGTGGTCACCGGTCCGGGGGGCGTGGTGGGGAGCGCGCTGTGCGAGGATCCACGCGTCGCCATGGTGTCCCTCACGGGCGATTCCGCCACCGGCTCCCGCATCATGGCGCAGGCGGCCGGCACGCTCAAGCGTCTGCACCTGGAACTCGGCGGCAAGGCGCCCTTCATCGTGTTCGACGACGCCGACCTCGCCGCTGCCGTGCAGGGCGCGGTGGTCGGGGGCTTCGTCAACACCGGTCAAGACTGCACGGCGGCGACCCGCATGTACGTACAGCGCTCCCGTTACGACGAGTTCCTCGAACAGCTGGTGGCCGAGGTGAAGAAGATCCGGGTGGGCGATCCGCGCCTGGAGACCACCGATCTGGGCCCGTTGATCTCCCAGGAGCAACGAGGCCGGGTGGCCGGGTTCGTGGATCGCGCCCGCGCGGCCGGCGCCCAAGTCCTCTCCGGCGGGAAGGCTGTCCCCGGCCCGGGCTTCTTCTACGAGCCGACCGTCCTCGCCGGAGCGGCGCAGGACAGCGAGGTAGTCCAAAATGAGATCTTCGGCCCGGTGATCGTGGTGCTGCCGTTCGACAGCGAGGACGAGGTCATCGAGAAGGCCAACGACGTGGACTTCGGTCTGGCGAGTTCGGTCTGGACGACGAACGTGTTCCGCGCCCTGCGGGTCTCGAAGGAGCTGGAGTTCGGCTGCGTCTGGCTGAACGACCATCTGCCCTTGGCCTCCGAGATGCCTCACGGCGGGGTCAAACGGTCCGGCTTCGGTAAGGACCTCTCGCACTACTCCTTCGAGGAGTACACGAAGATCAAGCATGTCATGGCCGATCTGACCGGCGACGTGCGCAAGGGCTGGCACTTCACGGTCTTCGGGGACGCGGAGTAGGAGGTGCAATAGGGCCGCCCTCGGCACTTCCGCCCGCAGGCGACGGGCCTGTGCGGTGAGGTACCCCATGCCGCCGTATCAGGAGGGTCCACGCGAACATGCCGTTTAGCGGGCCGGCAGTGCCCTATCTTCACCGCCTCGAATCCGAGTTCTTCGAGATTGCAGGTGAGGCGCAGTTGCGCATGCAGATCGAGCGCGGCCTGACCCTGATCGAGAGGTACCTCGCGGGCCACGCGGAGTTTGCCGCATGGTGCAGGGCGAACCCCCCTCAGTTCGCCGACCAAGGGTACCCGCCCGACGCTTGAGAGAGCTGCATGCATCGCGCCGGCCGTTCGAGTCGGGCGGATCGGTCAGCTCGAAGAGCGACCCTCCGCGGCACTCGCCGTGACCCGCGCCGCCAACGCCGCCACCAGTCCTTCTATAGTGTAGTCGGCGGCTTCCACAACCACCTGCATGCCTTCCTCGCGCACGGCCTCGGTCGTGATCGGCCCGATGGAGGCCGCACGCACCGTAGCCAGATCGTCGCCGTGCCCGTCGCGCCGCAAAAGCTCGGCGAAGTGCCGGGCACTGGAGGCCGACGTGAAGGTCACGTAGTCCGCCCGGACCGCCGTGGCCACTTCCTCGGGCTCGTGATCCTCGAGGACTGTCTCGTACAGGGGCACGATGTCGACCGTCGCCCCGGCAGCGGCGAACGCCTCTGGCAGGACTTCCCGCGCGTCGAGAGCCCGGGGGATCAGGATACGCACCCCGGCCAGGGTGCGACCCTCAGCGCGAAGGCGGTCGTCGAGAGCCTCCAGCACCCCTTCGGCGACGAAGGTCTTGGGCACCAGGTCAGGCGCCACACCGTACGCCCGGCAGGCGGCCGAGGTCTTCGGGCCGACGGCCACGACGAATGCCCGGTGCAGCCGGCGGGCGTCCGCGCCGGCACGGTGGAACTGGTCGAAGAAGCAGTACACTCCGTTGACGCTGGTTAGGACGATGAGGTCGTACGAGTCGATCGACGTGAGCATGGCGGCTATCTCAGCGGATTGTACAATGGGCTCGATGCGGATGGTCGGGAACACGACCACCTCCGCGCCCAGATCGCGCAGAGCCTGATTCTGCGGCCCCGCCTGCGTCCGAGGCCGGGTGACGACCACCCGCGTGCCGAACAGAGGCCTGTCTTCGAACCAGTGCAGCTTCTCGCGCAGGGTCACCACTTCGCCGACGATGGTGATGGCCGGTGGCCGCAGCTTCGCGGCGGCCACCTTCTCGACGATGTCTTCGAGAGTGCCTACGACCGTACGCTGCTGCGATACGGTGCCGTAGCGGATGAGGGCGATCGGGGTGTTGGCCGGACGCCCCCGGCGCGTGAGTTCGGCGACCACTTTCGGCAGGTTCTTGACGCCCATGAAGATCACCAAGGTGCCCACGTCTGAGGCCAACTTGTCCCAGTCGATCAGGGCCTCTTCCTTGGTGGGATCCTCGTGGCCGGTGACGAAGGTGACATGTGACGTCAGCCCGCGGTGCGTCACCGGGATGCCCGCGTAAGCCGGCACCGCCACCCCGGAGGAGATGCCCGGCACCACCTCGTAGGGCACACCGGCGGCGCGCAGGGCGAGAGCCTCCTCCCCACCTCGACCGAAGACGAAGGGATCGCCGCCCTTGAGTCGAACCACCCGTCTTCCGGCCAGAGCATGCTCCACCAGCAGCGCGTTGATGCCGTCCTGAGGCACGGTGTGCTGGGCGGAGCGCTTGCCCACGTAGATCATCTCCGCGCCCACCGGCGCATGACCCAGCAGCACCGGATCGACCAGTCGGTCGTACAGGACCACTTCGGCCTGCTCCAGGCAACGTAGACCGCGGATAGTGATGAGGTCGGGATCGCCGGGGCCGGCACCTACCAAAAACACCATCGGCGGCACCGGCCGGAGGCCCGCGCCGGCGCCCGCGCCGGCACCAGCGCCACGGCGCCCCGCGTCGTCGCTGTTCGCGCTACGCATCGTCGCCTCTGACGGCGGCCAGGATCTCGTCGGCCCCTGCGGCCAGCATCGCACGGGCCAGTTCCACGCCCACCGCTTCGGGGTCCGCGGACGACCGCTGGAGGTCCATCGAGACGCTCTTGGAGCCATCGACACTGCCCACATACGCGACGAGATGCAGCCGGTCGCCTTCGGTCGTGGCCCGAGAACCGATGGGCACTTGACAGCCGCCTTCAAGGGTCCGCATGAGCGCACGCTCGGCCAGCACCGCCAGCCGGGTGCCGGGATGGTCGAGATGGGCGAGAAGTGCACCCGTGATCTCATCGTCAGAGCGGGCTTCGATCGCCAGCGCGCCTTGGCCGACCGCGCTCACCATCACGTCGGCTGGGAAGACGAACGACGCCTCATCCAACCGGCCCAAGCGGGTGAGTCCGGCCACGGCAAGCACAGTGCCATCGAGATCCTGCTCGGAGATCTTGCGGATACGCGTCTCGACATTGCCGCGGATGTCTTCGATCTCCAGATGCGGGAACCGTGCGAGCAGCTGAGAGCGGCGGCGCAGGCTGCTGGTACCGATGCGCCGTGCGCCGGCCAAGTCTTCCACGCGCGAGAGCCTGCCCACGAATGCGTCTGCGGGATCCTCCCGTTCAGTGAACGCCGGGAGACCCAAACCGGCTGGCAACGCAGTGGGCACATCCTTGGCGCTGTGGACGGCAAGATCGATATCGCCGCGTAGCATCGCTTCCTCGATCTCCTTCACGAAGAGACCCCGGTCACCGATCTTCGAAAGCGGTGAGTCCAGGATCCGGTCACCGCTGGTGACGATCTCCTCGATACGCACGTCCAGCCCCGGGTCGACCGCCAGCAACATGCCCCGGACGAGCCTGCTCTGAGTCATGGCTAGTTGGCTCTTGCGAGATCCGATGACGACACGTCGAGTCGCGATGGTGGACTCCTCTCCTCGCTAGTGTATGTCGGGCCGGCGGGCCGGCGCCGCGGCGCCGGCGGACGTACGATCGCGGTGTGCGGCACCATGAAGACCGGTCGTGGTGGGCGAATCGGACGTCGGACCCGAGGGGCTCCCCGCCGTCACTCTCGCGCTGCCGTCGAGATCGAAGAGCACCCGCAGGGCTTCCGCGTAGCGGCAGCCGTCTTCGTCACCGGCCATGTCCTTGATGCGGGCCGTCGGCGGGTGCACCAGCTTATTGACGATGGCATGGGCCAAGGCGCCCACCTTCTTGCGCTCGTCGTCGCTGAGGTCGGGCATCTTGGCCAAGAACTTCTCGAGTTCTCCGTCTTTGACTTCCGTGGCCCACTCTCGGAACGACACCAAGATGGGCACCACCAGGAGGGTCTGGAGCCAGCCCTGGAAGGCCGACACCTCTTCTTCGACGATGGTCCGCGCCAACGTCGCCTCGCGCCGGCGGTCGCCCAAATTGGAGTTGACGACCTCCTGCAGGTCGTCGATATCGTAAAGGTAGGCGTTGTACACCTTGTTTATGGCTGGGTCCAGGTCGCGGGGCACGGCTATGTCGATCAGGAAGAGAGGCCGGTTCTTGCGCCTGCGCATCACCCGCTCCAGATCGGCGCGCATGATGATAGGGCGGCCGGCGGCGGTCGATGAGATGACGATATCGACACCGGCCAGGTGCTCCTCGAGGGCTTCGTAGCGCACCGCGTCGCCTCCGAAGCGCTCGGCCAACTCCACGGCCCGCTCGAAGGTGCGGTTGGCCACACGGAAGCGGTGCACGCCGTGCGCCCGCAGGTGCGTGACCACCAGTTCCGCCATCTCGCCGGCGCCGATCACCAACACCGACCGACCGGCGAGATCGCCGAACACGCTTCCGGCCAGATCCACTGAAACAGAGGCTACCGACAAGGAGCTCTCGCCGATCTTGGTCTCGGTACGAACCCGCTTGCCCACCTCGAACGACCGGCGCAACAACTTGTTGAGAATCACCCCGGTGGCGCCGGCATCCTCGGCGACCTGATAGGCGCTCTTCAGTTGGTGGAGGATCTGAGCTTCTCCCAACACCATGGAGTCCAGCGAGCTTGCGACCGAGAAGAGGTGCGTGACCGCTTCGCGGTCCTCCAGGTAGTAGATGCTCTCATGGAGATCCTCGCGACACGCAGACGACACGGCGCAGAGTCCGTCCAGGGCGACATCGCGTATAGGCAGTTGGGGCCCGGAGACGTAGACCTCCGTACGGTTGCACGTGCTTACCACCACGGCTTCGCCCACCCCGGGATTATCCACCAGGGTACGCGCCAGATTCTGGCAGCCGTCGTCGTTGAGAGCCACCTGCTCCCGCACGGCGACGCACGCCGTCTTGTGGTTTACGCCGAGAACCGCGATATGCACGCCGCTACGGCCTCCGTGAACGAGGGAATACCGCCCCCAGTCAAGATCATGTCGATGTCCAGGTCCGCGAGTTCACGAGCGAGCTCTCGCCGGGCGTCTGCGCTTAGACCCCGCGCGGATGCCTCTTCCCGCGCCCGACCCAGGATTGCGACGGCTTCTCCCCATTCCACGGGGAATTCCATGTCCAAACGTCGTCTGATCGCCGCCGAAACCGCCGGCGCCAGACCGCCGGTAGCCACCGTCAGTTGCAGATGACCCCGCTGGATCACGGAGGGCACGAAGAAGTCACTCGCCCGCGGATCGTCGACCACGTTGCACAGAGCGCCGACCCGGGCGGCCGCGCTCGCGACCGTGAGATTCACACTTGGGTCGTCGGTGGCGGCAACGGCGAGCAGGCATCCGTCCACATCCTCCGCCTTGAACGCGCGTGGTCGCCAGGACCACAGCCCCTCGGGCCGCGCCGTGGCTAGATCCGCACCCAACTCGGGGGATACCACCGTCACCGCAGCCCCCGCCTCCAGCAACGAACGCACCTTGCGCGCCGCCACCGCTCCGCCCCCGACCACCAAGCACGGGCGGCCGGTCAGGCGCAGAGCCACAGGATACAGCCGCGGCTCAGTTGGTTGCTCAGTTGACGGCTCAGTTGAAGTCATGGCGTCCCGGCACGAAGAAGTTGATGCCCAGGAAGGCGAAGAGGACCAGAAAAATGCCCGCGATAGCCAGCATAGCGGCGTGGCGGCCGCGCCAGTTCGCGAACTCCCTCAAGACGAGGTAGCCCGCGTAGAAGATCCACGCCAGCAGTGCCCAGGTCTCCTTGGGGTCCCAGCTCCACCACTCACCCCAGGCCACACGGGCCCAGATCGCCCCGCTGATGATGCCCAGCGTCAGCAACACCAGGCCGAACAGCACGCTCGCGAAACTCAAGTTGTCCAGGAGCGACAACGAGGGCAATCGGCTGGCCGAGCGGGGTCGGGACACTGCTCGAGCCACGAACCACCCCAGAAGCACCGAGACTCCCAGGCCGACCAGAGCGCCGACGGCGATGATGGTCCAGTCGGAGCTGGAGTATGCGTACACCCTGTGTCCCGTCGCGTCCTCGAACAACGTGGGGTCGGCGATCACATAACCCACGTAGATACCTATCCCGGTGCCCAGAGCCACCACCAGACCGTGCGTGAGCATGCGTACTTGGCTGTACTTCTTCTTCACCAGGTCCTCCTGGATCACGTAGAGAAGCCCGGTGGCAAAGGCCAGCGTGAAGCCCGCATAGCCGAGAATGCTGATTCCTGCGTGCACCGATAACCAGCGGCTACGCAGCTCTTCCTGCAGGGGAAGGGGTGCTTCGTAGAGCAGCACGGCAACGGCCATCATGAAGAAAGCGGCGGGTAGAAGGATCACCGCCGTCGCTCCGAGGTGGAAACGCCGGTCCGCGACCAGGAACAGGAGCACGGTGCACCACGACAGGAACACGAGCGTCTCGTAAAGATTGATGAGGGGCGGCCGACCGGCGTCGATCCAGCGGACCATGATCGTTGCCGACTGGGCCAGGAAGCCGACTGCGGCGATGATGAAGCTGTAGCGGTCGAGTTCCGGCCTCCGGTAGGCCAAGCCGAACGTGGCAAGCACGGACGCGGCCAGATAGGCGACGACCGTCACGCCGAATAGCACTTGTTCGAGTTGCTGCACTCGACCTCTGGCACGGGTAGGTTGCGACGTGCCGGGGGCCGCGCTCCCTGCCGGCCGCCGGCGCCTGTGCGCTGTGCCCGGAGGACCGGCGCACGCAGGCGCGGATTATATCAGCTCGAACCAGGCAGTCTGTCACCCGGCGGTTCGGGGGTGGCACACTCGTAGGCGCCACCGACGAGCGTCTCCACCGCGTGCTCTAGACTGGGTGCGATCACGGCGAAATTCTCACGGCAGGCCTTGGGACTGCCCGGCATGTTGATGATGAGCGTGCGGCCGCGTACGCCCGCCGTGGCCCGGCTCAGCATGGCGCGCGGCGTTATGGTCAGCGACCCCGCGCGCATGGCCTCGCCGAACCCCGGCGCCAGGCGGTCCACCACGGCCCGGGTCGCTTCGGGAGTGCGGTCACGCGGGGCGAGCCCCGTGCCGCCCGTTGTCAGAACCAAGTCCACGTCGCCGCTGTCGGCCAAGCGGATCAAAAGAGCCTCGATCTGGTCCTGTTCGTCCGGGACCAGATGGATCGCCGCGACCTCCGCACCGAGTTCTTCGAGCAGACCGCGCAGAACGGGTCCGGACGCGTCCTCACGGATGCCGGCATGCCCCTTGTCGCTCACCGTCACCACCGCCGCCCGGATCCTCACCGCGCAACTCTCGCCGGTGACCCGAGCGAAGTCCGGACTCGGCCCACCCCGGTGAGAGTGCCCCGTCATGCCGCCGTTCCCGTCATGCCGCCTGTCCGAGAACGACCAACCCATCGCCGGGGGCCACGGTGCCCCCCTCCAACACGCGCACGAAGATGCCCTCGCGCGGCATGACGCAGTCTCCCGCCTGGTAGTAGATGGCACAGCGGTCGTGGCAGACTTTTCCGATCTGCGTGAGTTCCACCAAGGCTTCGCCGACCCTCATACGCGTGCCCACGGGCAGGGAATAGAGTTCGACCCCGTGGGTGGTGATGTTCTCGGCGAAGTCGCCGGGACCGACATCAAGGCCTTTGGCCACCATGCTGTCGATTGATTCTTGGGCCAGCAGGCTCACCTGCCGGTGCCACGGCCCGGCGTGACCGTCGCCCTCGATACCGTGCTCGGTACGCAAGGACACCCGTTCGACCGGCTTCTTGCGTTCCCCCTTGCCCGGACTCACGTTGACCGAGACCACGGTCCCCACCATCCCGAACGCCGCCGCTCCCGTGGAGCGGACCTCTTCATGTGCCGACGCGCCGGGGTCTGCGGCCACGAACGCCGCCTCCCCGATGACTGGTCCTTCAGGTCTCACGTAGTCCTCCTTGCCTCCGGTCTTCTCGAGGAGACGGACGTCGCCCACCACCATCCCCCGATCGACCGCTTTGCACATGTCGTAGATGGTCAGGGCGGCCACAGACGCCCCGGTAAGGGCCTCCATCTCCACCCCCGTCTTGCCGTCGGTGCGCGCGATGCATTCGATGTCCACTCGGTTCTCAACTCTGTGCACGGTGAACGCAAGCTCCACGTGGGTCAATGAGAGAGGATGACACATAGGTATGAGTTCTGCAGTCCTCTTGGCCGCCTGTATGCCCGCGACCCGCGCGACCGCGAGGACATCACCCTTGGGCAACGCGATCTGCTCGAGCAACATCAGCGTGCGCTCAGCCATCCACACCCGCGCCCCTGCGCGGGCCACGCGACGTGTGACGGGTTTGTCGCCCACGTCGACCATGCGCGCGGTGCCGCGGGCATCGACATGGGTCAGGCTCGGTGGCGCCGGCGCCCGATTCGCTCTCGATTCGTCCATGCCACCCTCCTCCGGCACCGCTATCCGCCGATCTGAGACATCCCCCGGGTGCTCCGCCCCGGAAGGACCAGCTTGTCGAAGGTCTTACGTCCCAACGAGGCCCGGATCGCCGCCAGCGTGCCCTCTCTATCACGGGCGCGGACCGCAGGCCGTACGTCGACCTCGTCGTCGGAGAAGAGGCAGTTCTTCAAACGCCCGTCGGCGGTGAGTCGAAGGCGGTTGCACTCGTCGCAAAAGTGGTCGGAGACCGAGCTGATGAAACCCACCGTGCCTACGTGGCCCGGAACGCGGAAATACCGAGCGGGTCCCCATCCCCCTGGTGACGCCACCGGCACGAACTCTCCCACCAGGCGCAGGGCACTCATCGCCTCGTCTTTCGTGACCGGTCGCTCGGCCGTCTGGGGACCGCAGCTCCCCAGAGGCATCCATTCGATGAAACGCACATGGATGGGTCGCTCCCGAGTGAGGGCGACAAAGGCCTCCAGCTCACCGAGGGTCTCCGGCATCAAGACGGCGTTGACCTTCACTGGATGAAGGCCACGCTCGAGGGCGGAGTGGATGCCATCGAGTACCTGCTCCACCGACCCGCCCCGCGTGAGCGTCCGAAAACGCTCCGAGTCGAGTGAGTCAAGGCTCACGTTCACTCGGGACAGGCCGGCATCGACGAGTGCGTCGGCGAACGAGGCCAGCAGGAGACCGTTGGTGGTGAGCGAGATATCGTTCACCCCCGGCGTCGCCGCGATGAGGCGCACGAGGTCGGGTACTCCTTTGCGGACCAGAGGCTCCCCTCCCGTGAGGCGGACCTTCGAGATTCCGACCTCTACCGCGGTCGCGACGAAAAAGGCCATATCCTCGTAGGAGAGGATCTCGTCGTGATCTTTGAACGGGACCCCCTCGGACGGCATGCAATACACACAGCGAAGGTTGCAGCGGTCGGTCACCGCGAGACGCAGGTAATCAACGGTGTGGTGGCTGCAGCCGGCGGTCGGTGTACGTTCGCCACTCATCGTTGCCATGCCTTCCCCAAGACGCGGCCGTAGAGCGGCAGCACCCGTCCCTCGATCAGGTCGGCGATGCCGACAAAGTCGTCCATGTCGAGCTGCGGGACCCGGTAGTCGGGGAAACGCTGATCGCTCACGATGCCGAGTAGTTCGTCCTCCCGCGCGATCAGACTGGTGCTGCGCTCCCGACGCGAGATCTCGATCTTGGGAGCATCCTGCTGCTTGAAGCCCTCGGTGATGAACAGGTCGACCGGCTCGGCGATGCGCGCCACCAGGCGCTCGAGACTCAACTCCTCGGTGGTTCGCGAGAGCAGCACATACTTCTCCGGCGACGAGAGCCCGGTAACCACCGCCCCAGCTTCCCGGAGGCGGTAGGAGTCGGTGCCCGGTATGTCCACGTCAAAGCCGTGGACGTCGTGCTTCGCCACCCCGATACGCAGTCCGCGCCGGCAGAGTTCCTCGATGACGCCGATCAGTACCGTCGTCTTGCCCGACTTCTTCTTGCCCACGAACGAGACCACAGGCATGGGCGAGCGCTCGACGAAACCCTGGATGCGCGGAGAGAGTTCCACGACGACACCCGCGGCGAGGGCCGGTCGCGCATCCCGTTCGCGTAGCGCTCTATGCCGCGCCGACTCCATGTCCGCGGGAGTGTTGACGTTCATGAAGAGGTCCTCAGGGTCGCCGAAGCGGCCGTCGCCAGCATCAAGGTAGCCCGTGTTGACCTGCAGGTAGACGTCGTAGATGCGACGCCCTCCGTCCGCGAGGAAGCGCTCGAAGGCATCCGCGACCGACCTGGAGTAGACCGCGCAGAGGGGCTGATAGTAAGGATCATGCCGTGGAACGTACACGTCATAGCCGGCCGATCCCTCGACGAGCCTCCGCAACAGGTCGGGTGTGACGAAGGGCATATCGCAGGCCAGGCACAGGACCCTGTCGGTAGGAGATGCCAGCACCGCGGTGTAGATACCCACGGCCGAGCCTCGTACGTTCAGGGCGTCCGTTACCACCGGCAGACCCAGGTGTCTATACTTCGCGGGCTCGTTCGCCACGATGAAGACGTGTTCGAACGCGGCTGCCACCCGGTCGCGCACCCACTCGAGAAGCGTGCCGTCGACGAACGACGACAGTGCCTTGTCGCCACCCATGCGCCGCGACGCACCCCCGGCCTGCAGGGCAAGGGAGACCCCGGAAGGGAACAGTGATCGTGTTGACCTCTTGCCCGTGGACTCGGCACTCCTCACGCGATGTGGTGGGTATATGGTACGCCTCAACCCTCCATCAGGTGTAGGGCCGTCGCCTTGATCGCGGCCTCCACCTCGATGCCCGGTACGATGCCCAAGGACTCCGCAGACATGCGCGTGATCAACGCGATGAGCCGGGACTCCCGCGCGTCGAGAGAGAGCGTCGCCGACCGCCGAGCGATTCCGTCCGCCTCGGCGGACATATCGCCGGTCCCCGTGGGCGCCAAAGGCACTTCACGCGGGCCCGCCGGGGACAGAGCGACGCGCACCCTCACCAAGGCTCCGGCATGAGTGACGTCCTCCACCACGCCGTGCCAGTGATTCCGCACGCTCGTGGGCGCCGGCAGTCCATCCACCGAACCGCTCCCGCGAACCGGCGCAAGGGCGATGTCCTCGGGACGCATGGCAAGCAGGACGGTGTCGCCCACCGCCGTGGGGACAGAAGCCACCGCCTCCGCGGTATGCCCGTTGCGGGCGAGGACCACGCATTGTCCGTCCGCGCACGAGGTCACCCGCCCATGCCACACAGTCTC
>Ga0172369_10001476_pt1 | contig 33807 bp, 21 predicted proteins | sample LakKiv25m_FD_114539 | JGI IMG/M metagenome (GOLD analysis project Ga0172369, IMG submission 114539) | Freshwater microbial communities from Kabuno Bay, South-Kivu, Congo - kab_022012_11.25m | ecosystem: Environmental > Aquatic > Freshwater > Lake | place: Democratic Republic of the Congo... | reverse complement strand
TAGTTACGCTTATTAACCGGTTTCTTCCGTTCCTGCCGCAATTCCTTTTTGTGAATTACGCAAAAACAAAAATGATTACCGGATTATCGATTCTCTTTCTTGTGCTTTTAACAGTAACGTACGGCTACTTCAACGCAAGTAATATCAAGTTAAAAACAATCAATCTCTCAATTCCGAAAAAAAATTCGTCGCTCGCTTCGCTTAACATCCTCTTTTTCTCCGATGCTCACTTTACACCAGTAAACAACGGGCGAATTGCAAAAAAAATTATCAACTTTGCGGAAGATGTGAAACCCGATATTATTCTTATCGGCGGAGATGTTATTGATGATAAATCGAACCAGCTTAAGCGAATTGGAATTGATGATGAACTTCGCCGGCTTACCGCAAAGTATGGCGTCTATTCAATAAACGGTAATCACGAATTTATCTCGAACGTAAATGCCGCCGATAAATTCCTAAACGAAAACGGCGTAAAAGTATTGCGCGATAGTATGATCACCATTGAAAACTCTGTGCAAATAATCGGAAGAGAAGACGGCAGCATTAAAGGATTTGCACACGGAAACAGAAAATCGGTTGCAGATTTGGTTGCCGCCGCGCGGAAAGATTTGCCCATCATTCTTCTCGATCATCAGCCGTTCCACCTTGCGGAAACCGCAGCCGCAAATGTTGATCTTCAGCTTTCGGGACATACGCATCACGGACAAATGTGGCCTTTCAATTACATCACCAAAATGATTTATGATGTGAGCTGGGGTTACAAAAAAATCAACAACACCCATTTCTATGTTTCAAGCGGTGTTGGAACCTGGGGACCGCCGGTAAAGGTTGGTAACGATGCCGAAGTTATTCATTTCATACTTGAGTTTAAATAAATTCCTTGTTGAATTAACAACCACGGTTGTTGTCAACTAATTTCAAACTTCTACTTTCGTTTTGATAGGGGTGAACGCGCAACCTTGCGAAACTTATTAATTGGGAAATCGGCTGTAATTCTTTAATTTTTATTTGAAAATAAATTTTAATGTTTATCCGGTTCTATTTTGAAGTCTAAATACCTTCGCTTCTATTGTTTTTGGTTAATTCAATGATGGAAAGACTTTCGATTCCCTTTCTTTTCAGAATTATAAAAATCTGTTTCGGTTTACTTTTGGTTTGGGGTGATGTGTTTTGCCAAGAATCAACAACCGCCGCAACTCAACAAGAACAACTCATAAAACTATACAACCTTTTCAATACCAGGTACAACGATTCTGTTTCGGAAGGAATTCACTTTGCTGAACAGGCGCTCATCCTCTCAAAACAGCTCGATAATAAATTCATTCAAGCTCAATCATTAATTTACATCGGCAGGTATGCAAATAAACAAAATGATGAAATAAAAATCCGGCAGGTTTTGGGTGAGGCGCTCGCAATCAGCAAAGAAATTAAGAATGAATATCTTGAAGCGAGAACCTGTTTAATTTACGGTTACGCATTCGGTTTTGTGATGAACAAACCGGATTCGGGTTTAGCATATTTGAAGAGAGCTTATTCGCTTTCTTCATCAATTAACGATACCACTTTACTAAAATCGGCATCCGTGCGATTAGTCTGGATGTACAAACAACTTAACAGTCCGGCAAATGCAATTAGATTTTCTCAAATAGCTTTAGCCATCAACAAAAATGATTTACAACAAACCGCTTCAATTTATAACGCGCTGGCAATTGTTTACGGCGACGTAGGAAATATAAAAGAATCAATTAAATATTATGAGTTAGCCCTCCATATAAGCGAGCAACTAAACGATGAGCTTCAGACGGCGAGCGTCTTAAACAACTTGGCAACCATTTACGCCTCGAACATCAACCTGGAAACAGCCCTCAAGTATTACAACAAAGCTTTGGCAATCTATCAAAAATTTAAAATTCCTTTCGGCATCGGATATACGTATAACAACCTTGGAATGACGTATGCTTCTTTTGGAAAACAACATGAAGCAATTGTAAGTTATCAGCAAGCGGTAAAGATTTTCAAGAAGATTCGGAATAAACAAAGCCTGGCTTTTGCCCACACTAATTTGGCTACCGAATATCTGAAAACCAAAAACTATGCATTAACATGGTCTCATCTTTCCGAAGCTATTATGTACAGCGAAGAGATTGGCGATAAGTTATCTATGATAGATGCATATAGAACCGCCGCAAGTTATTTCAGGGCGAGAAACGACGTTGATAAATCCATTACCTATTTGAAGAAAGCGGAACAGCTTGCCGTAGATATCCATAATCGCAATTTTCTTCTTTCTATTTATGATGCGCTTTCCGATTGCTACCATGAAAAGAACGATACAAAAAATGCTTTCTATTTTTTGCGTTTGAAAGATGCCATTGCCGATACGATCAGAAAACAAAACTCGGAAAAAGCGTTTGCTGAAATGATAGTGAAGTACGAGACAAAAAAATTAAAAGAAGCCGCGACTAAATCGCATAGCACTATTCATGAACTTAAAACCGAATCGTGGAAAAAAAATTTGGTTGTCTTGGGCGTTGTTGTGGGAAACGGGATACTCCTTTCGGTTATCTTTTTTTTATTCCGGAAGAAATCAACTCTTTTACTCAAACTTTACTCCTCGTTGTTGAACAAACCGTTTCTTGATAAAAGAAATATTAAATCGGCATTAAAAATAATTGAAGTGGAAAATTCCGAAAACGTGAAGATAAACAGCGAGGTTACTCGCGAAATTATTACGAAGTTAACACACCTGATGGAAGTGGAAAAAATGTATTTGGACTGCAACTTAACGCTCGGAAAAGCCGCCGAAAAATTAGCTACAAACACCACGTACCTTTCGCACATCATTAATGAACAGTTTGAAATGAGTTTTAGTAACTATTTGAATAAATACCGAATTGATGAAGCGATAGAAATTATTTCCAACCATCAACATGATTATATGAGTTACGAAGGGATTGCAAATAGCTGCGGTTTTAAGTCCCGCTCATCATTCAATCAGGCATTTAAAAGATTCACCGGAAAAACTCCATCCGAATTTTCTTCAATCAAAATGGATTCCGAATAGCGTTTCCTCTCTTAAAAGTTAAATTGTCCTTCATTTCTTGTTCGGATTTATAAATCAACTCATCAATAAATTGCTTTAGCGATTGTACTTCTCTTTATTTACGCCCGCCATAAAAATTAATTTCTAAAATGTTTATAGCCAAAATTGAAAATATTTTTTTGCTCCTTCCGTTTCTTCTCATCTTTACCAAATGCGGTGAAAACATGGGAGAGGAAAAAGGTCTTCTTTGGAAAGAATCATTAATTGTAAACAAATATCAATGGATGCTAACTGAGACGAATGAAGAATATAAGAAAGCCGAGAACCTTAACAATCTTCAGGCGCAGCTGGATCTTAAAAGAAAAATGGACGATCTGATGGCGCTGATAAATGAAGAATTGAAATCGTGCGCAGCCAACTATCCGAACGGCAAAACCATTTCATTTAAACAAACCGGCGGTTCGCACTATAAAGTATTGAGTGTTTTTTTACTCGGATGCAGAGTAAATCAAGATTTGCTGATTGAAACCCACATCGTTGCTAAAATTAGAAATGAAAATTCACGGGACAATTTTTTTCCGGCGCGGTTAGTTGATAACACCGGAAAGACGATTGAAGAAACACGATTCTCCTACACAAATGATTTTCCCGAATCAAAAAAAACCGTTACGGTAATTTCTCACCCGGAGAATTTTTCCAGAATTAAAAATTTTAAACGAATTGTATTTCAATAAGTATCAAGAAAGATTTTAAGATAGGCTAAATAATAAATTGTAGCGTTTAGCCTAATTACAAAAACAACACAAGGAGATCAGTTATGAAAACATTGGGTAATATTCTTTGGCACTTTCCGTTCTTAGGATTTTTGAATGCGGGGATCGTTTTTTTGTTGGGTTTGCTTTTAACCGCTACGGTTGTAGCCGCTCCAATTGGATTGGGTTTAATTGAATTCGGAAAATTCTTGTTTGCTCCATTCAGCCACTCGATGATAAACAAATCCGACCTCAACATTGAACAAAACAAAGGTTGGAAGGCGTATTCAACAATAGTAAAAATAGTTTATCTACCGTTTGGTTTGGCGCTCTGTATTCTTGCAATTTTTCAGATCGCCGGATTATTTATCACCATCATCGGGATACCGGCAGCGCTTGTTGTTGCAAAATCTTTGGGCACATATTTAAATCCTGTTAATAAAAAATGCGTTGCCCAGGCTGTAAGCGATGAGCTTGAGAGAAGAAAAGCTCAAATTGAAGTCGAAAAAAGTTTTCGATAATTCTTTTCGTTTCTGCAAGACGAACAAATAAACGAATGATGATCGATACGTCATATAATAAAAACCGGTACAAGAAAAAAGGATCGGTGTTTAATCCACCGCGGCAGACCAACTTACTACTGCACATTGAACAAGCTGCCGCGCCGGATTTATCTGTTATTTTTTCCCCCGGGTTTAAAAACTCACAAAGCCATGAGTTAGTTTTTACTTCCCCGGTGTTACCGCACTAATTATCAGAACTCAAGAAAAAATTATTTTTCAATTTTTTTTATTGCTTCAATCTTGTTCCGCTTGTAATCCGAAACGCCTACGATTAATCCGCCGGTAACTACAACGGCGCCGATAATTTGATAAACCGTAACATCTTTTCCGAATAGCAGCATAATGAATGGAAGCAGCGCCAGCCAAACATTTGTGTACGGTACCCAAAGGTGCGCAGAGAATTTTGAGAGTTTGAAAAATCCAAAGCTGTAAATATATCCCGTTAACCCGGCGGCAATCACAAACAAAATCGGAAGCCAATTGTTTGGTAAAATGTTTCCGCTGAACAGGGCAAAAAATCTATGGTAATCAACCGAGATAAAAATCTTTTCAATTTTTTGCTCAACCGGTTTTGGTAAATCTTTTTTAAGTTGATAGGAAGAATTGACTTTATCATAATTGGTTAAAAGAAATTCTTTTTTCGGTTGATCAAGCTTGGCGAGTACGCGTGTTTCAAATTGCTGTACCGGCACATGATCCGGCAGATTAGCGCGGAGAAAACTTCCGACAAGAGGAAAAATAATGAGCGCCGAAGTTATAAAGATCATCTTCCAAATTTCCCGCCATACTACCAATGCATTTGGGCCCACTCCCGTTAACGCGGTCTGCACGGTTTTATTATTCAATATTTGCTGCGAACCTAAACAGAGATTTATTATCACAATCCAAATAATTGCCGTAGTATCAAGCACGGTATCGGGATTGGCGTTTGCGCCGAACAATGACGGGAGGTGCGGAATTGCTAATCCAAACACTACAAGAAGAACTCCTATCCAATGTTCTTTTCGAATTGAAGCGTTGAAAACAAGTTTACCGAAGAACGGCAAAAAAGCTAAATAAATATTTACATAAGGAGCAAAAAGATGAGGCGAATAATATCTTGGCAGATAGAAGAAACCGATGTTTTCAATTACTCCCGTAAATGCGCAAACAATAATAGTTATCATCGAAAGAGCGCCGGGCCATAAATATTTTAATTCTTTTCCGCGGAGAACTTCAATAACAACAGCTATAAACGCCCACAGAAATTTTGATACTTCCCGCCACCAGGTCATTACTCCGGGAGAAACATCAATCTGTTTATCGCCAACAAACTCGGGCTGATTTCCCATCCAATTAAGAATGTACTGTCCGCTCAATCCTCCGTTAATTATCATTACCCAGAAAAAAAGCAAAATCAATTCCATCGTTCTTCTTCACTTAAGTGAATGGATACTTCATTTTTTACGGACGGTTAAATTACTTCATTTTATTTTAGCAACCAATAAAATTTAACTTAAGAATTCTCATTTTTTTTCTACCGAGAAAAATATTACAAAGTGAAACAGCAAACTCATCCTTTGTTTATGCCTCCTTCGCCCGCAAATCAATTTTCCGTATATTTGCAGTCAACTATTGATAATTATTGAGAAACGAATGGACTCGCAGAACATAATTGAAATCCCCAAAGCTTATAACTCCGCTTCCGCAGAAGAGAAGTGGTATTCCTACTGGTTAAAACATAACATCTTTCATTCGGAAGTTGATACCGAAAAAGAACCTTATACAATTGTAATTCCGCCGCCGAATATTACCGGCATGTTAACGATGGGACATATATTAAACAATACGCTGCAAGACGTTCTCATCCGCCAAAAAAGAATGCAGGGCTTTAACGCTTGCTGGGTGCCGGGAACCGACCACGCTTCAATTGCCACAGAAAGTAAAGTTACCAAATATTTAAAAGATGAAGGCATCGATAAACATCGTATCGGGCGCGAAGAATTTTTGCAATACTGCCAGGAATGGAAAACCAAGTACGGCGGAATTATCATTCAGCAATTAAAAAAACTCGGCGTCAGCTGCGATTGGGAACGCGAACGCTTCACCATGGATGATCATTATTATCAAAAAGTTATTGAAGCATTTGTAAAACTTTATGAGGATGGAAAAATTTACCGCGGAAACCGTTTGGTAAATTGGTGCCCGGTTTCAAAATCAGCAATCAGTGATGAAGAAGTAAATTATAAAACGGTGAACGGACATATTTGGTATTTCAAATATCCGGTGAAAGATTCCGATGAGTTTATAACTGTTGCAACTACTCGTCCTGAAACAATGTTGGGAGACAGCGGCATTGCGGTTAATCCCGGCGATAAGCGATATAAAAAATTAGTCGGCAAATCGGTTATCCTTCCTTTGGTGAATAAAGAAATTCCGGTTATCGCAGATCATTATGTTGATAAAGAGTTTGGAACAGGCGCAGTTAAAGTTACACCGGCACACGACTTTAACGATTATTTAATGGGGCAGCGCCACAATCTTGAAGTGATAAATATTTTTACACCCGAGGCTTCAACAAATGAAAATGTTCCTAAAGCGTTTCAACATCTTGATAGATACGACGCGCGCAAGTTAGTCGTAAAGAAAATGGAAGAACTTGGTCTGGTTGAAAAAATAGAACCATATCAAACCAACATTGGTTATTCCGAGCGCGGCGGCGTGCCGATTGAACCGTATCTTTCCGAACAATGGTTCATGAAAATGTCTGAACTTGCCAAACCAGCGCTTGAAGTTGTGAAAGAAGGAAAAGTAAAATTTCATCCCGACCATTGGGTTAAGACGTATGAACATTGGATGGAAAACATTAAGGACTGGTGCATCTCGCGCCAGCTTTGGTGGGGGCACCGCATTCCCGTCTGGTACTGTGTTGGAGATGACCATTGCAATCTGGAATGCAAACAGCCGATTGTTGCCGTAACGAAGCCGGAAAAATGCCCACATTGCGGAAGTACAAATTTGCGACAGGACGCGGATGTGCTTGATACATGGGCTTCAAGCTGGCTTTGGGCACATGATGTTTTCAAAACTGAAGAAGAAAAAAAATATTATTATCCCACCAACACACTTATTACCGCGCCGGATATTATTTTCTTCTGGATTGCTCGGATGATTATTGCCGGTTTATATTTTCAAAAAAATATTCCTTTCAGCGACGTTTATTTTACCAGCATCATTCGCGATTTGCAAGGACGAAAGATGAGCAAGTCACTCGGTAATTCTCCTGATCCCCTTGAAGTGATTGATGAATATGGCGCCGACGCGCTCCGCTTTTCCGTAATATATTTAGCGCCGCTCGGGCAGGACGTTTTGTTCGCGACAGAGAAATGTGAAATCGGGAGAAACTTTGCCAACAAGATTTGGAACGCCGGAAGATTTTTGCTGATGAACGCGCAGACCATTCCGGTTAATAAAAATTTAGTTGATAAATACACAGATATTATCGACGACTGGATCCAATCGCGATTTCATCAAACATTGAAAGAGCTAAACCGCGCTATGGATAAGTTCGAATTCAACAATGCTTCTAAAATTATTTACGCTTTTGTGTGGAATGATTTCTGCGATTGGTATATCGAACTCTCAAAATCAAAATTCTATTCCGATAACGAAGAGGTGAAATCAGCCGCATTAACAAGGGCGATCTCGCTGTTTGAACATCTGCTTAAACTTGTTCATCCTTTTATGCCGTTTGTTACAGAAGAACTATGGCAGCTTATCGAAAAGAGAAATGACGGCGAAAGTATTTCCACTTCAACCTATCCCAAGCTTGATGAGTCACTCATCAAACAAAATGTAAATGATGAGATGAGTTTTTTGCAGGATGTGGTTACAGCCATCCGCAACATTCGCGGAGAGATGAACATCGCCCCATCAAAACCCATCTCGGTGTATTTAAAAACGAATGCGGAAATTTCGGGCAGCATCAACTATTTTAAAAAATTAACCCGCGCCGAAGAGATTGTGATTGGACAAAATATTACCAAACCGGAGAAATCAACTGCCGCCGTAGTTAAGAATTGCGAAATCTACATTCCGCTTGAAGGTTTAATTGATGTTGCTACGGAACGGGAAAAACTTTCGAAAGATATTTTGCGCCTTGAAGGAAGCGTTAACGGAGTTGAAAAGAAATTATCAAATGAAAATTTTGTGAAAAACGCTCCGGCCGTTATTGTTGAGAAGGAACGAGCAAAGCTGACCGATTGGTTTGATAAGTTGGCGAAGTTAAAAGAACTATTAAATAATTTGAATTGATTTCTTTCTTAGTGATACTAAGTGTTCTAAGTGCCTAAGTGGTGAGTTTTTTTTACCACTGAGACACTAAGTCCACAAAGGAACACTTAGGATATATTCTGTTTTACATAACGATAGTTGAAGTAAGTTTCTAAAAGATATTATAAATATTTTCCTTAGGAGAGAATACTATGTTTTCGAAAAATCAATGGGTACTTCCTGCACTAATTCTTGCAGCGGCATTTTTACTTGGTACGTTTTTTATTAGCGGAACATGGCGCAGCGTAAGCAAAGCCAACCAGACAATTACCGTTACCGGCTCTGCAAAAAAAGATATTACTTCCGATCTCGGAATTTTGCGCGGAACAATATCCGTTCAAGCCGGAGCCGCCAAAGAGGCTTATCAAGAACTTGAAAGAGAGAAACCGATTTTCTTCGCCTATCTCACTCAAAAAGGTTTTCCGAAGGAATCACTTAATCTTTTTACAATTACCAGTTATCCCGTTTACGAAATGAATGCTCAGGGAATGCAAACGGGTAAAGTGATTGGATATGTTTATTCACAGCGACTTGAAATGCAATCCAACGACGTTTTAAAAATTAAAAATCTTTCTTTAGAAATCAGTTCGGTAATTGAACGGGGTGTAAATTTTACGGTTGAACAACCGGAATATCATTATTCAAAAATGGCGGAAATAAAAATTGAAATTCAAGCCGAAGCAGCAAAAGACGCAATGATCCACGCTGAGAAAATTGCGGAGGCAACAGACGGCGAGTTGGGTGCAATGCGCAATGCACGCATGGGAGTTTTGCAGATCACTCCGAAAAATTCCAACATGGTTTCCGATTACGGTGTGAATGATCTCAGCTCAATTGAAAAAGAAATTACCGCGGTAGTTAACGCTTCGTTTGAGATAAAGTGACTTCATGTCCTCTATTCAGTTGAAGTTTTTTTGATTATTCATCTAAGAAAGAATTGACAATTCCCACAAATCTTTTTCACCTTTCCCAAAATTTTTTCATCAAAACTTATTGCCAAAATCTGTAACTTTGAGTATTAAAAAATACATCAGAGGTTTTGATGAAACTCTTTTCTTTAATTTTTACGATTACTGCTACCATGCTTATGGCACAACCCAAACATGCACTTACATTTGAAGACCTGTGGGGAATGAAACGAATCGGTCAGGTTCAACTTTCTCCCGATGGAAAAACGCTTGCGTTTACGTTAGCCGCTTATTCAATTGAAGAGAACAAAGGGAACACCGATATTTATTTGGCAGACGCCAACGGTAACAATGTTCGTCCTTTTAAAAACAGCGTTAAGAATGAAACGAATCCAAGATTTTCTCCGGACGGAAATAAGATTGCGTATCTCTTTGATAGCCAGATTTGGACTGCCAATATTGATGGTTCCGACGCGCAAAAGTTAACCGATCTTTCAACCGGCGCTTCTGGTATTGTCTGGTCGGGCGACGGAAAGAAAATGTTATTTGTCTCTTCTGTTTATCCCGATTGCGAAACGGATGACTGCAACAAAGCCAAAGACAAAGCGAATGAAGAAAACAAAGTTAAAGCCGGCATCTTTACAGAATTGATGTACCGCCACTGGGATGAATGGCGGGGCGAAAAAAGAAGTCACCTTTTTTTACTTGATGTTGAAAAAAAAGAAGTTGTTGATTTAACACTGAACAGCAAATTCGATGTTCCTCCGATTGCACTTGGCAGCAGCAACGATTATTCGTTCTCTCCCGACGGCAATGAAATTGTCTTTACGATGAATACCGATAAAGTTCTTGCAACAAGCACGAATAACGACATCTTTGTTTTGAAATTGAAAGACGTTGAAAAAAACAAACCAACACCATTTACCAAAATTTCCGAAAGTAAGGGGAACGACTGCCAGCCGGTTTACTCACCGGATGGAAATTATATTGCCTACACTTCAATGGAGCGTGCCGGATTTGAAGCTGATAAATCAAGGCTCGCGCTCTACAGCCGGAAAAGCGGCACAACAAAAATGCTAACGAATAAAATTGATCTTTCTGTTGGAGAATTAGTTTGGTCGCCGGATGCAAAATCAATTTATTTCTTAGCAGAAAATGAAATCTACACTTCAATATTTAAACTTGATATTGGAACTTCTAAACTAACGCTTCTTCAAAAAGAAGGAGACAATGCAAACCTTCTTCTTTCAAGCGGCGGAGAAAGGCTTTTCTTCAAACAGCAGCGTACAAATCTTCCGTATGAAATATTTTCCATTTCAACGGAAGGGAAAGACTTAACTCAACTCACCTTTACAAATAAAGAACGATTAACTTCGCTTGAAATGAATCCGCTTGAAACATTTTGGAGCAAAGGCGCCAACGGTACAAAGGTACAATCTATTTTGGTTAAACCGCCGTTCTTCGATGCAAAGAAAAAATATCCGATGATTTTTCTCATTCACGGAGGACCGCAGGGGCACTGGTCTGATGATTTTCATTACCGATGGAATCTTCAGATGTTTGCTGCAAAGGGTTATGTTGTTGTTGCAACAAATCCGCGCGGCAGCACCGGCTACGGACAAAAGTTTGTGGATGAAATTAGCGGCGATTGGGGCGGCAAGCCTTATGTTGATTTGATGAACGCTTACGATTATGCGATTAAAAATTATTCTTTCATCGATGCAAAAAATACGTTCGCCGCAGGCGCTTCCTACGGCGGATATATGATCAACTGGATTGCCGGACATACCGACCGGTTCAACGCATTGGTTTCTCACGATGGCATGTATAATGCGGAAAGCGCATGGGGAACAACGGAAGAACTTTGGTTTAACGAATGGGAATTTAAAGGAACACCGATTCAGAATAGAACTTTGTACGAAAAATTTTCACCAAGCCGGTTCATTCAAAATTGTAAAACTCCGATGTTGGTTATTCACAGCGCAAATGATTTTCGCCTTTCCGAAGAACAGGCGTTTCAACTTTTTACCGCGTTGCAGCGGTTGGGCATCGAAAGTAAATTTTTATATTTCCCCGACGAGTCGCACTGGGTTTTAAAACCTCAAAACGCGCAACTCTGGTGGAAGACTGTATTGGATTGGTTCGCAACTCATAAAAAATAATTCAAAGAAAGCGAAGCGGAAACATGGACGAACAAAAATTAAAATGGCACGACATTCATTATGAAGATGAAGAACAAGTTTATAATGAAGAAAAAATAAAAGACGATATTAAGTATGTAGATGAAAATCTCTGGGTAAAAGTGGAGCGCATCGGCAAAAAGATTTCGTTTGCAAAAGATATTATGGCGCTGTACCAGTACATGAAGGACAAGTATGTTTCGTGGCACCGCAAAGCTATTGTGGTTGCTGCGTTGATCTATTTCATTTCTCCCATCGACGCGATTCCCGATATCACTCCGCTTATCGGCTACCTTGATGATCTTGGCGTAATCACGGCTTTGTTAAAATATCTCGGCAGCGAGTTAATTCCATATTATGAAAAATAAAAACGAGGACTAACATGGAAGAAGCTATTTTAAAAGAAATTCTACACGAGATGAAAGGATTTCGTGAAGACAATAAAATACTTAAATCTGAAATTGAACAATTAAGAAGCGATACCAATCAGCGTTTTGAGGAATTGCGTGGGGATACGAATAAACAACTTATCGAATTACGAACAGATACTAACCAGCGATTTGAGGAATTACGAGGTGATACAAATAAACAGTTTATCGAATTAAGAAGCGACACCAACCAGCGATTTGATGAACTAAAGAGTGAATTTAAAGAACTCAACGAACATCAAAAAGGTTTAAAAACTTCTGTTGAAGTGTTACAATACGCGATAAACGAAACCCGTTATGAATTGATTAAAATTAAAGAATATTTGGCTAACCGTGTTATATGGAACAATGACTCAATCAATATAGTTGCCGAAGACGGAAATATCATTTATGGAACGATTAAGAAAAACGAGAAAAAAGTAGAATGAATTTTACCATTACAAAAAGTGAAATCCTTTTTAAGGGAAGAGTGTTTGATCTTCAAGTTGATGAGATTGAATACTTCAGCGGAAACAAAGGTGTGCGTGAAACCGCCGTACATAAGGGCGGCGCCGTGGTTGTTGCGCTTACAAAAGAATATAAAATTGTTTTCGTAAATCAATTTCGTTATCCGTTCCAGAAATATTTACTCGAACTTCCCGCAGGCAAGCTTGAAGAAAACGAAGATCCGCAAACATGCGCATCGCGTGAGCTTGAAGAAGAAACCGGTTACCGCGCAGGTAAAATTTCTAAGCTTGGCGCTGTCGCTTCCACACCCGGATTTTGCACCGAACTTCTTCATATTTATCTCGCCGAAGATTTAACGCCCGGCAGCCACAAACGTGAAGAGGGTGAATCGGGAATGGAAATTCATGAATTCACTTTAAAAGAAATTGATGAAAAAATAAAATCCGGAGAAATTTATGATGCGAAAACGATCTCCGGAATTATGCTTGCGAAACTCCGGTTAACTAACGAATAAGTCTCAAACAATTAACGTCGATGCTCAAAACATTATACATAAAAGATTACGCGCTGCTCGAACAAATATCAATTGAATTTGAGACGGGCTTAAATATCATCACCGGCGAAACCGGCGCGGGTAAATCAATTTTAATTGATGCAATGAGTCTACTGCTCGGCGAGCGCGCTTCCAACGAAGTAATTCGCAAAGGTGCGGAGAAGGCGATTGTTGAAGGAATTTTTTCAGTCGATAACAATAAAAAAATTGACCAACTCCTTGAGCAAAATGAAATAGAAAAAAGCGATGAGCTGATTGTCCGCCGAGAGCTTTCCGTTAAAGGATCAAACCGATGTTTCTTAAACGACACGCCTGTTGCGTTAAACATAATAAAAGAGGTTGGTAATTTGCTGGTTGATTTACACGGTCAACACGAACATCAATCATTACTACGAACCGAAACGCATATTGAATTTCTTGACGAGTTTGGAAGTCTTGAAGAACCGCTCGTCCTTTATAAAAACGAATACGACCGATTGCAAAAGCTGCAAAAAGAATTGGCGGAACTTCGTTCAAAAGAAAATCTCTTAAAAGAAAAAAAAGATTTGTATGATTTTCAGAGAAAAGAAATAGAAACAATTTCTCCCGCAGAAAATGAAGATGAAAGTATTGCCGCCGAACTGCACATTCTTGAAAATTCCGAAAAACTTCTTGAGTTAACAACCTCCGTTTATCAGCAGCTTTACGATTCGGAAAAATCAATTTATGACTCGCTGATTAACGTGCACCAGAATATCAACTCACTTGCGAAAATTGATAAAACGTTTGCTGAAACTTCCGGCGAACTGCAATCGGTGGTCGCGGTCATAAACGATATCACAAATGTAGTGCGCAAATATAACGAGCAGATCGATCTTGAGCCGCAAAAACTTGAAGAACTCCGTTCGCGCTTTCAAGCGATTCATCTTTTAAAGAAAAAATACGGCGGATCGTTACAAGCCTTGCTTGAGCATCATAAAAAGATTGTAAGCGAAATAACGCTTGCGGAATCGTTTGAAGATGAAATTGAAAAATTAGAAAATGGAGTTCGCAAGCAAAAAGAGACGCTTGAAAAAATAGCCGCAGCGTTATCGCAAAAGCGAAAAGAAATTGCAAAGAAAATATCGAAAGAAGTGAAAGAAGTTTTAAAGGAACTTGGAATTCCGCAATCAGTTTTTGAAATTAACATAACGCAACTTACCGGTGAACAACACTCAGAAAAGAACGGCGTCCCGTTCCGCTTTAATTCACGCGGTTATGATGAGGTTGAGTTTTTCATTTCTACAAATGTAGGCGAAGACGCCAAACCGTTGAGCAAAGTGGCTTCGGGCGGTGAGGTATCGCGGATAATGCTGGCGTTAAAAACAATTCTGGCAAAAAACGACAAGCTTCCGCTGCTCATCTTTGATGAAATAGATACCGGTATCAGCGGAAGAATTTCTCAAAAAGTCGGACACGCGTTAAAAAATCTTGCGGCGTTTCATCAAATAATTTCTATCACTCATCAACCGCAAATTGCCGCATTAACCGACACCCATTTTTCGGTTGAGAAAAAAAATGTTGACGGCAGAGTTGTCAGTTCAATTAAAAAATTAACCGGTGAAGAACGAATCCGCGAAGTGGCAAAACTGCTGAGCGGTGAAATTATTACAGACACAAGTTTGCAAACAGCAAAAGAACTAATGAGCATTCAAAAGTAGAAAGGGAGACTTATGAAAGCTTACGAATACCACGTAAAAGTTGATCAGAACGGCAAGTTGATTTTGCCGGACCAAATAAAAAACGTACTGCCGAAAAATGAGACAGTGCGGATTTTATTTTTAATTGAAGAAGCAAAAGACAAAAAAATTAAAGCCATTACAAGCGATGTTGCCGAGCAGGAGTATTCTTACTCGCTCATGCAAGATGATGAAGCCGTGTATGATGATTTTTGATAAATAAAAAAATTAGGCGGTTGCTTTTTTCTTAATCTTAATCGTAATCTTAATCCGGATTGAAGAAGATTAAGAGCACGATTAAGATTATGATACTATATGAATAACGCTTCAATTTACATCCACATTCCATTTTGCGATCACAAGTGCATCTACTGCGATTTCTATTCCATTATAACGCACGAAAATGTTAATCACTATCTTCACGCATTAAAAAAAGAAATTGAATCTTCTGCCGCAGATTATTCATCCGGTAGAAAAATCACAACAATATTCTTCGGCGGTGGAACTCCATCTCTTTTGAGTCCATTTCAAATTGAAGAAATCATTCTTCACCTGAAAAAATATTTCATCATTTCTGATGAGGCAGAAATTACGCTTGAGACAAATCCCGGTACGGTTGATGAAAATAAGTTGTACGATTTCAGAAGTGCCGGTATTAACCGCATCAGTATCGGCATTCAAACGTTTGATGATCAAGAATTAAAATTCCTTACACGCATTCACAACAAGCAAACCGCGATTGATACCGTTTTATCAGCACAAAATGCCGGTTTCAAAAACATTAATGTTGATTTGATTTTTAATCTTCCGAAACAAACGAAAGAAAAATGGCTGTTGAATTTGGAAACGGCAATGCTGCTGCCGATAACTCATCTCTCTGCGTACAGCTTAATATTAGAACGCGGAACAATTCTCAACAAACTTGTGCTTGATAAAAAAGTTGTTCTACAAGACGATGATTACGACGCAGAGCTTTACGAGCTAACCATTGACTTCCTCACAAAACATAATTTTATTCAATATGAAGTTTCTAACTTTGCTTTGAAAGGATTTGAATGCCGCCACAATCTTGCTTACTGGAAGCATAAAGAGTATTTCGGATTTGGAACTTCTGCACATTCTTTTGCGAATGGCAAACGCTGGTGGAATTATTCTCCGCTGAACTTTTATATTGATGCCGTATTGAAAAAAGGAAATGCCGTTATCGGTGAAGAATTTTTAAGCGAACAGCAGCAAAGAGAAGAATATGTAATGCTGGCGCTGCGAAGTAACGGTTTAAATCTTGAGGAGTTTGTGAATACCTTTGGGGTTGAATGGTTGGAGCCGAGAAAAGTTTTGTTGAACAAATACATGGGAAATAATTTTCTTCAAAAAAACGAAAATGTCCTTTCGCTAACTGCTAAAGGCTATGCTGTTTGCGATGAAATTATAGCAAATCTTATTGCGTAGTCGAAACCAAATCCTTCTTAGAACTTTTTGAGACAAGCATTTCGACCAATGCCAATGCAAACGCGAGGATAACAAAATATTTCCAAAGCTCCGTACCAAAGCGAGCCTGCTTAATGGTATCCGACGGATTCTCATCAACATTTATAAATGTTAATTTAGCGGATGATTTAATTTTCGAAAAGTACTCACTAATTTCGTTTTGTCCTGCGTATTCCGTTTTTGATTCAAGTGGATTTACGTTTACAACGTTAGCGCGAATGATTTTGTTCGCCGACGAAAAGTAATACACACCAGGTTGCGTACTGTTTTCATATCGAAAATCATTTGCGGCATCATCAACTGTAAAAAACTCTTTTTCCTTCCGCGGTGTTGTCACTTCAATTTGATGCGAAGCGTTTTCTTTTAAATTAATGTTGAGAATTTCTCCAGCAATATTTTCAACATTATCTTTTTGAATTGAAGAAAGATAGAGAACCGCCTCAAACATAATCGGTGCAAAAATACCTTTTAATGGAAAGGTTGTTTGCGTTAAAACCGGAGCCGAAGAAACCAAAAAGATTTTTCCGCTGTTTAACGAGTATTCACTTAAAAAAGAAATGTTGTTTGTAAGTGTGATTAATGATTTTCCCCGGCCTTCCGTGCGTTGTAAAAATGTTGAATAAATCTCCGGTGACTCGATAGATTTTTTTTGTTTCTCCGCGAACAACCGTGAAAATAAAGGATGTTCGTAATCAACTGACGTAAACCGGAACGGCGTTCCACCTGCGGAAACATTTTTAGCCGGCGGAATTTGCAGTGCATCGCAGAACCGTTGATAATTTACGAGAGACGTTGTGCTGCCGGGAAAGAAGAATAATCCGTTTCCGTTTTTTACAAATTGAACCAACGGTAAAATATTTTCTCCGCTAATTCCAACAAGAATAACCGAAGCGTATTGGTTTAAATTAATTGAAGCTAATTGACTTGCATGCTTAACATCAATTTGCAATTGCTGATTTACATTTGCTGCTTGTAATCCGAATTGCACAAACGCAGCATCGCTTAATTCCTCAGCAAGGATTAACACCGGAATTTTTTCCGGTATAAATAGTTGTGTAAACCTTCTATTGTCCTGCGGGAGTTCGTCGTCTTCAATTGCGGCAGAAATTTCTTGATAGCCGGATTTTTTTAGAACTCCCTCAAGAACAACTTCTTTTGTTTCACCGGCGTTAAGTGAAATACTTTTCTGCGCGGCTCGCTCACCATTCACAAATAATGAAACAACACTGTTATCCGCATTGCGTTTTGCATAGTTGGTGATATATGCAGAAACTTCCACCGGTTTATCTTTTTCAAATATTTGTGAATTGACCGTGAGTTTATCAATTCCAATATTATAAACATCTTTCCCTTCGTAGGGGAATGCGTAAACTCGAATATCTTTTTTTAACGCTTCATTTAAGTCCGTAAATTGATTGCCGTCAAGCATTCTGCTATTTTGAAAATCGGAGAGAAGATAAAGTTCTTTATTATAATTTGGAGATTCGTCCAACAGCTTTGCCGCCTTTGTTAAAGCGCCTTGCAGCGTTCCGCTGGTAGTTGAAAGAGAAACCGATTCAATTTCTTTTTTCACTTGTGAAAAGTCTGTTGTTGCCTGCGGTTGATTTTTAGTGTTCGTTTCCGAAACTAAAATTAGCGCGGCATCATCGCCGTCTTGCAAGTGGGATAAAAGGCGTAGCGCCGTTTCTTTTTCTTGATTGAGATATGAACCTTTCGCATCTACAACTCCCATGCTGAACGTATCATCAAGAATAAAAACCGCGGTGGTTTTTGCCGCTGAAGAATTTCCGAAGAGTGTGCTTTTTAAAGTCGGTCTTGCAAACGCAAGAACCAAAAATAAAATAATAAGAGTGCGGATAAGCAGCAGCAACCATTGCTTCACTTTCACTTTTCTAATTTTATTTTTTTGAAGTTCCTTTAGAAAGATGAGCGTGCTGAACTCAACCTTTTTTAGTTTGCGTAAATTAAAAAGATGAATGAGCACCGGAATTGATGCTGCCAGAAGTCCAAATAAAAAAGCCGGATTAAGAAAGGTCATCTAAAAATCTAACGATGTTTTCTGCCCTGAACGGAATTATTTTTTCAAACTCAGAACTACTAAAAAAAACGGAGCAAGAGAAAAGAATAGGAGTACTACGCAACATACTTCAAAATTTCTAATTCGGCTGTAACGCTTACTTTTGATAATTTTTCCTCAACTTTTTGCATCACGGGATCTTCAATCAAATACTCTTCGCAATTGGGGCACTGTAAAACCGGTAACTGTTTGATAATAACTACAGATTCGTTAGATACTTTAAATGGCATATCTGAAAAAATATTTTCTAAAATATTGCCGCAGTTATAACATCTCATCTCATTCTCCTTGTTTTGAAATCACTTTCCCATTTTTCCAATGTCGGTTTATATGTGGTTACAATGGTTAAGCAACTATTAGGTTCATCAATTGCAACAACAAGATGAAAAATTAAATTCCCATCTCGCGCAAAGATGAGATAGCTTGGTAAATATTTATCTTTTGGATACTCTTCAATAATTTCAAAACTATTGATGGAATTCATCACATTCATTCTTGTTATTGATCTCTGATTTAATCTCATATTAACATGATAAGTCCAAAGGATTTTTCCGTTCCGGGCACAATCCTTAATAAAACTTATAATGTTTTTATCATCAACCATTAAATTTCTTTTGCTATCAAATTTAACGCGCTGCCCGCTTTGAACCAATCAAACTGCCTGTCGTTAAATGTATGATTGAGCAAACATTCCTCAACAACTCCATCGCTATGTTTAATAACAAGTGCGAGCGGTTTACCAACAGCAAATTCCGTTAGTCCTTTTATACTTACTTTATCATCTTCACGAATCTTATCATAGTCGGCAGGATTCACAAACGTAAGCGGTAACATCCCTTGTTTCTTTAAATTCGTTTCATGGATGCGCGCAAAACTTTTTACAATAATCGCGCGTCCGCCGAGATGACGCGGTTCCAAAGCTGCGTGTTCACGGCTTGAACCTTCGCCGTAATTTTCATCTCCGATCACCACCCATCCATGCCCATGTTTCTTATAATCGCGGGCAGTTTCCGGTGTTGATTTTGTTTCGCCCGTGAAGATGTTTTTCACTTTTCCGGCTTCACCGGTAAAGGCGTTGATAGCGCCGATGAACATGTTGTTGGAAATGTTATCAAGATGTCCGCGATATTTTAACCACGGACCCGCCATAGAAATATGATCGGTTGTACATTTTCCTTTTGCCTTTAAAAGAATTTGCAAATCTTCTAAATCATTTCCATCCCAGGAAGCAAAAGGCTCAAGCAATTGAAGCCGGTCGCTGGTCGGACTCACTTTCACTTCAACACCGTTTCCGTTTGCGCTTGGAGCGATATAGACGTTTGCGCCTTTATCAAAGCCTCGTGATGGAAGTTCAGCTCCGGCGGGCGGATCGAGTTTTACTTTTTCTCCGGCATCGTTTACAAGTTCATCGGTCATCGGGTTAAAGGTGATGGTTCCCGCAATTGCAAGCGCTGTCGTTAATTCGGGACTTGCAACAAACGCTAACGTTTCGGGATTTCCGTCGTTGCGTTTTGCAAAATTTCTGTTGAACGAAGTAACAATTGAATTTTTTTCTCCTGATGGATTATCCATTCTTTTCCACATTCCGATGCACGGTCCGCATGCATTGGTAAGAACCACTCCGCCGAAATCTTCGAAGGTTTTTAATTGTCCGTCGCGTTCAATGGTTGCGCGGACTTGCTCGCTACCCGGTGTGATTGTGAATTGCGATTTTGCTTTCAATCCTTTTGCAAGCGCTTGTTTGGCAAGGCTTGCGGAGCGGTCAATATCTTCGTAGCTTGAATTTGTGCAGCTTCCGATTAATCCGACGCTTAATTTTTCAGGGTATCCTTTTTCTTTTGCAACTTCTTTCATTTTAGAAATCGGAACGGCTAAATCCGGAGTGAACGGTCCGTTCAACATTGGTTCAAGTTCACTTAAATTGATTTCGATAACTTGATCAAAATATATTGAAGGGTCTGCATATACTTCCGGGTCATCGGTTAAGAGATGTTTAATTGATTCCGCCAGTCCGGCAACATCCGCGCGATCGGTTGAACGTAAATATCTGCTCATACTTTCATCAAACGGAAAGAGAGAAGTTGTTGCGCCAATCTCTGCACCCATGTTGCAAATGGTTCCTTTGCCTGTGCACGAAAGCGAAGTTGTCCCTTCGCCAAAATATTGAACGATTGCGCCGGTTCCTCCTTTAACGGTGAGGATTCCGGCAACTTTTAAAATTACATCTTTTGCAGAAACCCAGCCGGACAATTTTCCCGTTAAATGAATTCCAATAAGTTTTGGCCACTTCAATTCCCATGGCATTCCGGCCATAACATCAACCGCGTCAGCGCCGCCAACGCCGATCGCGATCATGCCCAATCCACCCGCATTCGGTGTGTGTGAATCTGTTCCGATCATCATTCCGCCGGGGAAGGCGTAATTTTCTAAAACAACTTGATGAATAATTCCGGCTCCCGGTTTCCAAAAACCGATGCCGTATTTTTGCGAAACGCTTTCGAGAAAATCATATACTTCTTTGTTCTCGGTAGTGGCGCGTTCTAAATCTTCTTTGGCGCCAATTTGAGCTTGTATTAAGTGGTCGCAATGAACAGTGGAAGGAACGGCGGTTGATTTTTTTCCGGCAGACATAAATTGCAAAAGCGCCATTTGTGCAGTCGCGTCCTGCATGGCAACTCTATCCGGTGCAAAATCCGCAAAATCTTTTCCGCGCGTTAAAGCGTTGGTTGGCTGTTCCCATAAGTGCGTGTAAAGAATTTTTTCTGCGTACGTTAAAGGTCTTCCGACAATTTTCCGGATAACTTCAATTTTATCGTGGAAATCCCCATAAACTTTTTTAATCATATCGATGTTGGCGGTCATAAAATTCCTCTTAAGTTTTTGTAATTAATTGATTCAAAATTACAAAAAAAAAATAGATATTTGTCGTAGAAGATTCAAATTGTCTCGACACTGTCGAGACAATTCTCTTTCTCGCGTTTCAAAGAATTAATTTATAACTAAGTCGCAATAAAGGCGGCTAAATCACTTATGTTGCAAGAACCATTAGCTTATGATAAAAAAAACATTACAAGACGAAATTCAAAATTACCTGGTTGACGCTTCCAATTTCCGCGGAAGCTGTGAAGCGGTCTACCTTCCCGAAAACGGAGAAGAGGTTGCGCAGGCTATCCGCGCCGCAAACGCCGAAAAAGTAAATGTAACTATTGCGGGCAACCACACGGGACTTACCGGAAGCGGCATTCCGCAAAACGGTATTGTTATTTCAACTGAAAAATTAAAGAGCATTCTTGAAATAAATACAAAAGAACATTACGCGATTGTTGAACCCGCCGTATTTCTTAAAGATTTTCAAAACGAATTAAAGCAGTTTGGGTTTTTCTATCCCCCCGATCCTACCGAAACAAACTGCTTTATCGGCGGAACGATTGCGACAAACGCAAGCGGCGCAAGAACGTTCAAATACGGCGCGACAAGAAATTTTATTTTACAGCTTGAAATAATTTTACCTGACGGCGAACTACTAAATTTAAAAAGAGGTGAAGTAACCGCAGAAAACAATCTGCTGCGTTTGCAAACCGAAAGCGGAAAGAGCGTTACGCTTCAGCTTCCACATTACAAATTTCCCAAAGTAAAAAACGCTTCCGGCTATTTTATTGATGAAAATATGGACGCGATTGATCTCTTCATTGGCTCGGAAGGAACGCTTGGAGTAATTACAAAAGCGAAAGTGAAAATTCTGCCCCTTCCGTATTCGGTGCTTTCGTGCGTCGCGTTTTTCCCGGATGAAAAAAACGGATTGGATTTTATTGATGAAGCCCGAAAACTTTCTTACGCTTCAAGAAATAATTTATCCGAAGCGGCTATCGACGCGCGCGCGTTGGAGTTTTTTGATACGCATTCACTTCAATTTTTAAGCGGCGATTATCCTCAAATTGATCTTTCCGCCGGTTGCGCTGTCTGGTTTGAGCAAGAATTAACGGCTCAAAACGAAGAGACGCTCACCCAGCTTTGGATTGATCTTCTTACAAAATATCACGCCGATGTTGATAAAGCATGGATCGGTATTGATGAAAAAGACAAAGCGTTGCTTCATGAATTCCGCCATGCAATTTCTTCTAAAGTGAACGAATACATTTCAAAAAATAATTTTAGAAAATTGGGAACAGACGTTGCAGTACCGGACGCGGAATTCCCGGCGTTTTTTTATTACTGCAAATCTCTTGCGGAAGAACAAAACATAAAGTATGTGGCGTACGGACATTTCGGAAACTCCCATTTGCACTTGAATATGCTTCCCGAAACCGAAGAAGCATTGCTCATTGGGAAAACCGTTTATAAAAAAATTTGTCGGCAAGCGGTAAATCTTGGCGGGACGGTTTCCGCCGAGCATGGCATCGGCAAAAGCAAACGAGACTATTTGCTGATGATGTACGGTGAAGCCGCTGTTAAAGAAATGATAGCATTGAAAAAAGCCCTTGACCCGAACATGATTTTAGGAAACGGGAATTTGTTTGAAGTATGATTTATTAACGTTTTTTTATAAGTTTCCCACGAGAAGACAAATTCTTTTTCTGTTCTCGGTTTTTAGTGTGTGTGATAAGTTAAGTGTTACAATATTTTGTAACCGGATCGGGTCTCCTATTTAACAAATTAATTACTACGGGTGTATATGAAAACTTGTGTTAAAGATTGTCGATATTTTTTCTTTCCTCTTTTAAGTGGATCGTATTCAATTAATACGTGTAAATCATTTCTCTTCTTTTTAACCTTTGTAATTTCAGTTCCCACTATCTCCCCCCAATGGAAAAGTTCAAACGGACCTTATGGATCGTCTCTAACCACAATTTCTTTTGATGCTAATAATCCCAAAATAATGTACACAGCCGGAGGTGGCATTTTCCGTTCTACAAATGATGGAGATAATTGGATTCGGATAGACCCCGACACAAATTTGGGATCATCTTCATACTCGGTAATTAAAGCCGATCCTCTTAACGAAGGAGTGGTTTATTCTGGTGGACTTGGTACATTGTTTAAATCAACTAATTATGGCGATGATTGGGAAATACTTGGACTCGGCAATAAGAAAGTATCAAGATTTGAAATTGACCCTAATGATCCAAATATAATTTATGTTGGTCTTTCAAACGGTACCGACGATGTACTTTGGAAAACAACCGATGGAGGCATTCATTGGGAGAAAAAAACAAACGGACTCCCAACTTCAAATTTACCAATTCGAACGTGTCTTGCCATAAAAATTGATCCACAAAGTATTGACCACATTTATTGTTCTATTTACTTGTATGGCATTTATGAGTCAACCGATGGCGGAGACAATTGGAAAAAGATTTCGCCATTGGAATTTGCACATGACATTGAAATCATCTCATGGCTTCCGGGAACATTAATTACCGCAGCCGAAAATGCAGTATATAAGACCACTGATAATGGAGTAACGTGGAAACCGATATTAAATGAAAGTTTGCGGAGTCTTGAGGTTAACAACATTACAGAAGAGATTTATGCCGGGTTGAATAGAAGCACAGATGATGGAAAAACATGGCAATCACTGGCAAATGATGAGCTTCCATTATCATTTTCTACGCTTGATCGCATAGAAGACATACGAATTAAACCAACCATCGATAGCATTCTTTACATAGCTACCGGATCAGGTATTTATAAAAGTGTAAACAAAGGAACAACCTGGGTTCAGAGATTTGATGGATTAAATGATTTCGCCCCCTACTGCTTAGCTGTTTCGGAATCAAATCCATCCATTATTTATACTGCCGGAAGAGAAGGGATACATAGGAGTACAGATGGGGGAAATAGTTGGAAATATGATGGTGGCGTGGGGACAGTAACTAATATCACCATTGATCCAACAAATGCTGATATTGTTTATGCCGCCCAAGTTTCTTATACTTCTCCAAATTACATTTGGAGAACTACTGATGGTGGTAATAACTGGCAACAAATTATTTCAAATGCAATACCGTTCGATTTTATTAGGATTGATCCCAGCGATCCATCAATAATTTATTGTTCATATCTATCAAATAAATATGTTATTGCCAAATCGGATGATAGAGGGGATACCTGGCATATCATTGATATCCCAGTACATGCAACAGATTTAGCAATTACTAAGAAGGTTACTTCTTACATGTACATTGGAACAGTCGATGGAGTTTATAAATCAATAGATGCCGGACTAACGTGGAATTATTTGGGATTACCTCCTAAAGGACACCGAATCCTTCTCTCTTTGACTCAAGAGGACGAAATTTACGCATCGGTTTATGGCACCGGAGTATTCAAAAGTTACGATGGTGGAGTACAATGGGAGTTGAAAAATCAGGGTCTTCCGGATACAATTCCCGGAGCCATGATTCCCGACCCAAAACAGATTGGCAGAGTATTTCTAAATACGTTGGATGGAGTATATGTCAGTATAGATGGAGGAGACAATTGGAATAAACTATATTCCGAAGATGCTCAAAATATATATTACTTATTAGGGGTGGACACAAGTGCAACAGGAAGAGTTTTTGGTGTTAAAAATTTCGAACCAGGTATTTACACGTATGACTCAATTTATGCCGATCCTTCATCAATAGAAGAGAACAATCTACCAAAGGATTTTGTGCTTTATCAAAATTATCCTAATCCTTTCAATCCAACAACAAGCATAAGTTACCAATTACCAAAAGCGGGACACGTAACTCTAAAGATTTACGATGTACTCGGTAATGAAATATCAGAACTTGTAAACGAGTGGAAGGAAACGGGAAGTTACTCTGTTAAGTTTACAACAACTGGAAAGCGGCTTGCAAGCGGAATGTACTTCTTCACATTAACTGCCGGTAAGTTTACGGATACAAAGATGTTTATTCTTTTGAAGTAGTAGTCGTCATTAGTCATTGAGGATGCAGTGGTTAATGAGAATTTAACAAATGACAATTGACCGATGACGAGTTCATAATTCATCCAAATGATTTTAATCCGGTGCAATTATCGCCGAAGAAGTAGTTTAGCCTCGGCAGACCATTTCTTCTTTTTTAATAAGGAAGCATTTCTTCGTGTAACTTCGTAAAAAAGTCTTCGAGGAATCATTCGTCGTTCATAAAATGCTAGAACCAATTTATTGTAAAGCATCAGTGAGTAGAAGACAATTAAAAAGAGAAAAGGACAAAAGAAGTACCAAAATCTTAAACCGCTTAACGCGGAACAAATTGTTTCTGTTTTTATGGGATCAGACTCTCGCTCCTTTTCGTTTGCTTCAACTCAAACTTAAGGACACGTTTTCTATATGTCAATGAACTTTTTTAAGATTATAACTTATCAGAATAAATACTTGGGATAACTTAGCCCAAGTATTTATTCTTGACTTTTAACAGAAAACCTTTTTGTACGTTGTGGTGAAGTCTGTTTACCACAAGGAACACAAGGACTTTTTTGCTGCAAACAAAAATCAAATTTATAATGGGGGGAGATTCGTACGCATCCGAAAAAGAAATGCTGCAAACAAAAAACCCGGCATCGTTGCCGGGCTTTCTGTAGTCAATTAGCACCTCAAAATTATTTCATTAAAATCATTTTCTTTGTTGAGACAAAGTTACCGGCGGTTAATCTGTAAAGATAAATTCCGCTTGGTAAATTACTTGCGTTAAATTCAACAGTGTAATTTCCGCTTTGATATTCTCTGTTTACTAACGTTGCAACTTTTTCTCCGGTAATGCTGAAGACAACCAGGTTTACAAATCCTGTATTTGCAAGCGAGAACGAAATTGTTGTTGACGGGTTGAACGGATTCGGATAGTTTTGCAAGAGATTAAATTCGTTTGGAACCACATTATTATTTTCAACTCCGGTTGTTCCGTTCGTATTGCTCGAAACTTTTGCCATTGAAGCCGGAACGTTAATGAAGCTTGGCATACTTGATTGTGTTGCGCTTACAACCGTAGCAAAGTTTGCGATTGTTGTATCGTTTGAAATTGTTCCGTTAAAAAGACTGTTATTAAACTGTCCCGCGCCAAACATGCAGCGAACCATCGCTTGACCGGAAACCAAACCGGTAGGGAAATCTAAAACTGTTTTAGGAGCTAAGATAGAAGCGGTAACATTGATGTATTGTAATTTTAAAGTATCTGCTTCATAAAAGTTGATAAGCACGTTTTCTTTTGAAGTTCCGACAACGCTGCAGCCGCCTTTCCAGCTAACGTTCTTTCCGCTTACGTTTACAATTGCGGTTGAGTTATTCGGAACATCAACGGTAAAGTTATTTGCGGCGGATAACATGTCGCCGTCAACATAAAAAACGTTTTCGCTGCTGTTGTGTCCGACAAGTTCAACGTGTCCGTATTCAAATTTAACGGTATCCGTTTGAGCTAAAGCCGACAACTGATTTGATAAATTTATTAAATGTGTTTTTGCGCTGTTAAAATTAATTACTGAATCTCTGAAAATTCCTTCATCTGCGGAGAAAGCCGTGGTTGAAGTAATGTAATTTCCATAAACAGCTTTGCCGCTATAAACTCTGCCGCTGATAAATGTTAAATGATTTCCAACGACTAAAACGTTGCCTGAGTTTGCTGGGAGTTTATCGCCAACGCTGTAATTTCGTAAATCAGCGTAACCGCCAACAGCAACTTTTCCTTCGGTATCTGATGAAGGCTGAACTAAGGTATCAAGTACAAATAAATTGAATCCGCTCGCAGCACCTAAATCATACGTAGGGGATGAAGTGTTTTCGAAGTTTACTTTCACTTTAATTTCTAATTTGGCTGAGTCGTGAGCGTTAATTGTTCCGGCATTCCAAATTCCGGTTGAAGCATTGTATGCGCCGTTTGGTGAACAAGAAACAAAATCTAAAACAGAAGCTAATTGATCGGAAACATGAACATTCTGTGCGTTTCCGGTTCCGGTATTTTTAACGGTAATGGTGTAGGTAATAACATCGCCGTTGCTAACGTTTGATTTATCGGCAGCTTTTGAAAGAACTAAGTTGAAGGCATTATTCCAATTAATTGTACGTGTAATTGTACGTGAAGCAACAGTTGGTTTTGCAAGAATAAGTTTCTGCTTTCCGTTCGGGTCTGCAACGTGATAATATTTTGTTCCCGAAGGAATTCCAACAACGCCGGTTGCCGTTACCATTGCAGTCGTTTGTCCGCTCGCCGGTGTTAAAGTAATGCTCGGAGAAACTCCGTTTGCGCCTGTGGTTACTGATGTTTGACTTAATGTGCCTTGTGTTGTTGAAAGAGCAATCTGCACATTTTCCATCGCCAAACCGTGTTCGTTAAAAGCCTGAACGGTAAAAGAGATCGGGGTTCCGATTGAAAAGGATTGTGCCGGAATGTTAATTACAAAAGTATTTAAATTGAAACTGTGGGCGTTTGCAAGCGCGTCGGCTTTAATAACTGCGGCGCGGGCTAAAATATCGCCGATGTATGCATTGTTTTGTCCGGTTAAGGTGCTGTGGTCTAATCCGTCCGTAAGATTCCAAAGCGTTAATTGAATTGCCGCAGCTTCACGCTTAATGTCGGATAACATTCCGGAGTAATTTGTTTTAAATGGATAGTAGTTATTCAAAATGTACGCAAGGGTGTCGTTTGTTGCTTCAACATCCTGATAATTTTCGTTATATGCGAGATGATGATATAAATCGATGCAGTAAAGACTGGTGGCATTTCCATCAACTACGGCTTTAAAGGTTCCGGCAAAATAATCGTCGTTAACCGGCCATGGTAAATGAATTCCAACGCCTTTATCTTTTCCGGTTACGGTGGCAAGACTATTGGTTCCGGCGCGTAAAAAAGAAATAACACTTACTACTAAGAGAGTGGTTACGATTGCTAAATATTTCTTGTTCATTTTTTTCTCGATTTATTTAATTGACTTCTTCTTCTTATCCAGAAATCATACCAAGTGGAATTCATCGAAAACGGACGATTTTTGGCGGTATTGGAAACAAACGCTGTTTTGTTTTGAGACTGAGTATCGAATTGAAATCCCAATCCGTACTCCACTATCGGAACGAAGCGGCGTAACTTGATCTTCTAATATTGAAGTTACTCAAAAAAAAAGCCCGACATCTGCTGCCGGGCTTGGACCATTCCTGTCTCCCATTTCAGAAGGAGACTTAGGTGGGGGGATTATTTTAACAGGGTCATTTTCTTTGTTATCGTATTACTCGGTGAAGAAATTTGATAGATGTAAATTCCACTTGTTAATTCACTTGCGTTAAAAGAAACTGCATATTTGCCCGGTGCAAGTTGAGAATTAATTAAGGTTTTTACTTCCTGTCCCAACATATTATAGATAACCAATTTGATTGCCTCTTGTTTTGCAACGGAAAACTCAATCGTTGTTGTCGGGTTAAAAGGATTCGGATAATTCTGCAAAAGATTGAATTCTCTCGGAGCCGCGTTACCATTTTCAACTCCTGTGGTTCCGTTTGGATTAGCAATTACTCTTACCATAGAAGTTGGAACAAAAACTTGACTTGGCATGCTTGCCTGCGTTGCGCATACAACGGTTGCAAAATTAGCAATTGTTGTATCGCCGGTAATCGAGCCGTTAAAAGGATTAAGATTGAATTGTCCTGCGCCGAACATGCACTTTACAACAACCTGTCCGGTAATTAATCCGTTCGGGAAGTCGAGAATAGCTTTTGGAGCCAGAACCGCGCCGATAATGTTGATGTTCGATACTTTTACCGTGTCGGCTTCATAAAAATTAATCAACACTTTATTGTGAGAAGTTCCCTGAACATCAAAACCGCCGGACCATTCTACTTTATGTCCTCTTACGTTTACAATAGCTAATGAGTTAGCCGGAACATTGATCGTGAAATTGTTGGCGACTTTAATCATTGAAGCATCAACAAAAAATACATTCTGTTCCGCGTCCGTTCCGTTAAGGATAATATTTCCCCATTCGAAAGAGATTGAATCGGTTTCCGCTAAGTTTGAAATTTGATGGGAAAGATTTTCCAAATGATTTTTTGCATCAACAAAATTGATAACTGAATCCTGGAAAATTCCATCATCAGCAGTAAAAGCTGTTGTTGAAGTGATATAATCTTTATAAAGCGCTTTACCATTATACACTCTACCGCTGATAAATGTTAAATGGTTTCCAACAACCAAAACATTTCCGGAGTTTGCGGGTAGTTTATCGCCAACGCTGTATTTTCTTAAATCTGCATAACCGCCAACGGCAACTTTACCTTCGGCATCGGATGATGGCTGAACTAACGTATCAATTACAAATAAATTGAAATCGCTCGCCGCGCCAAAATCATACGTTGATGAAGTTGAATTAGCATAGTGTACTTTTACTTTGATTGCTAATAAAGCTGAATCGTTTGCGTTTATTGTTCCGGCATTCCAAATTCCGGTTGTTGGATTATAAACTCCGCTTGGTGTGCAGGAAACAAAATCTAAAATAGAAGCTAACTGATCCGAGACTTGAACGTTTTGTGCGTTTCCCGTCCCGGTGTTTTTTACTTTAATTGTATAATTGATAAAATCACCATCGCTTACAACTGTTTTATCCGCTTCTTTGGTAACTATTAGGTTGAACGTATTACTCCAATTCACAATTTTGGAAATGGTTCTTGATGCGGTAGTTGGGGTTGCGAGAATAAGTTTTTGTTTTCCGTTCGGGTCTGCAACGTGGAAATATTTTGTCCCTGAAGGAATTCCAACAATACCGGTTGCGGTAATGGTGGCTGTTGTTTGTCCGTTTATTGGAGTTAATGTTACAGCCGGGGATACACCGGTCATATCGGTAGTAACCGTTGCTTGGCTTAACGTGCCTTGCGTAGTTGAAAGAGCAATTTGAACGTTCTCCATCGCAAGCCCATGGTCATTATAAGCTTGAACGGTAAAAGTTATCGGCGAACCGATACCAAACGACTGTGAAGGAATATTGATTACAAATGTATTTAAATTGAAACTATGAGCATTTAACAACGCATCTTGTACGATTGCTAACGCCCGGTTTTTAATATCAGCAATACCGCTTCCGGTAACGTTGTTAATATTAAGTCCGTCTGTAAAATGCCATAACGCTAATTGAACAGCCGAAGCTTCTCTATTAACGGGCGATAATTCATCGGTATAACCATTCTTGTAAGGATAATAGTTGTTCAGAATATAGGAAAGTGTATCATTGGTTGATTCAATATCCTGATACGATTCGTTATAAGGTAGATGATGGTTTAAATCTATGCAATACAAACTTGTATTGTTTCCGTTAATAACCGCTTTGAACGTTCCGGAATAAACCGAAACGCTGTAAGGCGCCGGTAACGTAACTATAACTACCTGATCAACGCCGGTTACGGTTGCGATACTGTTTTCACCGGCAAGCAAATGTGTCTGCAATAAGAAGAATGCGAGTAGAAGTAAATGAGTAAGTTGTTTAAGTTTCATTTTATGTTCCTTTAGTTAGACGAAATTCTGTTGGACAGAAATCATACCAAGTTGATTTCCTGTTAAAATTGAATGTTTTAGAGCTTTTCAAAAAATTTTTCCTGTTTTGTTTTGAGACGGTTTATCGTTTTAGTCTCGTACTTTATGTTCTGTTTTCTTTCAAAGAGCCGGAAGAGAAGCCCGGCAGTAGTTGTCGGGCTTGGAGTTTCCTGTCTCCCATTTCAGAAGGAGACTTGGGCTGGGGCTTTTTGGCTGTATTATTTCAACAGCATCATTTTCTTAGAAATTGTTTTGTCCGGTGATGAAATTTTGTAAATGTAAACTCCGCTGCTAAGTTCACTTGCATTAAACGGGATTGAGTATTTTCCCGGCGCTAAATTTGAGTTTACCAATGTTTTTACTTCTTCGCCTAACATGTTAAAGACAACCAATTTTACCGCTTCCTGTTTTGCAACTGAAAACTCAATGGTGGTTGTTGGATTAAATGGATTCGGGTAATTTTGACTCATCGCAAATTCAGTTGGAATTGTTTTTGCGTCTTCGATATTCGTCGCCTTTGATTCTATCGAATAGATCGTTCCGTTCTTCGTACCGGCGTAAACCATAGCGTTATCCGGATTAAGATAAAGCGAACTTACTTTCTCTTTCGGAAGCGCGATTGTTTCCCAATTATTATTTGTGTAGCTGTAGATTCCCGAAGAAAGTGAACTTGCGTAAACAGTTTCATTTTTATCAACCGAAATGGAATAGATGAAATCTGATGTTAAGTTGCCGCCTAATTTCGTCCAGCTGATTCCATTATCAACCGATTTGTAAACGCCGTTTCCGTATGTTGCGGCATATAAGTTTCCGTTTGCTGAAGCGGATAAATTCCAGATGAAGTTACAGTCTATAATTGATTTCAACCAGCTTGAACCGTTATCGGTTGAGCGGTAGATTCCGCCGCCGTACGTAGCTGCAACCAATTGATTATCAGCAAAAAGAATATTCTGAACATTCAAATTTTCTAATCCTGAATTCATTTGTTCCCAGGAAGCGCCGTTGTTTTGGGAGACGAATAATCCTTCTCCCCATGTTGCTGCATAAATGTTTCCTTTTGCATCAACTACAACAGAACGGACATCCCTTTTATCCAAACCAAGTAACTGCCAGTTTGCGCCGTTATCTTTTGTGGCGAAGAGACCTTTTTCGGTTCCGGCAAAGATTGATTCGTTGGTACTAATTACCGACCAAACGGTTTTTACATTCATATCTTTGTTGATAGTTTCGGAGAAGGATGAATTACTCCGATAAATTTTTCCACCCAAAGTGCCGGTAATTAAATTGTTGTTCCGGTCGGAAGTTATTGAAAGAATTGCTCCTGAATTCGCAAATGTTGAAACAAGATTCAATCCTTCGGACGGAGCTTGAGATTCGTCCGGTTCAACAGTAACAAAAACAGCCGCGTAATCATCTTCGGTAACTACTCCGTTGCCGGGAGCGGAATCCGGATCGTTCTGATCCGAAGCCATTATTTCGGAAGTGTTTGGAATACTTGAGGTTGATGGAATATTTCCCATAAAAAGAGCGTTGTTAAATTGTCCTCTTCCTTCAAATGATTTACAAATCATTTGGCCGTTCTGCACGCCAGTAGTAAAATTAACATGAGCCAACGGAGCTAAAATTGATCCGGTTACATTTATTTCTTTAATTGAAATGGATGTTGCTTCGTAGAAATTGTAAAGTACGTTATTGATTGCAGTTCCTTTTACGGTAAATCCTCCCGTCCACGAAACTGTTTGTCCGTTTACGTTTACAAGTACAACCGCACCGTTTGGAACATCAATTACAACGTTATTTGCCGAAGAAAGATCGGCGCCGTTTAGGCTAAAAGTATTTAAGAACGGGTCGGTTCCAACCATATTTGCCGCGCCCCATTCCATGAATGTTGTTCCGTTTGCCGGCTGTGTTGAAAGTTGAGCCGACAAATTTTGTAAGTAAACTGCTGCCGCGGCAAAATCGATTGGTGAATCATGGCGTAACGTTCCATCAACATAACTTACCGGGTAAATAGGAAGGTTAGTTGAATTTCCGTACACAACGTTGCCGCCATAAACCGCACCGCTTGTAAATGTTAAGTTTCTTCCAACAATCAATGCGTCAATTGTTCCGCTTGATGATGGAAGTTTATCTCCTACGCTGTAATTGGCTAAAAACGCGTCGCGTCCAACGGCTAATTTGCCCTCGGTATCGGATGAAGGTTGGTTCAAATCTTTTAAAACAAAAGCGTTGTATCCTTTTGCCGGACCAAGATCAATCGGCGTTGCAGTTGTAGTTGGAACATCAACCACACAGGCTATTGTTAGCGTTGCGGTACTTCCGCTTGTAATTGTACCAATTGTCCAGATTCCGGTCGCGTGGTCGTAATTCCCTTGCGATGGAAGTGCGGAGGCGAAATCAAATCCGCTTGAAAGAAAATCTTTTGCCGTTACATTTGTTGCGTCGTTCGGACCGCTGTTTAATACGGTAACGGTGAAGGTAACGTTATCGCCGTTCTTAACGGAAATTTTATCAACTGATTTTGTAAGACTAAGATCAGCTTGCAAAGTAATTTCTTGAACAAATATTCCGGCGTCAACGGATAAATTATTTTCTCCTCCGTTAAGCGTATAGCACCTTGAAAAACCGGTTGTGCCGTCTGCATCGGAATCTTTCGTATCGTTAAATCCTTGATCTTTGGGAGAAAAAAGATATGTTGCCGGTAAATCGAATTTTACTTTATAATCGCCGGCGAGAAGTTCGGAAAAGAAATATTCACCGTTTGCATCTGTAGTAGTTGATGAAATAAAACTTCCTGAACAGTTATACAGAGAAACGACAACGCCTTGAACGCCGTTTTCATTTGCATCTTGAATGCCGTTTTTAT
>Ga0172369_10001473_pt1 | contig 33820 bp, 34 predicted proteins | sample LakKiv25m_FD_114539 | JGI IMG/M metagenome (GOLD analysis project Ga0172369, IMG submission 114539) | Freshwater microbial communities from Kabuno Bay, South-Kivu, Congo - kab_022012_11.25m | ecosystem: Environmental > Aquatic > Freshwater > Lake | place: Democratic Republic of the Congo... | reverse complement strand
TCGTCATGTTGTCGCGCAGGTAGTCGAAGCCGAACTCGGAGTTCGTGCCGTAGGTGACGTCGGCGTTGTACTGGGCGCGACGCTCCTCCGGGGTCATGTTCGCCTGGATGACGCCGACCTCGAGACCGAGAAAGCGGTACACCTGGCCCATCCACTCGGCGTCCCGCTTGGCCAGGTAGTCGTTCACGGTGACGAGGTGTGCGCCGTTCCCGGCGATGGCATTCAGGTACATCGGCATGGTGGCGACGAGCGTCTTGCCTTCGCCGGTCTTCATCTCGGCGATATCGCCGTCGTGAAGGACGATCCCGCCCAGGACCTGCACGTCGAAGGGACGCATGCCGAGCGACCGCTTCGCCGCCTCGCGAGCGACGGCGAACGCCTCGAAAAGCAGATCGTCCAGCAGTTCGCCGTTCTCGTGGCGCCGGCGGAACTCGACGGTCTTGGCCCGCAGGTCCTCGTCGCTGAGGCCGGCGACGGTCGGCTCCAGATCGCTGACCCGTGCGGTCTGCTCCTGGAGGGTCTTCAGACGCCGGCCCTCACCGGCATGCAGCAGCTTGTCGACGATCTTGATCACAGGCGTGCGACTCCCGGTGTGTAGTGGCTGACGTTCACGCTCCGACGCTCATTGTCGCACAGCACGAGGCCGGAGTCGCATCGCCCGAGGGACGGAGGCCATGGGCTCCGTCGACCGGGCGCCGACAGACCGGCCGAACGTCTCAGTTCTCGGCCGGCTCGATCAGGCCGTAGTGGCCGTCGTTGCGCCGGTAGACGACGTTGGTCCTGTTGGAGTCGGCGTTGGTGAACACGAAGAAGTCGTGACCGACGAGCTCGAGTTGCAGCGTCGCCTCCTGGACCGACATGGGCTTGAGCGCGAACTGCTTCGTCTTGACGATCCGGCCGTTGTCGCCGGCGTGCGCGATCTCCGCGTTGAACTCGTCGCCCAGCTCGGCGGCCACGCCGACCGGCGCCAGCTCGGGCGCGAGATCCGCCTCGAGCACGGGCTTCTCGTGGCCGTGCTTCGTCTTGCCGTGAAGCTTGTCGTGGTACTTCCTGACGCGCCGCACCAGCTTGTCGGTCACGAGATCGATCGCGGCGTACATGTCGGTGGACGTCTCGCGCGCTCTGATCACGGGACCGCGGGTGAACACCGTCGCCTCCGCCACACACGGCTCGGCGATGCTGGGGTTCTTCTCGACCTGGAGTTCGAGTTCTACCCTCGTCACCTCGTCGATCCTGCGCTGCCGGAGGAGTTTGTGTACGTGCTCGATCTTCTCGTTCGCGTACTCCTGCAGGGCGGGGGTGACGGTGACGTTGCGGCCCTTGATCTGGGTTTTCATCGACATCGCTCCTTCGGGACGGCTTGCTCTCGCGATGCATGCACGGTAGCCGCGCGCACGGTACGCGCAAAGGTGAAGACGTGGGGTTCGGGACTGACGTGAGCGAGCGCTTCTGCACACTGGTTCAACGTTTCACCTGTGGTGTAGACGTCGTCAACGATGATCACTCGCTTGAGTCTATTTACTACCCCGATGCCGCCCTCCCGCAACGCGAAAGCGTGATGCACGTTCGCGGCGCGTGCGGCACGGCCGAGCCCGCTCTGGCGGGCGCCGTGACGTTCGCGGCGGAGCAGCGGAGCATAGGGGAGCCCGGCGTCCCGCGCAAGCCGCCGGGCGAAGAGTTCGGCCGGGTCGAAGCCGCGCTCGAGACGATGCCCCCGATGCGCCGGGACCGACGTCACGATCAGGCCGGCAGGAGCGCCGCCGCAGGCGGCGGCGAACGCCGGCCGCGCCAGCCGCGCCATCTCCTCGGCCAGCGATCGCAGCGCGCGGAACTTGCAGGCGGTGACCAGAGCGCGCGCCGGACCCTCATAGCAGAAGGCCGCCGACGCCGCCGCAAAGCGGAGTTCCCGGCCCCTGCATTCGGGGCACGACGGGCGCAGCACGACCGGATCGTCGGGGGCGCCGGGACGGTGGAGCCGCCCGGCCCGCACGGGAGCTCCGCAGCGACGGCAGCGCCGGTCCGGCAGCGGCCGGAGTCCGCCGGAGCACGATCCGCACAGCCAGGATCCGGCGCGGCCGCACACGACGCAGCGCTTGGGAAAGACGAGATCCAGCAGGCCGTCGAGGGCAGCGACTGCGGTCACCTGCCGTCGCCTCTCACCCGGCTCCGCGCTCGGCGCAGAAGTCGTCCGGACCGACGGACGAACGCGGCTCGAGACGCGCTCCCGCGGAGACCGTCGTGTGCGGGCTCACATCGGAGCGGTCGCCGATGACGGCGTCCTCGTGGACCACGGCCTCGTGGTGCACGACGACGTGCCGGCCCAGGATGCTGCCGTCGAGGCGCACACCGCGACCGGCCTTGACGCCGGCCCAGTTGATGACGCCCTCCAAGACGGCGCCGCGTTCGATGACGCAGCCGTCGCCGACGATGAGCGGGCCGATGAGCTCGGCGCCGGCCTCGACGAGGCAGCCGGCGCCGAGAAGGATGGGCGCCTCGAGACGGACACCCGGCTCGATCTCCGTGCCCTGGCCGACCCAGACCCGCGGCGCGATCTCGCGTCCCGGCACCTGCAGCCTGACCCGCCCGAGCAGGGCATCGAAGTTGCTCAGCCGGTACTGCTCGATGTTGCCGACATCGTTCCAGTAGGAGTCGAGTTCCCAGGCGTGGAACGGCCGGTCGTCGGCCAGCAGGGCCGGAAAGACGTCCTTGGCCCAGTCGACGAACTCGCCCGGGGCGATGTAGTCGAGGATCTCCGGCTCGAAGGCGTAGATGCCGCAGTTGCACAGGTTCGAAAGCGCCTCCTCCAGCGCCGGCTTCTCCTGGAAGCCGACGACCCTCATCCCGGCGTCGCGCACGACGACGCCGTACAGCGACGGGTCGTCCACCTCTTTCACCGCCATGGTCGCGATGCCGCCGCTCGCGCGGTGCGCGGCAAGAAAGGCGGTGAGATCGATGTCGGTGAGGCCGTCGCCGCTCATGACGAGGAAGGTCTGACCGCTCAGGAACTCGCGAAACGCGTTCGCCCCACCGGCGGTGCCCAGCAGATGCTCCTCGAGATGGTAGCGAAGCTCGACGCCGTAATCCGCGCCGTCGTGGAAGTAGGAGCGGATCTTCTCCGGGTGGTAGTGCAGGTTGGCCGCGATATCCGTGACGCCGTGGCGGCGCAGCAGGTTGAGCAGATGTTCCATGACCGGGCGGTTGAGGATGGGGACCATCGGCTTCGAGGTGAGTCCGGTGAGCGGGTACAGTCGCGTGCCCAGGCCGGCGGCCATGAGGTAGGCGCGCACGCTCATGCGTCGTACCCACTCGCGGCGCAGACACGCGCCAGCGCCGGCCCGAACGGAGCCCGCAGGACGCCGGCCTCGGTGACGATGCCTGCGATGCCGGCGGCCGGAGTCACGTCGAACGCCGGGTGTCGCGCAGGGGCTCCCTGCGGCGCCACCTGCACGCCGCGGAACGACGTGACCTCGGCGGGGTCGCGCTCCTCGATCGGGATGCCTTCACCGCTCTCGATGGTGAGATCCACGGTCGAGAGCGGCGCGGCGACGTAGAAGGGCACACCGTGCTCTTTGGCGAGCACGCTGACGCTGTAGGTGCCGATCTTGTTGGCCGTGTCTCCGTTGGCGGCGATGCGGTCGGCGCCGACGACGACACCGTCGACCTCGCCGATATGCATGAAGTGACCGGCCATGCTGTCGCTGATCACCCGGTACGGGATCCCCTCGACCTGAAGCTCCCAGGCGGTGAGACGGGCGCCCTGAAGCCAGGGGCGCGTCTCGTCGACCCACACGGAGATGTCCGGGTACAGAGCCGCGGCCGAGCGGATGACACCGAGCGCCGTGCCGTAGCCGGCCGTCGCAAGGGCGCCGGCGTTGCAGTGCGTGAGGATGCGGTCGCCAGCCTTGAACAGCGCGGCACCGTGTTCTCCGATGCGCAGACAACGGTCGATGTCGTCGGCGAGGATCGCCTGGGCCCGGGCAAGCAGGCCGGCGGCGAGGGCCTCCGGCTCGGCCTGCGGACCGCCGGCCGCGAGCGCCGTCTCCCAGACTCGCCGCATCTCGTCCAGCGCCCACCGCAGATTGACCGCCGTCGGCCGCGTCGCCAGCAGGCCGCTTGCAGCCTGCTCGAGCGCGGCCCGGAAGGCTCCCGCATCGGTGGCGCTCTCGGCGATGGCTCCGCGGGCCGCGAGCGCCATCCCCCCGGCGGCCGTGACGCCGATCGCCGGGGCGCCGCGTACCGTCATGTCGGAGATACTGTCGGCCACCTCCTGCCAGGTTCGGCAGCGAACGTAGCGTTCCTCGTGAGGCAGCGCCACCTGGTCGATGAGGACGACCTCGCTCTCCAGGATCTCGACGGTGCGCACCCGCAGACGAGAGCCGCCGGGGCCGCTCTGGCCCACCGCCATGGGATCGCCCACGGAGGTCACGATACGCCCGGAGCCCGTCGCGCCGCGATCAGGTGCCTTGATCCCAGGACGCGAGATACTTGGCCTGCTCCTCGGTGAGCGTGTCGCAGTCGACGCTCATGCTCTCGAGTTTGAGCCGGGCGATCTCGTCGTCGATGTCCTTGGGCACCACGTAGACCTTCTTCTCGAGATCGGCGTGATGCTTGACCATGTACTCGGCGCTGAGCGACTGGTTGGCGAAGCTCATGTCCATGACCGCCGCCGGGTGACCCTCGGCGGCGGAGAGGTTCACCAGCCGGCCCTCGGCGAGCAGGTACAGCCGGCGGCCGTCGGCCATGGTGTATTCGTCGACGAACTCCCGGATGGCGCGCTTCTTCACGGCGAGCTTCTCGAGCGCCGGGATGTCGATCTCGACGTTGAAGTGGCCCGTGTTGGCGATGATGCTGCCATCCTGCATGGCCTCGAAGTGCTCGCCGCGCAGCACATGGATGTCGCCGGTGGCGGTGACGAACACCTTGGCCACCTTGGCGGCCTCGGCGACGGGCATGACCCGGTAGCCGTCCATGACGGCCTCGAGAGCCCGCAGAGGATCGACCTCGAGAACGATGACGTCGGCGCCGTGACCCTTCATGCGCATGGCGAGGCCGCGCCCGCACCAGCCGTAACCGGCCACGCACACGGTGCTGCCGGCGATGAGGATGTTGGTGGCGCGGATCACGCCGTCGAGCGTGCTCTGGCCGGTGCCGTAGCGGTTGTCGAACATGTGCTTGGTGTTGGCCTCGTTGACGGCCACGATCGGGAACATGAGGCGGCCTTCGGCCTCGAGCGCCTTGAGGCGGATGACGCCGGTCGTGGTCTCCTCGGTGCCGCCGATGATCTCACTGGCCATGTCCGGCCGCTCGCCGTGCAGCACACCGATGACATCGGCGCCGTCGTCCATGGTGATGTTCGGCCGATGATCGACGCACGCGTTGATGTGCCGGTAGTAGGTCTCGTCGTCCTCACCCTTGATCGCATACACGCGCACGCCGTACTGCTCGACGAGCGCTGCGGCGACGTCGTCCTGGGTGCTCAGGGGGTTGCTGGCGCAGAGCACCACGTCGGCGCCGCCGGCGACCAGGGTGCGCATGAGTCCCGCCGTCTCGGTGGTGACGTGCAGGCAGGCGCCGATACGCACGCCCTCCAGCGGCTTCTCCCGCTCGAAGCGCTCGCGAATGGCCTTGAGCACCGGCATGTGCATGTCGGCCCACTCGATCCTCAGGACCCCCTCCGGGGCGAGTCCGATGTCCTTGATGTCGTAGTCGTTGCCCAAACCGAGCCTCACTCTCTGTCGCGGTCCGGCGCCCGCACGACCCCGCAGGCGACCAGCCTCAATCCGTAATACGCGGCGACGATGGCGACCGGGACCAGGGTGTCGGACAGGACGACCGCCCCCGATCCACGAACGGCCCGGGCCTCGAATCGCGTGAGATGCCGGGCGTCGGCGACCCCCGCCGCCACGACGCCGGACGAGTATACCCGAGCCCCGGCAGCGGCACGAGCGAGGCCGGGTTGATATACGCCGGTCATGCCGGGGAAGTCACGCGGCACGCCGGGCGGCCAGCGGCCGGTGAGGGGTCCGCACAGTTCGAGGTTGACGTGGTCGGCGACCGGCAGCACGGCGCCGGGTGACGGCGGCTCGGGCGCGGCCGGGCCCGAGCCCCCAGCCGGACTGCACCACAGCACAGGCACCGCGAGACCTACCAGGCTGTCGCGCGAAAGGGCGCCGAGGACCTCGAACAGCGGCCCGGCGAACGGTGCTCCGGGGCGCAGGTCGGAGCGTGGGAGCACGCGGCGATCGGAGTCCGGAAAGAGGCCGGCGCCGACCTGCCTCGTCTCCGGCCGGTCCGCGACGAGAGCGAGCCTGACACCGGCCACGCGGCCTCAGCCGGCGTCGCCGGCGAGCCTGAGCTTGAAACGCTCGATGGCGTCGACCGGCGACGGATCGATGCCGTACAGCAGCGCCAGGTAGTAGGAGACGTGATCCCCAAGCTGCACGAGCGAGAACAGCCGCGCGAGACGAGAGGAGCCGCGCGAGACCACCCGCTCCGCGGCGACGCCCAGGCGCTCGTACTCGCGCGCCGTCAGGTCGGCGCGGCGCTCGAGGCGCAGATCGTCTCCCTCCTCGCCCAGGAAGAGCGCGAACGTCGACGCGGTTGCCTGAGGCAGGCTCGTCCAGCCCATGATCTCGTTGTGATCCAGCTCGGGCAGCTCGTTGAAGAAAGCCGGCGCCTTCGCGTTCTCGTTGATCTGGCCCTTCCAGCGCCGTGCCACCGGCACGATGGACTCCGCACCGTAGACCGCGACGACCCGGCCCTCCACGCGCCGGGCGAGAGCCTTGGCGAGATTCTCCGACTCGCCGGTGAGCGGTCCGAGGGCCTCGTTCTCGGCCTCGAGCTGCGCCGCCGCTCCGGCGACCGCCGCGCCGTGGTCGGCGCACAGACCGGCGGCCTCGAGCGTGGCGAGCAGCGGCATCGAGAGATACCCGACGGAGGCGCGCGGCTGGCCGCCGCCGGGGACGAGCACCAGAGGAAGGCCTTCGGCCTCAGCGTAAGCCGCAAGACGGCCGCCCGACGCCACGCACACCGGTGCGCACCCGCGGGCACGGGCCTGCGCCGCACAGGCGAGCGATTCCTCAGTGCCGCCCGAGTAGCTGATCACGACGACCAGGGAGTCCGGGCCCACCCAGGCCGGCAGCCGGTACCCGCGCACGACCTCCGCCGGCACCCGCAGATCCGGCAGGCAGGCGAGCACGAGATCGGCGCCGATGGCCGAGCCGCCCATGCCACAGACCACGACCCCCCGAGGCTCCGCCGGCGGGACGGCGGGGTACGCTCCGAAGAACGCGCCGGCGAGCCGTTCGTGAGCCATCGCGTACCCGTCCCTCAGCTGCCCGGGCAGGCCGGCGATGGCGCCCAGCATGTCGGCGGCGTCGAGCTCGGCGACCCGCGCCGGCCCGAGGTCGATGGTCTCCGCCATCTCAGCCCTCGAGGATGATGCCGAGCACCAGGTCGCGCTTCTCCTCCATGAGCTCCCGGGAGTCGGCGCCGAGGTTGAGTCGCAAGAGGGGCTCCGTGTTCGACGGACGCACGTTGAAGTGCCAGCGGTCGTAGTCGACGGAGATGCCGTCCAGATGCGTGACCTCACCGTCGGCGAACCGGGCCTCGATGCGCGCCAGCGCCGACGGCACATCCTCCACGGTCGAGTTGATCTCGCCACTGATGAAATACTTCGTCCGCAGGGGCTCGAGCAGTTCGGCCATGGTGGCGTTCTTCTGCGAGAGAAGCTCGAGGATCAGCAGCGCGGGGATGAAGCCGGAGTCGGCGTTGTAGTTGGCGGCGAAGTAGTAGTGCCCTGAGACCTCGCCCCCGAACAGGACCTTCTCGCGGCGCATGCGCTGCTTGAAGAAGGCGTGCCCGACGCGGTTCATGAGGGGCACACCCCCGTTGGCACGGATGACGTCGGGCACGGCGCGGCTGGCGCGGAGGTCGTAGAGGATCGCCGCGCCGGGATCCCTGAGCAGGAGCGCCTCGGCGAGCAGCGCCGTGACGAAATCGCCGGGGACGAACTCACCGGCCTCATCGATGAAGAAACAGCGGTCGGCGTCGCCGTCCCAGGCGATACCCAGATCGGCCTTGTCCGCCACCACCCGGGCGCGGATCTCGCGGCTGTTCTCTTCGAGGAGCGGGTTGGGAGCGTGGTTCGGGAAGGTGCCGTCGACGTCGAAGAACAGTTCGAGACGCTCGATCGGCGTGCCGTCGAAGACCAGGGGAGCAAGCTTGCCGGCCACGCCGTTCGCCGCATCCATGACGACCTTGTACGGCCGCAGCGATGAGACGTCGACGAGCCCGTGCAGGTGCTCGACGTAGGCCGGGTACAGATCGAGGCGCTCGAGCCCACCGCCGGCGATGCTCGCCGGCAGCTCCACGAGCGCCTGGCTCCGCGCCTTGAGCTCGGGGATCCCGGCGTCGCCGCTCAGGGGCAGCGCCCCATCGCCGACGAGCTTCATCCCGTTGTACTGCGGCGGGTTGTGGGACGCCGTCACCATGACGCCGCCGTCGAGGCCACGCGAAGCGACGCCGAAGTACACCATCTCGGTCGGCACGAGCCCGAAGTCGACCGTCGCCGCACCGGCAGCGGCAGCGCCCGCCGCGAACGCTTCGAGCAGGCCGGTCGACGAGGGCCGCGGGTCCATGCCCGCGCCCAGACGGCTCGCGCCGAGCTGCTGGGCGAGAGCGCAGCCGATCCGTTCGGCGACGGCTTCGTCGAGCTCCTGCGGATACAGCCCACGTACGTCGTACGCCTTGAAGATGCCGTCCGGGATCGTCATGAGCCCTCCCTGCCACGCAGCTGTTCGTAGAACTGGATGGAGTTGTCGGGCAACTCGGTCTCGGGGTACACACAGATGCCGCCGGCGAGACGATTGCCGGCGCCCACGGAACTCCCTTCGCCGAGGACCGAGCTGGTGACCTGCGATCCGGCGCCGACGCTGCAGCCTCGCACCAGGATGCTGCCCTCGATCTCTGCATGCGCACCGACGACGACGCCTGCCTGGAGGACCGCCTCGAGGACCGTGGCGCCTTCGCCTATCACCGAGCCGGCGCCGATCACGGCCAGGGGGCCGACGCGGGCGCCGGCCGCCACCCGCACGTCCTCACCGACGTAGCAGGGCGGCACGACACGCGCCCGCGGGTCGATGCTCGCCGAGGAGGCGACGAACGAGTACTGGTCTCCGAGAGCATCCCCGGCCGTCGTCGAGAGCGTGCGTTCGAGGATGTCGAAATGCGCCTGCAGGTAGCTGTCCGGGGTCCCGATGTCGCGCCAGTAGCCGTGGTCGATGTGGCCATAGAGCGAACCGGCAGAGGCCAGACGCGGAAAGACGCCGCGCTCGATGGAGAACAGGCGGCCGCGAGGGATCATCTCGAGCACTTCCGGCTCGAGGACGTAGACCCCGGCGTTGATCAGCGCCGTTCCCTCCCAGTCGCCCGGCTTCTCGATGAAGTTGGCCACCGACCCGTCCTCGCGCAGTTCGACCAGACCGTACCTTCGGGGATCCTCGACGGGCGTGAGAAGGATCGTGCCCATGCCGCGCTTGTCCGCGTGGGTCGCCGCGAGGGCGGTGAGGTCGACGTCGCTGAGCACGTCGCCGTTGAACACGTAGAAGCTCCCGTCGGAGAGGAGAGACTCGCAGTTGGCCACGGCGCCCGCGGTGCCCAGGGGTTCGTCTTCGACTGCGTACTCGACACGGAGACCGTAGGCGGCGCCGTCACCGATCACGGCCTCGATGGTCTCGGCCAGATACCCCGAGGAGAAGACCGCCCGGTCCACGCCGTGCCGCGCGAGGTTCTCGAGGATGTAGGCGACGAACGGGCGCTCGACCACCGGGGCGACCGGCTTGGGGACTCGGGACGTGACCGGACGCAGCCGCGTCCCCTCGCCGCCGACGAGGATCACGGCCTGCCGCGGGAGCGAGCGAACCGAAGTCATGCCGCAGCCGGTCAGCTCACGACCGGGGCGAGCACCTCGTCGCCGAGGCCGATCCCCTCGTACTCGAACCCCGCCGCGGCGACGGTCCCCGGATCCACGCAGTTGCGTCCGTCGATGAGAAGCGGCCGCGCCATCACGCCGGCGGCCGCACCCCAGTCGAGGCGCACGAACTCCGGCCACTCGGTCACGATCACCGCGGCGTCGGCTCCGCTCAGCGCCTCCAGCGGCTCCTCACAGATGCGGACATCCGGGAACAGCGGATGACTGCCGGCGTCGATCATGGGGTCGTAGGCGGTGACGCGCGCGCCCTCGTGGACCAGGCGGCCGGCCAGGACGATGGAGGCCGCCTCCCGCAGGTCGTCCGTCTGCGGCTTGAAGGTGAGGCCGAGCAGCGCGACCGTCTTGCCGCGCAGGCCGCCCAGCCGATCCTTGAGCTTTCCGACCACACGGCGCTTCTGGAGTGCGTTCACCTCGATGACGGCGTTGAGCAGCTGGAAGTGATACCCGGTGTTGCCGGCCAGCTGTTTGAGCGCCTGGACGTCCTTGGGGAAGCACGAGCCTCCGTAGCCGATGCCGGCCTGCAGGAAGTGCGAGCCGATACGGTGATCGAGACCCATGCCGTGAGCGACGGTCCGGACGTCAGCGCCGACCTGCTCACACACGTTGGCGATCTCGTTGATGAACGAGATCTTCGTGGCGAGGAAGGCGTTGGAGGCGTACTTGACCATCTCCGCCGTCGGCACGCTCGTGCGGATGACGTCGGTGTCGATGCCCCTGTAGAGAGCCTCGACGGCATCCCCGTCCTCTTCGCGGAACGCGCCGATCACGATGCGGTCCGGCTCGAGGAAATCCTGGATGGCGGCACCCTCGCGGAGGAACTCCGGATTGGACGCGTAGGTCATGGCCGTCGCACCGAGCGCCTCGAGGTCGGCCATGACCTTTTCGCCGGTGCCCACCGGTACCGTGCTCTTCATGACGAGAAGGCGCTCGCCACCCCGGGCCGCAATCTCCCGCGTGGCGTGCTGCACGCGCGAGAGGTCTGCGTCGCCCGATGGCGAAGGCGGCGTGTCGACGGCGATGAAGAGAAGGCGACACTGCGACAGCAGCTCGTCGTACGACGTCGTGAAGGAGAGGCGCCCGGCGTTGTCGCCGACGAGCTTCTCGAGTCCCGGCTCGTAGATCGGAATCTCGCCGCGCTCGAGCCGCGCGATCTTGGCCTCGTCCACGTCCATGCACACCACGTGGTGGCCGAGATGAGCGAAGCAGACGGCGGAAACGAGTCCGACGTACCCTGTACCGACGACACCGATCGGGGCGTCAGCCATGCGGAACAGCACCTCCCGTGCGGGTAGTGAGGAGCCCTGTGTCGGCGGGAAGTCTACCACAGGCTCCACGGCGCCCCCGGTCGGCTACGTGCCGATCGCCTGCAGCTCGTAGCGACTGTCAGAGTCCGCCGGATTGAGACCGAGCGCCCGCTTGAACGCCGCTCTCGCCGCCTTCTTGCGACCCAATGCCCGAGACTGCAGCAGGCCGAGCTGGTACCACACCTCGTAGTTGTCCGGCTGCAGCGCCACCGCGAGGCGAAGCGTGGCGAGTGCCTCGCGGTTGCGCCCCTGCTGCTGCAGGAGGACGGCCTCGGTGACGAGCGGCCCGACGGCCAGCGGATCGAGACGGGCCGCGCGACGCGCGTGCTCGAGCGCCGTCACGAGATCCCCGTCGCCGGCGGCGGCGAGCGCCGCGTTCTCGGCGCGTCCCGACAGATACGGGGGCAGCCAGCTGAGCGCGAGAAGCACGAGCGCGACGCACGCCACGACCCGGGGCGCCCAGCCGGCTCGTCCGAAGCGCGACCGGTGCGGCGGCCGGACCGGCTCGCGGGACACGGTCTCGCCCTCATCGGCACGGCCGTCCTCGAGCCCGGCTTCGTCACCGCGCCGGGTCGCACGGTACGAGGCGGAAGCGCCGATGAACACGAACACGGCCGTCCCGACAGCAGCCATCCCCCAGTCCCAGTCCCAGGAGATGTGGACGAAGAACGCGATGACCCCGGCCTGCATCGCGACCAGAAGCGGATGGAGACGGTCGTCGCGGCGTGCGAACGGGTTGCCGATCGCCGCGGCCACGAGGAGGACCGCCGCCACGACGAACAGCGCGAGGCCGACCACGCCGAGCTCGCTCAGCACGTTGAACCACTCGCTGTGCGCGTGCTTGACGACGCCGCCCACCTCACCCCGGAAACGGTAGTGCGTGAAGGGGAACGTCCCGGCGCCGGTCCCCTTGAGGCGCTCGGTACGCGACTGGTCGGCGGCCTCGCGCCAGAGCGGTATGCGACCGTTGGTGGTCACCGTGACCAGCCGCCCCGCGGCGTTCCCCCCGCCCGATTCGGAGTCGGTGACCAGCGCGTGCAGCTTGTCCTCGACCCAGGAGACGCCGCCGTGCGTGTGGACGAACCAGCCGGGACCGCCGAGCACGACCACTCCGACGATGACCAGCACGGCGCCGCCGGCCGCCAACCGCGACCAGCGCGGCCAAGGCACGGCCGCGTGCGCGAGGGCGACCACCAGCTGCACCCCCACGGCGACGAGGACGGCGGCGAGCGTCCAGCGCAGGAGGATGCCGCCCTGAGACGCCCGCAGCGCGTCATCCGCCGTCTCGGAGAAGAGCGTCTCGAACCCGCGCACCCTCCACAGTACAAGCACGACCGGGGCGGTCACGGCAATCAGGGTGAAGAACCCGGCGAGGCGCGTGGTCGTGAATGCGAAGTACAGGATGAGAGCCACGATCAGCGCGATCCAGCCGCCGCGAGAGAAGGTGAAGAAGAACGTGAAGCACATCGGCACGGCGGCTGCGGCCGCGAGCGCCCGCCAGGCCGGGTGAGCCGTGCGGTCCCCGGCCAGAGCCAGGGCGACGCACAGACCCATGACCATCATCAGCGCGAGGACGTTCCAGTAGCCCACGGGGCTGTCGAGGCGCGCGTAGGCGTGGGCGTGCGTGACGACATCCGGAAGCGCCTTGCCGAGAAAGGCGTAGATGCCGACCGCCGTCGCGACGGCCAGATACCCGTACCCGGCCACGCGAAGCTGGAGGCTTCTGACCGAGGTGAAGCCCAGAACCGCCACCGTCGCCAGGTAGAACGCCGTGAGATTGAACGCCACCCAGGTGAGATCAGGGCCGAACGACCACAAGACGGAGGCCCCCGTCCACAGCGTGTAGAACCCGAACGCGGCGAGCGCCGCGAGGAAGAGCACCGAGGGACGGGACGGCCGGCGAAGGAACCACACCCACACCGCCGCGAGCCCAAGGCAGACCACAGCGACCGGCGTACTGCGCCCGAGGATGTACCCCCCGGAGAGGAAAGAGAACGCGGCGACGGCGGCCACGGCGACGGCGAACGGCGCCGTGTCGGCCGCTCGAAGAGCCGGACCGTGAACGCGACGGGTGTTTACAGCTGCCTCCATCCACGGGATTATACTGTCATGCTCCCCGGAAGCTCACCGGGTCGGTCTCTCGACTTGTGTGCGGCCGAGGGAATAGACTGGTTCAGAAGGAAGAAGATGACTCGATTCCACATCATCCGGCGCATCGCCGACAAGACGTCGTGAGGGGGTGAAGACATGAAGAGCAAGCTGATAGTGGCCATCGCGCTCAGCCTCCTCTTGATCCTCGTGTTCGCGGTCGCCGCGCAGGCCGCCGTTTCGCAGTCGGTGATCGACGCGATCATCGAGGATGCGCAGGACGGCACCATCGACGGCGACTGGAGCGCCGCCGAGATCCGGGCCGCGCTGGCGTTCATCCAGAACAACCCCATCTACCAGCAGTACTCGGCCATCGAGGGAGTCCTTGAGGACTATCTCGCGAGCCTGCAGGCTCCCGGGACACAGGGTGGCCAGCTCGCCTTCACCGGTGGCGAGGTGCTCCTGTTCCTCGCGGCCGGCGCTGGTCTCATCGGCGGTGGCGCGATCCTGCGCCGCAGCCGCGCCTGACCATCGCGTACCTGGCGCATGAGAGAACGGCCCCCTCCCCCGCGGGGGGAGGGGGCCGTTCTCCTTTCGCCGGCGACTCGCCCACGGCGCCGGCGTGCTCGTCGTCGCGCCGGCGACTCGCCCGGGGCGCCGGCGACTCGCCCACGGCGTGGCCGCGTCTCCCTCGTCTTGCGCCCGTCTCACTCATCCGTCACCAGCACGAGAGCGCGCGGCGTCTCCTCATCCGCCACCGCCGCGCGCACGTCGAGACCGAGATCCCCGGCCAGAGCCACCGCCGCGGGGCGGTACCCGTCTCGGTAGTACAGCGTCGTCCCCTCCAGGAGAGGCTCCCATGCGGCCTCGTCACCCGACAGCGGTTCTCCCCGGTAGCCCCAGAGAAGCACTTGTTCCACGAGCTGGTCCACACTCGACCCGGTCGCGGTCTGCACACCGACCGCCGTGCTTCGAGCCGCCACGAACGTGAAGCCGAGCTTCGTCGACGCGAGGTCCGGGGCCAGGGCTCCCGGCCAGCAGGCGCGCACGAGCGTCTGCACGCCGGCGCGCGCGGAGCGCCGCACCAGCTCGGCGGCGCCGTGCGGGGAGGCGCCTGCGGCCGGGTACGGCGATACCGGGAACTCGGTCTGCGCGGCGGCGACCGCAGGGCCGGTCGCCGCCGTTGCGCGGTCTACGGGGGGAAGCGGCCCCGCCACGACCGCCTGCTCGCCCCTGCGCCGCAGCATCGCACACGTCTTCTCGACTGCGGCCCGAGCCCGGTCCGAGTCCTGGGAGAGCGACGGCGCGACGAGAACGGCCAGAGGTCGCGTCTCGTCGATAGCCCTGGCGGCCCGATACGCCAGCCGGTCGTCGAGGCCGGAGACCAGCGTGACGCCGATCGTCTCTCCGGCCGACCGCCGCAGACTCCGCCGCACCTGGACAGCGTACGTCTCCGCGAGAGTCCGTCGCAGTGGCGCAACCACGAGTACGTGCGCCGGGCGGGCTCTGCGAACGACCCTCGTCCCTTCGTCCGGCGGAGTCAGACCGAACGCGAGTGAACGGCGCAGCGACTCCAGTCTGCTCTGGTCCACGCGCCACACCTCGGCACCGAGGGATGTCTCGATCACCACGGAGCAGGCGCGCACCTCCACGTCACCGGACGTGAGCTCCCGAAGCGCATCGCCCAGCGAAGCCACCCCTTGCAGCGTGAGATCGGTCTTCACGAATCCGAAGCCGAGCACGTAGTTGGAAAAGGCGACCACGCCGAGTTCGTGATAGGGGACCCGGGGCAGTGCGTCGCGCAGCGATTCGTACTGCAGCAACCACGCCCCGGGGAGGCCGCCTCGCCCGCGCCAGGCGGCGCGGGCCTGCCGGTAGCGGCCGCGTGCCGCCCGCACTTCGTCCATCGGGATCATCGCCTCGATCGCCTTGCGCAACGCCTGGCCCCGGAGCGTGACCCAGGCGTCCATCTCCACGTCGAGCTCCTCACTGAGCGCCGCAGTAGCCGCCCGGGGACCGGCCGCGTCAACGATGTCCGATACCGGCGCGTAGCCCGCGCCGGGCACGAAGCCGGAGACCTTCGGGGCGACGACGACCGCCGTCAGCGAGGACTCCTCCGCGTCGAGATGCAGCCAGATGACGCCCGAGCAGTCCCCGTCACGCCCGCCGAGAACGTAGACGGCCACGTCGTCGGGCGCCGGAGGAGTGAGCTTGACGGGGGCCGCCGGACCCACGACCTGGTGCCAGGGCCCCGGCGTCGCGAGCAGGATGACGACGCCCATGGCGAGGAGCCCGCCGAGAAGGAGAGCAGCCCAGGGATCGAGCCGGCGCACCACTGCGCGCAGGTAGCTCACTTCACAGGCTTGAAGGAGGTCGCGAGACCCGTCATGAGGTCGTTGGAAAGCTGGTTGTCCAGCGTGTTCAGGACCCAGTACAGCGTCCCGCGGCGCTTCCAGGCGACCATGTGGAGATGGCTGCCCTGGTAGAACAGCATGTACTCGGTGCCCTTCACCGACTGCGTGGCGTTCGGGTGCTCGATGGCCGGCGGGTCGAGCCAGCGCATGGCCTGGATACTCGCGTAGCTGTACAACGGCGTCGAGATGACGGCCACCGCCGCGGCGACCCGCTTACCCTCCGTCGTCTTGATCGAGTAGGAGCGGAACTCGTCGTAGGTGAAACCCGGAGACCACGCCGTCGGCGCCTCGAGGCGCAAGGGTGTCTTCTGGTCGAGCGCACGCCAGGACACCCAGTCGTAGCGCTGATTCTTCTCCACCGTCTGCTGCGTCTGGTCCTCCGCCTTCGGGAGCACGAGGGTGCCGTCGAACGACGAAGCGACGAAGACCGTGATGCCGTCACTCACGCCGGCGGCGCGCTCGACGATGCGCACGTCCGACGGCCACAGCATCTCTCCGATGAGCTTCGCCTGGGACTCCAGGCCCTCGGGCGCGTAGACGGCGGTCACCTTGTCCGGGTACTCGGGCGCGTCGGCGAGCTCCTCGACGCGGTAGCCCTGCGCCTTGAGCTGAGTCGCCACGGCCGTCGTCAGGCCGGGGATCCCGCTCCCGTTGTAGACGCGGACGGGATACGTCTTCTTGGCGACCTTGAGTCCCTTGACCTTGACCGGCGCCTGCGTCGGGTTCGTGAACTCCTCCACGGCCTCGGCGACTTCTCCCTCCGTCGCCGTCACGTAGGCGACGCCGTCGATCATGGGCGTCGCCCCCTCGAGATGCACCTGGTACACCTTGGACGTGTCCACCCGGAAGGCGAGATTGACGAGAGGCTGCAGCTTCTTGAGCGAGTCGAGGTCGGACTTGGTCTCGCCGGTGATCGCCCGGATGAGCTTGACCACCTTGCCCCAGTCGCTGCTCCAGCGACCGGACTGGCGCTGCAGTTCCTTGAGGAACAGCTGCTGCCGCTCCATGCGCGTGAAGTCGCCCTTCTGGTCGTGCCGGTAGCGCACATAGTTCAGCGCCTGCTTGCCGCGTACGAGCTGGTACCCGGGCTGCAGGTTGATCGACTTGAAGTCGGCGCTCGCCGGGACGAAGTAGCGGTGGTCGATGGGGACGTAGACCCCGCCGAGGATGTTCACGACGTGCCAGAACCCGGCGAAGTTGACCTCGACGAAATGATTGACCGGAAGGCCCGTGAGCTGCTTGAAGGTCTTGACGGCGAGCGCCGGCCCGCCGTAGGAGTAGGCCGTGTTCATCTTGTCGTAGCCGTGGTCCGGGATGTACACGCGCAGGTCGCGGGGCACCGAGAACATCGAGATGCTCTTGGTCTCCGGGTCGAGGCGCACGAGGATCTGCGTGTCTGAGCGCCCCGGGTCGCCGGGGACCTCGGACTTGTCCGACCCGATGAGGAGGATGTTCATCGCCTTGTTGGGGAGCGGTATCTCCAGCTCCTCTTCGGCCTCGGCGACGGCTTGCGCCACCTCGGGATCCTTGGCGGCCACCACGCTGACCGTGCCGTTGGCCAGACCGACGGCCAGACCGGGGGCGGCCAGGACCAGCACCACGGCCGCGACACCGACGAGCTTGACGGAAAGACGGCGGCCGAACGCCAGGTACCCGGTGACGAGGGCGATCACGGCGATAACGACGACGGGAGCGCCGATCATCGCCCATCCCGGCACCTTTCCGGTGAGCTTCGCCATGTCGAGAGCCGCGAGGGAGTTGCCCGCCACATCGCGGCCCCAGAACCAGTAGACGGCCGTGATGATCACGACGACGGCCGCGATCCCTCCCCAGAGAAGCCAGCCGCGTGGCGCCGGCACCACGCGAGGCGCGTTCCTGCCGTGATGGCCGCGGCCCGTCCGCCCGGCGGAGGCCGAGGCGGAGTCGCGCCCCGCCACACGGACGTGCTCGTCTTCGCCGACCTTGTAGACCCTGTACCTGCCCATGCTCCTCCGGCGCACCGCCCGCTCAGGCGCTGCGCACCGCCTCATCATCAGCCGTCAGGAGAGACGCGCGCATCTCCTCGCCGGTTCGGTCGGGCGAGCCCAGACGCGTCACGTCCGCACCGAGCCCGGCAAGCTTGCCGGCCAGATCCTCGTAGCCCCTGTCGATGTGCTGGACGCCGCGCACCTCCGTGATACCGTCGGCCACAAGGCCGGCCGCGACCAGAGCGGCCCCGCCGCGCAGATCGGGCGCCTCGACCACGGTGCCGCTCAGGGCGCGCGGCCCGGCGACCACCGCGTGATGACCGCTGGTCTCGATGCCGGCGCCCAGGCGGTTGAGTTCGTCGACCACGACGAAGCGGTTCTCGAAGACGTTCTCCGTGACGATGGACGTCCCTTCGGCGAGCGACAAGAGCACCATCGTCTGCGCCTGCAGATCGGTGGCGAACCCCGGATGCGGCAGCGTCGAGATGTCGGTCGGCATGAGCGCCCCACGGCGCTCCACCGTGATCCGCCGCCCCGACTCCTCAACAGTGACACCCATCGCCCGGAGCTTGGCGAGAAACAGCTCGAGGTGCGCGGGGTCGAGCCCGAGTGTCGTGAGCCTGCCCCCGGTGGCGGCCCCCATGACCAGGAACGTCCCGGCCTCGATGCGGTCGGCGATGACCTCGTGGTCGACGCCGTGCAGGGAGTGGCCGCCGACGATGCGGATGGTGCTGGTGCCCGCGCCCTCGATCTCTGCGCCCATTCCGCTCAGGAACTCACAGAGGTCGATGATCTCGGGTTCGCGGGCGGCGTTCTCGATCACCGTCACGCCGCTCGCCGCAGTGGCCGCCATCACGAGGTTCTCGGTGGCGCCCACGCTCGGGTAGTCCAGGGGCACGACGGCGCCGGTCAGTCGCCGGCTGTGCACCTTGATGAACCCGTGGTCCATCTCGATGGTCGCGCCGAGCTTCTCGAGGCCGCGGATGTGGAAGTCGATCCGCCGCGGCCCGATGTTGCACCCGCCGGGCATGGCGATGGTCGCCTCGCCGAGTCTCGCCACCAGAGGGCCCATGACGATGATGCTGGCGCGCATCGTGCGAACGAGCTCGTAGGGAGCGCACCCGGTGAGGCCGCTCCCGGCCTGCACCCGCAGCACGTCGTCCTCGCCGGTGACGACGGCTCCCAGGGCGCGCAGCATCGTCACCATCGTCCCCACGTCGGTGATCCGCGGGACGCGGCGGATGACGCAGGGTTCGTCGGTGAGGAGACTGGCGGCGAGCAGTTTGAGGGCCGAGTTCTTGGCCCCGGAGAGGACGACCTCTCCCTCCAGCCGCCGGCCGCCGCGCACTTCGAGGCGCGCGTCGTGTTCCATAGGACCGTCCATCAGACGCCGACCAGTATAGCGTGCCGCGGGAGCGGCGGCGCTCAGCGCGCGCGCCGCGCGACGCGGAGGCGGTTCTCGGCGCGCTTCATCGCCTGCTCCGCGCGGAAGTAGTCGACCTCGGCCTGCGCCTCGAGATCGGTCCGGTCCTGCGTTCGCTCGCGGGCACGGCGCAGTGCGTCCTCGGCACGCGCCACGTCGATCGCGCCGGCCAGCTCTCCGTGGTCGACCACCACAAGCACCCTGTCGAAGAGCACCTGGGCGTAGCCGATGCCGGTCGCGACGTAGTCCCAGTCGTCGTCCGCCGTCCTGATGCGGGTCTCCCCGATGGCGAGAAGCGTCACCAGCGGCTGATGCCGGGGCAGGATCCCGAGCTCTCCGTCGACACCGGGCAGGACGACCATCGCGACTTCGCCGCCGTAGACCTCGCCGTCCGGGGTGACGACCTCGACCTGGAGTGTGCGTGCGTCGCTCACCGCGCGGCTCCTCAGGCGTCCCCGCCGGACCCGGCGAGCTGCCGCGCCTGCTCGGCGGCCTCTTCGATACCGCCGACCATGAAGAACGCCTGCTCGGGCAGGTCGTCGCACTTGCCGTCGACGAGATCCTTGAAGCCGCGCACGGTGTCGGCGAGCGGCACGTACTTGCCGGGGATGCCGGTGAACTGCTCCGCCACGTGGAACGGCTGCGAGAGAAAACGCTCGATCTTGCGGGCACGCTGCACGATGACCTTGTCCTCGTCGGACAGCTCGTCCATGCCCAGGATGGCGATGATGTCCTGGAGCTCGCGGTAGCGCTGCAGGATCTCCTGGACACGCGTCGCGACGTCGTAGTGCTCGTTGCCGACGGCGTCACGCGTGAGGATGCGCGAGGTGGAGTCGAGCGGGTCCACGGCCGGGTAGATGCCCTTCTCGACGATGGCCCGCGACAGCACGGTGGTCGCGTCGAGGTGGGCGAACGTGGCGGCCGGAGCCGGGTCGGTGAGGTCGTCGGCGGGCACGTAGATGGCCTGCACCGAAGTGACCGAGCCTCGCTTGGTGGACGTGATGCGCTCCTGCAGCTCGCCCATCTCGTTGGCCAGGGTGGGCTGGTAGCCCACGGCGCTCGGCATGCGCCCGAGGAGCGCCGAGACCTCGGAGCCCGCCTGCACGAAGCGGAAGATGTTGTCGATGAAGAGCAGCACGTCCTGGCCGCCCATCTCGCGGAAGTACTCGGCCACAGTGAGGCCGGCGAGACCGACGCGCAGACGCGCCCCCGGTGGCTCGTTCATCTGCCCGAAGATGAGCGCCGTCTTGTCGATGACGCCCGACTCCTTCATCTCGAGCCAGAGGTCGTTACCCTCGCGCGTGCGCTCGCCCACGCCGCAGAAGACGGACAGCCCGCCGTGCTCGGCGGCGATGTTGCGGATGAGCTCCTGCACGATGACCGTCTTGCCGACCCCGGCGCCGCCGAACAGGCCGATCTTGCCGCCCTTGACATACGGGGCGATCAGGTCGACGACCTTGATGCCGGTCTCGAACACGTCGTCGGTCGGGTCGAGCGACTCGAAGTCCGGAGCGGGCCGGTGGATCGGCCAGCGCTCCACGTCGACGAGCTGTTCGCCGTGGTCGATGGTGTCGCCGGTGACGTTGATCAGACGGCCGAGCGTCTGCTCGCCCACCGGGACCGTCATGGCCACACCGGTGTCGACGACCTCGACACCCCGGGCGAGGCCGTCCGTCGAGTCCATGGCGACGGCCCTGACCTTGTCGTCGCCGAGGTGCTGCTGCACCTCGCAGACCACCTGCTTGACCTGACCGTCACCGCTGTCGATGCCGACGGTGAGGGCGTTGTAGATGGCCGGGATCTCGTCCGGGAAGCGGACGTCGATGACCGGCCCGATGACCTGGACGACCTTGCCTGTGTTCATAGCCTCAACTCCGCTCTGCATGTGGGGTGTGCGGCGGCCGCCGGACCCCGGTCACCCGAGGGCCTCGGCGCCGGCCACGACCTCGAGGATCTCCTGCGTGATGGCCGCCTGGCGGGCGCGGTTCAGCGCCAGCGTGAGCGACTCGAGCATCTCCTCGGCGCTGTCGCTGGCGTTGCGCATGGCCGTCATCCGCGCTCCCTGCTCGCTGGCGCTCGACTCCAGCAGGGAGCGATAGACGGCGATCTCGACGTAGGCCGGCAGCAGGCTCTCCAGGATGACGCCGGCCTCGGGCTCGAAGAGATAGGTGACCGGTCCGGTCTTCCTGGTCGCATCGGTGACGGCCTCACGCGGGACCGGGAGGATCACGTCGTCCAGGAGCGTCTGCTCGATGGGCGAGGTGAAGTGGTTGTAGACGAGCCGGACACGGTCGACCTGACCGCTCACGTACAGCTCGATCAGGTACGCGGCGATGGCCTTGGCGTCGCCGTACTCCGGCCGGTCGCTGAGGCCCTGCCAGCTGCGCTCGAGGCGGCAGCCCCGGAAGGTCAGCATCCCGATGCCCTTGCGGCCGACCGCGATCACCCGCGTGTCGACGCCCTCGTCACGCAGGCCGCGCTCGATGTCCATCGCCTTGCGGACCACGTTCGCGTTGAAGGCGCCGGCCAGTCCGCGGTCGCCCGTCATCGCGACCACCGCGACCGTCCGGATCTCGGAGCGCTCCTGCATGAGCGCGTACAGGCCGCTCTCCTCGGAGTACGTCGCCAGGTCGATCATCATCTCGATCATGTCGGCGGCGTACGGCCGCAGCGCCTCGATGCGCGCCTGATTGCGGCGCAGCTTCGCGGCGGCCACCATCTCCATCGCCTTGGTGATCTTGCGCGTGTTGTGGACCGACCCGATGCGCCGGCGGATGTCCCGCAGGCCGGCCACGTCAGACCTCCGCCTCCTCGGGCACGTCGTCGGCCACCGGCGACTGCGGGGCGAAGGAGTTGTGGTAGGCGGTGACGGCGTCCCGCAGCAGGGACTCGTTCTCCGGCGAGAGGACCTTCTCTTCGCGGATGGCCGCGAGCAGCCCGGCGCTCTCGCTGCGGAGGTACTCGCGCAGACCGTCGCAGAACGCGGCCACCCGGGCCACCTCAAGGTCGTCGATGAAGCCCTGGTTGCCGGCGAAGATGACCGCGACCTGCTCCTCGACGGGCATGGGGTCGAAGCGGCCCTGGTTCAGGACCTCGATCATCCGCTCGCCGCGGGCCAGCGTCCTCTTGGTAGCCTCGTCGAGATCGGAGCCGAACTGGGCAAAGGCCTGCAGTTCCCGGTATTGGGCGAGGTCGATGCGGAGACGTCCGGCGACCTGCTTCATGGCCTTGATCTGCGCGTTGCCCCCGACCCGGCTCACCGAGATACCGATGTTCGCCGCCGGCCGCACGCCACTGTAGAACAGGTCGCTCTGCAGGAAGATCTGCCCGTCGGTGATGGAGATCACGTTGGTCGGGATGTAGGCGGAGACGTCGCCGGCCTGCGTCTCGATGACCGGGATGGCGGTGAGGGAGCCCCCGCCGAGCTCGTCGTTCAACTTCACGGCGCGTTCGAGCAGGCGCGAGTGCAGGTAGAAGACGTCGCCGGGGAAGGCTTCGCGGCCCGGCGGCCGGCGCAGCAGCAGCGACATCTGGCGGTAGGCGTCGGCCTGCTTGGAGAGATCGTCGTAGAAGCACACCGCGTGGCGGCCGCCGTACAGGAAGTACTCGCCCATGGCCGCACCCGCGTAGGGGGCCAGGAACTTGAGCGGCGCCGACGCCGAAGCCGTGGCGGCCACGACGATCGTGTAGTCCATGGCGCCGTACTCCTCGAGCTTCCGCACGACCTGCATGACGGTCGAGGCCTTCTGGCCGATGGCCACGTAGATGCAGATCTCGTCCTGACCCCGCTGGTTGATGATGGTGTCGACGATGATCGACGTCTTGCCGGTCTGGCGGTCGCCGATGATGAGCTCGCGCTGGCCGCGGCCGATGGGGATCATCGAGTCGATCGCCTTGAGCCCGGTCTGCAGGGGCTCCTTGACGGGCTGCCGCTCGACCACGCCCGGCGCCTTGAACTCCACCGGGCGGAACTCAGTGGTCTCGATGGGGCCCTTGTCGTCGAGCGGCCGGCCGAGCGGGTCGACGACGCGGCCGACCATGGCCTCGCCGACCGGCACCTGCAGCACCCGGCCCGTGCGCTTGACCAGGTCACCCTCCTTGATGAGGGTGTCCTCGCCGAGCAGCACCGCGCCGACGTTGTCCTCCTCGAGGTTGAGGGCGAGCCCGGTGACGCCGTGGGGCAGGTCCAGCATCTCCATGGCCAGGCAGTTGCCCAGACCGTAGATGCGGGCGATGCCGTCGCCGACCTCGAGCACGGTCCCGACCTCGTCGACCTCGACCTCGGCCTGATAGTCCTCGATCTGGGCCCTGAGGACCGCGGCGATCTCTTCAGGTCGCAGCTTCACTACACGTCACCTCTCACTTCTGCGGTAGCCAGCTGCTGGCGCAGCCGGCGGATACGCGCTTTCACGCTGCCGTCGACGATGACATCGCCGATGCGCAGGACGAGGCCGCCGACGATGTCCGGATCGACGCGATGCCTGAGCTTGACCCGCCGGCCGGTCGCCTCCAGGACGCGGGCGGCGATCCTCTTCTCGGTCCTCGGGCCGAGGGCGGCGGCCGAGACCACCTCGACGTCGACGACGCCCTCGACGGTCGCCGCGAGGACGTCGTAGGCGGCGTTCATCTCCGGCACGGCGGCGAAGCGGCCGCGATCCAGCATCAGATGCAGGACGTTCGCGACCAGGGGCTGACCGCCGTGCGCGATCCCGGCGAGCACACGCTGCTTGGCGGCGGTGTCGATCTGCGGATTGGCGAGCACGTCCCGAAGCGACGCGGACCCCGCGAGAGCGGCCACGAACTCGCCCAGCTCGTGACGCACCGCGTCCACGACGCCCGCGGCGAGCGCCGCATCGAACAGGGCCTGCGCGTAGACCCGGGCGACCTGCTCCTGGCTCACTCCGCGCCCTCCGCACCCAGCTTCTGGGCGTCGATCTCCGCGAGCGCTTCGTCGATGAGGCGATCCTGGTCGGCGGCGCTCAGGCTGTTCGCGGCCACTTTCTCAGTGGCGAGCGCCGTGAGCTCCGCGATCTGACCCTTGATGTCGCGGAGCGCCGCGCGCGTCTCCCGCTCGATCTGCTCGTGCGCCTGGGCGAGGACGCGCTCGGACTGTGTCTTCGCGTCGGCCATGATCTCGGCCTTGGCGTGCTCAGCGGTCTTGAGCGAGCGCTCCAGGATCTCCTCGGACTCGCCGCGCACCTTGGCGAGCGTCGCCTTGTACTCCTTCAGCAGGCGCAGCGCCTCGGCACGAGTCTCCTCGGCGGCGTTGATGCTGTCCTGGATGCCCTGCCGCCGCTCGTCGAGCGCCTTCTGGAGCGGCTTGAAGGCGAGCAGGGTCAGGACCAGCACCGCGACGCCGAAGGTGATGAGCGTCCAGATCATGAGGCCTGGTTCAGGGGCGAGCATGTGTCACTCCTCGATGAGTCGGTCCCCGGCCCTTTGTCAGGCCACGAAGATGAGGATCAGGGCGACCACGAAGGCGTAGAGCGCGACCGCCTCGGTCACACCGATGCCGATGAACATGCTGGTGCGGATGTCCCCCGAGACCTCGGGCTGACGGGCGATGCTCTCGTAGGCCTTGCCGAGCAGCATACCGAGACCGATGCCCGGCCCGAGGGCGCCCACGCCCATGGCGATGCCGGCGCCCAGCAACTTGGCGGCTTCAGCGTCCATTCACGTTCCTCCTTGATGTCCGCGACCTGGCGCAGCGGGAAGCGCCGGCATCGCTAGTGCTCCTGATCCAACGCCCCACCGATGTAGACGGCGGAGAGGATGGCGAAGATGAAGGCCTGGATGAAGGCCACGAAGATCTCGAACAGGTAGATGAGGACCGAAGCGCCCTGCAGGAAGACGGCCGCCAGGTAGCTCTGGAAGATGAGCGCCATGGCGAAGAACACGGCGAGGATCGCGTGCCCGGCGAGCATGTTGGCGAAGAGACGCACGGCCAGCGAAACGAGCCGGAAGATCTCGCTGACCGCGTGGATCACCCAGATGAGCTGCCGAAGCACCGGCGGTGCGCTCGGCGGCGCCCAGTTCTTGAAGTACCGCAGGCCACCGTTCTGGCGGATGCCCGCGTAGTGGGTGAACACGAACGTGCAGAGCGCCAGCGCCAGCGTAACGTAGAGGTTGGCGGTCGCCGTGTAGAAGCCGAGCTGCGAGTGCTCGGCGAACGGCAACGGCACCAGCCCGATGAGGTTGGCCGTCAGCACGAAGAAGAAGGCGCCGGCGACGAACGGGAACCAGGTCGCGCGACCGCTCTTCATGACGGCCCCGACGATGCCGTCGTGCGCGAGGCCGTAGAGCGTCTCGATGACGACCTGGAACCGGCCGGGCTGCTGTTTGAGAGAGAGACGGATGACGACCGCCGCCAGAATGAGCACGGCGGCGGTGATCCACAGATACACGACCGCCTTGTTGATCGACATGTCGAACGGACCGATGGTCGGCAGGGTGACGATGGGGTGCAGTTCGAACTCGGCGGCGACCTCGAACTCGTGCGCCTGCCCGGGCGCCTTGAGGATGTCGAACCCGACGAGCGCCGCCAGAAGGATCAGCGCGACGACCCCCCAGATGAGCTTCTTGTGCTTCACGGCGTGGGCGCTCCCCCGGGGTGCGCCGGCCCGTCGCCGAAGGCGAAGAGGCGCACCCCGAGATAGGCCGTCAGACCGGTCAGGAACGAGAGAGCCGCGGCCGGAAACGCCGGCCGCGCCAGGATCCCGACGAGGATGAGACCGACGAGGACGACGGCCATACGGACCACCGCGCCGCCGACGGCCGCGGCCACGGCCTGATTGAAGCTGCCGGCACGGGCGCGCCGCCACGCGAGGGCCTCGAGACCCCAGTAGATGATCACGAGGCCCGATCCGGCGACCGCCGCCCAGACCGGCTGCCCGAGCACTGCGGCCACGCCGGCGCTCACGACGATGATGACGCCGAGTACCAAGGGCGCTATGAACCCTCTGTGGATATGCCTCATCCCCCTGAAGCCGTCACTTCGTTTCCAGATAGATCGCGTACAGCGCCAGCCCGAACCCCAGGAACACCCCGATCACGACGAAAACGGGGAACGTACCGAACAACCAGTCGACACCGGCTCCCACACCCAGTCCGACGGCCACGCCGGCAAGCAGCAGGAACGCCACCGACTCGGCCGAGGCGGAGCCGCCGTGCCGGTCGTCATCGCGTCCATCGTCTGTGGATTTCGGCGTCAAACTATACCTGCCGGGCAGAGGAGCCGCAACGAAGCGCGCTAGCGCTCGTCGTCGCGGCCATGCCCGGACTCCTCGTCGGGATTGGAGCCGACTCCGGGAGCCAGCGGGTCGGGCAGGCCCCGGCGGCGCGAGCGGTACCGGCTCAGCAGCCGCGCCATGTACGCCGTCGCGACCGTGGCGGCGATCCCGAAGCCGATGATCGCCGGGAGGTACCGCTGCTGTGCGGCGATGGCGAGGCCGCTCAGGCAGATGCACCACGTGTAGAGCACGAGCACGCTCTTCCGCTGCGAGAAGCCGTGCACGAGCACAAGGTCGTGGTGTACGTGATCCTGACCCGGCGAGTAAAAGGGCACGCCGCGCCGCCACCGCCGCCACACGATGAGAAAGAGGTCGACGAACGGCACGCCGAGCACCAGCAGCGGCAGAACGAGAGCGACCGCCGCGGTGCCCTTCATCACGCTCTGGACGCTGACGCAGGCGAGGACGAACCCGAGCAGCATCGAGCCCGCGTCGCCCATGAAGATGCTGGCGGGGTGGAAGTTGAAGCGCAGGAATGCGAAGGTCGCGCCGGCCAGCACGGCACTGATCACGCCCATGGCGGGAAACCCCGTCGCCAGCGAGATCACCGCGAACGTCATCGCCGAGATGCCGCAGACTCCCGCTGCCAGCCCATCCAAACCGTCGATGAAGTTCACCATGTTCACGATCATCGCCATCCAGAACCCCGTCACGAGGATCGACACGACGACGGGGAAGTGCACCATGACGTCGGTGAAGGGCACACCCATGCGCGTGATGCGCGTGTCGAAGTAGATCGCCACCCCGATGGCCAGCAGCTGGCCGATGAACTTGACGATGGGCTCGAGCTCGTAGAGATCGTCGAACAGACCGACTGCGACGATGATGGTCGCGCCGCCGATGATCCCCCACACCTGCCGGTCGACTTCGAGCAACAGCATGACCGGGACCATCCAGCCGAGATACATGCCGAGCCCGCCGAGCAGGGGCGTCGCGTCGATGTGCATGCGACGGTCGTCGGTCGGCGTGTCGACCGCCCCCGTGCGATGCGCGAGCCGGCCCATCAACGGCGTGAGCACGTACACGATCAGCGCGGCGATGAGGAGGCCAAGGATGGCCGTACGCAGCGGGCTGGAGAGACTCAGCGGGCCGCCGATGGCGACTCCTCCTTGTGCATCACGACGCCGGCCTCGGCGAGCATGGACCGCGACAGGTCGTCGGGATATCCCTCGAGGTAGTGGATCTCCCTGACGCCGCAGTTGATGAGCATCTTCGTGCACAGGACGCACGGGTGCAGCGTCGAGTACAGCGTCGCCCCCTCGATGGCGACACCGTGCACGGCGGCCTGGATGATCGCGTTCTGCTCGGCGTGCGTGGCTCGGCAGATCTCCTGGCGCTCGCCGGAGGCGATGCCGAGCTCGTCGCGCAGGCAGCCCACCTCGAGACAGTGCGCGAGCCCGCGAGGGGCGCCGTTGTAGCCCGTGGCGAGGATGCGCTTGTCGCGCACCAGCACCGCGCCCACCTGACGACGCAGGCAAGTGGACCGCGTGGCTACCTCGGTCGCGAGCCGCAGGAAGTACTCGTCCCAGCTCGGCCGTGCACGCTGCGGTGCACCGGTATCCGCGGCGGCGCTCACAGGAACTCGTAGAGAGGGAAGCGATCGAGCAGGTCGACCACTTCACGCCGGATCTCCGCCAGCGCCGCATCGTTGTCGCGGACCGCGATGGCCCGCAGCATGAGCTCGCCGGTCTGCCGCATCTCGGGCTCCATGAAACCCCTCGTCGTGACCGCCGGCGAGCCGACTCGCAGGCCGCTGGCGACGTTGAAGCGCGCATCCTCGAAGGGGACGACGTTGCGGTTCGCGGTGATGCCGACCCGCTCGAGGAGGTCCTGACATTCCAGGCCGCTCAAGCCCGTGCTGCGCAGGTCGACGAGGGCTAGGTGGACGTCGGTGCCTCCCGAGACGAGCCGCAGGCCGCCCTCGGCCAGCGTCTCGGCCAGCACCGCGCAGTTCTTGACGATCTGCCGCTGCAACTTGTGGAACTGGTCGCTCTGCGCTATGCGCAGGCACACCGCCTTGGCGGCGATGACGTGCATCAGCGGCCCGCCCTGCATGCCGGGGAACACCGCGCGGTCGATGGCCTCCGCATACTCCTTGCGGCACATGATGAGCCCGGACCGCGGCCCGGTGAGCGTCTTGTGCGTGGTGCTCGTGACCACGTCGCAGTACGGGACGGGGTTGGGATGCACGCCCGCCGCGATCAGCCCCGCGATGTGGGCGATGTCGGCGAGCAGCATGGCGCCGCTCTCGTCGGCGATATTCCGAAAAGCGGCGAAATCCACGATGCGCGGATACGCGCTGTAGCCGCAGACGATGAGCTTCGGCTTGTGCTCGAGAGCCAGGGCGCGGACCTCGTCCATGTCGATGAGCTCGGTGTCCGGCCGCACGTGATAGGGCACCACGTCATAGGTGCGGCCGGAGTAGTTGATGGCCATGCCATGCGTAAGATGCCCGCCGTGAGCGAGCGCCATGGCCATCATCGTGTCGCCCGGTTCGAGCAGAGCGAAGAGGGCTGCGAGGTTGGCCGAGGAGCCGGAGTGCGGCTGCACGTTCACGTGCTCGGCGCCGAAGACCTCCTTGCAGCGGTCGATGGCGAGCTGTTCCACCTCGTCGACGACGTCGCAGCCGCCGTAGTAGCGCGCTCCGGGCGTTCCCTCGGCGTACTTGTTGGTGAGCACCGAGCCGGTCGCCTCGAGCACCGCCCGGCTGGCGAAGTTCTCACTCGCGATCAGCTCGAGGGTCTCCTGCTGGCGGATGAGCTCGCGGCGCAGCAGTTCGTTGAGCTCGGGGTCGAGATGATAGAGAGGTTCGCGGCGCCACTCCCGCCCGACGGGACTCACTCCCGCTCATCTCCCAGTTCGATGAGCTCCACGCGATGCTCGTGGCGACCGCCGTCGAAGGGTGTGTCCAGCCACACCTCGGTGATCGCCCAGGCCTCGTCCTCACTGAGCAGGCGCCCCCCCATGCACAGGACGTTGGCGTCGTTGTGGCGGCGCGCCATCTCGGCCAGATGCGGGGTGAGGCAGTGCGCGGCGCGCACGCCGGGGTGGCGGTTCGCCGACATGCAGATACCGAGCCCGGTACCGCACACGACCACGCCGCGCTCGACCTCGCCGGAGGCGACGAGCTCGGCCACCCTGTGTCCGAAGACGGGGTAGTCGACGGACTCCTCCGAGTCGGTCCCGACGTCGATGACCTCATGACCCAGCGAACGCAGACGCCGCACCACGGCCTGTTTCAGGGCGAACCCGCCGTGGTCGGCGCCGGCAGCGATTTTCATGGCGTGCTCCTTCTGGTCGGGCATGCAGGCTTTGACCTCGTCTCCAGACCGCAGATTGTATCAGTCCGGAAGCTGGAGCTCGCCCCGGAGGACGGGCTGCACGGCGCCCCCGACGCGGACGTCCTCGATACGCTCGCGCGTCCCGCCGACGGACACGATGAGCGAGCTCGGCCGTCCGATCTGCTGCCCTTGAAGGACGACACGCTCCTCGCCCGGCGGCAGGATCCCCTCGCGCGCCATGTAGGCGGCCAGCGGTCCGGCGGCGCTGCCGGTGGCCGGATCCTCGGTGATGCCCGCCAGCGGGAACAACCCGCGCGCCTCGACCCACGGCTCGCGCCGCCCGGTGAACGCGCAGGGATACGGCTCGGCATGCGCGCGCTCGAAGTCGGCGGCGAGTTCCAGGTCGATCGAGACGCGGGCGAGCGCCCGCTGGGAGGCCAGCGGGATGATCGTGTAGCAGAGCCCCGTGTCGACGGGCACGGGATCGAATTCGGGATGGAGATCCTCGAGGTCGAGACCGAGCACCGCGGCGGCGGAGCCGCGGGGGGCCGGAGCGTGGAACACAGGGGCACGCTGGTGCACCGTCGCCGCGACGGGCACGCCGCCGCGGACGGCCACGTCGACGACCGTGGGGCCGACGTCGAGCTCGAGCACCACCCGCGTGACCGGTTCGTAGACATCGACGAGGCGGAGGCGGACGAGCTCGGCTGCGGTGCCGACGCTCGGGTGCCCGGCGAAGGGCAGTTCCAGCGCCGGTGTGAAGATCCGCACCCGGGCGTCGCCGCCCTCGGTGGGCGGCGTCACGAAGGTGGTCTCCGACAGGTTCATCTCGCTGGCGATGGCCTGCATCTGCGCCGCGGAGAGCCCCTCGGCCTCCGGGAACACGGCGAGCGGGTTGCCGGCGAACGGCCGGTCGGTGAACACGTCGACCTGGTAGAACCGTAGCGTCCTCATGACTGCGTCAACCCCTCCGGTCCGGCGCCGAGCCGTTCGGCGACGCCGTTTTCGTCGATGACACCCTCGCGAAGGATACGCCAGCGCCCACCGGTCGCGTACCGGCTCAGGTCGACGACGGTGGAGGCCGTCCCGCCCACCGGTCCCGCGTCGAGGACCAGGTCGCAGGCGGCCAGAAGTCCCGCGTCGATCTCCGCGACGGACCCCGGCGGCGCGCCGCCGCTCCGGTTGGCGCTGGAGGCGAGGAGCGCGAAGGGAAGCCTCGCCAGCACGCGGGCCGCGTCCGGCCACACGGGCACGCGTACGCCGAGTGTCGAGGTGGGCGCCGCGGGGACGCCGCCCGGCGGTGGCGCCGCAGGCGCCACGGCCCCGGGCGGCGGGAACGCGAGGTCCGCCGGGCGCGGCACCACGAGCGTGAACGGCCCCGGCAGCAGGCGACGCACCGCGTCGAGGAGCCGGGGATCGAGCGTCAGCGAGCTCTCGAGAAGCTCCAGCGACGGATAGACGACCTGGAGCGGCCTGTCCGGAGCGCTGCCCTTGGCGGCCAGGACGGCCTCGCGGACCCGGGAAGCGACCAGTCCACCGACACCGTAGACGGTGTCGGTGGGAAAGCAGACGAGCCTCGCGGCCGCGATCGCGGCCGCGAGGGCGGCCACACCGTCGGCGGTGACGGCGCCAAGAGCGAGCCGGCGCGCCCCGGTCACTGGGTCACCCCGGCTCTCCGGCCCCGGTAGCGGATCCGGCCGGTCCGCCGTCGTCGTCGCCCTCAGCGTCGCCCGTCCCGGTGAGTCGCACCGGGACGCCACGCGCCGCCAGGTAGACCTTCGCCTCGGCGATGGTGTACGTCCCGTAATGGAAGATGCTGGCGGCCAGAACCGCATCAGCCTCACCCTCTACCAGACCTTGAGACAGATGCTCGAGCGTGCCGACCCCTCCTGAGGCGATCACCGGCACGCCCACCGCGCGCGCCACCGCACGCGTGAGCTCCAGGTCGTAGCCGTCGAGGGTCCCGTCGCGGTCCATGCTCGTGAGCATGAACTCCCCCGCGCCGAGATCGGCGGCACGGACGGCCCACTCCAGCGCGTCGATGCCTGTCGGCGTACGACCGCCGTGTACGAAGACCTCCCAGCGTGGCGTCCCACCCTCCGCCCCGCTCCCCGCCACCCTTCGCGCGTCGATGGCCACGACGATGCACTGCGACCCGAAACGGTCGCTGCAGCGGCGCACCAGGTCCGGATCCTCCACCGCGGCGGTGTTCATCGTCACCTTGTCGGCGCCGGCCGCGAGGATCCTGCGCACATCCTCCACGCTGGAGAGACCACCTCCGATGGTGAACGGGATGAAGACCTGCTCCGCGCAGCGCGCCGCCAGCTCGACGATGATGTCGCGGCGCTCGTGCGAAGCCGTGATGTCGAGGAAGATGAGCTCGTCGGCGCCCTCGGCGTCGTACCGCGCGGCGAGCTCGACGGGGTCGCCGGCGTCGCGGATGGCGACGAAGTTGACGCCCTTGACGACCCGGCCGTCGCGGACGTCGAGACACGGGATGATGCGTTTGCGATGCACGTGCGCCGCCGGGGTCAGCCGGCGAAGACGGCCTGCGCGTCGGCCAGCGTGAACGCCTTCTCGTAGAGGGCCCGGCCGACGATGACGCCCACCACGGTGGGAGCGTCGAGCCTTCTGAGGCGCCGGAGGTCGTCGAGCAGCGCGATGCCGCCGGAGAGGATGATCTCGAGCGGCGACACCTCGGCGAGGTCGGCAAGCCCGGGGAGGTTGGGGCCGCCGAGCATGCCGTCGCGAGCCGTGTCCGTGTAGACGACCCTCCGCACGCCGTGCTCCACGAGCACCTTGGAGAACCGGATCGAGCTCATCTGCGAGCGCTCCTGCCAGCCGTGCGTCGCGACCATCCCGTCCGTGCAGTCGAGCCCGACGACGAGGCGCTCGCCAAGCCAGTCGACGGCAGCGTCGAGCAGGTCGAGAGCCGTCACCGCGGCGGTCCCCATGACGACCCAGTGGACCCCGACGCCGGCGATCAGGGCAAGCGCCTTCGGGGTGCGGATGCCGCCACCGTACTGCACGGGGATCGAGAGCGCCTTCACGATCCGCTCGACGAGGTCGACGTTGACGAGCTCCCCCGTGCGGGCGGCGTCGAGGTCGATGACGTGCAGGGCCTCGGCGCCCTGCGCCTCCCAGTGGCGCGCCAGCTCGACGGGATCGTCGCCGAACACGGTCACGTCGTCGAAGTCGCCGCGCCGGAGGCGCACGGCCTTGCCGCCCTGGATGTCAACGGCGGGGAACACGATCATGCCGGTCGCATCTCCTTCCGGACGCCGGCGACGAAGCCGGCCAGCAGAGCCAGCCCGACGCGAGAACTCTTCTCGGGATGGAACTGTACAGCCCAGACGTTGTCTCGCGCCACTGCCGCGACGACCGGCCCGCCGTAGTCGGTCGTCGCGGCGACGACGGAGCGGTCGGCCGGAACGGCCGCGTAGGAGTGCACGAAGTAGACGGTCGCAGGGGCCGGCAGCCCGCGGGCCATGCCCGCGCCGGCCGGCCCCCACTCCAGGTCGTTCCAGCCGATATGCGGCACCTTGAGGCTGGTCTCGAGACGCTCGACGCTGCCGGACAGCACGCCGAGTCCCGGCCAGCGACCGCCCTCACCGCTGCTCTCGAACAGGAGCTGCAGGCCCAGGCACACGCCGAGGAACGGCGTGCCGGCCGCGATCCGGTCCTTGACGGCGGCTCCGAGGCCGCCGCGCTCGAGACGCGCGGCCGCGTCGCGAAACGCGCCCACCCCGGGCAGGACGACCGCGGCCGCGTCGCCGATGGTGCGCGTGCTCTCCGTCACCCGGACGTCGGCGCCGCTGCGCTCCAGCGCCTTGACCACGCTCGCCAGATTACCCATGCCGTAATCGACGACGGCAACGCGCGGTCCCGCCTGCGGAGAGACGGTCAGAGGATCCCCTTGGTGGACGGCACCGCGTCGTCACGCCCGTGCAGCTCGCACGCCTGCGCGAGCGCGCGGGCGAACGCCTTGAAGACGGCCTCGACGATATGGTGCGGGTCGCTGCCGGCGAGGAGACGCACATGCAGGGTCATGCCGCTGCGCATG
>Ga0172369_10001469_pt1 | contig 33825 bp, 19 predicted proteins | sample LakKiv25m_FD_114539 | JGI IMG/M metagenome (GOLD analysis project Ga0172369, IMG submission 114539) | Freshwater microbial communities from Kabuno Bay, South-Kivu, Congo - kab_022012_11.25m | ecosystem: Environmental > Aquatic > Freshwater > Lake | place: Democratic Republic of the Congo... | reverse complement strand
CGTCGTAGTAGCTGTTGTACGGCAGCCGCGTGCCGAACGTGTCGTTGCAGCCGCCCGTCGGGCTGGTCGTGTCGTACCGGAAGTGGCCCTTCGCGTCGGCCCGGTTGGGGACGGCCGATCCTTTCAATGTAACGGAGTCCGACGACACGTCGGTGGCGCCGTCCGTGGTCGCCGTCGGCGGCCCGGCGGTGACGAAGGAGAGCACCTGGCCGTACGCGGTGCCCTCGCTGCTCGTGGCCACCGCGCAAAAGTAGTAGGTCGCTCCGGACGAGAGGCCCGAGACGCTCTGGTTGAAGCCGGTCGACGAGGTGCCCGAGCCCAGATTCGAGCCGCTGCTGGCGGGCGCGCGCGAGCCGAACGCGTCGGTGCAGCCGCCCGTGGGGTTCGTCGTGCCGTAGCGGAAGTAGCCCGTGGTCGTGGCGCGGTTGGGGTTGCCCGACCCGTTCAGGGTCGCCGACGAGTTGGTGATGCTCGACGCGGCGACGGTCGAGACCGTCGGCGGCGCCGGCGTGATGAACGTCTGGACCGCGCCCTCGTCGTGGCCGACCGAGTTCGAGACCAGCGCGCAGTAGTAGTAGGTCGTCGACGGGCTCAGCCCCGAAATGTTCTGCGAGAAGCTCGTCGTGGAGGTGCCCGAGCCCAGATCCGAGCCGCCGCTCGTCGGGGGCGCGCGCGTGCCGAACGAGTCGTTGCACGTGCCGGGGCTCTGCGTGGCGTAGCGGAACCAGCCCGTGGTGGCGGCCCCGCCCGGGTAGCCCGAGGCGTTGAGCGTTGCGGTCGCGCCGGTGACCGAGGTCGCGCTGCCGGTCGACGCGGTGGGCGCCGCGGCGGGCGTCGTGAACGAGCGCACCGAACCGTATGCCGAGCCGTAGGAGTTGCTGACGATGGCGCAGAAGAAGTAGGTCGTCGTCGGCACGAGGCCGGAGATCGCCTGCGAGAAGGGCGAGGCGCCCGTTCCCGAGCCGAGCTGCGAGTCGTAGTAGGAGGACGACGGCACGCGCGTGCCGAAGCCGTCGCTGCAGCTTCCGGGGTTGCTCGTCGAGTACCGGAACCAGCCTGTGGCCGACGCGCCGTTCGGGTTGCCCGATCCCTTCAAGGCAGCGGTGTCCGACGACACGTCCGTGGCGCCGTCCGTGGTCGCCGACGGCGCGCCCGGCGTGGTGAAGGACAGGAGGCTGCCGAGCGCGGTTCCCTCGCTGTTCTGCGCGATGGCACAGAAGTAGTAGGTCGTGGCCGCCGAGAGGCCGTAGATGGTTTCGTAGAAGCTCCCCGACGACGTGCCCGAGCCCACATTCGTGCCGCCGGTCCCGGTGGGCGCACGCGAGCCGAACGTGTCGTTGCAGCCGCCCGTCGGGCTGGTCAGCGCATAGCGGAAGTAGCCCGAGGTCTGTGCGCGGTTCGGGACGGCCGAGCCGTTCAGCCGGGCGCTCGAATTGGTGATGCTCGACGCGGCCGATGTGATGACCGTGGGCGCCGCGGGCGTCGTGAAGTTCGACAGCGAGCCGTTGGCGGTCCCGACCGAGTTGGAGGCGAACGCGCAGTAGTAGTAGGTGGTCAGCGGGGTCAGGCCCGCGACGGACTGCGTGAACGTCTGGGTGGAGGTCCCCGAGCCGAGGTCCGAGCCGCTGGAGGCCGGCGCGCGCGTGCCGAACGTCTCGTTGCAGGTGCCCGGGCTCGACGAAGCGTACCGGAACCATCCGACCGTGGCCGCTCCGCCCGGGTTGGCCGAGCCGTTGAGCGTCGCGCCCGTCGAGCTGAGCTGCGTGGCGGAGTTGGTGGAGACCGTCGGCGCCGCCGGCTGCGTCGTGAACGAGAGCACCGCGCCGAAGGAAGTGCCGTACGAGTTGTTGGCGATGGCGCAGAAGTAGTAGGTCGTCGCCGGCGACAGGGTGCCGGTGGCCTGCGACATGTTGACCGCGGTCGTCCCCGACCCGAGCGACAGGTCGGAGGACGGCACCCGCGTGCCGAACGTGTCGTTGCAGCTTGCCCCCGGACTGCTCGTCGCGTAGCGGAAGTGTCCGTACGAGGTCGACGCGTTGGGGTTGACCGTGGCGTTGAGGGTCGCGCCGGAACTCGTGATGGCCGTCGCGGCCGTCGTCGTCGTCAGCGGCGGGGCGGGCAGGGTGAAGGAAAGAATCGAGCCGTACGCCTTGCCCGAACCGTTGGAGACGACGGCGCAGAAGTAATAGGTCGCGCCGGGGGTCAGACCCGTCGCGGTGATCGAGTACGACATGGCGGACGAGCCGGTGCCGAGGTCGGTGCCCGAGGACGTCGGCACGCGGGTGCCGAACGTGTCGTTGCAGCCTCCTGCCGGGCTGGACGTGTCGTAGCGGAACCATCCGGTGGTCGCCTCGCCGTTGGGCGTGCCCGTGCCGTTGAGCCTGGCGGACTCGATGGTGATGGACGTCGCGGGCTGGGTGGTGGCGGCCGGCGCGGCGGCGGACGCGGTGGAGGCTGCTCCGAGCACGAGCAGGGGCGCGAGGGCGCGCGACAGGGTGGACGGCATGGGGATCTCCTCTCCGGGCGCGCGAGTGTAGACCAGCCGGGCGCGGCGCGGGGTGCGACACCCGCGTCGCGGTCCGTCGGAAACCCGTCGCTGGAAGCGTCCGGATTTCCTGGAGAAACCGGCGGCCGGCGCTCCGGGGGGACTCCGGAGCCGGGGCACGGCGGATGCATCCGGATGCGGCCGCAGGGAGGCAGCCCATGGATCGCCTGTCCGGAATCGTCGTGATCGCCCTTGCGGCCGCAGGGTGCGGCGCGGATGTCGCGTGCCCGGAATGCCCCTGTGCGGAGTGCGGACGGGACTGCGGCGGGCCCACGCCGGTTCCGTCCTCGGGCGTCGCGCGCCTGCTGGCAAGGACGGCGACCGACGACTACGAGGCGGCCACGATGAGCTTCGAGCACGCGACGGTGCTTGAGGACGGAGAGGTCCGCAACGACTGGGATCTGCTCTTCGGCAACGACCGCGACCCGGACTGCGACGAATTCCGGGTGAACACCGTGACGGACGATCGCTCGTTCATCGTGGACAAGGGGAACGTCGCTTTCGCCGATCTGCCGCAAGTACTCGATCCGCCGGCGCGCGGGGACGGGCCGTGCGACGGCGCGGACTGCATTCCGGCGGTGCAGGGGCATCTGTACGTCGTGCGCACGCTGGACCGCGACACGCGTCAGTACGCGGCGTTCCGCGTGCTGGCGCACGAGCGCAACCGGAGCGTGGACTTGTACTGGTACCGCTCGCCCCTGCCGGATTGGTTCGTCTGGGCGCCCGCGGAGCAGTAGTCGCGGCCGAGCAGAGGGAGCGGCGACCTGTGGCCGCACGTCGGATCGGCGGCCTCCGGCCGAACGTGGCGTGGCGGCCACCGGCCGCACGCGGGAGACCGCGCCCGTTCGACGCGTGCTCCCGGTATTGCGGCCATCGGCCGCTATCCGGCGTGCGACCATCGGCCGCCACTCCGACTCCTCGCGCCCCCCGCCGGTTGCCCGCGCCCGGTTCGTCTGGTAGCCTTTTTCCAGCGGTTTCGAGCGGGCGCCGCGGGCGCCCGGGAGCGCGTGCATGGCGGGTCGTCTGGGCGAGCTGCTGGTCCGCGAAAACCTCATCTCGCTCCAGCAGCTCCAGCGCGCGCAGGAGGAGCAGCGCAAGAGCGGCGGCCGAATCGGCTACCACCTCACGAAGCTGGGCTTCATCGAGGAGAGCGAGCTCACCTCGTTCCTCTCGAAGCAGTACGGCGTTCCGTCCATCAACCTGCGCGACTTCGAGATCGACCCCGAGGTGGTGGCGCTCATCACGCGCGAGGTGGCCGAGAAGCACCAGTGCATTCCCGTGAACCGCGCCGGCGCCTCGCTCATCCTGGCGATGAGCGATCCGTCCAACATCTACGCCATCGACGACATCAAGTTCATCACGGGCTACAGCGTTGAGGTGGTGGTCGCCAGCGAGGCCGCCATCAAGGACGCGCTGGAGAAATACTACGCCGAGAAGGGACCGACCTACGAGGAGGTGCTCGAGGACTTCGACGAGAACGACATCGGGCTCGACACCGCCGAGCTGAACGTCATCGACCTGGAACTCACCGCGAGCGACGCGCCCGTGGTGCGGCTCGTGAACCTGATTCTGCTCGACGCCATCAAGAAGGGGGCCAGCGACATCCACGTCGAGCCGTACGAGCGCGACTTCCGCGTGCGCTTCCGCATCGACGGCATCATGTACGAGGTGATGAAGCCGCCCGTGCGCCTGAAGAACGCGGTGCTCAGCCGCCTGAAGATCATGAGCGAGCTGGACATCGCCGAGCGGCGCCTGCCGCAGGACGGACGCATCAAGCTGAAGCTGGGCAAGGGCCGCGAGATGGACTTCCGCGTCTCGATTCTGCCCACGCTCTTCGGCGAGAAGGCGGTGCTGCGGCTCCTGGACAAGAGCAACCTGCAGCTCGACATGACGAAGCTGGGCTTCGACCCCAAGCCGCTGCAGGACTTCAAGGACGCCATCGACCGACCGTAAGGCATGGTGCTCGTGACGGGCCCAACCGGCAGCGGCAAGACGACCACGCTCTACTCGGCGCTGGCGCTGCTCAACAAGGTCACCGACAACATCTGCACCGCCGAGGACCCGGTGGAGTTCAACTTCGCCGGCATCAACCAGGTGCAGATGCACGAGGAAATCGGCCTGAACTTCGCCGCGTCGCTGCGCAGCTTCCTGCGCCAGGACCCGGACATCATCATGGTGGGCGAGATCCGCGACTTCGAGACGGCGGAAATCGCGGTGAAAGCGGCGCTCACCGGGCACTTGGTGCTCTCGACGCTGCACACCAACGACGCGCCGGGCACCGTGTCGCGCCTGCTGAACATGGGCGTCGAGCCGTTCCTCGTCACGGCGTCGGTGAACCTCATCCTTGCGCAGCGTCTGACGCGGCGGCTCTGCCAGGAGTGCAAGAAACCCGCACAGGTGGAAGAGAAGGCGCTGCTGGACGCAGGGTTCTCGCCGGAGGAGGTCGGGCAGTTCCAGGCGTTCGAGCCGGGCGGGTGCAAGGTGTGCAGCGAGCGCGGCTACAAGGGGCGCGTGGCGCTCTACGAGGTGATGCCCATCTGGGACGGGCTCAAGGAGCTCATCATCAACGGGGCGAGCGCCGCGGAGCTCAAGGCCGAGGCGGCGCGTCTGGGCATGGTGACGCTGCGCGCGGCCGGGCTCGCCAAGGTGAAGCAGGGCGTCACCACGGTCGAGGAAGTCGTCGCCAACACCGCGCCGGACAAGACGTAGGAGCCGGCTTTCGGCATTGGGTGCGGCTACTTCAGAACGACGCGGTTCCTCGACCAACCACGGTCTTCCGCCAGTGCCCCCGTCGGACGGGGGGCGGCGAGGCAGGATATCGGCCGCTGTGCCGCGTTCGCCTCACCCCCCGGCCCCCCTCTCATTTCGCTGCGAATCCCGACAAAGACAAGAGCGTCGGGATTCTCCGCGAAACGAGAGGGGGAGAAAAGCGGCGCCGAGCGCGGCGCATTGGTCTCGAATCCCCTCTCGCCCCCGTGCTGTTCGACAACACAGTCGGCCGCTCTTGTTCTTGGCCGGAAACGAGAGGGGATCGGGGGGTGAGGGCGGCACGACGCGACGGCCGGCTGCCGTGGTTCTGGAGTAGCCGCATCCTTCGACTTTCGGGGGATCGACGTCCTCGTTCCGGTTCCCGGGCCGCCGCCCTCCGATTCCCGCCCTACTGCGGCATCGCGGTGCCGTAGTGGATGTCCACGACGCTGCCGGGCAGGTGCCGCCAGGCGCCGTGCAGCGCGCCGTCCGGCCCGACCACGAAGCGCGGGTTCTGCTCGTCGCCGTTGGTGCGGTTGAACTGCACCCCGCGGCAGAAGCACTGGCCGTCCTGGGTCGCGGCGACGTACACGTCGAAGCGGTTGTTGCGGTGGTCCTGCCACATGACCCACGCGCGCCCGTCCTGCGCGATGGCCACCGAGGGCTGCTCCTGGTAGCGCCGCATCGGAATCGCGTGGACCGGCACCGGCGTGCCGAAGGTGGCGCCCGAGTCCAGGCTCGTCGTCATGTACACGTCTCCCTCGTAGTCCGTGCGAGAGTCGCTCCACACGACGTGTACGCGGCTGCCGCGCACGGCGACGAACCCCGTGTACGCCTTGGCCTTGCCGACCACGTCGTTGACCCGCGCGGCGTTGCCGAAGTGCGCCCCGCCGTCGGTCGAGCGCGCCACCCGGATGTCCCCGTCGAAAGTGCTCCAGGCGACCACCACCAGGCTTCCGTCCACGGCGACCGCCGTGTCGTCGTCCTGGTCGGTGTCGCGAGAGAGCCGAATCGGCGTCGTCCACGACGTGCCGCCGTCGGTACTCTTTGTAAAGAATACTTCGTACGGCGAGCCCCCGGTGCCGCCGCCGGAGACGTAGCCCGCGTAGGCCGAGTAGACCATGTTGTTGACAGCGACCATGGACGTGCCCTGCCCGTTGTCGGTGACGCCGGTGACGTCGAACTGGCGCGCCGCGGCCCACGTGGCGCCGCCGTTGGTCGAGCCCGCGACGCGCAGGTGCGAAGGCATGGCCGACTCCCACAGGGCCAGCAGCCGGTTGGCGCCCAGCGAGACGAGGTTGCGGGTGCCCCAGATGTAGCTCTCGTTGCTCACCGTGCCGGCGGCCACGAAAGCGTTGCCGTCGCGCCGGCGCACGAAGTAGTCGTTCTTGAGCCCGTCGCCGCCCGGGTGATGATGGCCGTAGCCCACGAAGATCGACCCGCCCGCGTCCGCGGCGACCGCCACCGACGCCGTGGTCTCCGTCGACGCGTCGACCTCGAGATCCTGCGACAGCGGGAACGTCAGCCGGCAGTCCTCGCTCGGGTTGCACGCCTGCTCGCACTCGCCCGACTGCGGGTTGCAGATGCCCTCGGTGCAGCCGCAATCGGTCGCGCACGTGGCGCAGTTCTCGCCCAGCCCCCGGTCGCACGTCGCGTTGCCGCACGTGTCGCCGCACGTGTTCTGCAGGCACACGTGCATGGCGGCGGTGCAGGGGCAGTCGTCCTGGCAGGTCGTGCAGCCCTCGCCCTTGTCGCCGTCGCACACCTGGTTGCCGCAGCGCAGCCGGCACGCGCCCTCGTGGCACTCCTGCACCGAGGCGCAGCCGCAGTCGGCCTCGCACGTGGCGCAAGTCTCGCCCTTGTCGGCCTCGCACGTGCCGTTGCCGCACCAGGGCCGGCACGCGCCCTGGCGGCAGTACTGCGAATCGCCGCAGCCGCAGTCCTTCTCGCACGTCGTGCAGTTCTCGCCGTCGCTGGCGCGGCAGGTGCCGTCGCCGCACAGGGCGAAGCACTCGTTGCGCGCCTGGGCGCAGTCGTATCCGGCCTGGCAGGCGCAGTCCTTCGGGCACGTGGCGCAGCCCTCGGGCGCCTGGCACACGCCGTCGCCGCACTCCACCTGCTGGAGCGAGGTCTTGCCGCAGTCGCATGCCGCCGAGGCGAGCACGGCGGCCAGGAGGAACGTGTGGGAGCGGGTCATGCCCCGATTCGGTACACAATGCGGCGCCGGGCGCAAGTGCCGTGTTGCGCCCCGCAGTCCGGGGCGCCTCCGCCGACCCGCCCGCCCGGCGTTTGACCGGCCTCTGCCGCCCGCCGGCGTCGATTCCTCTGGTCCGCAGTGGATGCCCGCAGGCGCCAAGCCACGGGAGTTTTCCCAAGCGTGCGGCCTCTTTCTGCCTCCCGGGCGCCCCGCGCGCCAGCGGCAGGCCCATCTCCATGCCCGCAGAGCGCTCGGAGGCGCCGCTGGCGGTCCGAGTCGCGGACGTGAAGCCCGAACCCGCACGGATGGGCGGCCGCGAGGGCGGACCGGGCGGCACGGGTGCCGGAGGCGGAAGGGCCGGCTTGTCGGGCGCGCCCGGCCCGTGCGCGGCGGCGGGGATTGGGGGCGCGGCGGGCGGCGACGGTGCGTACGCCGACAGCTTCACCGGCACGCCGAACCGCGGGGGCGCGACGGGCACCCTCGACGGCGCCCGACGCCAAGGGGGACAGCGGCGCACGCGGCGGAGACACCTCCAGCGGAGGAGCAGGCAGGCAGGACGGCGGCAAGGGCCCGGACGGCAACGTGTCAGTCCGGTTTCTGTAGCAGCATCTCGCGCCAGGCGATTCCCTGCACCGCACCGCACGTCCTTGACGCGCCGCGTCATCGTCCGGTGCCGGCGCCGCTGGGCCCCGCCGATGCGCTGCCGCCCGTCCGCCCGCTGCGGGAGCGGCGGTTCCGGCCCGGAAACGGTATCCACCGGACACGAAGCCGGGGTATGTTCCGCGCCCCCGGCGACGACGATGCGGGTCGCGCCCCGAGGAGAGACGACATGAGAGCAGGGAAAGTCGCTGTGCTTCTGACCGCGGTGCTGGCGCTGGCCGCCTGCGGCGATCGCAACGCCCGCGCGCGCGCGAAGGCGGCGAAGGTCCACGTCGAGAACGCGAAGGCCGCCATGGCCGCCGGCAACAGCCTGAGGGCGTTCGCCGCGGCGCAGGAGGCCACCGCGGTCGATCCCACCGATCCGGCGCTGCACGCGCTGCTGAACCTCACGCGTTTCCGCGCCATAGCCGAGGATCCGCGCGAAATCGGCGCCTCCAACAGCGAGTCGCTCGACTATCTGGCGGAGTCGCTCGTCGCGAGCGACGCGAAGAACGCGCACGTCTACAACACCGTGCGAGGCTGGGCGACGCTGGCGCGCGGGCGCGCGGCCGACGCGGAAAAGCTCTTCCGCAAGGCGGCCGAAGCCGACGCGCATTGGGCCCCGGCGCGTGTGGGCATCGCGGAGACCCTGCAGGCGCTGGGCAAGGCCGAGGAGGCCAACGCCGCGGCGGAGGAGGCGGTCAAGGCCGATCCCAAGTCCGTGGCCGCCATGGACGAGGTGGGCCGGCGCGCCCTGGCGCGGGGCGACTACGCCAAGGCCGTAGAATTCCTGGGGAAATCGGCGCAGGCACGCGAGACCGCCGCCACGCGGCTGGCGCTCGCGGAGGCGCATCTGCGCAAGGGCAACGGCAACGAGGCGCACGAGTCGCTGCAGCGCGCCAACGCGCTGGATTCCCGCAACGCCGAAGTACACCTGCGGCTGGGCGATCTGTATCTGGAGGCCAAGCGCTACCCGGATTCCGCCAAGGAGTACGACCTTGCGGTGCGGCTGGGCGCGGGCGCGCTCGGAACCTTCGGCAAGGCGCTCGTCGCCTCGCGCACGGGCGATCACAAGACGGCGGCGACGCTGTTCGAAACCGCGGCCGGCGCGGCGCCCGAGATGACGGTGGCCATCTACCAGGCGGGCATCTCGCACGAGTACGCGGGCGACGCCGAGACGGCCGTCGAGCGCTACGACGCCTATGTGCAGCGCGCCCAGGCCGACCCGGGCGAGCGCCAGCGTGTGGCCGACGCGCAGGCGCGCGCGGAGAAGCTGCGCGCCGCCCCGCCGGCAGAGCACAAGGAAAAGGAAGCGACCCCGGCCGTCGCGGAGCCGAAAAAGAAGAAGTAGCGCGACTTCGAAGGCGAGCCTCGTCCTCGAAAGACGGAGCGGCGTGCGGCGGAAGCCGGAACGTCGGCCGGCTTGGCTTTTCCGAAAGTCGAACGCCGAAAGCCGAAGCCGGCACGTCCGCCTTGCCGCGCGCCGGCCCCGTCGCCTACAGTCGCGGCGCGATGCCCTCCCTGGCACCCGCGGGACCGCCCGCCCTCTACGACGACGCCGACGAACACGTCCACACGCTCGTGGTCGAGCAGCGCACGACGCTCAAGCTGCGCCGCTGCAGGCTCGTCGTCACAGCCGGCCCCAGCGCCGGCAAGGAGCTCGTCACCGAGAAGGAGCGCCTGCTCCTGGGCAAGGATCCCGACAACGACCTCGCCCTCGACGACCGCACGGTCAGCCGCCGCCACGCCGAGATCATCTACACCGAGAAGGGCTACCTGCTCGTCGACCTGGACTCCACCAACGGCACCTTCATGGACGGCCGGCGCGTCGAGCGCGCGTTCCTGGCGCCCGGCACCCTCGTCCAGGTGGGCGAGCACACGCAGCTCTCGTTCTCGCCCGTCGAGGAGGAGATCTCCGTCGAGGCCGACCGCGAGGGCTTCTTCGCCGGCATGGTCGGGCGCTCGCTGCGCATGCGCCAGATCTTCGGGCTGCTGCGCAAAATCGCGCCCATGGACGTGTCGGTCGTCATCCAAGGCGAGACCGGCACGGGCAAGGAACTGTGCGCGCGCGCCATCCACGACCACTCGGGGCGGCGGGGCGGCCCCTTCGTCGTGCTGGACTGCGGCGCCATTCCGCCCAACCTCGTCGAGAGCGAGCTGTTCGGCCACGAGAAGGGCGCTTTCACGGGCGCCGTGGCCTCGCGCGCCGGCGCCTTCGAGCGCGCCAGCGGCGGCACCATCTTCCTGGACGAGCTGGGCGAGCTGCGCCTGGACCTGCAGCCCAAGCTGCTGCGCGTGCTGGAGACGCGCGAGCTGCGGCGCGTCGGGGGCAACCAGACCGTCCCCGTGGACGTGCGCGTCATCGCCGCCACCAACCGCGACCTGCAGAAGGAGGTCGCCGAGCAGAACTTCCGCGAGGACCTGTTCTTCCGGCTCAACGTCATCCACATCCAGCTCCCCCCGCTGCGGCAGCGCCGCGACGACATCCCCCACATCGTTCGTGCGGCGCTCGCCGATCCGGACATCGTGGCGCGCCACGGCGTGAAGACCTTTTCACCCGCGGCAACGGGTCTGCTGGTGACGTATCCCTGGCCGGGCAACGTGCGCGAGCTGGTGAACGTGGTGAGTCACGTGCTGGCCTTCGCCGACGGGCCGTCGCTGGAGGTGGCGCACCTGCCGGCGAGGCTCCAGAGCGGCGACCAGCCCGAGGGCCCGCTGCCCTTCAACGAGCACCTCTCGTTCAAGGAGGCCAAGGAGCAGCTTCTGGAGACGTTCGAGCGCGAGTACCTCCAGACGCTGCTGCGCCGCTGCGAGGGCAACATGTCGCGCGCGGCGCGCGAGAGCGGCCTGCACCGCAAGACCATCGAGCGCCTGGTGCGAAAGCACGAGGTGGACACCCGCGGGATGAAGCCGCGCTAGCGCCGGCGCGGCACTCGCCTCCCCGGGCCCCGGCGGGACCGGCGAGACAACCGGCGGATCGTCGCGGGGGAATGCCGGTCGCACGCACGCCGCCGCGCGCCTACTCCCCGTGGTAGCGCCCGCCGATCACCTCGTCGGTGGCGTTGAGCTGCGAGTCCGTTCCGGCGGCCAGGATGTCCAGCAGGATGTCGCGGTCGGTGACGCCCGTCTCGCTCTCGGACCACCCCGCCTGGCAGCGCAGCGTGCGTCCGTCGGCGGTGCCCATGAGCGCGTCCATCGTGTACGACTGGTGCAGCGCGGTGCCCTCGTCCTCGCCCGGGTAGCTGCGCTCCGTCCACGCGCGAGCCACGATCGCCCAGCGCGTCCCGTCCGCCACCCAGCGAAAGCGCTTCTGCTGCACGAAGTGCACGGTCATCGCGAAGTTGGAGCGCACGATGTCGTTCACGGTGTCCAGCTCGGCGCAGCGCCGGTCGCGGAAGCACGACGGGTCGGCCATGCCGGGAAACCGCCGCGAGTACGACTTCGTCGACGGCTCGGCTTCCAGGATGTCGCCCTCGGACTGGAAACGCGCGTGGTCGTCGACCGGCCAGCGGCTGCGCCTGGCGACGGCGACGCCCAGCGTGCGCGCGGGGTCGCGCTGCGAGGGCCACGCGATGCCGGCCAGGTCCTCGCGCGTCACGGGTTCCAGTGCGAACGACCGCTCGTGCAGCGCCCGGGAAGTGTCCACGGCCGACGCGAGCGCGTCCAGCTTCGCGACGCCTTCCTGCATCACGGAGGGCGTTTCGTTGTCCCACTCGCGGAAGAGGAAGTGCAGCAGCGCCTCCAGATCGTCGGGGGCGCGCGGCGGGGCCTCGAAGCACCCGGACATCGCGAGCGCGGCGACGGCGGGCACGAGGCGTCTCATGGCGCACTCCGGTGGCCCGGCGCGATGCGCGTCGGAGGCCGCAGGTCGATGCCGGCATGTCCGGGGACGGGCGCCGACTCCGGCACGACTCCGGCGTGCACCCGACTTCATGTCGCAGCCGGCCGCCATGCGCAAGCCCCGTGCGCGACACGCCGCGTCACGCCGGGCCGCGCCGCGGGAAGAACTGGCGATAGTAGCGGAAAAGGAAGGGAAAACACAGCGAGTTGACCATGTGCCACAGCGCGTGGCCCTGCACGACGTGGTTTCTCGGATCGCACCAGACGCGCGTCAGATCCACCCACCAGAACCCCCAGGCGACGGCAAGCGCCAGGATCGCGCGGCGCAGATCGCGGTAGTCGGCGGCGTGCGCAGCCCTGCGCCACAGGGCGATCTCCAGCGCCAGCACCGCCAGGACTTCGACGCCGAACAGCACGGGGCCCCAGGGACCGCGCAGCACGATCACGGCGGCGACGGGGACGCCCGCCGCAAGCCCGAACGCCAGCGGCACCCGGCGCTCCGTGACGAGGCCTGCGCGCGCCAGGTCCAGGGCAAGCAGCAGCCCCGAGAACAGGTACATCGCCGTCAGGTCGCACACCTGCAGCGCGAACAGGAACGACGCGTGGTACAGGAACGAGGCCGCGCCGACGGCGAGCGCGATGGGCGCGAACCACCGCACCGCGCGCGAGGCGGCCTCGCGGCGCCGGCGCCAGATCCAGACGGCCGCCAGCACGTACGCCAGGTTGGACCAGGTGTTGGCGGGGGCGGCCACCCACGCGCAGAGGTTCTCCTCGCAGTAGTGGAGCGTCGCCGGCGCGTGCCCCGTCCAGGGGCATCCGGGGGGCCGCTCGTCGAGGGTGCCGGAGGCGGGCACGGGCGCAAACTATCCGGTTCCGGGCGGTCGCGCCCATCGGTGGAGAATCCGGAGGGCCCGATTCCTGATGGACCGGAGCGTGCGCAGCGGGGAACGCCAAGGCGCCGAGGGCGCCAAGGACTGGAAGACCAGTACCCTCGAGAAACCTTGGCGAACCTTGGCGACCTTGGCGTCTTGGCGGTTTTCCGTGCGCTGCGCCGGACCTCAGGGTGTGCGGATCCGGATGGATCCGGCCAGCCCCCGCGCCCCCGGCGTGCGGCCGACCGCTCGCCCGCTCGCCACCCGCTGGCCATCCCGCGAAACCGTGGCAGAAGGTCGTCCTTGCAACCCTTCCCGACGGGCGGTAACCTCGCGGCGTCGCACAGCGGAGCGCCTGCCTTCGGCCGTTCGACCCGCCGGAGCTGGGAGCTTCGACACCCCTGTGCGCGGAGGTTCTCTTGGTCGCCCGCCGCCGTCTGCGCGCCCGTCCCGTCGCCCTCGCGCTCGCGGCCGCGGCGCTCCTGCCCGCGGCGGTCCGCGCCGAGCTGCAGCACCCGAAGCTCGCCGTCGTCCACCGCAACGAGCTGGGCTCCTCATACGTCCTCGTGTCCGCCACCTACACGCTGGACGGCTCGCCCCTGTTCATCAAGGCCGACGAAACCGGCGAATTCGACAAGACCGAGGAAGTCGCCCTCTTCGACCAGCGCATCCAGCCGGGCACCCATCAGGTGTTCGCCCAGTACGAGCTGCGCGGCCACGGCTGGGGCATCCTCTCCTACCTGGAGGGGATGCGCATCAAGCTGCGGGGGGCCTACACTTTCCAGGCCGAGCCCGGAAAAATCTCGACCGTCAAGGCCATCGTGTTCGAGCGCTCGGGCCTCACGATGGAGTTCAAGGACCGCCCGGGCCTCCGGTTCGACCTGAAGGTGTCCAAGGAAGCCCCCGTTCGGCCGCCGATCGTACAGACGACGGACCAGCCGGTCGCTGCCGGTCAGCGGCGCCCCAGCTCGCAGCCGCCTTCCCTGGAGGAGCTGGAGAAGCGGATCGCGGAGGCGCGCGGACGGCTCGCCCTGCTGCGCGACCTGGTCGAGAAGAGCGAGCTGACCGAGGTGCAGCGCGCCCGCGACAAGTTCGCCGAGGCGGAGACGCAGTTCCTGCTGGAGAACTACGAGGGCGCCGCCGCCCTGCTCTTCGACGCCATCGACTACCGCGGCTTCCGCTCCGAGCCGTCGCTGCCGCGCGCCCTGTACTACCTCGGGGAGTCGCTCTACAGGACCGGCAGCTATCTCGAAAGCAAGCGCTATTTCAGGGAGGCCATTTCGGTGCTGCCCCCCGGGCCGCAGTTCCAAGATGCCGTGGTGCGGCTCATCGACCTGGCCGACCGCACCTCCGACCCGCGCGGCATCGACGACTACTTCCAGGCGGCCCGCGCCGCCGGCGAGCCGCGTCCCGAGGTCGCCTATCTGTACGCGAAGTGGACCGCGCGGCGCCCCGACATGACGCGCGCCGAGCGCTCCGCACGCGCCGACGCCGAGTTCGCGCGCATCCGCCCCGACCAGCCCTACCACGCGCAGTCGCTGTACTTCCGCGGCGAACTCGCCGTCGAGGCCGCGGCGCAGGACGCCATCGACGCCGCCTACCGCGCGGGCCAGAGCCCCGCGCAGGCGCAGGAGGCGCGCCCCGACCCCGCCGACCCCCGCCTGGAGACGGCGGCCGGCTTCTTCGCGCAGGTGCGCGCCCTGGCGCCCGACGCCGCCGACGCGCGGCGCGAGCGCGTGCGCACGCTCGCCGGCATGGCGCTCGCCCGCGTGCGCTACGAGCAGGGCAGGTTCCCCGAGGCGGTGGACATCTACCGGCAGATCGCCCAGGACGCCCCCGAGTACAACGACGCCATGTTCGAGACGGCCGCCACCTACGTGCGCGCGGGCAACTACGAGCAGGCGCTCAAGACGAGCGACATCCTGCTGATGCTGGGCTCGGAGACGGCGGTGACGCCCGAGGCGAAGATCCTCCAGGCGAACCTCCAGCTCCAGCTCGGCCGCTTCGACCGCGCCAGCGCGACGTTCCGCGAGGTGTCCGAGCGCTACGCGCCGGTGCGCGACGACATCCGCAAGATGCTCGACCGGCCGGATCCCGCCGCGTATTTCAACGACCTGCTCGCCAGGAGCAAGGACGCCATGCAGATAGCGGAGCTGCTTCCGCCCGCGGCGCGCCCGTTCCTGAACACCGCCGCGGACGTGGAGCGCGCGCGCCGCGTCTCGGGCGAGCTGTCCGCGGGGCGCGACACCGCCACCGCGGCGCGCAAGCTGGGCGGCGACCTCGTGGACACGCTCGACTCGTCCGGCACTGCGCTGTTCCCCGACATCCAGGACGCCGGCGCGCGCGCCGTGCAGCTCTCCAACACGCTGCTGGAGGTGGAGCGGGCGCTCGTGCAGATCCAGGTGGCGGCCATCGAGGACGACGTGGACGACGTGCAGTGGACGGAGCTGCAGCAGCTCGAGGCCGAGCGCTCGGACCTGGACGCGCGCTTCCACGAGCTGCCGCGCACGGAGAAGGACTACGAGGCACGACGGCTGAAGTTCTCCAAGGCGCTGGCCGCGCGCGAGCGCGACAGCTTCCGGGTGCGCAAGTCCATCGACGCGCTGCTGGCGCAGGTGGGCGGGCTGGAGAGCTGGCTGCGCCAGGGGCAGGAGAGCCGCACGCTGCAGCCCGACCAGGAGGAGGAGGCCACCGCGACCGTGGCCCAGTACCGCGACCTGCTGGGCCAGCTCGACGAGCAGCGGGCGGCCATCGACCGCGCCGTCAAGGACATCCGCCTGACGCTCGCGACGGAGGCGGCCGGCGGGCAGGTCGAGGAGGATTTCCGCACGCGCTACCACAACCAGCTCAAGCGCATGGAAGGCATCGTGGCCTCGGTGCTCAAGCGCGTGGACGAGGCGCAGCGCCCGCTGCTGGGGCGGGCGAGCAGGTGCCGCACGGACATCGACGGGCTGCAGACGGAACTGGCGCACCTGCGCGGCAAGCTGCGCGTGAAGGCGGTCGAGCGGGTCGACGACTTCCGCCGCCAGGTGGGGCGCGAGCTGGCGCGGCTGGAGGACCTGGAGACGCAGGTCGCCGGGATGGAGGACAACACGCGCCAGATCGTGGGCGAAATCGCGGGCCACTCGTTCGTGCGGCTTTCGCGCCAGTTCTACGACTTCGTGCTCAAGGCGGACGTGGGCCAGATCGACGTGGCCTGGGCGCGCAAGAAGCAGCGCTCGGATCGCATCTCGGACCTCGTCAAGGACCGCGACGCCGAGACGAAATACCTGCAGGATCGTTTCAAGGACGTGCTCGGCGACGAGGCGGAGTAGGGTTCGGCTCGCGGCCTTCTCCCCCGCACGACCGCCAGCCCGCCAGACGAGTCTGCCGGAATACCTCGACTCGGGCGCACAAGGAGCCGTGCGCCTCGCTCGGGACGAACGGCAGCGACGACCTCTGCAGGCTGACCCATTCCGGCGCCAAACCTACGCGCCACGGTCTTCGCCGGCGACCGGCCGGCAGGTCGACGCCTGCCGTTCAGATCCTCGCATTGGAGTATGTCGGATGCGGCACGGGCGGGCCGGAAACGGTGGACGCCGGCGGGCGCGTGCGCCTACGCTCTGCGCCATGGCCCGCCCCTGCGCCGCCGACTCGCACCTGCGCGACCCGGAGAACCTCCGCCGCTGGAAACGGCGCTGCCTCGACAAGGGGCTGGAACTGGCGCGCAGGCTCGAGAAGCTCATGAACGGCCTGGACGTGCGGCTGGAGGACATCCGCATCGGGCCGGAGAACAAGCCCGGCGAGCGGCCCATCGACCGGCTGCGCCGCTACCTCGACCTCGTCGACGGGGTCGTCAAGAGCTTCGACAAGGGCACGTACGGGCGCTGCCGCGACTGCGGGCAGGCCATCGATGCGATGCGTCTGGACGAGACAGCCTGGTCCGTGCGCTGCGCGCGCTGCCAGGACAAAGCCATCCGGGAAGGGACGGTGTGACCGGAAGGATGAAGGATGAAGAACGAAGGATGAAGAATGAAAGAACAAGCCACCCGCGAAGGGACGGTGTGAAATGGCCGACGCCGCGCGCAAGGTGATGCCGCATCCGCGCACGCTGCGCTACTTCGAGGAGTCCACGTTCGACCGCGCCAAGGTGGACGACGGCACGAAGAGCCGCGCGCTGCGCCTGTACGAGGAGCTGGCACCGTCGTTCTTCGAGCGCATCCCCGACGACCTGTCGGACGCGGAGCTGGATGCGCTCGCAAGCCAGCTCGAGGTGCGCCACGACATCGAACGCGAGGAGAGGCGCATGCACTTCGGCGCCTTCGCGCTCGTTTGCGTGCTGTTCATGATGATCTTCGTGCCCCTGGTGCAGGGCGGGTTCGACAGCCTGGCGATGGACGCGCTGCTGGTGCTGCTGCTTGCACTGCTGGTCCCTTACGTGTTCGTCTACTTCGGGTACGAGAACCGTGTGCGCGCCATGGGGCTGGCAAGGCTGCGGATTCTCGAGGCGAAGCAGCGGCGCGCGGAGGAGCGTGCACCTGCGCGTCCCGATGCCTAGAAATGCCCCGCCGCGGCTCGTGGCGCGGCGGAGGCGGTCATGGACGTGCGGGAACTGGGGGCGCTGGCAAGGCTCGTGCGCGGGCAGCGGTGGGCGGCGCTGGCGACGACGACTCCGGAGGGACCGTCGGCGAGCATGGTCGCGTTCGTCGCGGAGCCCGATTTCACCGGGTTTCTGCTGCACCTGAGCCGGCTCGCGGCGCACACGCGGCACCTGGCGGCGGACGCTCGCGCGTCGCTCGTGATCACCGAGCAGGACCCGGGCGAAGGCGATCCGCAGCTTCTGGCGCGCCTGACGGTGACGGGGCGCGTGCGGCCGATCGTGCGCGACACGCCCGAGTGGGAGGCGGCGAAGGCGCGCTACACGGCGCGGTTCCCGGAGTCCGAAGTGCGCTTCGGCTTCGGCGACTTCCAGCTCCTGCGCCTGGTGCCCGAGTCGAGCCGATTCGTCGGCGGCTTCGCGCAGGCGCGCTCGCCCCGGCCCGACGACCTTCGGGCGGCGGCCCGCGGGACGGCCGGCACGGGCGAGTCGGCGGCGGCTCCGTAGCCGTCGGCCCACCCGCTGTCAGCCGGTCGATCCCGCTCATGGCGAGCCTGTCGGACCAGCGGAAGCGGGCCGGCGGCCACGGTGGCCGCTCGGAGAAAACCCAGTTGTTTCAAGGGGTTGCCGAAAAAGGTTGGCCAACCTTTGCGGCGCACCCTCTCGCGCTGGAATATGCGCCGGGACCGGCCGAGAGCCGGAGCGGATGTCGGCCGCCACCCTTGAGGCACGTCGATCGTTCCCGGACGCGCTACGATGCGCCGACGGGAGCACCGCATGCCGGCCCGCCTCGAAAGCCTCATCCGCGTCGTCCTGTGTGTTCTGCCTGTCGCCGCGTGCGCGGCCGACGCCCCCGAGAATCCGACGGGTTCGAGCGTCGATGCCGGGTCGGCCTCGGATGCCGGGGAGACGGCGCCCGGCGACGCCGGAACCGCACCCGATGCCGGCCCGGACGCTGGCTCTTCGATCGACGCGTCGGTCCCGCCCGAGGTCGATGCCGGCACTCCCCCGCTGTGGGATCTCGCGCTGCTGCGCGACGAGTCCGACGCCCGGTGCGAGTTCGCGAACCCGCGCTCGACCATGAAGGATCTGGTGCCCGTCGACGTGTGGGACGTGACCTACGTCTCGTACGAATCGGTGGACGGCGTGCTGCGCCCCATTCGCGTCCGCGGCTTCGCGGCCAGGCCGTCGCTGGTCGCAGGAACGCTGCCCGGCGTGGTACACGCGCACGGCCTCGGGGGCGAGGCGACGCCCGACAACGCGACAGGCCCGGCGGCGCTCACGGGCATGTTCGTGCTGGCGTACACCGGCCCGGGCGGAGGCAGCGCGTCGAATCACCCGCCCAACGACTCCGAAGGGCTGCCCGCGATGCACGACGGCGGCCGCAGGCTCTTCGACACGGTGCCCGACGTGCGCGGAAGCTGGTTCTGGGCGCACGCGGCCGCGGCGATGCGGGCGCTCACGTGCCTCGCCGCGCGGCCGGGCGTGGACGCCTCGCGCCTGGGCATCACGGGCTTCTCGGCCGGCGGGGTGATTTCGCTCGTCGCGGCGGGCGTCGACGATCGCGTGAAGGCGGCGGTGCCGCTGTCGGGGACGCACGCGTGGTCCGTCGCGGTGCAGTCGCCCGACGCTTGGCAGCGCGGCCTCCTGGCGCAGGCGGGATATTCAGTGGAAAGCCCCGAGTGGCTCCGACTCCAGGAGGCGATCGTCGACCCGGGCGCGACGGTCGCGCACACGAGCGGCCGCGTCCTGCTGGTGGACGGCACGTGCGACGAGTTCTTCCCGCTCACGGCGCTCATGGCCACGTACGAGGCACTGCCGGGAGACGACAAGCGCATTTCGCTGGCGGCGAACTTCGACCACGGGTGCTTCGCGATCTCGGGTCCCGAGTCGGCCTCCGTCATCGAGGAGCGCGCGTCCGCGCACGCCAGGGGCGCGCAGCGCATGTGGCTGCGGCACTGGCTCGCGTCCGATGCCGCCTACGCGGCGCTGCCGGCGACGCCGGTGCTGCAGCTCGCGCCGGCGGGCGGGGCGACGCTCCTCTCCGCGCAGGTCGACGTTCCGGCGGGATACGAGGTGGCGTCGGTGCGCGCGTGGGCGAGCAACGACGGCGCGTACGTCTTCTTCCAGGCGGCGCTGGATCCGGCCGGCGGCGGGCTCTGGGCGAAGCTGCTGCCCATGAGCATCGACCCGGCGGCGACCGTCGCGTTCGCGGACGTCGAGTACGCACTGCCGGGACTGCGTGCGGGCGAGCGGTTCCACCTGTCGTCGCTGCCGACCCTGCCGGCGGGGTTCGTGCCGAGAATCCGGAGCATGACGACGTGCCGGTAGCGGCGGCAGGCGGGTGCGGTCCCTGACAACCGTCGCCGACGCGCTTTGGGCAGTTCGGCGCACCGGCGCGCCGGTGGCGGTTCGAGGCCCTACTTCCACTGCGGGTGACACGCCAGCCACTCGGGATACAGGGTCACCCATTCCCTTTCCATCGCGTAAGTGGTCAGCGCGGGAAGTTCGCCGGTCTTCACCCGGCACTCCTCCTCTCCGGTGCGCCCGAAATCCCGGAGCAGCTCGCGGCGCCTGTCTCGGGGAAGCGTCCGGAGCCGGTTCGCGAGCGAATGCGCGTGCGCCTCGTCCGGGAGCACGGGGACGACGCGGTAGAAGGTTTCGCCCATTCTCTCCTGCATGGCACAGCTCACCGTCCACCGCCCCGTGTAGAGGCACCCCGCCTGCGACCAGTCATGGTCGTGATCGTCCCCGAGTTCGCGCTGGCGCCACTCGGCGAACTTCGCGCCCGCCTCGGCCCAGCCCGTGGTCCGCGCCTTCTTGAACACCGGAATTCCGAACACCGACTGCCGCCTCTCCACGCGCCCGCAGATCTCGCAGCGGAAGGGGCCCGTACACGTGCCGCAGACCACGCCCTCCTCGACGACGACGAACGCGAGCAAGCCCGTGACTGCAGCACGCGCCCGCGGGCGCGTTCCCCGCCCGATGCCGCGCAGCCAGGTTCTCCGGCTCGCAACGGCCGCTGCGAGAATCCCGAGTATCGCCGCGATCGGAGTCGTCCACATGCGTGCCCCGCGATTCTCCCCGGGGGGGCGCCCTGTCGCACCGCTTCCTGCAACTCTACTCCCGTTGTCGGCTCCAGCCTTGCGCTGCCCGCCGGTACGACCGGCCCGCCCCTGACAACCGCCGCGCGCCCCGCTAGGCTGTGCGGTGCGCGGCGCCCCGGGGCGCCGCGCCCGGAGGCTCCGAATGAAGAGCGTGAGGCTCGCGGAAGCGCGCGACAGGGCGGCGCTGTGCAAGGAGGCCGCACAGACGCTGGCGCGCGGCGGCGTCGTGTGCCTGCCGTGCGGAGGGCGCTACCGCCTGATGGCGGACCTGGGCAATGCGGAAGCGGTGCTGCATCTCCTGCAGAGCAAGAGCCGCACCACGGGCGACCAGGCTCTGGTGTTCGTGCCCGACGAGGGGCACCTGTGCCGCGTCGCGGGCGAGGTGCCGCCTCGCGCGCTGGAGCTGGCGCGGCGCATCTGGCCAGCGCCGCTCACGCTGCGTCTGTCGCCGCACCCGGATCTGCCCCGCGCGCTCGTGAAACAGCTCGGCGGCGGGCGCGCGCGCATCGGCGTGCGAGTGCCGACCGACTCGCTCGCCCGCGCGGTCGTCATGGCACTGGGGGCGCCCGTGCTCGTGAGCAGCGCCAACCGCGAGCACCGCACAGGCGAAACCTCGCCCGCGGGCGTGCGCCGCACGTTCGTCCACCATGTGGCGCTCTTCATCGACGCCGGCGACCTTGTGGCGTCGCCGCCATCGACCGTCGTCGAGATCGTAGACGGCGAGGTGAAGATCACACGCGAGGGCGCCGTGCCGCCGGAGCTGCTGCTCCAGGTGGCGTGAGAGCAAGGACAGCGCTGCCGTGGCACGGAACCGGACATGATTTCCTCCCTCGCCCGCGTTCCGATGCTCCATCGTGCCGCCGATCTGGCGCGTGTCGTCCGCGTTTCACTGCGCACCGGCATGGCGCGCGGCTTCCTGACCACGCCCGCGCTCGTGTCGTGGACCCTGCGCGACGGCCTGAACCTGCGCACGCTGCACTCGATCCGGGCGTCGGCCCACCCGAAGCGTCCGTGCATCGTGGACGCACACCGGTGCCTGACGTGGCGCCAGACCGACGAGGCGGTCAACCGGCTCGCGAACGCTCTACTGCAGCGCTTCCCCGGCACGACGCGCGCCCCCGTGGCGATTGCGATGGAGAACCGCGCCGAATACCTCCTGGCCTGGTTCGCGCAGATGCGGCTGGGCGCGCCGTGCGTGCATGCGGGTCACTCGGCCACCGCGGACGAACTGGAGTTCCTGCTGCAGCACAGCGGCGCGCGTCTCGTGCTCGCGAGCGCGTCGTGCGAGCCGGTCGCCTGCGCGGTGCGCGATCGCAGGCCGGATCTCGGCCTCGTTGTCGCGAGCGCCGACGCGCCGTCGCTGCCCGGCACGCTCTCGTGGGGCGAGCTGACGCGGGGTGCGTCCGTCGATCACCCGCCGTCGCCGCGCGCGGGGCTGCTTCACGCCACCGGCAGCGAGAACGTCGTCTACACGTCGGGCACGACGGGACGGCCCAAGGGCACGGTGCGCGACTTCGCGCGATACGGACTGCGGCAGCTTTCCTGCATTCTGGAAAGGCTGCCGATGACCGACGGCGCTCCTCACCTCGTCGTCGCGCCGCTGCACCACAGCTCCGCGCAGGTCTTCGCGCTGCTCGCGACCGCGCTGGGATCCACGGTCTACGTGCGGCCCCGCTTCGATCCTCTGGATGCGCTGGAGCAGCTCGATCGGCACCGGATCCAGAGCGTGGCGATGGTGCCCACGATGATCCGCCGCGTGCTCGACCTGCCGCGCGAGGTGCATGCGCGCCATCCGCTGCCGGAGCTGCGGGCGCTGGTGTCGTGCGCGGCGCCGTTTCCGATTCCCCTGCGGGAGAGGGCGATTGCGCGCTTCGGGGCGTCGGCGGTCCACGACTTCTACGGCGCGACGGAGCTGGGCTGGGTGACGCTGATCGACGGGACCGAAATGCGCAGGCACCCGGGCAGCGTCGGACGTCCGCTGCCCGACCAGGAAGTGCGCATCGTGGACGACGAAGGGCGCGACGTGCCGCCGGGCTGCGCCGGGCGCGTGTACGTGCGCAGCGGCCAGCTCATGAGCGGGTACCTGCGGGACAACGCCGCCACGCGCGAGTCGAGCCTCGGCGGCTGGCGCACGGTGGACGACCTCGGCCGCGTCGACGCCGACGGCCACCTGTACATCGTGGGCCGTGCGCGCGATATGATCATCACCGGCGGCGTGAACGTGTACCCCGCAGAAGTGGAATCCGTTCTGCTGCAGCATCCGTCGGTGCGCGACGTCGCCGTGCTCGGCGTACCCGACGAGCAGTGGGGCGAGCGGGTGGTGGCCGCCGTCGTGCCGGCCGGTGCGTTCGACCCGGCCGAAATCGAGGCCTTCGCGCGTGCGAAGATGAGCGCCGCGAAGGTGCCGCGCCGCTGGGAGACGGTCGACGAGCTGCCGCGCAACGAGACGGGCAAGGTGCTCAAGCGCGTGCTGCGCGAACGCTTCTCGATGGGACAGGAGGGATCGATCCGATGACGACGCGGGTGCTTCTCTTCGCGGGCGCGATGGCGCTCACGGGCTGCGGTTCGGAGACCGCCTACTGCGAGGGCCCGACGGCGTTCGCGTGGAATCCCGAAAACGGGGAACTGCCCGGAGCGCTGCCGGACGACGTCTACGCGGAGCCGGCGTCCACTCCGACCGGAATGCGCCTGAAAATGGACGATTCCGTCGCGCCGTGGCTCGCGGAACTGCCCGAGGAGCACATTCCGGTCTACCGCCGGCTGGACGGCATGGAGGGCTGGAGTCTGAACGGGGCGGCGGCGCTGCGCTTTACGGGAGCGCTGTCGGAGGGCACCACATCGTTCGCGTCGCCCTCCGCGTCCGATTCCGTGCAGCTTCTGGACCTGGGCGACCCCGCGCCGCGCCGCATTCCGGTGCTGCTGAAGCTCACCGACGAGAAGCGCACGCTCATGGTCGTGCCGCTGGTGCCGCTGCGTCCAAATACGCGCCATGCAGTGCTGGTCCGGAGCGCCTTCGGGGATGCGCAGGGCCGATGCCTTGCACCGGGGGCGTCGCTGCGTTCGATGTTGGAGGGAGCCGCGTCGGCCCGTCTTGCGCCGCTCGTCGAGCGGATGCGGCAGGCGCTTTCCGCGGCGGGCCTTGCGCGCGGCGAGGTGGGCGCGGCCGCGGTCTTCACGACGCAGAGTCTGGACGCCGGAGACGCCATCGCGGCCGACATCCGCACGCGGACGCTGTCGTGGGCGGCGCCCGCCGCGTGTACGGACGAGGGCGATCACCGCGAGTGCAGCCGGAAATTCGTCGCGACCGACGAGCGCGTGCCCGGTCCGGCGGAGCGAAAACCGCTGGAACTGACCGCCCACGTTTGGCTCCCGAAGGGCTTCGCAGGGGCGAGACCGTTCATCCTCTGGGGTCACGGCATCGCGAACAGCAGCGTCTCGGCGGGGCGCGTGGCAGCCATCGCGAATCCGCTCGGGGCCGCGGTGGTCGCGACCGACGCGCCGTGTCACGGCGACCATCCGGGTGCGTATTCGGACGGCACGGCGCAGACGCTCTGTTTCGTAGGGCTTTTCGACGAGGGCGAGGGCGTGCTCAAGCCCCTGTCGGTGCGCGAGAACATACGCCTGGCGGTATTCGAAAGACTTCAGTTGCTGCGCCTTCTGGACCTGGATCCCGACGTCGACGGCGACGGCGCGCCGGACCTCGACACGGCGCGCGAGGCGTACGGGGGCGAGAGCCTGGGCGGCATCGTGGGGTGGGAGGTCGTGGCGCACCACGTGCGTTTCGGCGCGGCGATCATGTTCGTGACGGGCGCGCCCATGAGCGTCATCGTCGGCGAGTCGCTGGGCTTCACTTCGCTGCTCATCGCGATGCGCGCGGGCGCGACCGACGGCGACGTGGACCGTCTGCTGCCGGTGGCGCAGGTGCTGCTGGATCTCGGGGACCCGGCGTCCTTCGCGCCGCGGGTCCGGGCGCAGCGGGACGATGCGGGCTTGCCCGGACCGCACCTGCTACTCGCCATGGCGCACGACGACACGACGATTTCGAATCACGCGACGTACGACCTGTCGCGGGCCCTTGGCATACCGCGCACGGGCATGGTGCGCGGCAGCGAGCTGCTTGTCCCGAACGTCGCGACGCCGCTGTCCGGCAACGCCGCGGGAGGGCGCACGGCGGGGCTGTTCGAGTACGACCGCACGACACATGCGGAAGGCGAGGCGCCGGGCCGTGCAATCCACGGGGCGACGCTGTCGAGCCGCGAGGCGGGGATGCAGGTGCGGCGCTTCCTGGAGGGTTGGATCGCGGGTGAAACGCCGCGGATCGTCGATCCGTACGTCGAGATGGGAACGCCGCCGCTGCCGGGGGGCGGCTGAACCCCGCGGCGCTTGCGCGCGGCCGTTCGCTCTGCCATCGTTGCGCGCGTGGACACCCCGAGTCGACCTCGCATCGGCGTACGGCTCGTCCGCTGCGCCGCGCTCCTCGTTCTGTCCGCGTGTACCTGCGGTCCGGAGCCGCCGCCGGGCCCGTGCGACGACGAGTCCTGCGTGCGCGCCTCGCTGGGCATTCCCCCCGAGGCCCGCCGCGTGATCGTGTTCTCGCAGTCGGCGCACCTGGACTGGGACTGGCAGCGCACGTTCGAGCACTACTACACGTCCTGGGTGGGCCCTGCGTTCGAGGCGGCGGATGCGCTGCTCTCATCGCAGCCGGGCTACTTCTATTCAATAGCGGAGGTCGCCTTCCTGAAGCGCCATCTCGATGCGCACCCGGAGCGGGGCGGTGCGTTCGCGCAGTGGTACCGGGAGGGACGTCTGCGCATCGTGGGCGGCGGCCTGACCTCGCCGGACATGCTGCTGCCTGCGGGCGAGTCGATTCTGCGCGACTTCGAGCTGGGGAATGCTTGGCTCTCGACGTATTTCGGTCATTACGCATACATCGCGCATCGTCCGCACGTCGCGTGGCTCCCGGACGACTTCGGCCAGTCCCCGACGGCGCCGACGCTCCTCCGCGCGGCGGGCTACGACGCGGTCGCGTTCGCGCGTCTGCCGGGAAACGACCGGAGCACGGAGATATTCGGCAGCCGTCCTCCACCGCCGGGAACACCGGCACGGATGCTGCTGGACGACAAGGCCCTCGACTTCCTCTGGCGCGCGCCCGACGGCGGCACGGTGTTCGCGCACTTCATGTATCCGAACTACGGCATCGGCGACTCGCTCGACAACGGGCTCGGGATTCCGGGGCTTCCCGGCACGGACTTCAACGGCGAGAACGCGACGCCCGACTACGTGGAGGGCCAGATCCAACGCTACCTCGACCTCGTGGGCGCGGCCTCGCCGACCCCGTACGTGTTCGTCCCCGTGGGCAACGACTTCCAGAAGCCGAAACCGCTGCTGCTGCAGGACCTCGCCATGTGGAACGAGGACATGTACCCGCTGACGGGCACGTGGGCGGCGGCGGCGACGTTCGAGCACTACGCCCAGCTCGTCCTGTTCCACCGAGACGCGCTGCGCACCTACGAGCTGGACGGGACGCCCTACTTCACCGGCTTCTACGCGACGAAGCCGGCGTTGAAGCGGCTTCACTACCGCGCAGATCGACTGCTGCGGGCGGCGGAGATGCTGGCGGTGCCGTCGAATGTCAACGTCACCGATTCGATCTGGCGCGACCTGGTGCCGTCGAATCACCACGACTACATCCCCGGCACGAGCCTGGACGACGTGTACCTGACCGAGCAGCTTCCGCTGCTGTCCGGCGTGGCGCAGAAGGCCGAGGAGGCGCTCGCGGCCCGCGAAAGCGAGCTCGCCGCGACGGTCGATACCACTGGGAACGGCACCGCTGTCGTGGTGTTCAACCACCACGGCGCCGTCCGTTCCGGAGTCGTCCAAGTGCGCCTGCCGCAGGCCGACGCGTCGGGTCTCGTGGCCATCGATTCGGGGGCATCTTCGTCGCCCGTCCAGATCCTCTCGGTGGACTCGCAGGGTTCAACCGTCGTGTTCCACGCAGTGGACGTCCCTGCGCATGGCCGGCGCACGTATCACCTTCGTTCGGGCAGCGCGTCGGGCGGCGCGACGGCGCAGGACCTCGGCGACGGGCGGATCGCCCTGTCGTCCGGCCCAGTGGAAGCGATCGTCGACGCGACGGGCATCACGTCGCTCAAGGTCGATGGAACAGAGCGACTGCGCTCAGGCACTCATGCAGCGGTCCCGATATACTACATCGATGGAGGCGGGATGTACCGCCTCGGCGCGGAGCTCGTCGACGCGGGGTGCGACTGGTCGGAGAGCGCGGAACCGCCCGCGGATGAGGCGATGCGCATCGCCGAGAGGGGCCCGGTGCGCGCGACCGTCGAGCTGACCTCGACGATGCACGGGATGCCGGTCGTCCGTCGCATGTCGCTGGAAGCGGGCGAGCGGCTCGTGCGCGTGCATTTCACCGGTGCGGCGCCCGAGCGCTTCTCGGTGGCGCTGCGCTTCGACCTGGACGCCTCGTTCGTCTCCGCGCAGATGGGCGCTCCGTACGGAGTCGTGACACGGCCGCTCGAAGGCGCATGGCGCGACGCGTTCCACCCTGCCCAGGACTTCTTCGTGCCGGCCGACGGCGCGGGCCGCGTCGTGTTCGCCTCGCCCACGGGGCCTCCCGCATGGAAGGCCTCGCGCGAAGGCCGCGTGGAGCAGCTCGTCGCGCGCAATGCCCCCGTGGAACAGTGCGAGGCGTACGGCGCGACGGGGCACGACACGGCCGCTGCCGAGGTCGAAACCTTCCTGTTCTTCCCCGAATCCGCGAGCGGATGCCGTGCGGCGGAAGGCCTGGCGTCGGCGGCAGAGCCGCTGCGTGCCCATGTCGAACCGACGCACACAGGCACTGCGACGGCGGACGGCGGGCTCATGTCCACCGACTCGGCGGGTGCCGTGGTCGCCGTCGCGCGCTCTCTCGGAGCGTCCACGATGCTGCGCGTGCGGCGCCTGGATCGCGCGCTGACGAGCACGCGCGTGACGCCCGGCATCCCGTTCGGAAGGGCGTCTCTCACAAACGCCCTCGGCACTCCCGGTGCCGCGCTGCAGACGGACGACCGCTCCGTCGTCGTGCCGCTCGACTCGGATCTCGTGTCGGTGCTGCTGCAGTAGCGTTCGGGCTATGTTCCCGCGCGCCCGGGTGCGATGCCCGCGGTTCGACGGAGGATTCGTGTCCGGCGCCCCCCGGGGCATCCGCACGCTCGCCGGCGGTGCAGCGGTCTTCACCGCGGCGCTCGTCCTGTTTCTGGTCGGCGTGCAGCACCCGGACGAGCCGGTGTTCGACGAGATCCACTACGTCCCGGCGGCGCGGGGCATCCTCGCGGGCGATCCCGTCGTGAACATGGAGCATCCGCCGCTCGCGAAGCACCTCATCGCGGCCGGAATCCGCGTCGCAGGCGATCGTCCGTCCGGCTGGCGCCTGCCCGGAGCGCTCATGGCCTCCGTGGCGGCGGCCGCAGTCTACGTCCTGGGAGTGCAGGTGCTCGGCAGTCCGGCGGCAGGTGCGGTCGCCGCGGTCTTCGCCCTGCTGAACGGCGTGCTCTTCGCGGTCGCACGCCTCGCACTGCTGGACGCGTACGCCGTCGGCTTCGGATTCGCCGGCCTGGCCGTGCTTTTCCACGCGTCCCGCGCGCCGTCGGGAAGGCGTCCGGCGCAGGTCGCATGGACGTTTTTTGCAGGAGCGCTGCTGGGGTGCTCGGCGGCGTCGAAGTGGTCCGGAATCGCGTTCGTCCTTCTCGGTGTCCTGCTCGCCTTCACGGAGGCGCCCCCGCGCGGGCGCGGCGCCCATCTTCCCGCCGTTCTAGTCTCTGCGGCGATTCTCATCGCGGGCGCGTGCCTGGCGTACTTCGCGGCCTTCGTGCCGATGATGCGCGTGGACGCTCCGGGGTTCTCGCTGTCGGGCATCGTGTCGATGCAGCAGGCGATGTGGCAGTACCACCGCATCGTGCTGCCGCACCACGACTACCATTCGCCCTGGTGGGAATGGCCGGTGTTCGTGCGTTCGCAGTGGCTGGGCGTCGTGGCGCCGGTGGACGGCGATCCCCTGGCGATGCGGAGTGTGCTGCTGGAGGGCAACGCACCCATTCTGCTCGGCGGTCTCGGGGCGCTGGCATTCCAGGTGCGGCAGACAGTGCGGCACCGTTCCACATCGGCCGCACGGCTCGTGCTGTTCTTCGCGGCGCTGTACCTGCCGTGGGCCATCGGAGCGCGGCGGACGACGTTCTTCTACTACTACCTGCCGGCGCTGCTGGCGCTCGGCCTGTCGCTGGCCGACGTGGTGGTGCGCACGGCACGTGCGGATCGGTCGGGGCGCATCGCGGCGGCGCTGTTCATGGCGGTGTGCGTGGCCTTCTTCGCGCGCAACTTCCCGCTCCGCGCAGGCTGGAAGCTCACGGCGGACGAACTGCAGCGCTGGTATCCGGAGGTCTACGCGCAGCTCGTCAAGTAAGGCGCGAACCCCGTGCGGACGCCTCCGGTCGCCCTTCTTCATTCTTCATCCTTCATCCTTCATCCTTCATCCTTCCCTTCCCCCTCTGCTACCCTGCGGGGCCCGGCGCCGTGCGGCGCCCGGACGGATGCGATGGCGCGCGTGCTGCCTGTCTGCCTGGCCCTCCTGCTCGGCTGCTCTCCCGATCCCTGCGAGAAGGACCCCTGCCACGGCCACGGCACCTGCCGCGCGGCGGGCGAGCGCCCGGCGTGCACGTGCAGCGCGGGATTCGCCGGCGCGACGTGCGACTCGTGCGTGGAAGGCCTCGTCGCGGCGGGCGGCGCGTGCGTGCCGGACTGCGCGCGCCCCGGCGTCTGCGGCGGCGGAGGCACCTGCGAGGGCACCGGAGCGCAGGCGAAGTGCGTGTGCTCCGAGGGCAACGAGGGGATGCTCTGCGGGACGTGCGCCGCGGGCTGGCAGGACCGCGACGGCGACGGGCGGTGCCAGCCCTCGTGCGCGAGCGTGGGCGCGGGCTGCGGCCACGGCCGCTGCGACGACGCGACGGGCCGCCCGCGGTGCGCCTGCGACGAGGGCTACGCGGGGCTGTCCTGCGACTCGTGCGCCCTCGGATGGCAGGACAAGAACCTCGACGGCGTGTGCAAGCCCTCCTGTGCCACGGCAGCACTGTCGTGCGGCGTGCACGGCCACTGCACCGACGCGGCGGGCACGGCGGTGTGCGCGTGCGACGTCGGCCACGCGGGCGAGGGCTGCACCGCGTGCGCCGCGGGTTTCCAGGACAACGACGGCAACGGGGCGTGCGAGAGCGCGTGCGGCGCGAACGGCTGGGACTGCAGCGGCCGCGGCACGTGCGGCGACTCGACGGGGCACCCGGCCTGCACCTGCCCTCCCGGCTATTTCTCCGACGGTCGCGGCGCCTGCCCGGTGCCGGACGGCAGGAGCTGCCCCGGAGCGCTGACGCTGGACCTCGCGGCCGGCACGCTGCACGGCGACACGACCGGCGCTTCCGACCTCGCGCACGGCTCCTGCCAGACGCACTCGTCGGCGGAAATCGTATGGAGGCTGGAGGTCCCCGAGCGCCTGCGGCTGCGCGTGCGCGCGCAGGGGTTCGACACGGTGCTGTACCTGCGCTCGGCCTGCGACGACGCGCGCAGCGAGGCGGCGTGCGACGACGACCTCTCCGCCTCGGACCACGGCTCGCTGCTGGACGCGGTGGTGGACGCGGGCACATGGTTTCTGTTCGTGGACGGCGCCGCGGGCCAGTGGGGCGCGTACACGCTGGAGGTGGGCGCCATCTGCCCCGACGGCAGGCTCTGGGATCCGGCGCAGCGCGCGTGCGTCGCGAACCCGTGCGCCTCGGGTCCCTGCCTCGAACCGGGCCGCGGCACGTGCGAGCCGGTGCCGCCCTCGGGCCATGTGTGCCTGTGTTCACCGGGATTCCTGGATCAGTCGGGCTCGTGCGTCCCCGATCCCGCCGCGGACGGAGACGGCTGCAGCCGGGCGATGGCGCTGACGGGCACCGAAGGAACGCTGCAGGGGACCACATCCGACACCACGAGCCACGGCACGGGCACCTGCGGCGGCACGGGACCGGATCGCGTCTACGCCTTCACGACGGGCGTGCGCAGCCGTCTGCAGGTATCCATGAACGGCTACGACACCGTGCTCCATCTGCGATCGGCCTGCGATCCGTCTGCACAGATTCTGTGCAACGACGATGCAGGCGGCGAAGGCGCAGGGTTGGACACGGCTGTGGATCCCGGCTCGTACTACGTGTTCGCCGACAGCTACGGGGCGGGCGGTTCCTACACGCTTTCGTGGTCTTTGCGAGCCGATCCGTGCGCGCAGGACCCCTGTCCCGGCGCGCCGGAGTGCGAGGCGCTGCCCGACTGGTCGTCGTTCCGCTGCACTTGTCCCGCGGGGAGCATCCCCTCCGCGGAGGCGTGCGTCGACGACCCCTGCATCCCCAATCCGTGCGCCGCAGTCCCGCACCAGTCACGCTGCACGGCAGCGCTGCCGCAGGGCACGGCGGTGTGCGGCTGCGACCTGGGCTACCTGGACGACGGCGCGGGCGGGTGCGCGCTGGACCCCGCCGCGAACGAGTGGGTGTTCGTGGAGTTCCTCAACGGCGACAACAACCTGGAGGCGAACGCCTACGGCGACCTCGACGAGATGACGCGCGCGGGCTCGTCGCCCTACGTACACGTCGTGGTGCTCATGGACTCGGACGCCCGCGACGCGGGGCACGCGCGGCGCATCTACGTGCGGCAGGGCAGCGCCGAGGTCGTCCAGGACATGGGCGAGCTCGACATGAGCGACGGCCGCGTGCTGCGCGACTTCGTCGTGTGGGCGCTGCAGACGTATCCGGCGCGGCACCGCGCGCTGGTGCTGTGGGATCACGGCGACGGCTGGCGCATCCAAGCCCCCGGCCATCCGGTCGTGAAGGGATTCTCCACAGACGACCACGGCGGCTCGGGCGACATCTCCATTGCGTCGGGCGAGTTCGGGCAGGCGCTGGCGGGCATCGTCGCGGTGCTGGGCGACAAGCTGGATCTGCTGGCCTTCGACGCGTGTCTCATGGGCATGTGGGAGGTCGCGGACGCGGCGGCGCCCTACGCGCGCGTGTTCGTGGCGTCCGAGGACACGGTGCCCAGCACGGGCTTCCCGTACGAGGCGCTGCTGGGGCCGTTCGTCGCGTCGACGGGCACGACGGCGGCGCAGCTCGGCGCAGCGATGGCTGACACGTACCACGACGCGTCCGCGGACAACGTCACGCTCTCGGCGGTGGATCTGGATGCACAGCCGGCGCTGGACGCGGCGGTGAGCGCCTTCGCGGACGCGCTGCTGGCGCACCCGGAGGTGTTCGACAAGGTGGAGACGGCGCGGGCGGCGTCGCTGGCGTTCGACGACCCGGAGTCGGTGGATCTGGGCGATTTCGCGCACCGCGTCGCCGCGATGACGTCGTGTCCGGCGGACCTCGCGGCGGCGGCGAACGCGCTGGAGGCGCAGCTCGGTCGCAGTGTTCTTCACAACCGCGCCCGCGCGCCGCGCGCGCCGGCGACGGGCCTCGCGATCTACCTGCCCGGGCGCGGCGAGCGCATGGATCGGGCCTATTCCTCGGGGGTCTGGAGCGCCGCGACGCACTGGGACGAGTTTCTGGCCGCCTTCGCACGGTAGCGGCGATCAGGTACAATGCTCCGCGTACCATCGCCTGCCCACGGAAGGTTGTCCCATGACGAGCCGAATCGCTTTTCCCTCCGCCCTGTTCCTGCTTCTGACCGCGCTTCCTGCAGCCGCCCAGGTGCCGCACCTGCTCGGTTTCCAGGGCCGCCTGCTGCGGGCCGACGGAACGGCCGCCACGGGCACCGCCTCGGTCGGTTTCGGCCTTTTCGACGCGGAAACCGGCGGCAGCGCGGTGTGGCAGGAGACGCAGACGCTGGGGCTCTCGGACGGGTACTACGCGACGTTCCTGGGACTCGCGACCGCGCTGCCCGACGGCGCGTTCGACGGCGCGCGCTGGCTGGAGTTCCGCGTCGGCTCCGAGACGCTCGCGCCGCGGCAGCGCGTGGGCGCCGCGTCGTTCGCGCTGACGGCGCAGAGCGTGCGGGGCGGCAGTGCCGACGTGTCCTCGCTGAAGATCGGCGGGCAGACCGTCGTCGACGCTGCCGGCCGGCTCGCCGGAAACGCGCGCTACGCCGCGGGCGCGGGGCTGACGCTGGACGCGCCGTCGCAGACGTTCTCGCTGCAGACGTGCCCGGCCGGCCAAGCGCTGGTGCGCGACGCGACCTCGTGGCAGTGCGCCGCTCCCGGCACGGTGACCGCCGTGACCGCGGCCGCCCCGCTGCTCGCGACCGGCTCGACACAGCCGCAGATTTCGCTGCCGCAGGCCGGTTCGGGCTCGTCCGGCTACCTCTCCTCGACCGACTGGGGCACGTTCAACACGAAGTTCGGAGCCTTGACGCAGTGCGGCGGAGACCTCGCGGGCAACCTGGCGACCCCCACGGTGGCACGGCTCCAGTCGCGTCCCATGTCACCGGCCGCTCCGACGACCGGTCAGGTGCTCAAGTGGACTGGCGCGCAGTGGGAGCCGGCCGCGGACGCGGATTCGCTCGGAACCGTGACGGCGCTGACCGGCGTGGCACCGCTGACGGTCTGGAACGGCTCGACCACGCCGCAGGTCTCCATGGCGGCCTCGAACGCGGCGACGGACGGCTACCTGTCCTCGGCGGACTGGTTCCGCTTCGACTCCAAGTACGGCTCCGCGACCGAGTGCGGCGGCGACCTCTCGGGAGCGCTCGCCGCTCCGCTCGTGGTGAAACTCCAGGGAATTCCGGTGGTTACGACGGTCCCGGGTGCCGCGCAGGTGCTGCGCTTCGACGGCTCGCGATGGGCGCCGGCCTCGCTTGAGTTCGCCGACGTGGGCGGGGTGCTGCCCGTCGCGTCGGGCGGCACGGGCATCGCGGCGGCTCCGACGGCGGCGGGGCAGTTCCTGCGCTCGCCGGCCGCGGGGGCGTGGGGCGTGGGCGCGCTCCAGTCCGGCGACGTGACCGATGCGCTGGGCTACGTGCCGCTGGATCGCGCCGGGGGAACGCTCGCGGCCGATCCCGCGGGTGCGATGCAGCCCGCGACCAAGCAGTACGTGGACGGGAAGTTCGCCTCGGGCGTGACGGATTTCAACAGCAGGACGGGAGCGGTGTCGCTCACCTCGGGCGACGTGACGGGCGCGCTCGCGTTCACGCCCGTGAACCGCGCGGGCGACACGCTCTCGGGGGCGCTCGTGCTCGCGGCGGATCCGGCCTCGGCGATGCAGGCGGCGACGAAGCAGTACGTGGACGCGTCGTTCGCCTCG
>Ga0172369_10001468_pt1 | contig 33858 bp, 29 predicted proteins | sample LakKiv25m_FD_114539 | JGI IMG/M metagenome (GOLD analysis project Ga0172369, IMG submission 114539) | Freshwater microbial communities from Kabuno Bay, South-Kivu, Congo - kab_022012_11.25m | ecosystem: Environmental > Aquatic > Freshwater > Lake | place: Democratic Republic of the Congo... | reverse complement strand
GAATCCGCATCCCATGGCTTTTGTGGCGGATGCCAGGATCCGGGGACCTTCAGCATTGATCCGAAGCGCCATTTCCGGTTCCTTTTCGGCCTGATCAACAGCGGTATACGCGGCGCAATTAACAAGGAAATCCGGTTTTTCCAGCGAAAGTCTCTTTCTAACGGATTCCGGATCGGTAATATCCAGTTCAGGAAAGTCTGTGGGGATCCATTCAATTTCACCGGGCCCGACAGGCAGATGCAAAAGGCTCTGTCCCAGCTGGCCGTTGGCACCGGTAATCAAAACACGGATCATGATTCCTGGTAAAAAAAGTTCATGGAAGCCTCCCTGAATCCCGGTAAGATCTTATCCTTGGCGCTCACCAGAGCTTTTTCGGTCGGTATCGGCCATGGAATATTCAGTTCAGGATCAAGGTAATGGATACCTCTTTCAGCTTCAGGATTATAAAAGCTGTCGCATTTATAGAAAAATACCGCTCTTTCGCTGGTGACTGCAAAACCATGGGCAAATCCTCTGGGAATATACAGCTGCAGCTTGTTTTCGGCACTTAGTTCCACCCCGTAAAACTGCCCAAAGGTGGGTGAGTTCTTTCGGATGTCGACGGCCACATCCCATACTGAACCTTCCAGAACCCTCACCAGTTTGCTCTGGGCAAAAGGTGCGAGCTGGTAGTGCAGGCCCCTGATCACCCCATATTGCGAAAGCGACTGGTTATCCTGTACAAACTGGGCGTCAATTCCGGCATCCATCAGGTTCTTCCGGTTGAAGCTTTCAAAAAAATATCCCCGGGCATCTTCAAATACCCTGGGTTCTATCAGGAGTAGTCCGGGCAGCGGCGATTCGATTATTTTCATTCTGATTACCAGGATTTTATTTTTTCATTGGCCAGGGCGATCAGATATTGACCATATTGATTTTTCTGCAGGGGCATCGCCAATTGTACCAGTTCCTCCCTGGAAATATAACCTTTCTTAAATGCAATCTCTTCAATACATGCCACCTTCAATCCCTGGCGCTGTTCGATGGTGGCGATAAAATTGGAGGCCTGCAGCAGGCTGTCATGCGTGCCGGTATCCAGCCAGGCCATACCGCGGCCAAGGAGTTTCACATTCAGATTCCCCTCCTCGAGGTAAATGCGGTTAAGGTCGGTGATCTCAAGCTCACCCCGTTTGGAGGGTTTCAGCGATTTTGCCTTGCTCACGACCGTATTGTCATAGAAATAGAGCCCGGTGACCGCGTAGTTTGATTTTGGATCCGAAGGCTTTTCCTCAATGCTGAGAACTTTTCCGGTATCGTCAAATTCAGCCACGCCGTACCTTTCAGGATCGGTAACATAATAACCGAAAACCACGGCTCCGCTTTTTACCTGTGCGGCCTCCTCAACAATCTTACCGAAGTTGTAGCCATAGAAAATGTTGTCACCGAGAACCAGACACGCTTCATCTCCGGCAAGGAAATCCTCACCGATCAGAAAGGCCTGGGCCAGTCCGTCGGGGGAGGGCTGCTCAGCGTATGAAATCCGCAGTCCCAGATGACTTCCGTCGCCGAACAGGTCGCGGTAAAGAACCAGATCTTTCGGGGTGGAAATGATCAGAATATCCCTGAGCCCGGCAAGCATCAGAACCGACATCGGATAATAGATCATCGGCTTGTCATAGATCGGAACGATCTGTTTGGAGATGCTCTTAGTAATGGGATAGAGACGTGTGCCCGCTCCCCCTGCCAATATGATTCCCTTCATGGATCAGATATTTAACAGATTCTTGAAATAGTCTATGGTTCTTGTGAGCCCCTCGTCCAGGTGTATCTTTGGCTCCCAGCCGTTAAGCTCTTTTTTTGCGAGGCTGATATCCGGCTGTCTTTGAGTTGGATCGTCCTGTGGCAAAGGTAAATAGATAAGCTTTGAGGTTGAGCCGGTCAGGCTGATCACCTTCTCGGCCAGTTCCCTGATAGTGAACTCCCTGGGGTTTCCGATATTGACAGGACCGGTGAAATCTTCGCGGGTACCCATCATCCGGATCATGCCTTCAACCAGATCGTCGACATACTGGAAACTACGGGTCTGCGATCCGTCGCCGTAAATGGTAATATCCTCATTGTGCAGGGCCTGGATGATGAAGTTTGAGACCACCCGTCCGTCTTGCGGATGCATCCTGGGACCGTAGGTGTTAAAGATCCTGATGATCTTGATCCTTACATCATTCTGGTGGTAGTAATTGATAAACAGGGATTCCGCGCAGCGCTTGCCTTCATCGTAGCAGGAGCGCTGGCCGATCGGGTTTACATGTCCCCAGTAATCCTCCGTTTGGGGATGGATCTTGGGATCTCCGTAAACTTCACTGGTTGAGGCCTGAAGGATCTTTGCCCTGATCCGCTTGGCGAGCCCGAGCATATTTATGGCACCCATTACCGATGTTTTGATCGTTTTGATCGGATTATACTGGTAATGAATGGGTGAAGCCGGACAGGCCAGGTTGTAAATTTCATCAGCTTCAATGAAAAACGGCATGGTAACGTCATGCCTTATCAGTTCGAAGTATGGGTGATCCAGCAGATGAACCACATTTTGCTTGCTGCCGGTGAAGTAGTTATCGAGACAGATCACTTCATTGCCTTCGTTCAGCAGTCGTTCGCACAGGTGCGAGCCTATAAATCCAGCACCTCCCGTAACCAGGATCTTTTTCATGGCTGATCAGTTTCTGATTTTGCGGCCCATGCCGAAATAGGTGAAGCCCACCTCTTTCATCTCTTCAGGGTCATAAATATTTCGGCCGTCGAAAACCACCCGGTTTTTCATCAGTTTGGACATGATTTTGTATTTCGGCACACGGAATTCATTCCATTCGGTCATGAGAACCAGGGCATCGGCATCAATCAGCGCCTCATACTCATCTTCCACATAGGTGATCTTATCTCCGATCTTTCTCTGGGTTTCATGAATGGCCACCGGATCGTAAGCTACCACATGGGCTCCGGCTGCCAGCATCTGATCAATAAAGACCAGGGCGGGAGCCTCACGCATGTCATCGGTGTTTGGCTTGAAGGCCAGCCCCCAGAGCGCAATTTTTTTCCCTCTCAGGTTGCCGTTGAAATATCGGGCTACCTTATCGTACATCACTTTTTTCTGATCTTCGTTAACCTCTTCCACCGATTCAAGCACACGCATTTTATAACCTTTGGAGGAGGCGGTTTTGATCAGGGCTTTGACATCCTTGGGGAAGCAGCTCCCTCCGTAACCCACGCCCGGATAAATGAATTTTGTACCAATCCTGGTATCGCTTCCGATCCCCTTGCGCACCATGTCCACATCGGCGCCCACAATCTCGCACAGATTGGCGATATCGTTCATAAAGCTGATCTTGGTGGCCAGCATGGAGTTGGCGGCATATTTGGTCATTTCTGCCGAAGGAATATCCATGAACAGCAGCGGATGACCATTCAGAACGAATGGCTTGTATAACCTTGCAAGGGTTTTCTCGGCCATTTCCGAATCCACCCCGCAAACGATCCTGTCGGGTTTCAGAAAATCGGCAATGGCTGATCCCTCTTTCAGGAATTCAGGGTTTGATGCGACATCAAAGTCGATGTTAGCCCCTCTTTTCTGCAGTTCCTCACTGACAGCCTGTTTAACCTTCACAGCCGTGCCAATGGGTACCGTACTTTTTGTAACCACAACCATGTAATGGTCCATATGTTGCCCGATCTCACGGGCTACTCCCAGCACATAGCGCAAATCGGCGCTTCCGTCCTCGTCGGGCGGCGTGCCCACTGCGATGAACACTGCATTGGCTTCGGCAATGCTCTCTTTTAAATCTGTGGTAAAAAACAGTCTTTCCTTTTCGACATTCCTTTTGATCAGGTCATCCAGTCCCGGTTCATAAATCGGAACCTGGCCGTTGTTGAGCATTTCAATTTTTTTCTGGTCAATATCCACGCATGTAACGGTAATACCAGTTTCAGCAAAGCAGGTGCCGGTAACGAGTCCCACGTATCCGGTGCCGACGATTGAGATTTTCATAAGATTGAGAATTTGGGTAAAGGTTGTTGACGTTTTACAAATAAACTAGTTTTTTTCCCTCGGAAAACAAATCCCGGCCTATATTTTATCAGGTCTGTTTCTATTCGGCCTGATTGCATAGTTAATAATGCAATTTATTATATTTTTACTTCGCTACTTCAAGTACAGGTAAAGTGCTGAAAACCTAAGCCAAAATGAAAAAAAATATTCTGGTTATTGATGATGAGATCACTATCAGGACGCTTCTTGAGAAGTTTTTGGGCAAATCCTATGATGTGACTGCCATGAGCAACGGTCAGGAAGCCCTCAACTGGCTTCAGGCCGGGAACCTGGCTGACCTGATGATCGTGGATCTTGAAATGCCCAACATGGATGGTTTCGAGCTTCTTAAACAGGTGAAATCCAGTGGCTTCTTCAGGGAGATCCCGGTCATGATGCTATCCGGGGTTGACTCAAGCGCAGAAAGGGTTAAGTGTTTAAAAGCCGGTGCCCTGGATTTCATGATAAAGCCGTTCAATCCGGAAGAATTGCTGCTTAAGATTCAGATACTCCTGAGATGCCGTTTTAATTAATTCTTTAAAAATGTCATCCCAAGAATCAACACTTCCGGTTTTACTGTATGCAGGCAGGGATCAGGCCCTGGCAGATGCCCTGAGGGAATGCGGAAAATTCAGTCTGGTTCATCTCCTGACCGGTTTTGATACAATCAACTGGTTGGAAAATAATCCGGAACCGACAGCCATTGTTTCGGAAGTCCTGCTAACCTCCATGACCGGTTTTGCCCTCCATGACGAATTAGTCCAGAATGTCAGATATCAGACCCTGCCCTTTATTCTGATTGATGACCGGGTTACGCGGGATGACCGCCTGAAGGCCTTGCATCACGGCATTGATGATCTGTACCAAAAACCGCTGGATCCTGAAGATCTGGTGAAACGGCTTGAATTCCTGATACCTTACAAAAAATTCAAATCCATTATTTCCGTAGTGGAGGCGAAGCAGAAAAAAATCAAGATTCCACTGATTAAAAGGCTCTTCGATATTGCTTTTGCCTCTTTCTCGCTGCTGATCCTGTCGCCCCTCTTTATCCTGGTTGCCGCAGCTATCCGGCTTGAGTCCAAAGGGCCTGTTTTCTATGCAGCCAAAAGGGTGGGGGCCGGTTACAATATCTTCCCATTCTTCAAGTTCCGTTCGATGTATGTGGGAGCAGAGGCCAAACTCAAAGAACTCAAGCATCTCAATCAATACACCGAAAAGGAAGATAAGCCGGAAAAATTCTCTGAATGTCCCGATTGCAAGTCCCTGGGACACCCCTGTTCCACCATCCTCTATATCAAGGACAGCGAGATATGCGAGAACCATTACCTCAGGCTGAAGAGGGAAAAACTTGGGAAGACCTTCAACAAAATCAAGAACGATCCACGGGTTACCAAGGTAGGTAAGATCATAAGGAAGACCAGTATAGATGAGCTCCCCCAATTGGTCAATGTGCTCAGGGGGGAGATGTCGATCGTGGGAAACCGTCCGATCCCCCTGTATGAAGCGGAGCTGCTGACTTCCGATGACTGGACCGAACGCTTCCTGGCCCCTGCCGGTATTACCGGTCTTTGGCAGGTAAGCAAAAGAGGCGGCAGGGAAATGTCGAATGAGGAGAGAAAAGCCCTTGACAATCAATATGCAAGACACTACTCAGTTTGGGGTGACATAGTGATCATTTTGAAGACTGTTACCGCATTTATTCAGAAAGAAGATGTTTAATCCTGAATTATGAGATCAGTTAACTCATTTTTATTGATTTTTTTGTTTGCGGCTGTTGTCCCATTCCGGTTGACCGGACAGCAGAAGCAAACGGATCAGAATTCGAAGCAGAAGTCCTCTCTTAATCTTCCCTCACGCGAAAACCAGTTCCAGGAATACAATGCTCCTGAGCTGCCCTCGCTGAATTCCCTCATCCAGACTGCCCTCATCAATTCGCCGCTGGTTAAGCAGCAGGAAGCGATGGTAAGCATGCGCGAATGGCAAAAAAAATCAACCGACATTGACTGGACCAGATATCTTCAACTCTTTACCGAGGCGAGGTTCGGTTCCTTTGATTACATATATTTTACCGGTACCGGGGGTACAACCGCTGAGATTCCAAGCACCATGCGTTACAATGTGGGGACCAGGATCCAGCTGAACCTCTTTGATGCACTGGATCAGAAGAAGAAGGTTAAGGCAGCCGAATCGATCCTTGATTTTGAGAAAGCAAAGGTGGAGGAGTCAAAAAGACTGGTGATCGACGAGGTGATAAAGCAGTATAATCAGGTGATCACTTACCGCGAGATCGTTGCGATCAAAAGTGACAACCTGCAGGGGCAGATGGCCAACATGGAAAAAATGGAACAGAAATTCGCCAGCGGGGACGAAGATCTGGTTGAATATGCCCGGATCAAGGAGATTGCAACAAAGGCCCAGGAAGAATTTGAACTTGCCAAGAAAGAGTTCAGGGTTGCCTACATGCTGCTGGAGAATCTGGTTGGGGTCAAACTCTCTCAAATCTGACCGGGATCAATGAATCTCACCTATTTCATACGCCTGATCTTAAAAAACAGTATGCTCGCGCTGGGCATTGCTTTCGCAATGGCTGTGCTGGTCTATCTGATGATGGGGAGAAAGCCCAAAAACTACACCTCCTCTACTGTTATTTATACCGGTATTGCCACAGGGTATGATCTGGAATCCGGCGAAAACCGCCGTTTTGATTTTTATGCAACCAATGCCCAGTTCGACAATATCATCAATATCATCAAAAGCCGGGAGATCCAGGAAGAAACCGGTATCCGTCTCATGGCTCAGCATCTTATGCTGGAACAGCCGGATCCGAAGATCTGCTCCGAGGAAACCTGGCGGAATCTGATGAAGGAGGCTCCTGAGGAGGTCAAAAGTTTGGTGGCCCGGCCTAATAACGCCGAAACGGCCAGAATGATTGAACTGGCGCGGGAGGCCATCAAGGACGTCAGGGATGATGAAGATTCGGTTCCGGCTGTTGCAGATTCGGTGCCGGAAAAGGTTACGACTACCATACTTGAGTCGAGGACCGATACCCTTAAAATCGAAAAGTTCAGAGAAACCCCTAAATATTATACGGTCAGAGCCGGAGATTTTCCTTCATCCATCGCCTCCCGCTTCGGGATCTCGGTAGACCGCTTGTATAGCCTGAATCCCGGGATGGGCGATCCGATCACCGGAGGCCAGCGGCTAAGGGTTGGATTGGCAAGAGAATCTTATTTCATTGACAGTGTGATTGTTTCAAAGGTTCCGGTTCAAAAGGATACACTGATTCAGAGGGCAGTGCCGGTTACCCCGGATAGCGCCGGAAAGGACTACAATTCGCGGATGGACTCGGTGACTGCTGCTTTTGATAAAACGGTGGCCCGAATTCTGGAAGATTCCGATCCTTACGAAAAAACAGTTGCAAACCTGAGAAAATACAAGAACAAGGACCAGAGCAATTATATTTACCGGACCCTTCAGTCAAGCAATCCGGTGTACGGGGTTCAGAAGATTGCCTCGGTGAAGGCCGTGAGGATTCAAAGTTCCGACCTGCTAAGGTTAACCTTTGATTCCCATGATCAGGGGGTTTGTCAGAATACCCTGAGAATCATCACTCAGGTTTTTACGCAAACTCACCAAAAGATATCAGCTTCACAGACTTCGGTGGTATCCAAATACTTCCGGGAGCGGGTCGATTCTTCAAAAACACGGCTTGACAGTCTTGAAAACCAGCTGCTCCAGTTTACCAAGGAGAACAGGATCATTAACTATAATGAACAAACAAAGTTCATCGCTGAGCAAAAGGAGGTTCTTGACAAGGAGTGGACTGAAGCGTTCGGAAAAGTTTCAGCAGGCAAAGCGGCTTTAAGGGTCATCGAGGACAATCTGGATGCAAAAGCCCTCCTGATGACACAAAACAACGAGATCCTGGATAACCGGCGAAAGCTTCATGAAATCAATACCGCCATCGCCGAAGAGGATGTCAAGGGTGAAATCAGTCCTTATCAGATGAACCTTCTCAAGGCTCAGGCTGAGAGGATCAAAGAGGACCTCAGGCAGGCTATCGCAAGGGGCTATCAGTTTGAGAGGACCAAGGAAGGAATTAATATTCAGGATGTTCTTTCATCATGGTTCCAGAAAGCCATCGAGGTGGAGGAGAGTAAGGCACGATATGAGGTGCTTACCGACCGGAAGGATAATTTCCTAAAGAAATATGATGAATTTGCCCCATTGGGCAGTCAGATGCGCAAGCTTGAACGGGAGATCGACCTGGTTCAGCAGGATTATATGAATCACCTTCACAACCTGAACCTGAGTATCATGAAGGAAAAGAATATCAAGACTTCTGAACCTCAGGTACTGGATGAACCGCTGTATCCTATCAAGCCCAATCCGTCGAAACGGATGTTTTCAGTGATCGCCGCCTTTCTGGCCGGCCTGGTCATCACCATCGCGGTGATCATCCTGATGGAGTTCCTGGATAATACGATTAAGTTTCCGGACCGGCTGGCCGAACTTTCAGGAGTGCCATTGCTCGGTGCCTTTCCACGGCTGCCGCTAAAGCCGGATCCGAAGATCGACATGAATCTTCTTACCGGAAGGGCGATTGATCAGATCACACAACGGATCCGGCTGGAAGATCTGAAGCAGAGGAGTCGCGGGGATCAGCCGTTTACCATCTTTATAATGAGTACCCGCGAACAGGAAGGAAAAACCTTTTTAGGCTCCCGGATCACTGAAAAACTGAGGGTTGGCGGAATGAAGGTGCTGTTTATAAAACCCCAGGAAAAAAGGAATCCGGCTGATTTTCAGATGCAGTTCAACACTTTCGCGGGTCTGGCTGATGCATGGGATTTTGAATATGAAATCCCTGAGAATTTCATCAATATCAGGAACATCAATGAACTCCTGAGGAATTTCACATTCCTCACCAAGGGGTATCAGTTTATCATCATTGAACTGCCTGCCCTCCTTGCAGGTGAATTTCCGGCCGCACTGGTCCACACGGGGAATTTGTCGCTACTCGTCGGGAAAGCCAGCCGGACATGGAACAAGGCGGATGATGACCAGGTCAAATTGTACAGCTCCTCCGCCACCCATCCCAGATTTTCAATTCTTAACGGCTGCCATGTGGATCAGATGGAGACTATCGTAGGGGAGATCCCAAAACGCCGCAGCTATATCATGAAACTTATCAAGAAGATCATCAACCTGGATATCAGGGCTATCCATACATATTAACCAACCGTGAGCAGGATCCTCAAAATCATACGTGCTGAGAACTCCCTTTCACTGATTGGCAATCTGGTGTTTGCTTTTTTCGGATTCGCCAATATTTTCATCCTGGCACGCACCCTGAGTAAGGATGATTTCGGGGAATGGGTCATTTACCTTTCCGGTATGGCCTTGCTGGAAATGATCAGGAAGGGAATCACAAGTACTCCGCTGGTGAGATTTTTGGCCGGTTCAGCCGATGAGAAGGAGCAAAAAACCATCGTGGGATCGGCATGGATGCTCTCTGTTCTTGTAACAATTGCCGGCATTGTCATTCTGTATGCCGGACTCCTCCTGTTTCCCGAACCGATCAAACGAAAGAGCTTTGACCTCTTCTTTATCTGGTATCCGTTGCTCTCGGTTATAATATTGCCGCTTAATACCGCACTTTCTGTGTTGCAGGCCCGCCGGCAATTCGGCAAGATCCTGAACCTGAGGGCGGTGAACATGGGGAGCTTTTTCATCTTTTTGGTGATAAACTATTTCTGTTTGCACTGGAGTCTTACTTTTATCGTACTTGCCCACATTGCCTCACACCTCTTGGCATCCCTGTTCAGTATGATCCGCGGATGGTCGGGATTGAGAACCATTCTGCACACTACCAGGGCGGGGCTAAAAGAGCAGCTTGCCTTCGGCAAATACAGTCTGGTTACACTCATAGGCAGCAACCTGCTCAAAAGTTCCGATACCATTATCATCGGGATCATGATGACCGGGGCTGATGTTGCCTATTACAGTATTCCCCTTAAACTCATAGAGATCATTGAGATACCCCTTCGGAGCATGGTGCAGGTGGCCTTCCCGGCCATGAGCAAGGCCAGCAGGGAGAATAAACCAGATGTGGTAAGGACCATATTCTACAGGTATACGGGATTGACCACTATCATTTTTATCCCGATGGCGCTGGGTCTTTTCCTTGCCGCCAAACCCTTGACCATTCTTCTCGGGGGCGCTGAATATGCCGGCTCCTTCGTGATCTTTCAGATTTTTGTGATCTATTCCCTGTTCCTGCCGATGGACCGGTTCAGCGGCGTTACCCTGGATGCTATCAACCGGCCTGCACTGAACACCGTGAAAGTCCTCTGCATGGCGTTTGTCAATATTATCGGTGATATTCTGGTCATAAGGTTTTTAAACTCGCTGGAAGGAGTGGCAGTTTGCACTATTCTTAATTCTTTAGCAGGTGTGATCGTTGGAAACCTTTTCCTGAGGAAAGATCTGGGGACCCGCATGATCAGGATCTTCCCCGAAGGTATGCTCTATATCAGGCACACGGTCAATCACATATTGGGAAGGTGATCCATGGAAATGCTATTTCCAGACACCGGCGCGGAGAAGATCAGAAAGCCCTTTTATTTTCTTTCCCTGCTGTTCTTCGCACTCGCAGCTTCTCTTGCCATTGCAAATAAAGGTCCGATGGTGGGGGCGATACTTACCATCCTCCCCTTTGTGGTCTATTTTCTTGTGAGGACCTTCATGGACCCGAAATTCGGACTGATCCTCTCGTTTATATTCTCTTTCTTCGCTATTGGCCTGACCCGTTACATTGATGGTATACCCTTTGGTCTGGGTGTCGATCTCTTGTTGGTCCTGACCATTATCGCGATCCTTCTTAATAGCGGGAAATCTGTGAATTGGAAGAGCGCTGGAAATGATTTTACGGCGGTGTCTGCCATCTGGATGGGGTACACCATTCTGGAAATAGTAAATCCCCAGGCGGTTAGTTTTCAGGCCTGGTTCTACGCCATGAGGGGTGTTGCCTTTTACCAGCTCCTGATGGTACCGATTGGTTTTTTGCTCCTGAAGGAGCGAAAGGACCTCAGGATTTTCCTGATTGCCTGGCTAGGAATTTCTGTGCTGGCCGCTCTGAAAGGGCTGCAACAGATTGAAATCGGACCTGATAAATGGGAAAACGCATGGCTTGATGGAGGCGGGGCCTTAACGCACAGGATCCAGGGCAGGCTCAGGGCATTCTCGTTTTACTCGGATGCCGGACAGCTGGGGGCCGCCATGGGGCATGCAGCCCTGGTGGCATCCATCATTGCCTTGGGCAAGGTTGGCACGCGAAGGAGGATAATCCTGGCTGCCATAGCTGTTATCACCATAGCCGGCATGCTTTATTCAGGCACCAGGGGTGCCCTGTTTGTCCCGGTGGCTGGCGGAATGCTCTATCTTTTCCTTAGTAAAAACTTCAAGGTCTTCCTATTGGGAGTTTTGGTTGCCGCCGGTTCCTACGGGACGCTCCGGTATACCACAGTGGGCAATACCAATTATCAGATTTTCCGATTGAGAACCGCGGTGAGACCCTCCCAGGACAGGTCCTTTATGGTTCGTCTGGAGAACCAGAGGAAACTGAAGGTATATATGGCCGATAAACCTTTCGGCGGTGGAATCGGCTCTGCCGGAAACTGGGGCATGCGGTTCAGTCCCAATACCTTCCTGGCCCAAACACCTACTGATTCCTGGTATGTCAGAATCTGGGCCGAAATGGGGTTTGTGGGACTTCTGCTGCACCTCACCATTCTGTTTTATCTGCTGGTCCGGTGCTGCCTGATTGTCTGGAAACTCAGGGACCCTCTCATACGCCAGATCATGATTGCACTCACGTCCGGAATTTTCGGTGTTATGGTGGCCAGCTACGGTAACGGGATCTATGGGCAGATGCCCACCGGGATGATCATTTACCTGAGTTACGTTTTTGTGTTCATTTCCCCAAGATTAGAGACCCGGAACACTGATGTTTTGCAATAAAATGCTACCTTTGCGGCCGAGTTTATCAAAATAATGTCTAACGCATTAATTAATTGAGTTTTACAAAATGTCAGATTTAGAAAAAAACCTAACGGAAGACGAGGCCGAAAAGGTTGTCAATCCGGAAGCTGAAGAAATTCAAAAGGAACAAACTGAAGAAGTTGAAGTAGATCTTACCTTCGACGAGGAAGAAGTTGAAGAAGAAGTTGCTCTCCCCGAAGAAGAGGAGGAAGAAGAAGTTGAAGAGGAGGAGGACGTTGATGTGGTCAGTCTGATTTCAAAACCTGTTGCAGGTCAGGAGTTTGACTGGGACAAGTATGATGCCGAACAGGATGGATATTCCGCCGACGAAAGATCCCGCCTGGAGGCTATGTTTGACCAGACCCTGTCGGTCGTTGCTGCCAATGAGGTGGTTGACGGCACGGTGGTATTCATGAACAAGCGTGAGGTGGTGGTCAACATCGGTTACAAGTCAGAAGGAGTTGTCAGTCTTAACGAATTCCGCTATGATCCCGACCTGAAGGCAGGGGACAAGGTGGAAGTTTATGTTGAGACACTGGAGGACAAGAACGGCCAGCTGGTGCTGTCGCACAAGAAGGCCCGCGCACTCCGTTCATGGGATCGGGTCAATGATTCCTATGAAAAGAGCGAAATTATCAAAGGTTACATCAAGTGCAGGACCAAAGGCGGGATGATTGTCGACGTATTCGGCATCGAAGCTTTCCTTCCCGGTTCCCAGATCGATGTCAAACCGATCCGCGATTACGATATTTTCGTCGGAAAAACCATGGAATTCAAGGTTGTCAAAATCAACCACGAATTCAAGAACGTCGTTGTATCACACAAGGCACTTATCGAAGCCGAACTCGAAGTACAGAAGCAGGAGATCATCTCCAAACTGGAAAAAGGTCAGGTTCTCGAAGGAACCGTCAAGAACATCACCTCCTACGGTGTTTTTATCGACCTTGGCGGGGTGGACGGACTTATTCACATTACCGACCTTTCATGGGGCCGCGTGAATCATCCGGAAGAAATTGTGCAGCTTGATCAGAAGATCAATGTGGTTATTCTTGATTTTGATGATCACAAAAAGCGTATCGCCCTGGGTCTGAAACAGCTGACCCCGCACCCGTGGGATTCACTGGATCAGAACCTGAAGGTTGGAGATGTTGTTAAGGGTAGAGTGGTTGTGATGGCCGATTACGGTGCATTCGTTGAGATTGTAACCGGAGTCGAAGGTCTGATCCACGTATCCGAAATGTCATGGTCACAGCACCTGCGCAGTGCTCAGGAATTCCTGAGAGTGGGTGACGAAGTTGAGGCCATGATCCTCACCCTTGACCGCGATGAAAGAAAAATGTCATTGGGCATGAAGCAGATGCGTACCGATCCGTGGGCTAATATTGAGACCCGCTATCCGATCGGATCACAGCATTCAGCCAAAGTCAGGAACTTCACCGGTTTCGGCGTATTTGTTGAGATCGAGGAAGGTGTTGACGGCCTGATCCACATTTCAGACCTTTCATGGACCAAGAAAATCAAGCATCCGGCTGAATTCTGCTCCATCGGTGATGAGATTTCGGTTGTGGTTCTTGAAATCGACAAGGAAAACCGCAGGCTCAGTCTCGGACACAAGCAGCTTGAAGAGAATCCATGGGATGTATTTGAAGGTATCTTCTCCGAAGGCTCCATTCACGAAGGTACCATCGTCAGTGTTTTCGACCGTGGCGCAGTGATCGCTCTTCCCTATGGCGTTGAAGGTTTTGCAACCCCACGCCACCTGATCAAGGAAGACGGTACCCAGGCCAAATCAGAAGAGAAACTGATGTTCAAGGTGATCGAATTCAATAAGTCGGCCAAGCGTATCATTCTGTCGCACAGCCGGGTATTTGAAGATGAGAAGCGTGCCGAGGAGAGTGCAGAACGGAAAGCGTCCAAACCGGTTGTTGAAAAAGCTCCCAAAAAGGTTAAGACCAGCATGGAATCCACCACCCTTGGTGATATTTCACAGTTGGCCGCTCTGAAGGACCAGATGGAAGCCGCTGAAAAGAACAACCTGAAAAAGGAGAAGAAGAAGGCTGAAGAAGCCGCTGCTGCCGCCGAAGAAAAGGCCCCTGAAGCAGAACCAGTAGCTGAAACCACGGTTGAGGCTGCCCCTGAAGCTGAGGCCCCGGTCGCCAAGACCCGCAAGAAAAAGGAAAAGGCTGCTGAAGCAGAAAAAGCTCCTGAACAGGAGGCTTAATCAGGGATGAAGTTTTCCCTGACTATCCTGGGAAGCAGTTCGGCAGTTCCTACTGCCGCCAGAAATACGACCGCTCATGTGCTTAATGTGCATGAGCGGTTTTATTTAATCGACTGCGGTGAGGGGACCCAGATTCAGATAAGGCGTAACCGGATCAGATTTGGCCGGCTGCATACCCTGTTTATCAGCCACCTTCACAGCGACCATATCCTGGGTCTGTTTGGATTGCTGTCGACCCTCAGTCTTCTGGGCAGGAAAGTGCCGCTTGATATCTATTGTCCGCCGGGCCTGAAAAGGATCCTCGACAGCCATTTCAATCTGATGCCTGACCAGTTGTTATATCCGCTGGTTTATCACGAGCATTCCAGCGAGGGAAAATGCCTGATCCATTCTGACAAAGCGGTGAATGTATACTCTTTTCCTGTTCGCCACAGGTCTCCGGCCTGGGGTTTCCTGTTCGAGGAAAAGATCAGCGGCCTTAATGCGGCAGAACTTAAGCCCAGGACCTTTGCCTTTTGTACCGATACACTGTTTCACCCGCCCCTGGCTGAATATTTTACCGGAGTGGATCTGCTGTATCACGAATCCACCTATGCCTCGGCCCATGAATCCAGAGCTGCCTCCACCGGTCATTCAACCGCTGCTGAAGCCGGAAAAATGGCTCAGCTGTGCGGGGCAAAAAAATTGCTCATAGGGCACTATTCGGCAAGATACAAGGAGATTGACCAGCTGGTGGCAGAGGCGCAAAGCGTTTTTCCGGAGACAACGGGCGCAACCGACGGGATGACCGTCGATATCGAACGCCGATTGAATGAGAAGTAATACCTTTACAGTTATCTAAAGAAAAATTAATCCCATGCAGAAGGCCATCCTGATCCTGGATTTCGGATCACAGTATACTCAGTTGATCGCACGTAAAGTGAGGGAACTGAATGTTTATTGCGAAATACATCCTTTTAACAAGGTTCCCGATCTTGATGACCATGTTAAAGGTGTGATCCTTTCGGGCAGTCCGTTTTCGGTGCGTGATGCCAATGCTCCGCTGCCCGATCTGAAAGCGATCAAGGGACGTCTGCCGCTGCTGGGAATCTGCTATGGCGCGCAGCTGCTGTCGCAAAACTACGGCGGGGAGGTACTGCCCTCCAACCAGCGGGAGTATGGCCGGGCCAATCTGTCCTATGTCGATCATGATGATAAGCTGTTTGCAGGCATTTCACTGAATACCCAGGTGTGGATGTCACACGGTGATACCATTGCCAGGATCCCTGATAATTACAGGATCACGGCCAGTACCAGGGATGTGAGGGTAGGGGGATACCGGATTGAGGGAGAGCCCACTTACGGGATCCAGTTTCATCCCGAAGTGTATCATACCTTTGAGGGGAAAGATCTTCTGCAAAATTTTGTGGTCAATATCTGCGGATGTGAGCAAACCTGGACTCCCGACAGCTTCATCGATACCACGGTTCAGCAGCTTCGCGGACAGCTCGGTGATGACAAGGTCGTTCTCGGACTGTCGGGCGGGGTTGACTCCACCGTTGCCGGCGTTCTGCTCCACCGGGCCATAGGCAGCAAACTGACCGGAATTTTCATTGACAACGGTCTGTTACGGAAGAACGAGTTCGAGACCGTATTGGAATCATATAAACATTTGGGCCTTAATGTGATCGGGGTAAGGGCAGGAGACAGGTTCCTGTCGCAGCTGGCCGGGGAAAAAGATCCGGAGAAAAAAAGAAAGGCAATTGGCCGGGTTTTCATAGAGGTCTTTGACAGTGAAGCTGAAAAGCTGACCGGCATTAACTGGCTTGCTCAGGGAACCATCTATCCTGATGTGATTGAATCGGTTTCGGTCAATGGTCCGTCGGCCACGATCAAATCCCACCATAACGTGGGCGGATTGCCGGAGAAGATGAACCTGAAGATCGTGGAACCGCTCAAGCTCCTTTTCAAGGATGAGGTCAGGCGGGTGGGGCAGGCCCTGCACATTCCGGATTTGTTCCTCAAACGGCATCCTTTTCCGGGCCCCGGGCTGGGAATCCGGATACTGGGACCTGTCACTGAGGATAAGGTCAGGATTCTGCAGGAGGTGGATCATATTTTCATCGAAGGCCTGAAGGAGAGCGGATTGTATGACCAGGTGTGGCAGGCAGCCGCAATTCTGCTGCCGGTTCAGGCAGTGGGAGTCATGGGCGACGAAAGAACCTATGAAAATGTGGTTGCCCTCAGGGCGGTCACCTCAACGGATGGCATGACGGCCGATTGGGCTCATCTCCCTTATGAATTCCTTGCAGCCATCTCCAATGAGATCATCAATAAAGTGAGAGGGATCAACCGGGTGGTATATGACATCAGTTCCAAGCCCCCGGCCACGATTGAATGGGAGTAACTGTTACTGTTTGAAAACCGGATCGGTTTGAAAATAGTGAAGGGCTTCTTCTATTGACTTCCTGATCTTGTCGAGGTACTTGCGGATCAGTTTGTCGTTTTTCAGATGAGCTTCCACGTGGAGTTTCTTTAGAAGTTCGAACGCTTCCTTAATGCTCAGATTACCTACAATCCCCTTCAGTTTGTGGGCAAGATCCGCCACCTCCTCATAATCCCTGGCTTCAAAGGCCTGATCCAAAGCCTTTAACCTTTCTTCGTAACTGGAAAAGAAAGTGTTCATCATCAGTCGGATGAAATCCATGTTGCCGGAAACCCGTTCCAGCAGTTCGTCCATTTGAATCGGTGCCTTCATGTTACTCCTGTGGTTCGCAAAGATGCGTTAACTTTTCAATTAATCGGTACAGGTCTGCCGGTTTAAAAGGTTTGGTGATATAATCGTCCATCCCGGCATTGATAGCCCGTTCAATGTCGCCTCTCATCGCATGGGCCGACAGGGCAATGATCGGAACAGGCTTGTTTGCAGTGGTTTTTTCATGCTCCCTGATCATCATTACAGCTTCCAGACCATCCATTTCCGGCATCTGGATGTCCATCAGAACCAGGTCATAATAGTTTTTCTTAAACAGGTTAACGGCTTCCACCCCATTAACGGCACAATCCACCTTCCAGTTCCTGAGCTGGAGAAATCCCACGGCCAGCCTTGTGTTTACCGGATTATCCTCGGCCAGGAGAATCTTTAATTCACGGGTGGGCTCCATTACAATAAGATCCTGAACGGGCGGAGGCTGATTTGAAACCTGCGGTTTTTTGCTGTCGAGAAGGCTCTTTTTGAGTGAGCTGGCAAACAGTGGCTTCTTAATTATTCCGGAGATTCCCAGAGCAAACAGTTCATCGCTGTTGATCGGCTGACTTACCGGTGCGATAAGAAACACCGGGATCGGGAACGCTTTCAGGGCATTGGGCAATTCTTCGGCGAGCATGCGGTTCAGCTTACTGCGCACCTCCCCGGCCACAAAGACGGCCTTATGGTCCTTAAGGGCATTCTGGACTTCATGATGGGTGATGACCGGCTTAACAAGAAAATCCGCTGCAATGTCTAGACAATCAAAAACACTTCTGGCAGCTTTAGCAGCATGTTCGTTGTTTTCAAGCACCAGAACAGGTTCAAAACCCTTAATAATAGAGAGATCTGCCGGGACGGATTCCTGGTGATCGGACCGGATTTTTTTGAATGGGATCCTGACAAAGAATTTTGAACCCTTTCCAACCTCGGATTCAACCCAGATGTCGCCCGACATCAGTCCCGTAAGCTTGCTGGTGATGGACAAGCCAAGTCCGGTTCCGCCATAACGGCGTGTTATGGAGGCTTCGCCCTGCCGGAAGGATTGAAACAACATTTCCAGCTGGTGTGCCGGAATGCCGATCCCTGTATCCTCTACGCAAAAACGCAGGGTAATTCCTGTTTTTGATGTGTTCTCAACAACGGCCTCGACGGTAATTTCGCCCTCCTCAGTAAACTTGACAGCATTGGAGAAGAGGTTCATCAGGATCTGGCGTAAACGTGTGGGATCTCCGATGACCTGAACGGGCAGATTGGGATCGATCCTTGGGATCAATTCCAGGTTCTTTTCATAGATCTTCACCGACAACATCCGGGCAACGTTTTCGATAATTTCAGCCGGACTGAACGGGATTTGTTCGAGTTCAACCTTTTCTGCCTCTATTTTGCTGAGGTCAAGGATCTCATTGAGGATTTCCATCAGGGACTCCCCGGATTGCCTGATGGTATCGATTTTTTCCCGTTGTTCGGGAGTGTATTTGTCGAGGAGGGCAAGTTCCGCCATTCCGATAATCCCGTTCAGGGGCGTCCGGATCTCGTGGCTCATACTGGCCAGAAATTCACTTTTGGCCCGGCTGGCCTCCTCGGCAACTTCCCTGGCTTTCTCGGCCGCTTTCCATGCTTCGCGGATCACATCTTCATTCTGGCGAAGCTTTTTCCTCGACTGGATCAGTTCTGAGATAGTCTGCTCAAGTTTACGAGTAATGCTTTCCAGTGTGACCTTTTGCCTGTAAATGTCAAGAAACATTTTCACCTTCGAACGGAGGATAGCGGGCTCAAAGGGTTTAAAAAGATAGTCCACCGGACCGTTGCTGTTGCCGTTAAAAATCTGCTTTTCGCTACGAATTGGATCGGTGATGAAGATGATAGGGATCTGCGAAGAGCGGTTATTTCCGCGGATTACCTCCGCCGTATCATAACCGCTGAGTCCGTTCAGCTGGACTGTCATCAGAATCAGGGCAAAATCCTGTTCCTGGAGGATACCGATTGCCTCATTGCCTGATCTTGCAGGAATGATCTCAATTTCAGGGTTTTGCAAAAATCCAAGCATAGCCTGGAGTCTATCCTCCCTGTCCTCTACAATAAGGATCCTGACCGGCAGTTGATCCCCCATTCGGTTTTGGTTGCTGACTGTTTATGTTTCCCGAAAATAAGCAAAAAAGTGTTCTGGCGGCCAGATTTGAACTTAAAAGGTTAATTTCGCGGTTCAAACTTTACGGCTCGATGAAGGAGGCTCTCGACTGGATTTCACACAACCTGATGGAAATCGCCGCTGCGATGGTTAGCATCACCTACGTAATCCTGTCGATCAAGCAAATCAAATGGCTTTGGTGGTTCGGGCTGGCCTCGGCAATCATGTATGCTTCGGTATACTGGAAATCAGGTTTCTATGCCGGAATGGGGTTGCAGGTGTATTACGCCGGCATTAGTATTTACGGATGGTTTCACTGGAAGCGGTCGGCCAGAAATCCGGGCGAATCGAAAGCTCTTCCTGTCAAGAATCTGAATCTCCGGACTGCTGCTATCATAGCGGTTGCTTTTGGGGTGATCTGGTTTGCGATCTGGCTGTTACTGATTAAGGGAACCAACAGCACAATACCGGTCTGGGATAGCCTGTTTTCCGCAGGAGGGATCATTGCCACCTGGATGTTATCGCAAAAGATCATCCAGCACTGGTTCCTGTGGATGATCATCGATTCCCTGTCGATCGGGGTTTACATTGGTCAGGGGCTGTATGCCACGTCGGTACTGTTCGCGATCTATATTATTACCGCTACCATCGGGTATTTCGAATGGAGAAAATCATTAAGGAAGGAACATGCCTGATCTGTTTTTCATAACCGGAGCGGAATCAACCGGAAAAAGTACCTTAACGGCTCAATTGGCAGCCTGGTATGGTGGTGTCGGGACGGAAGAATTTGCCCGGAGTTACCTGTTGAACCTGGGACATGCCTATACTCTTGAGGACCTGAATGCCATTGCCCGCGGCCAGATCAGCATTATCGAGCAAGCCTGGGACAAACCGATCGTTTTTGTGGATACCGACCTGATCAACCTTCAGGTTTGGTATGATGAGGTTTTTCATTTGATTCCGGATTGGCTCACGGATGCGATCCGGACCTATGGTGCAGGTCATTACCTTATGTGTCAGCCGGATATACCCTGGGAGCCGGATCCATTAAGGGAAAACCCTGGCCGGAGGGAATATCTGAACAGCCGGTATGAACAGGAATTAATGAAGGCCGGATATCCGTTTTACCCTATAACTGGCATCGGGGAAGCACGTTTTAAGTGCGCTGTTGCAGTAGTTGATGCCATTCTGTCAAAATCAACCAGAATAACAAAAGATGTTTGAAGAACAATTTTACATGGTTGCCAAAACCTTTCAGGGACTGGAAGATGTCCTGGCAGGTGAGGTAAGGGCCCTGGAGGCCCAGGATATTGAGATCCTCAACCGGGCCGTCAGGTTCAAAGGTGACCTTCGCGTTTTGTATGCGGCCAATTACCGGTTGAGAACCGCTTTGAAAGTGCTGGTTGAGATCGACTCTTTCAATGCCAAGAATGATTTTGACCTGTATCAGGGAATACAAAAGATCGACTGGCTCAGGTACATGGATGCCAGTATGAGCATGTCGGTTGAATGTGTACTTTTTTCCGATTTTTTCTCACACAGTCAGTTTATTGCCCAGCGGACCAAAGATGCGGTGGTTGACCAGTTCAGGGAAAAGACCCGGAAGCGTCCTTCGGTCGACAGGGATAATCCTGATATCCGCATATCGGTGCATATTCAGGATACGAAAGTGACAGTGCTTCTCGACAGCTCCGGACAGTCCCTGCACAAAAGAGGATACCGGCCACAGCTGCATCAGGCGCCAGTGAATGAGGTGCTTGCAGCCGGACTTCTCATGATAGCCGGGTGGAACGGGAAAAGCAACCTGGTGGATCCCATGTGCGGCTCCGGGACCTTCCTGATCGAAGGGGCCATGATTGCTTACAACATTCAGCCTGGTATTTTCAGAACTTCATTCGGCTTTGAGAAATGGAAGAATTTCGATCCGGATCTTTTGTCGGATGTGGCTGATCAGATCGATGAGCGCACTGATTTCAAATTCAGGATCATCGGATCGGATAAATCAGCCAAATCGCTTTTGCTGGCAAGGGAAGGACTACGGAAGTCATTTCTGGATAAGAGGGTTGAACTGGTCCATGAACCGCTCGAGACCTTCGTACCCCCGGCCGGCGGTGGCATGGCCATTATGAATCCGCCTTATGACGAGAGGCTGAAGGTTGAGAACATATCAGGACTTTACAGGATGATCGGCGACAGGCTCAAGAAGGATTATCAGGGATACCAGTCATGGATCTTCAGCGGTAACCCGGATGCCATGAAGGCCGTGGGTCTCCATCCTGCTAAAAAGATCCCGATGCTGAACGGTTCCATCGAGTGTTCATTCCGGAGGTACGACATGTATTCAGGCAGCATGAAAGCAAAATATCAGAAACCAGTAATCCGTAAGAAATAAATGAGAACAAGATCCTTTATCCTTGCTTTTTTGTTCAGTGCGGTTGCGCTGAATGCCCAGCAACTGACAATTGAGGAAGCGGTCCTCCAGCCTGGATTCTTCCCGGCATCCCCAAGGGTAGTCTGGAGCTTTAATCCAGGTTCCTGGCTGGAATTAAGAAATCAATCGCTGGTCGAGATTTCGGTAAAAAACGGTAAGGAGACAACGGTTCTGACTCTCGACGCGTTTAATGAGATACTGAAAACCAATGGTATAGCCCAGGTTGCGACTTTGGCCATGCCCGCTTTGACAGAACGCAATACCTTTTTGTTCAGTGTGCCGGATAAACTGATTGATTATGATCCTGTTAAGAGAGCGGTGGTGAATACTCTGCCTGTTCAGGATTCCATGATGATCCAGACGGTTTCGCCCGATGGGCGCCTGCTCGCTTTTACCGTGGGTCAGAATTTGTATGTCGCCGGATCATCCGGCCAGGTAAGGCAGATTACTTCAGATAAGGAGCCGGGCATCGTCAACGGCCAATCGGTTTCACGGAATGAATTCGGGATCTCGGGCGGACAGTTCTGGTCACCGCGCGGTAATCTGCTAGCATTTTACCGGAAAGATGAATCAAAAGTTCCCCTGTACCCACTGGTGGATATCTCCAAAACTCCCGGCAGGCTAAGGGAGATCCGATACCCTATGGCGGGAGGGCCCTCTGAAACAGTTGAACTCGACATTTTCAGGATCTCCGACGGTGCCCTGGTCAGGATACAGGAAAACTCGCTGGGTGAGAATTGCTACCTCACCAATATATCCTGGGACCCCGGGGAGGGGTTTGTTTACATTGCTGTTCTGAACAGGGCACAGAACCATATGGCTCTCAATCAATATGATGCCGTAACAGGACAGAAGATCAGAACCCTGTTTGAGGAGACATCGGACAAATATGTAGAGCCTTTACACGGGATGTTGTTTAATCCTGTGGTTCCTGATCAGTTTCTTTGGTTCTCGGAGAGGGACGGGTACACGCATCTGTATCTCTACCGCACGGATGGATCACTGATCCGTCAGGTTACCCAGGGCGAATTTGTGGTCACCGATTTTCTGGGCTGGGATCCGAAGGGCAAATACATTTTTGTGACTACCACCGGGGAGAGTCCCCTGGAAAGGCATGCCTACCGGGTGGACCTGACGAATTCCATGAGGACCCGCCTTACCCGGGATGCCGGAACTCATGAGGTTACGATCAGTCCGGATGCGAAATATCTCATCGATTCCTATTCCAGCTACTCCGTCCCCAGAAAGGTAGTGGTGAGGGATATGTCAGGCGCGGAGATAAAACCAATCTTTAATGCTCCCGATCCGCTCGCGGGTAAAAAACTGGGAGTTTACAAGCCTTTCACAATCAAATCGGCAGATAAGAAAACGGATTTGTACGGATACCTGGTTCTGCCGCCCGATCTGGATCCGGCTAAAAAATATCCGGTGATCGTTTATGTTTACGGAGGACCGCATGCCCAGCTGGTCCTGAACCGATGGATGGGTGGCGCTTCGGGCTGGCAGCACTATATGGCCAATCAGGGGTATATCTGCATGACTCTTGACAACCGGGGATCAGACTCCAGAGGCAGGGACTTTGAACAGGTGATACACCGGAATCTTGGCAAGGCTGAAATGGCTGATCAGATGGAAGGGATCAACTATCTGCTCAACCTGCCCTATGTTGACGGATCCCGGATCGGGGTTCACGGATGGAGCTACGGTGGTTTCATGACAACCTCACTGCTGCTTAATTACCCGGATGTTTTTAAGGTGGGAGTCGCCGGCGGTCCTGTAATCGACTGGAAGTTTTATGAAGTGATGTACGGGGAGAGGTATATGGATACCCCCGCGGAGAATCCCGAAGGATATGCCCTTGCCAGCACGCTGAATCAGATTAAAAGACTCAGGGGCAAGTTGCTGCTGATCCATGGGGACATCGATGACACAGTGGTTATGCAGAATTCCCTCTCTTTCCTGAAGAAGAGCGTTGATGAAGGGAAACTTGTGGATTTCCTCGTTTATCCTGGTCATCCGCACAATGTACGGGGCAAGGACCGGGTCCATCTGATGAGGATGGTGACCCGTTATTTTGATGATAACCTGTAAGGATCAGCGGATCGTCGAGGCGTAATCCCCAAGTTCTTTGGCGGTCAGGTTGACCTCCCTGATGAACTGCTCAATAATCGGGCTGTAGCTCTCCTGGTTATCGCCGGCTTTGGCCGAGATTTCCAATTTTTTGAGCTCATTGGCGAGGTCATTCATTCCCATCACTGCCACCGAGGATTTTGCCTTATGGGCCATGGCTCCCAGGGCGGTATATTCCGAGCTGGCCAGCAGCGATGGCATGCCTTCTGTAAACTCCGGCAGCTGCTCAATAAAAAGATCTATCATTTCGACGATCATCTCGTTGCTGCCCATGGCCATGCTCTCAAGATATCCAAGATCTGCATAAGTAAACTTTGTTCCCATACCTGTGCTTTTACGTCATGAAATTAATCAAGAAATTGAAATAATCCGGCTGCTCCGATAAGACAAGACATATATCATCTTTTATATTCAGTAAATCCGATAAATTTGTAATAATCCATAAAAATTCCCTTAAAATACAATGAAAAATACCCCATTTACCCAATACCATCAGGAACTCGGGGCGCGGATGGAGCCCTTTGCCGGCTATCTTATGCCGATTGAATACTCAGGAATTACCGCTGAGCACATGCATGTAAGGGAGAAGGTCGGAGTGTTCGATGTTTCCCATATGGGTGAATTCCGCGTTAAAGGTCCCAAAGCCTTTGATCTGGTGCAGAAACTGACCACCAATGATGTGGCCGCACTGTTTGACGGCAAGGTACAGTACTCCTGCTTTCCCAACGGAAAGGGAGGGATTGTTGACGACCTCCTGGTATACAGGGTCAAGTCTGATGAGTACCTGCTGGTCGTCAATGCCGCCAATATTGACAAGGACTGGAACTGGTGTGTTTCACATGCCGTTGAAATGGGTCTGAAGGTTGGGACTGATATCGTGAATGAATCCGATGATACCGCCCAGCTGGCCATCCAGGGCCCTCTGGCCCTGAAAGCCATGCAGAAGCTCACTTCAGTTCCGGTTGAAGACATGGAGTACTACACCTTCAAAATGATCCCGTTTGCAGGTATTTCAGAGGTGGTGTTTTCAACAACCGGGTACACCGGTTCAGGAGGATGCGAGATCTATTGCCGTAAGGAAGATGCTGATAAGCTCTGGAAGGCTGTTTTTGAGGCAGGCAAAGAGTTTGATATCAAGCCGATTGGTCTCGGTGCAAGAGATACTCTCCGTCTGGAAATGGGATTCTGCCTGTATGGTCACGATATCAATGACGAAACAACGGCAATCGAAGCCGGATTGGGCTGGATCACCAAGTTTGTTCCGGGAAACGATTTCATCGACAGACCCTTACTCGAGCAGCAAAAGAATGATAAACCGACCAGGAGTCTCCGCGGATTTATCATGAAGGAGCGCGGGATACCCCGTCAGCATTATCCTATTGTAAATCAGGCGGGAGAAGTCATTGGTGAGGTTACCTCAGGTACTCAGTCACCAATCCTGCAGGCTGGGATTGGGATGGGGTATGTAAATGCTGAAAACGCAAAACTCGGCAACGAGATCTATATCCAGGTCAGAAATAAAAACCTGAAAGCTGAGATCGTTAAGCTTCCGTTTGTACAGACAAAGAATTAACCATAAATCCTTTCATTATGAGAAAACATATTTTCAATGCCGGCCCATGCGTGCTTGCTGATGTGGTGCGCGAAAATACGGCCAAGGCTGTTCTGGAGCTCGGTAATTCCGGGCAGTCGATCATGGAGGTCTCCCACAGGAGCAAGGATTTTGAAGCCATTATGAAGGAGACTGTTGACCTGTTCAAGGAGATCATGAATATCCCCGAAGGATATTCTGTGCTGTTCCTTGGCGGCGGTGCCAGTCTGCAGTTCGCCATGGTGCCTTTCAACTTCCTGACCACAAAGGCTGCCTATCTTAATACAGGAACCTGGGCCTCAGGGGCCATCAAGGAGGCTAAACTGTTTGGTCAGGTTGACGTGGTTGCCTCATCTGAAGACAAGAACTTCAACTATATTCCAAAGAATTATACGGTTCCCGCTGATGCCGACTATTTCCACATCACCACCAACAATACGATTTTCGGTACTGAGATTCTGCATGATATGGACTGCAAGGTTCCGCTGATCGCCGACATGTCATCGGATATCCTTTCAAGGCCTGTGGATGTTTCGAAATATGCCCTGATTTATGGCGGAGCCCAGAAAAACATGGGACCTGCCGGTGTCACTGTCGTCATCCTCAGGAATGAGATGCTCGAAAGGGTTACCCGGACCAATATCCCCACCATGCTCAAATACCGTGTTCATGTTGAGAATGATTCCATGAAGAACACGCCTCCCTGCACGGCAATTTTCACGGTGAGGGAAGTATTGAAATGGGTGAAGGAGATGGGCGGACTGAAGGAGATGGACCGCAGGGCACAGGTAAAGGCCGATCTGCTTTACAATGCGATTGACAATAGCAAGATGTTTGTCGGAACAGCCGCTAAAGAAGACCGTTCAAGAATGAATATCTGCTTTGTGATGAAGGATGAATACAAGGACAAGGAAGCTGATTTCCTTGAACTGGCCAAAACGAAAGGGATTGTCGGCATAAAAGGCCACCGTTCAGTTGGCGGTTTCCGTGCCTCCTGCTACAATGCCCTGGAGATTGAAAGCGTACAGTTGCTTGTGGATACCATGAAAGAATTCGAAAAATGATGAAAAAAGTATTGGTTGCCACCGATAAACCATTTGCTCCGGTTGCCGTGAAAGGGATCCGGGAAGTGGTTGAAAAAGCCGGATACACATTGCTCCTGCTGGAAAAGTATACCACGCCCGAGCAATTGTATGAGGCTGCTGCAGAAGCTGATGCCATGATCGTAAGAAGCGATCTGGTTACCAAAGAGGTGCTAAATGCTGCCAAAAACCTGAAAATTGTGGTGAGGGCAGGTGCCGGGTACGACAATATTGATCTTGCCGCCTGCACGGAAAAGGGTGTAGTTGCCATGAACACTCCGGGACAAAACTCCAATGCAGTGGCAGAACTTGCCCTGGGCATGATGGTGTATGGCGCCAGAGGCCTGTTCAGCGGAAAATCGGGCACGGAGCTCAGGGGCAAAAAGCTCGGAATCCATGCTTTCGGTTACGTGGGTAAATATGTGGCCCTGATCGCCAAAGGGTTCGGGATGGATATTTATGCGTATGATCCCTTTGTTCCTAAGGAGACCATTGCCTCCGCAGGGGTGAAACCGGTGGATTCAGCCGAGGAACTTTACAAAACCTGCCAGTATATTTCGCTACATATGCCGGCCAACGACAAGACCAAAAAATCCATCAATGCTTCGCTGCTTTCGCTGATGCCCAATGATGGAGTGCTTGTCAATACTGCCCGTAAAGAGGTGATTCAGGAGGAGGATCTGATAAAGGTGATGGAAGAGAAACCAAAATTCCAGTACCTCACCGACGTGGCCCCGGATGCATTTGAAGCATTCCAGGAGAAATTCGCTGGCCGGTACTTTGCCACCCCTAAGAAAATGGGTGCCCAAACCGAAGAGGCCAACACGAATGCCGGGATTGCGGCTGCTGAACAGATCCGTGATTTCTTCGAAAAAGGTGATGAAAAATTTAAAGTAAATAAGTGATCTGTAGTTATATATGGCAATTCTGAAACCATTCAAAGGAGTAAGGCCGCCAAAGGATATCGCGCATCTCGTGGCATCCCGGCCTTATGACGTCCTTAATTCTGAAGAGGCACGCGCTGAGGCGGCAGGAAATGAAAAATCGCTCCTGCACCTGATCAAGCCGGAAATCAACTTCAATCCGCCCATCGATGAGCATGATCCGAAAGTGTATGAAAAGGCAGCCGAAATGTTCGGTCTTTTCAGGTCCAAAGGATGGCTCGTTGAGGACGAAAAGGAGATGTACTACATCTATGCACAAACCATGAACGGCATTACCCAATATGGGCTTGTCGGATGTGCGGGTGTGGAAGATTACATGAACGGAATCATCAGGAAACACGAGCTGACAAGGCCCGACAAAGAGGAGGACCGCATGAAGCACGTGCGGATCACCAGCGCAAACCTTGAACCGGTATTCTTTACCTACCGCGCGGTCCCTGAACTCGACAGGATCATCGGCACCTGGGTCAGGGAGCATCCGGCTGTGTATGATTTCACTTCCACCGATGGCATCGGTCACCATTTCTGGGTCATCGACAATGATGGGGTCATTAATCAGATTACAGCCCTTTTTGCTGATATTCCATACACCTACGTGGCTGATGGTCATCACAGGACCGCAGCTGCCGCACTGGTAGGAAACGAGAGGAGAAAAAACAATCCCGCTCATACCGGCAAAGAAGAGTATAACTACTTCCTGGCTGTTCATTTTCCTGATAATCAACTGAGAATCATTGATTATAACAGGGTGGTTAAGGATCTTAACGGCTCGTCAAAAGCTCAGTTCCTTGCCAAACTTGATGAAAAATTCGAGGTCGTGAATAAAGGTGCTGAGACCTACACGCCTGGCGCCCTTCACAACTTCGGAATGTACCTTGAGGGAGAATGGTACAGCCTGACGGCCAAACCCGGTACCTATAATGATGCCGATCCCATCGGAGTGCTGGATGTAACGATCAGTTCCGATCTGATCCTGAGGGATATCCTGGGCATCCAGAATCTCCGGACCGACAAAAGGATCGATTTTGTAGGCGGAATCAGGGGTTTGGGTGAACTGAAAAGGCGGGTCGACAGCGGAGAAATGAAGGTGGCTTTCGCCCTTTATCCGGTATCCATGAAACAGTTGATGGATATTGCCGATACAGGAAATATCATGCCTCCCAAAACCACCTGGTTTGAACCCAAGCTTCGAAGCGGATTAGTGATCCATACCTTCTAAAAAAAAGAGGCGCTCAATCGGGCGCCTCTTTTTTTTATGCGTATGCGTTTATCTGGAATTTACTCTGACACTGTATTTGCCCTTTGCTTTATCAGCCTTGATCGAGATGATCCATTTTCCAATAAAATCACCTGAATCATCATCCTCCCACCTGAAGCTCTGGTTCCAATTGATGTCGGCCAGCGGAGAGATCACCATCTCCTGAAAAGTTTTGCCATCGGGCTTTTTAAAGGTGATCTTCATTTCACCTGAACTGAGGCTGCCTGTTACACTGAAGCCGATTGAATAGGTTCCCTCCTTAATCTCGTAGGAGAAATCATTTGAGGTGGTAACATCAGCCAGATCTTTGCTGATCGAGAGGGTTGAGTTCTCATCCAGGGACCAGACATTGTAATGCCTGCCAATATCAGTATAGACATCATTGTTCCATCTGGATGCAGGAGGAACTACATAATAGTTGTCGATCCCCTGCTTTTTCATTTCTTCCATTGATTTCTTATAGCTATCCATGGCTTCCCGCTGGATCCTGAACTGATCTTCCTTCAGTACTTTCAGGTTCTCCTCCTGAATCATCCTGACGGACTCAAGCTGTTTTTTCAGTTCTTCTTCAGACAGCTTTTTGTTACCGTCGATAATGATCATCTGCTTTTTCTTCAGATCCTCTTCCTTTAATTCCTTTTCGGTTTTGGTCTGCCCTATGGCTCCGCCAAAGGAGGCAAAGAAAACTGCCAAAAGGACCGGTGTATAAAATCTTGCTTTCATATGTTTTCTTATTAAATTTCTCTGATCCAAAGGTAAGCTCCAATATTGCGATACAGCGTTAACACCAGGTTAATGCATAGTTAATCCGATGAGCTCATGGAAAAAGGAATTATTTTTATTCCAGCAATGAAGAAAAACCTCACCATATTAATACTCTCGGCGGTTGCCATTGCCATACTGATCGGTATTGAGATTACACTGGTAACCAGAATTTACAGGCTCGAGACCGAGAAGTTTGACTACCGGTATCGCGAGATATTACTCAATAGCCTCGATTTCATTGAGAGAAGGTTTGGTGAGAGGGGATACGAAAAGGCCTATGACTGGCTGGATAAGATGGCAGAGAAAAACCTGAGCATTGTTTCAGGAAAACAATTTGATACACTGTTTTTTAAGTCCACCGTCCTTAAAACCTTCCAGGAGGACCTGACCAACTATCAGAATATGGATCAGATTCTGCGCCAACAACTCACGAACATCAAGGAGGAGACTGATTTTCGCTCTGTTTTTGAAGTTACCGCCCTTAAAATCTATTCCCTGACCGATACTTTGGATGTGTATGACAGGGAACGCTCAGGACCCTCGCCCCAGACGGGGAAGTTATCCATATCCAAAGGGCAGAAACCGGTTTACTGGTATAAACATGAAGGGACCCATTTCAGCATAGCCTTCAATTATTATGTGGATTTTAACGGGAAGAGGGCTGTGGTCATGGGGAAAATAGTGGGAAGCCTGATTTTGGCCGTAATAGCCCTGATATCCGTAGGGTTGATGTTCATCCTTTCGATCCGCAGTCTGCTGGAGGAGCGAAGGCTTTCTCAGCTCAAGACTGATTTCATCAACAACATGACCCATGAACTGAAAACACCGCTGTCGACCATCTCAATTGCCACCCGAACACTGGAAAACGATACCATCCTTGATAACAGGGAAAAAACCAAGGAGACTGTGTCCGTGATCCACCGGCAGAACCGCCAGCTGACCAAGCAGATCAACCACCTGCTCGAGATCAGCATGTGGGAGCGGAAACAATTTTCCCTTGAGAGACGGATGCTTGAGGTTGAGCCCTTCTTTTCAGGGATTGCCGAGGCTTTCCGGTGGGAGTGCAATCAGAACGGATGCAATCTGGAAGAGATCTATCATATCAAAACCCTTGAGGCTTATCTGGATGAGGTCCAGATGACCATTGCGGTTCATAACCTGCTGGTGAATGCCGTCAAGTATAACAGCAATACCCCTCATGTCATCCTTGAGGTTACCTGCGACGAGAGACTGAAGATTCAGGTCACGGATAACGGAATCGGAATACCCAGGGAAGATCAGAAACATATCTTCGATAAATTCTACCGGGTATCAACCGGTAATATTCATAAGGTCAAGGGATTGGGCCTCGGATTGTTTTATGTAAAACAGATCGCCGAAGCCCATGGCGGGACCATTGAAGTGTCGAGCAAACCAGGAAAAGGAAGTACTTTTACCATAAATCTGCCGGTACATGGAAAAAATCAGAATTCTGCTGGCTGAGGATGATCCCGATCTGGGCAATATCCTTGCGCAATACCTCGAAATGCAGGGGTTCACGGTATCCCTTGCCAGGGATGGCGAGGAAGCCTGGGAAATATTCAGGAAGGGGGCCTATAACATCTGCATACTCGATGTGATGATGCCCAAAATGGATGGCTTTGAACTGGCTGAGAAAATCACCAGGCAGTCACCCGAAACCCCTTTTCTGTTCCTGACTGCCAAAAGTCTTAAGGAGGACAGGATCAGGGGTTTGCGGATTGGTGCGGATGATTATATCTGCAAACCTTTTGAGGTGGATGAACTGGTGCTGAGGGTCAATAACATTCTTAAACGGACCGGTATTCAGGATGAGAATGAGTTCCGGATCGGACAATCGACCTTTAATTTCCAGGAATTGTTGCTGTCAACCCCGGAGGAGAATCATAAACTGACGCTTAAGGAGGGCATGTTGCTGAAATATTTCCTTCAGCATGAAAACAAGCTGGTTAAACGCGAAGAGATCCTGACGGAGGTATGGGGGGAGAATGATTATTTCCTAGGTCGCAGCATGGATGTGTTTGTGAGCCGGCTTCGCAAATTTTTCACCTGCGAAGAGACCGTTTCCATTGAAACAGTACGCGGAACCGGATTTATCTTCCGGCTCCGGCGTTCCTGATCCGATATCGTTACATCACTTGTCTGGCAATATGCTTGCCGGAGTTCAGCATCATGTCGATGTATTGTGCTCTCTTGTAGATCAGTGGATTAACTGTGTTAGCCTTGCTGAGTTTCCCACGGAAATCATCCAGTGACTTGAATTTCTGACCGGTCATCCATGCGGCAAGTCCCTCATTGATCTCACCGATTCTTCCGATCCCGTTCTTGTAGAGGGTGCTTACCACCTGTACCGTATCAGCACCAGCAAGAATAAGTCTGGCAACATCTTCAGCAGCGTAAATGCCTCTTCCTGCAATCAGCTCTCCACTCACTTCGCCATGCAGAAGTCCGCAAAATCTCAGTGTGAGTTTGTACTCTTTCTCGGCGCTGAGATTCCAGGGTGAGGTGTGCTTCAGGGTGGCTACATCAATGTCGGGCTGGAAAAGCTTGTTAAAAAGAACCACGCCCTTAATCCCGGTAGACATCAGTCCGTCAATGAATTGAAGAAGATTGGTGTAATAGGGACTCAGTTTTACACTCACAGGAATTTTCACAGCCTCAACCACGCTCCTGGCAATTTCGATCTCCTCCTTTTCGATTTCATGGCCTGATTTTGCGAAGGAGAAGGGAACATTGAAGAAATTGAGTTCAAGCGCGTCAATGCCGGTCGATTCCAGGCCTTTGGCATATTTTACCCAGGTTTCGGGATAGACCGCATTCAGACTGCCGATCAAAGGGATTTTCACTATTCTTCTGGCGGCTCTCAGTTTGCTAAGAAATTCATCCGGACCTGAATAGACTGAACCGGGGAACACCTTAACCATCTCCGCGTTCCTCTCATTGTAGGACTCAAGAAGATTGTCAAGTTCCACATCCTCCAACTGGATTTGTTCCTCGAAAAGTGACTTGTACACAATGGCCCCTGCACCTGCCTTTTCAAGTTTGGCCAGGGTGTCAGGATTCTCTGCCAGGTCGCATGCGCCTGCAATAACCGGGCTGGTGACCGGTATGCCGAGATAAGTGGTTGAAAGTTTTCCCATAGTGATGTGTTTTATTATATAACAACATCACCCGGGTTTGGTTTAGCAACTTTATTCAGAATTTGAGGCAATCCTGAAAAATGATTCCGGTGACGCCACTACCTGGTCAACCAGGCCAAGAACGATCAGGTTGGCCAGGGTGTCAACCGCCGCTTTTCTGGTGATCCGGGCAAAGCGGCAATACTCCTGGAGTGTGATCATCTCTTTTGAGTTCAGAAGGGCGAACAGAGCCTCCTCATCTCCTGAATACCGGATCAGTGCACCTTTCTTCACCTTTCGTTTCTGCCACACGGCGATGATCACATCATCCGCATGGATGTTTTCGTCCCTGGATCTCACATAGGCCTGCAGGTGGCCGTTCTCCTCCTTCACATAATGCGGTCTCATCGGACTCGGCGGTATCCATACTTCCAGAACCGTTTTTCCGCCCTCATTCCAGACCTTGGATTCAAACCTGACTTCCGGCTTTGAATAAAAGGTGGCGGCCGACTCGATCATGTAATACTCCTCCTCCGTGCGCACCCCTGCGATCACGCCGTTATCCTTCACCCCGATCAGCAGTCTTCCGCCGTCGGTGTTGGCAAAGGCGACCAGCGATCTGGCAATTTTTCGGGAATCGGTGATGCCGAACTTGAAATCCTGCTGCTGGTGCTCGCCTTCGAGGATCAGGGAGGATATATAGGAGATTTTCTTCATGTTTTTCCTCGACAAATTTGATTAAAATTGGCAACTTTTAACAGGAACCTGATGACTGAGGAGCAGATTGAGCACAAAAGGCAGGAGGATATCCCGATTCTTGAGGAGAAATGGACGATCTGGTCTTTTCTGGTAGATCCCGCAAAGAAACTGAGCATCCCGTCACTGTTTGAGCTCATGGTTGAAATTGCCCACCATGATGCCGGAAGGAGAGGGTGGGGATATTCTGAAATGCTGCGCCGGAACCATGCCTGGGTCTTTCTGAGAGCCCTGATCCATGTGTCGCGAATGCCAGGGTGGGGTGAAGAGATCCTGATCAGGACCTGGCCCAAGACCATGGAGGGAGTTACTGCCACCAGGGATATTCAGTTTCTGGATTCTTCAGGCGGGATCCTCGTCTCTGCGACCACCGTCTGGAGTATCATCGATTTGGAAACCCGGAAGCCCGTAAGGCTGAACGGAGTGGAGTATAACTCCGGAAAGCTGGCCCTGATGCATGAGGTGGAGGAGAAACCCCGTAAGATCCAGATGCCTGATACCCATGTGCCGGTCAGACGATTCCAGGTGGCTTTCAACCACAGCGACATGAACCTGCACGTCAATAATGCCCGGTATATAGATTGGGT
>Ga0172369_10001466_pt1 | contig 33864 bp, 23 predicted proteins | sample LakKiv25m_FD_114539 | JGI IMG/M metagenome (GOLD analysis project Ga0172369, IMG submission 114539) | Freshwater microbial communities from Kabuno Bay, South-Kivu, Congo - kab_022012_11.25m | ecosystem: Environmental > Aquatic > Freshwater > Lake | place: Democratic Republic of the Congo... | reverse complement strand
CGCGCCAGCCGCTCCAGGTGCGCGTTCGGCTCCGCCAGCGTGCCGCCGCCCACCGGGTTCATGATCACCGTGCCGATGCCCTTCGCGCGCGCCGCTGCGATCGCCGGCGCATAACTCCGGCTGCGCAGATTGTAGGTGAAGAGCAGAATCTCGCACCAGTCCGCTTCTTCGATATACGAGAGGAGATTTTCCACCGAATCGTGCGTGGTGAAGCCGGTGTGGCCCACCAGCCCTTCGTCCATCGCCGCGCGGATGCCGTCCAGCATGCCGCCCTTCGCCGTGGCCTGCTCGTAATGTTCGCGGGAGTCGATGTTCCACACCTGGTAGAAGTCCAGGTACTCCACCTGCAGCCGCTGCATCGACTCGTCCAGTTTCCGCCGCAGGAAATCCGCGGAGCTGTCGCGCACCGGTTCGGCCCGGAGCACCCACGGCGACCATTTGGTGGAAAGGATCACCTTCGCGCGGTAGCCGTCCTTCAGCGCCTCGCCCACCTTGATTTCCGAGTCGCCGTAGCCCCGGCAGGTGTCGATGTATTTCATGCCGGAATCGATGGCGTGCCGGATCAGCGCCACCGCGTCGTCCAGCTTCTCCGGCAGCCGCATGGCGCCGATATTGGCATAGGGAATGGCGAAGCCGTTGCGCTCGCCGAAGGGATGCTTGTCAGGAAGGAGTGTCGGTTTCATGCTTCGTATTGTAGCGGAGTGCGCGAATAATGCCAATCCTGGGAACCCCCTGGGAGCGCCGGCATCTCTTGCCGGCACGATCACGCGCCTGTTTTCGTATTTAGTGCTTTTCGAGAACCGGTCGCGAAAGGCACTATTGGCGAAAGCGGGTGCATGATCGTGCCGGCAGGAGATGCCGGCGCTCCCAGGGAATACAACAGCAAGGCAAAGGGGGAAGTTATGTTCGGTCATCTGTCGAAAATGACGATTCTGCTAGTCATCGTCGCCATCGCCATGCCGGCGGTGCGGGCGATCGACGCCGCGGCCTACCGGGCGGTGAAAGCGGCGCAGGCGTTCCGCGCGCACGGCGAGGCGGTGCAGCCGACGCCGGACGGCACGTATCTCTGCGAGGCAGAGGAGTTCAACGTCACCAGACCGGGCTGGAAAGCGAAACCCTGGGGCGAGAATTATTACGCGGCCACGACGATCAACACTTTCCTCTCGCGCAAGGGCTTCCTGGGCGCGCCGGAGCAATGCAAATCGCCGGCCACGGCCGCCATCACCGTGGATATCAAAGAGGCCGGCGCCTACCTGGTGCTCGTGCGGTACGAAGCGGTCTTTCGTTTCCAGACGCAGTTCCGTGTGATAATCTCGCAGGATGGCAAAGACGTCTTCAGCCGCCTCTACGGCGCGCGCGACAATGTGAAGGTCTGGTATCTGAACCAGCGCCTGGCAAAAGAGGGCACCTGGCCGTTGAACGGCGTGTGGGAGAGCATCGTTTGGGAAGGGCATGACGCCTATGCCACCCTGCGCCCCGGCCCGGCGACGATCACGCTCATCGCCGGCGAGCAGCCCACCCCGGCGGCCCGCCGCAATGTGGACCTGGTGATGCTCACTCGCGATGAAGCGCAGGTGAAGACGCGCATTGAGAAGGAAAGCCACCTGCCGCTGGATGGGTGGCTGACACAGGCGGGCGATGTGTATCTGCGCGCCGCCAACGCCGGCGAGAAGCCGGTCACGGTGACCGGCGGCAACTGGCAGGAGCACTCCCCCTACTGGGTGCATATCCGCAACTGGAAGCCGATCTCGCTGGCGGTGCCACCCGGACAAACGACGGCCTGGACGGAGGTCGGCGGCACCATGGATACCTTGAACGACGGGCAGTGGCGCTTCAAAACGTCCGGTGCGTGCGCGCTGACCTTCGGCGTGAAGACCGCCGGGGGAAAGATCGAGCCGATCCGCACCTTTGCCGATGTCAACGGCGCGCTGGAGCTCGCCGGCCAGGCGGACACCCGCTACACGCGCCGCATCGTCACCCAGCAGGAGGAGACGGACGCGCTGCTTGCTTATATCAAGGGGCTTCCGCTGCGCGGGAAAGCGCCGACGCTGACCCACATCGAGGCAAGCGGCGGCTGGCCGCAGGATGTCTGGCAGCAGCTCAGTGACCTGTATGGCTTCAGCACCAGCCGCGGCCACCAGGGGCCGAATGGCGCCGTCGCGTGGGGCTATCAATCACTCACCCAACTTGAAGCGAACTGCGTGAAGCTCACCGAGGCGGAGCGGCAAAACGTGGCCGTCGTCAGCCTGGGCGACGAGATCGGCCTGCCCGAGCCGGACGCCGCCGCGGCGACCGCCGGCTTTGCCGCCTTCCTGAAAGCGCAAGGGGTGACCCCCGCGCAGGTCGATCCGGCGGCGGGCGGCGACTGGGGGAAAATAGCCTATAACGGCGACAGCGCGCTGCGGGAAACGAATCCCGGCCTGTATTACTGGTCCGTGCGCTACCGGCACGCCTACGGCATCCAGGCCATGAAGCAGCAGACCGACGTGCTGCGTCGATACCTGCCCAACGCGGGCGTCGGCGCCAACTTTTCGCCGTTCTACCCGCAAAGCTACTCCTTCCTGGGTGAAGTATTCAAATGGGTCAATGTCTTCCGCGAAGACGCGATGACCATGCCGTGGAGTGAGGATTGGGTCTTCCAGATTCCCATCGGCACCCAGCAGATGAACGGCATCAGCCTGGACCTGTTCCGCGCCGGCATCCGCCACCACCCGGAGCGCAAAATTCAAATGTACGTGATGCCGCACATGCCCGGCAACACCCCCAATTCCTGGCGGCGCATGTTCCTCAGCGCGCTCGGTCATGGGGCGAAAATATTCAACCTGTTCGAATTCGATCCGGTCTGGCTGGCATATACCGAGAATTATGTCAATGGCCGGGAGATGTATGCGATGGTGTTGAAAACCCTGCGCGAGCTGGGCACCTACGAAGATATCGTGCAGCAGGGGCAGGTGCGGCCGGCGGAAACCGGCCTGTGGTTCAGCGAGACCGGCGACATCTGGGAGGACAATGCCGGCGGCTCCTTCGCCCCAGCCAAGCGCGCGCTGTATATCGCCATCCTGAACCGGCAGGTACCGCTGGACTTCATCGTCGAGCAGGACGCGCTGGACGGCACACTGGATCAATATAAAGTGCTCTACCTGGCCGACCGCCATGTCAGCCGGGCGGCGTCGGAGAAAATCGCCGCCTGGGTGCGGAATGGCGGGCGCCTCTTCGCCACCGCGGGCGCCGGCATGTATGACGAATACAACAGGCCGAACACGGTGCTGCGCGCGCTGTTGGGCGTGGAGCAGACGGCGCTGGAGGAGAGGACAGGACAGCAGATCGAGCTCATCAAGCTGGACCTGGCCTTCGCGCAGCCGGTGGCGACGATAAGCCTGCCGGGGAAGAAGACGATGCCGGTCTTCGGCACCGTCAGCCGGATCACCGCCGCGGCGGATGCCATTATCGCCGGCACCTTTACGGACGGCTCACCCGCCATCGTCGAGCATGCCGCGGGCAAGGGGACGACCACCTGCTGCGCCTTTCTGCCGGGGTTGAGTTACTTCAAGCCGGCCATCCCGATGCGGCCCAAGGATTTTGCCTCGCGTGATGACGCGCTCTGCCACTTCATCCCGACGCAATTCGACGTAAATGCCGGGGCGCTGGTGGGCAGGCCGCTGAACGGGATCACCCGTCCCGCCGCCGCCGCCGACCCGCTGGTGGAGACCACCATCATCACCTCGCCTGCCGGCGCGCTCGTCGTGCTCGACAACTGGCGCGGCAAGGCAATCCACGGCCTGCAGGTGCAGCTTGCCGTCCCGCTCCCCGCCGCGTTGGTCAGCCTGGCCAGCGGCAAGCCGGTGAAGGTGGGCACGCATGGCGGCCAAAAGACCGTAACCTTCGACCTGGATGCCGCCGGGGACGTGCTGATTTTCCGATAATCCCCTGGGAGCGCCGGCTTCCAGCCGGCACGATCACGAGCTCGTTATCGACTTTAATGCTTGTCGAGAGCCGGTTGCGAAAAGCGCTCTTCCTGGGAGCGCCGGCTTCCAGCCGGCACGATCACGAGCTTGTTATCGACTTTAATGCTTGTCGAGAGCCGGTTGCGAAAAGCACCGAATGCGAAAACGAGCACATAATCGTGCCGGCAAGAGATGCCGGCGCTCCCAGGAGGAAGTTTACTTTTTAAAGGGAAATACTAACGAAAATCCGTCTCAAGGGGGAAGCCATGTTGCGTCAGCTCGTGACAGTATCACTGCTCCTGCTCGTCGCAGCCGCCATGCCGGCGGCATGGGCGCTCGATGCCGGAGCTTACCAAGCGGTGAAGGCGGCGCAGGCCTTCCGCGCCAACGGCGAGGCGGTGACGCCCGCGCCGGACGGCACCTATTTCTGCGAAGCGGAGGAGTTCAAGGTTGCCAAACCGGGCTGGCAGGCGAAGCCGTGGGGCGAAAACTATTATGCCGCCACCTTCGCTAACTCCTTCCTCTCGCGCAAGGCCTTCCTGGGCGCGCCGGCGCAGTGCAGGCCGGACGCCGTGGCCGGCATCGACGTGGACGTCAAGCAGGCGGGCAAGTACCTGGTGCTGGTGCGCTACGAGGCCTGCTACCGTTTCGAGACGCGCTTCACCGTGAAGGTTACGCAGAACGGCAAGACGGTCTTCAACCGCCCCTACGGCGCGCGGAACAACGTAAAGATCTGGGCCTTCGGCGAGAAGTTGCAAAAGGAGGTTGGCTGGTCGTGGGGCGCGGTGGAGAACGTCGTGTGGGAAGGCTACCAGGGCGAGGGGAAGACCATTTATGCCGATCTCAAACCCGGCAAGGCGACCATCACCCTCATTGCCGGCACGCAGCCGGCGCCGGCGGCGAAGCGCAACATCGACCTGGTGATGCTCACCACCGATGAGGCGCAGGTGAAAGAGCGCATCTTCGGCGACCCGGCAAAGAAGATCGCTCCGGAGAATTACCTGCCGCTGGACGGCTGGCTGACGCAGACCGGCGATGTGTGGGCGCGGGTGACGAATACCGGGCCGGCGAAGGTGACCGTCACCTCCGCCATGACGGAGCATTCCTCCTACTGGATTCACCAGCGCCGATGGCAGCCCTTCACGCTGGCAGTGGAACCGGGCAAGACGTCCGACTGGGCGAACGTGGGCGCGGTGATGGACACGCTCAACGATGGCCAGTGGCCATTCGCAGCGGACGGCCCGTGCACGCTGCAGATCGGCGCGCGCAACGCCGCCGGGCAGATCGACGCCATCCGCGCCTTCACCCTGCCGGAAAAAGGCACGCTGACGCTGATCGGTCCGGCGGACATGCGCTATCGCCGCACCGTGATGACACAGCGGGAAGGCGTTGACGCGCTGGTCAAATACCTGAAGGCTATCCCCATGCAGGGCAGGACGCCGACGCAGACGCTCATTATGGCCTATTCGGGCATTCTGAACGACCTGCAGCCGATTTACAACCTGAACAATCCGGTCTACCAGGTGGAAAGCCTGGGCGACGAGATCGGCCTGCCCACGCCGGACGAGCAGGCCGTCACCGCGGGCTTCACCGCCTATCTGCGGGCACAGGGGCTGACCCCCGACCAGGTCGACCCCGCGGCAGGCGGCGACTGGGCGAAGGTGAAGTATAATCCGGACCCGAAGCTGGCGGAGACAAATCCCGGGGTGTTTTTCTGGTCGAAGCGCTTCTTCTACGCCTACGGCATCCAGGCGCAGAAGGCGGTCACCGATAAGACGCTGGCGGAGAAACCGAATGCGCTGGTAGGCGCAAACTTCTCGCCGCACTACCCGGTGCAGCATGCCTTCATCGGCGAAGTCTTCAAGTGGGTGAGCCTGTTCCGCGCGGGCGGCATGACCATGCCGTGGACGGAGGACTATATCTGGCAGATTCCGGTGGGCACCCCGCAGATGAACGGCATCGATCTGGACCTGTTCCGCGCCGGCCTGCGCGGCAAGCCGGATGCCAAGATCCTCATGTATGTCATGCCGCACACGCCGGGCAACACCCCCAACATGTGGCGGCGCATGTTTTACAACGCCATGGGCCACGGGGCGAAGATCTTCAACCTGTTCGAGTTCGACCCGGTGTGGGCCGCCTATACGGAAAACCACACCAGCGACCCCGCCATGTATGCCATGGTGCTGCAAACACTGCGCCAATACGGCCTGTTCGAGGACATTGTGCAGAGCGGCCACGTGCGGCAGGCGGAGACCGGCCTGTGGTTCAGCGAGACGGGCGACATCTGGGATGACAACAGCGGCTCCTTCGCCGCCGCCAAGCGGATGCTCTACATCGCCATCCTCGACCGGCAGCTTCCGCTCGATGTCATCGTCGAGCCGGACGCGCTGGACGGCACCCTCAACCAGTACAAGGTGCTCTACCTGGCCGACCGCCACGTCAGCCAGGCCGCGTCGGAAAAGATCGCCGCCTGGGTGCGGAACGGCGGCCGCCTCTTCGCCACCGCGGGCGCCGGCATGTATGACGAATACAATCGCCCCAACACCGTGCTGCGCGCGTTGATGGGCATCGACAAAGTGGAGGTAGTCACCCCGCCCGGCATCGACATCGTGCGCGGCAAGGAGGACCTGCCCTTCGCGAAGCCGATCGGCACGGTCACCTGGAAGACCCCGACGATGCTCATGGACCTGAATACCGCCGGCGCGCGGATGGGCGCGACCTCCATCGGCCCGATCACCGCGAAATTCCCGGTCTTCGGCTCCATCAGCCGCATCACGGCGCCGACTGCTGTCTATCTGGCCACCTTCAGCGATGGCTCGCCGGCAATCATGGCGCGCAGTGAGGGAAAGGGCAGGATAATCTACTGCGCCTTCCTGCCCGGCTTGAGCTACTTCAAGCCCGCCATCCCCCTGCGCCCGGCCGACCGCGGCGCGACGGACGACTCGATGGCCAACTTCATTCCGTCGCAGTTCGATAAGAACGTTGGCGCGCTGGTCGGTAGCATCGCCGACAACGTGTCATCCCCGGTCGAGACCAGCAATTCGCTGGTGGAAACCACCGTCATCGAATCGCCGGCCGGCACCGCCATTACCTTCACCAACTGGAGCGGCCAGCCGGTGAAGGGCCTGAAGGTTAAGGTGAATATCCCGGTGCCGACCAAGCAGGTCAGCTTGTCCACCGGCAATCCGGTGCAGGTGAATGGTCCGACCTGCACCTTCGACCTGGACGTGGCGGATACGCTCATCCTGCGCTGAACCTTACGAGGACCTGCCCCCATCCGGGGGCAGGCCCTCTGAACGATTACCTTACTCTTGCTCTATCATCTTGCTCTTGCTCTCAATAACTCCCGAATCTCTGTAAGCCTTGCGGTGACGATCCGTAAGGCTTACAGAGATTCGCGAGAAGGTTGAGAGCAAGAGCAAGATGATAGAGTAAGAGTAAGAAAAAGGTACAGCCACCGGTATACGGACATCGCAACCTCCTTCCAGGAGAACGAGTGATCTCACTGTCCGTTTAGTTGTCATCGGCGAAGGGATTCCTGCCTGCCGTATCGACACTCCATCGATTTATCGCAGCTTCGCCACCTCCAGCCGCGCCTGCTGCGCCAGGTTGATGGCGGTTGCGAGCACCCGCGCGCATTCCTGCGGGGCGTGGAAGCCCATGCCGTTGCCGGCGGCGACGTAATCCCAGCGAAGCTGCGCGCGGCGGAGCAGTTCGCGAGCCGCCTTCAGGTCGGCATCGGTCGCACCCGCGGCGGCGGCCTTTCCCACTTCGGCATGTGCGGCAACCAGCGCCTGCTCCGCGTCCTGCAGCAGCTCATGGGTGGTATCCTGGATCGATTCCACGCGCGCCTTCACCTCCGCTTCGCTCCAGCGGTGGCAGACGGCACAGGAATTGCTGATGTTCTTCAACGGGCTCTGGATGTCATGCTCGGTGTATTTTACGCCGCCTTCGCTGCGATAGGGCATATGGCAGTCGGCGCAAGCCACCCCGCGGTAGGCGTGTATGCCTTGCGAATACGTCTCATAATCCGGGTGCTGCATCTTCACCATTTCGGTCTTGCTCACCGGATGCACCCAGTCTACCTGCCGCACATCCTTTGTGTAATAAGTGTCCATGTCGTCGACGGTCAGGCCTTCCTTCCATGGGAAGGTCAGGTAGGTGCCCTTCTTCGTGTCGCCGGGCTGTTTCGCGAAGTAGTATTCGACATGGCATTGCGCGCAGACCAGCGAGCGCATCTCCTGGTGCGAGGCCTGATCCACGTCCCTGCCCATCGCATTGAACGCTTCGCGCAACGCCGGACGGCTGATATGCAGCTCCATCGTCTTTGGGTCGTGGCAGTCCGCGCAGCCGATGGGATGGCTCTTGTTTACCCTGGCGGCGATGTCCTCGAAGTGCGCCTGGTAAAACTTCCCGGTGCCCATCTTCTGCATGAGGCCAGGCACGTCGCTGCTTTTGCAGGTCATGCAGGTGCCGGGCTGCGGCTTGCCGCCGCGCTTCGGGTCGCGCCGCGCGGTGGCCATGACATCTTCGATGGCGTGCATATGCCCGCGGTCTTCATCGTATTCCACCGAGAAGGGGTAGCCGGCGAAAAGCTGCTTGAGCATCGGGTCGCGCTGCAAGTGGCTGAACTTCACCGGGCCGCCGTATTTGGTGGGCGTGCTGCCCGCTGCCGTGCGCTTCCACGACTCATATTCGCGCGGAAAGTTCACGCCCCACACGGCACTGTCGCCTTCGTAGGCCTTGATCGGCGTCAGAACCTGCGGCGGCAGCTTCGCTTCCTGCCGGCGCTCCGTCACCGAGGAGACCATTAACCCGAAGAAAAAGGTCGCCGCCCCCAATATGAAAAAAAACGACCAGCCCCGCCACGGCGAAGGGGCAGGTAAACTCGGCAGCTTTTCGTTGTCAGGTGTGCTCATAATAAACTCCCGTTATTAGTGAGTAGTAAGTAGTGATAAGTAAGTGATAAGGTGTTTCGGTGGTTGAGTAGGCAGGGGAGCCTTTTCGGATATTTCTGCAGTTATCGAGCCGTATCGAAACCACCTCTGCGGCGGTACTCCGCCGCACACCTATAACGCTAATTCAAAATTACCAGTTCACGCGGTGGTTTCGATACGGCTCGATAACTATGAAGGGTTTTCAAAAAGGCTCCCCTGCCTACTCAACCACCGGACCGACGCTTATCGCTTATTACTTATCACTCTTCATGCTCCCGTCAGTGACACATCATTTAGCAGGTCTATCGCCGACGAAGGTCTGGTTCGCGCGGGCCGGCTCCGGCGACCAGCGCGGGTTGGGCGCGTTCGGCGTAGAGGCCAGGCCGCGGACGTCGCCGTGCGGCACGGTATGACAATCCGTGCAGGAACGATCGCCGTCATGCAGCGACGGCACCTGCCCAATGGTCTCCGCGTGGCAGCGGCGGCAGTTTGCTTCGATCACCTGCCGGGAGGGCGGATGGGCTTCGATCACTTGCGGCTCGCGGCGCAAGCTGAAAATCGCCGCATGGCGCATGCCGTCACGCGCCTTGAAGGCGTATTTCCGGGTCAGGGAATCGTGCGGCACATGGCAATCGTTGCATACCGTCACCGCGGCATGGCTGCTGTGCTGCCAGGTGGTCTATTCCGGCAGCATGATGTGGCAGTTGATGCAGGCGCGCGGGCTGTCGGTCAGGTAGGAAGGCATCTCCGACACGCGCACCAGCAGCAGGCCCAATCCTGCCGTTACGCCAAGCAAGCCAAACGACGGCAGCCGCCAGGCTGCCGGGAGAAAGGCAAACGTTATCAGTGCTTGTAACCGGAATCGCATGCGTAAAATTGCGCTCGGACGGACCCAATCGGGTGAATTTCGATTGTTCGCCGTCTTATCGATATTTCCTCTTTATAACGAATCACTTTCGCCCGTCGCACCTGCAACTTCCGCGCTCCTTACGCCGCCCGGCGCTCTTCGCCCCATCGCTCGTTGCCGGTGACCATGGGCAGGTCGGGCATGGCCGCCCACTCCGTCAGACTGGCCTGATAGACCCGCACGCGCGGATAGCCCAGCAGGCATTTCAGCATGAACCAGACGGCCGACCCCTCGCGCCCGGTGATGCAGTAGGCGATCACCTCTTTCTCCGGGGTGATACCCTGCCGCTCGTAGCGCTCGCGCAGTTGCTCGTGCGGGTGATACGTGCCGTTGCGCGTAAAATCCCACAGGTAGTTGTGCAGGACGGCGCCGGGGATGTGCCCCAGGCGGATGGTGGGTCCGGTGGTGCCGGTATACAGGCTGCGTGAACGGGAATCGACGAGCACCACGCCGGGATCGCGCAGGTGGTCCCGCACATAGCGCCAGTCGGCGAAGATCGCGGCATCGAAGTGTACCGGGTATTTCGTTTCGCGAATGACCGGATACAATTGCGTCACCGGACGGTTTTCCACCACCCATTTGCGATAATGCCCGTCAAGCAGCATGAATTCCTGGTGGCCGGTCACCGCCAGCGACCAGGCGGCATAGGTGGCGCTCAGGTGATCGTCGGGTTTGGTGGCATACAGCACCACCGGCGTGCCGTCGTCAATCCCGAGCTGGCCAAAGATGCTGCCCAGCACCGGGCGTGCGTGCATTTTGCACGGAATGCCGCCTTCGCTCATGCGCAGCGTTTCGATATGCAGGAATTGCGCACCCGGAAGGTGATTCTCCTCATACAGCGCAAAGCTGCCGCGATTGTCCAGCAGGCGCAGTTCCTCCCGCCCGAGCTGCCTTGCCAGCCATTCCGTCGTTACAATGCTCGTCATGCCCGTACCCCCCCCCCGTCGTGGATATCAGATGCAGTATAACATCCGGCGCCCGATAAATTTGTTTACCGCATATGGCATCGTGGCGCGTGCCGGGGTTTACAAACACGTGCCATCCCGCTATAATCATAAAGTCAGTTGTCGCGGGGCGTTAGTCCATCGGTTAGGACATCGGCCTTTCAAGCCGGGGAGACGGGTTCAACTCCCGTACGCCCTACCATCATTGCCGCCGGAGGTTACTCTCCGGCGGTTTTCTCGTTGGTGGGGCATATTTCGCCTCGCCACCCCCTTCCTTATACATGCAACGCGAAATCACCGTACAGCAAAACCGTGGACGACCCCAACCCGCAAAATCTCCATTTCAGCCCTCTCAGTGCCCAATTCTCTCTCTGTCTCTCTGATAACTGAAGACGACCCCCTATAGTCGTCCACGGTTTTTTCACGCTCAAAATGGCGGGAAGCGGTCGGAGGGTTCGAGGTTGGTGAATGGAGGAGCGGATGTTACTTTTGTCGTATAATCTTTATAACTGTCGATTTGAAGCAAAGAGCTAAACGGCACGTGGCAGGAGAAACGTTCATGACGCAACAGGTCTGGCAGATCGCCGCCGGGGAGAACGGGCGCTACTACGATCAACTCTTCATCGACCACGACATCATGTTCCTCGGGCCGGGTCGCGTCGGAGAGTTCCCTTTCTCCTACGAGCAAAGCGTGAAGGACAAGTTGATTACACAGGATGAATACAACCGCATCGACACCTTCGTCAATGATATTAAGGATCACGATGTCATCCTCTTACGCCGGGGAAGAGAGGTGCGAGCCATCGGCCTCACAGTTGCCGGATACCAATATTACGAGCAGCTCGACGACATCTATGGGTGGGACTTGCAACATGTTCGTCGTGTGTGTTGGCAGCCGCAACTCTCTGGCGCTCTACAAGGTTTGCGATTCGGCGCTTCGCAGATGCGTACTGTCACACGCGTCTACGAAAAATCGATACGTGATAAAGTTAATCCTCTGATACGGAAATGCATTTATAAACACCCGCACGAGTTGCTGTCCCTTCCACCTGCCCCTTCAATACCTATGACATGGGATGAAGTAAAACTTGAACTATATCATCGCGGGCAAAGGTATGATGCAGCAGAACGGACTATCAACGTGTTACAACAGATTGCACGGCTATCGGACTGGTATGATGACCAGTGCCAAAAACTATCGCGCCCGACTGAACACGAGGTTGTTGCACACATGGTCATCCCGCTGCTCATCTCACTCGGTTGGTCGGAACAGCAGCTCGCCGTCGAGTGGCGGCGCATCGATCTTGCAACATTCGTAGTGATGCCTCCAGTTAACACGAACTGCGTGCTCGTATGCGAAGCAAAGGGACGCGGCCAGGGAATGCAGAACGCCATTGATCAGGCAGACAAGTATGTGAAGAAGCACGGCCTGACGAACTGTCGCCGCATACTTGTGACGAACGGCACTCACTATTATCTGTACGACCCTCAAGGTGACAATCCGGTCGGATACTTTAATGTCCACTCCCTACGCACCAACCACATCGCCCCCACTGGGACCAACGCTATCGACACCATCATCGCACTGACGCCAGCAGGCATCTACAACTCCATCCCGAAATCAACGCCCCCAGCGGCGACCATCACGGCGGCGGTACCGATGATCAAAAAGATGGTGGGCGGGTAAGGATAGCGGATATTCACATCGCCTTGCGTTGTAGGTATACTGGTGTCAGGGTGGGCAGGTCATGGAAACCTCGGGATCATACATCGGCGTAGGTTTATACACATATGCGGAAGCCGCGCGGCTCATTCGCATCCCCACGGCCAGACTTCGCCGTTGGGTGAACGGGTATACCGTGCCAATACGTGGGCAACTGCGACACCACTCCTCGGTGATCCAACACTCGTCGAATGAACTCCATGAATATGGAATGGTGACGTTTGTCGAGATGATCGAGCTGTTGCTCATCGACCGCTTCCGTGACTCTGGCGTGTCCCTACAGAATATTCGCCGGGCATCCGCAGAGATGGCAGCGATTCTCGAAACCGACCATCCCTTCGCCGTTCGCACGCTCCACTCTGACGGGAAGCACATCATCGCCCGTATAAAGGAGCGTGCCGATAACTCGGCTGTGAAGGGGTATCTGTCCGATCTCTCGCACATGCAAGGCGTCCTCGACCTCGCGGAGGAATACTTCATCCCACGCTTCAATTATGACGTGTCTTCACTGGCAGAGCGCTTCTATCCGATAGAGGGAGATCGGACTGTCGTTGTAGACCCCCGCCGCGCTTACGGGCAGCCCATCGTCGCACGCTCAGGTTTGCCGACGTACCCGCTCTACCAGATGTATCTAGCCGGTGAATCTGTAACCAATATCGCAAAGTGGTATCACGCCTCGCGTGATGATATTCGCGCGGCGATAAAATTCGAACAGACGATGGCGGTAGCTGCATGAACCACATCGTGTTTGATATGAATATATCTAAAGACATCGTAAAGATTCTGAGGACTCTCGGTGAACATCGGGTGAAGCACCTGACGGAAAAATACCCGCATGCCACTGACGATTTAGTGTTTCTTCCCGAACTTGCTCAACAGAAGGCACTATTAGTCACCTGTGACATCAGCATGGTGCGGACGCCTACTCAACGGCTCATGCTGCTCAAAGCGAACAACACGGCGATCTTCCTCCCCGACACGTTCTCACAAGCCAAGCCGTGGGAGCAGGTGCATTGGCTTCTCGTGCATTGGAAGCGCATTATCCCGCAGGTTGAACCCGGCATCTGCTATTCAGTGTCGACGCGAGGGAAGGTCAAACCCATCGATCTGCGGCGCTACAGGCGAGCGCTCGTGGTAGCTGGCGCGGTCCAGGTAATAGGCGGTGACGAGCTTGCCGTTTGCGAGTTGCACGGTACTTGGGTAGCCAGCGCGCGGGGTGTCATACGACACCAGGCGAAAGGGACGGCTCTAGGTGTGGCCGTCATCCTCGCTGACGCGCGTATCGATGCCGCAGATGCCGGAGCAGCGGTTGCCGTAACTCAGCAGAATACGCCCGTCATGCAGGCGCATGAGGTGCGCCGGGTGTTGCCGAGGTAGGCTGACTGCCTGCTCTGCCTGCCAGCTTCGTCCATCGTCCTCGGAGCGAAACTGCCGCAGCTCCGCGACTTTCAGCGTTCGCGCCACAGCGATCCAGCGACCGCCACCCAGGTGCAGCGCGGTGGTTTCGTCATAATCTCCGGTGCCGATGAGCACGCCGTCTTCCCAGGTGCGGCCATCGTCGTGGCTGCGGAAGAAGTAGCACGATTCGGCGACGAATTGGCGCCAGCCGGCGAAGCGAGCAGCATACCCGCAGACCGCTAGTGACCCGTCGTCCGCCATCTGCACATCGCCGAACGGGATGATCGGCGACATATCCGCCTCAGGCGCCGTGGGGAAATCCTCGGTGACTTGCCATGTCTTCCCACCATCGGCGGAACGGCAGACCCGCGCATCCAGGATGTCGCCGCTTGTCACCGGGCTTGGATCGCCCAACGGTGCGCGACCGGACCATCCGGAACATAACACTAGCAAGTCACCGTTTGCCGCCTGACCTGCAGCGACATTCATCCGATTGGTGCCCGGTTCGTGCATCCCCGGCGTCCCGCGAAACTTCCAGCTTCGCCCACCATCCACACTGCCCCAGCATTCGATGTCGGCTTCCCACTGGGCATCGCAATGCTGATTATAAATGGACGCCAGGATCGTGTCATCTCGCATCAGCGTCAGATTCGGCCAGGCACAGACGTAGTCGACGGCAATAAAACGCTCAATCATCATGCAACCTTTTCCTTCACTGATAACGCTAATCCGGCATACGCAAGATGTCAATACGCAGTTGCGCCGGTGTGTCCTTCGTGGTATCGTCTCATCAGCAGTTGCCGGAGGTATCGGCGATGACCCCACGCGAGCGCGTGCTGGCGGTCCTGCATCGCGAGGAACCGGACCGCATCCCGTTGTTCGAAGACTTCTTCGACATCGAAGCGGAAAAGAAATTCATCCCGCAGTATGCCGGGCTGATCACGCGCGGCACACGGCCCGCCGAGCGCGAGAACCCGGCGCTGATGATGGAGATGCTGCGCTGCCTCGACCGCGACGTGGCGGAAGCCGGCAGCGCCCGCCTGCGGACTGTCCTTCTCCGTGAAGACGAGCGCGAGCAGCTCGTACGATATGAAAACGGCGCTGTCTGGCGCTACACATCCCACCCCGCCGGCTCGGAGGCCGTCCAGCTCCCGCTCGACGACGGCGGCGACCCGGAACTGGTGTCGATGCCCGACCCCCACGTTCTCGAGCGCTACACGGAGATCCGTGAGGCCGTCTCCCTGCTCAAGGAGAACTACTTCACCATCGTCAAGCTGCACGGCTTCTTCTCCGGGGCGCATTACCTGTTTCGTCCCTTCGATCAGCTGCTGATGGACATGCTGGCGGATGAAGAGTATGCCGATGCGATAATCGCCCGCATCGGCGAGCACACGCTGGCCTGCGCCGGGGAGGTGCTCGATACCGGAGCAGACTGCCTGTTCATCGGCGATGACTTGGGATCGTCGAACAGCCTGCTCATCTCTCCAGCGCTGTATCGCCGCTTCATTCAATCCTGGCACGCGCGCCTTGCCGAACTGTGCCATGCGCACGGGGCATTCCTGCACGTGCACTCGCATGGCTGTATCCTGCCCATCATGGACGACCTGGCGGATGCCGGCATCGACATGATGGACCCACTGGGACCGACCGACGGCATCGATCTGGACGCGCTGCTCGCGAAATATGCCGATCGCCTGGTCATCGCCGGCGGCATCAGCAAATTCATCGGACAGATGAGCCAGACCGAACTGAACGCGCATCTTCGCGAAGTAATCGCCACCGGCGCCCGCTACGGCAGCTTCCTGCTACGTTCCGAAGGCGGCATCCCGCCGGAGATGAGCCAGGAAGCATTCTGCTTTTACCTGGCAAAGGGCAGAGACTATCGGGAGAACTGGCGGGCACTGCGCACAGATTCCGCATGATGATGTCAACCAGGGAATCGCATGGTCAGCTCAACACCGCTAATCTCGATCTCCGCTGCCGTGCCATTACTTACCTCGATATTCGTGTATCCCCTAGTGAAGCTAATCGTGCGTGACGAGGAATGAGGCGCGTGCGAGATTAGGCCATATCGGACTCATGCCGGCAATCTGTTGCTCGGTCAGGTGACTATTGACGGTAACCGCCAACCCGAGATGCGCTGCGCGATACGGTCCGGCGATTGTCAATAATACGGTGGCGAGCACGCCGCGAGCCGGTTGAGGACCGGTATAAAGACGAAATTGCGCTATACCGCCGGGGTCGAGCTTACGCGGCAAGGCATGCGGGATTGGCATACCGGGAATCTCCGGCGAGACCCAGGTCACCAGGTAGTCCCGTCCTTTGCGCTCCAATGCCTTGAGATCGCCCAGCTCGCGAAACAGCTCGGGGTCGTCGAACTGCCGGTTCATGTGGTTGAAGAGATATATACCGTCAGATCCGCGGTGCAGTGCCCCGATGGACGCCCCGCGCAACTGCTCGCGCGTCATACCCCAGCGGGGTGTCCATCGGTTGGGCGCGCCGGGGAAAAAAGATGCCACGTATTCCAGGCAGACCGTCACCGGCACGCCAGTGCCACGCAGCAAGCGCTTCCACTGTTCGACCGGCACGTCGAAGTCAGTCGTGCCTTTATATGGTCCGATGATGAGGCGATCGACGTATCCGCGCCGCGCCCAGGCGACGGCGTCCAGACCGATGCCACGCGCTACCTCGGGGCGCGCGGGCACGCGCACGGCCAGTGTGATGTGTTGTCTTCGGCGCGCCGCGGACGACTCGACCGCCTGTCGCACTTCGCCTATCCACTGTGTGAGTATGGCGCAACCTGCTTCGTAGTGCCCATCCTGGAAATGGTTGGGGGAGCGATTCCAGTCTAACTCGATGCCGTCGATTTTATATCGCTCCAGCAACTCGACAATCAACGCCATAAAATGGTCTCGCACCGGTTGCAGCGCGTAATCCCACGCATTACCGAGCGTATTACCGGCCGTCCAGTATTCGGGGTGCTCGCGATAAAACCGACTGTTTAGCGGATGGTCGGGTTGGTTGCGGGCATGGCCATCGTTCATGCGGATTGATACCCAGCCTTCCATGCCGTGCCGTTGCGCGCGAGTCAGCATGCGTGCCGGGGGATCGATCCCCTGCTCAAACAGCGCGCGCAGGTTCATCGCACCGCGGAGGAACCACGGATCATCTGCTGCGCCCGAGTTCTCGATACCCTGAAACTGCGCTTCTTTGTCGGGCGTTAACTTGTCGGTAATCACCTCCCAGGTCGTACTCGGGAAGGTCGCATGCTTGGCGTTGACACCCAGCACGAATACGCGCGTATGGGTATGGTTCAGCGCATCGACGAGCCGATCCAGGTGCTGCACCGTGATCTGCCCCGGCAGGGGGTCATAATAATGGTTGTCGCTGTCCTGGTTGAAGAACAGCTTGCCGACAGGTCCGTGTTTTTGAGGATGCCTGCGCTTCACGTCAGCGGTCATGCCCAACTCCTCAATAGTATCGCCAGCGGTTGGCTCAATATATTCGTTCCAGGGCAGTTGTGTCCTTTTTGCGCTTCTCCGCTCAGTGAGCTGGTTGATACACGATGAGAATTGCGGTTGCCTGCCCCTTCTGCGATAATGCAGACGTGATCAGCGACGCCGAAAAAATCCGCGCTTTGCCCTGGAGCATCGCAAGCAATGTGCTTACCAGCTCGATCTTCTGCACTTGGACGTTTTTCGGGTCGATCTTCCTGCTGTTTCTGAAGGAATTGGGCATCTCCAAGGGGCAGATCGGCCTGCTGTTGTCCGTTTTCCCCTTTTGCGGGCTGATCGCTCCCTTCGTCGCGCCGGCACTCGCCCGCATCGGGGCTAAGCGCGTTAGCCTGGCGACGTTTGCCGGGCGCAATCTGGTGACAGCGCTGTTGCTGTTGTTGCCGTTCGTGATTGTTATCTGGCGCCAGTCGGGGGCGATGCTCTACCTGGCCGGTGTCGTGCTCGTTTTCGCCGTGTTCCGCGCCCTTCTGGAAACCGCGATGTATCCCTGGGCGCAGGAGTATGTGCCGAATAGCGTGCGCGGCAAATATGCGGCGATCAATACGGTCGCGAGCACACTGGCCAGCGTGGCGGCATTGGCGATTGCCGGGTATGTGGTGAGCCATGGAAGCGGCCTGGGACATTTCCTCTGGCTGCAGGCCGCGGGCTGCCTGGCAGGATTGATCGGCACGGTGCTGCTTATGCGGGTTCCCGGCGGCTTGCCGGTACCGCACACGCAAGATCGACGTGAACTTGGGACGAAATACCTGGAGGCGCTGCGTGACGGAAATTTTCGCTACTTTCTCTTCGGCACCACGGGCCTGGTCATCGGCGCCGGCATGCTGTCGGCCTTCATGCCATTACTGCTGGTGGAGAAGGTGGGCATCCAACCCGGCACGGTAATCTGGCTCGATAACGCCAGCATGATCGGTGGTGTGTCGGCTAGCCTGATGTGGGGCTGGATGGCGGATCGGTTTGGCAGCCGCACAGCATTAATGCCCGGACTGACGTTAAGCCTGGCAGTTTCTGTTGTTTGGTGTGTGATTCTGGCGACCGGTCACAGTACCGCACTGCACGTTCCAATATTGGCAGTACTTGGTTTCATCAGTGGGATGGCCGTCAGTGCCATTGCCATCGGATCGAGTCGTTTGCTCCTCACCGGGGTGGTGCCGCCAGAGAAGAATGTGGTATATACCGCGGTGTATTATGCCTGGTCCGGCCTGGCCAGCGGCATGGCACCGCTGCTGGCCGGCGGGATCCTGTCCTGGGTGACGCCGCTGCACGGCAACACGGCACTCACCGATGCTTATACCGTGCTCTTTCTCCTCAGCCTGTTGCCCGCCATTCTGGGGTGGGTCTTTTTCTACCGGACGCGCCCGGACGGATCGTTGCGCACGCGAGATGTGCTAAAAAATCTGGTGTTCAGTCATCGGTGAAACGAGTAGAAAGGATACGCCATGCATCCCGCATGTGAAGGACACCCGCAGATCACCTGGCTGTCGCCAGGTATGCAGTTCGTGCAGACGGAACCGGATGTATTGTCCGAGCCGGTGGTCCCGTGCGACACTGAGGCGGACGGCTCGGGCACGCAAATTTACGGCTCGGTCATACGCGACGGCGGCGTGTTCAGAATGTGGTACACCGCCTTCCCCCGCGAGTGGGATGGCCGCGACTCCTCCGCCCGCATCGCCTGCGCGGAGAGTGACGACGGCTTGGTCTGGCAGAAGCCGCACTACGGTGTCATGGAGTGTGCAGGTTCGACCGACAACCACCTGACCGACCTGCGCTTTATCAGCCCCTCGGTGCTCATTGACCCGACGGCGCCACCTGAGATGCGCTACCGCGCCTTCGGCTGGCATCACCATCCACTGAACGGCTGGGCTTCGCGCACCGCCTTTTCAGAAGACGGCATTCGCTGGACTGTCGATCCTGTGTCGCTCTATCAGAGCGCCGACGGCATCTACAGTGTGTGGAATCCGTATACAAACAGCGCGCTGGTGATGCTTGGGCGCTCGCGCTATGTGCGCAGCTTGCCGCGCCGTATCCTGTTTAGCTCCGAATGGACGCACAATGGTGCCACCGAGCCAGTCAGCGCGCTGGTACCGGATGAGTATGACGACATCGCCGCATCCGCGCGCGGGTTCAACACCGGCGACTACTACGGCATCGGCCTGATGCCCACGCCGGGGCCGACCATCGGCTTTCTCTGGCACTTCCGCCATCAGTTCCCCTACCTGTCCGACACCCGCAACCAGTTCGGCAACTTCGGCCGCACCGACATCGCGCTGGTGTATCAGCACGAGCGGGGCGGACGCTGGCAGCACTTCCCCGGTCGGCCCGACTGGCTGACGCCGGAACGCATGCCGGCATGGGCGCGCGGCTGCCTGTATACCGCCTCCTCGCCGGTCGACGTCGGCGATGAAACCTGGCTCTATATCACCGGCGACGCCCACCGCCACGGCTGGTTCCTCAACCACGAATGGAAACGCGACCCGAAGCTCAAAGCGATGATGGACCCCGGCGGCTTTACCCACATCGGGCTGGTCAAATGGCCGAAAGACCGGTTGCTGGGGTATCATGCCCCGCTGCTGGAGCGCATCGAGTTGGCGCCCCGCGCCGGCGCGGAGAACCGCCTGGCGCTGAATGTAGCCACCCGGCCCTACGGCTTCATCCGCGCGGCGCTGGTCAACCGGCGCGACGGCAAACACGTCGAAGGTTTCGACTTCCAGGATTCCATCCCGGTCAGCGGCGATCACCGCGAGGCGGTCGTGCGCTGGAAAGGACAGGACGCCTTACCTCCCGATGCATCACTTGCTGTCCAACTCGAAATCAGCAAAGGCACGCTCTACGCCTTCGACTTCACCCGAGAGGCCATCTCATGAAGCTCCTCGACCGTATGCTGTTTTACCCCACACCGGGCCAGGGCGTCATGGCGCGCTCCTTCTCCTGTTACACCGGGTGCACCGGCGGCGCGAAGATGCGCATGGACCATACCATCACCATCGACGAGTATATCCGCACGCTGCAGCGCGCCTTCTCCAGCAATCACGGGGAGACCTGGTCGGCGCCGGAGCCGTTGAAGGTGAAAGAGCCCGCGGAGGGCGGCCTGCGACGTTGGCACGTCTACCCCGGCTTCGTCGATCTCGCAACTGACCGGTTGCTCACCATGGTGATGGAAGGCGTGCTGCCGGAGGACGAACCCTTCGCGGCGATCCCCTATTGGACAGTGAGTTACCGCGTGTCCCTTGACGGCGGGCACACGAACGTAGTGGACGAGCCGGTAATTGGCGAAGGTTGCACCCCCGAGCACCCCTTCGACGGCGTATCGGTCGGCCGGGTGGCGATGATCATCGGCGACATGACAACGCCACCTATCAGCACTCGTGGCGGGAAAATCGTGGTGCCCGTCAACCTGACGGTGACCGATCCAGATGGTCGCTTTGCCAACCTCGGCAAGTCGAGCATTTATCTCGTCTCCGCAGTCCTCATCGGCGAGTGGATGGATGACTGCCGGATCCACTGGGAGCTGTCCGAACGCGTGAGCATCGACCCGGCGCGCTCCAGTCGCGGCTGCCTAGAGCCGACCATCGCCCAGGCGCCAGATGGCCGCCTGCTGATGGTGATGCGCGGCAGCAACGACTCCATCGACCATCCGGGCGTCAAGTGGTTCTCCGTCTCCAGAGACGAAGGCCGTACCTGGACGCCGCCGGAACCCTGGACCTTCTCCGATGGCAGCACCCTCTTCTCGCCCAGCTCCAGCTCGCAGCTCTTTCAACATTCGGATGGCACGCTTTACTGGCTGGGCAACGTCTCGCCGGAGAACCCGCAAGGCAGCTACCCACGCTATCCGCTGGTCATCGGCCGGGTCGATCCCGCCAACCTGAAGGTCGTCCGCGATAGCGTCTTTGAGATCGATTCCTGGCAGCCGGAAGATGGACCGCTACCCGTGATGCTGTCGAGCTTCTACGCCCACGAGGACCGGCGGAACGGCCACATACTGGTACATCTAAGCCGGGTGTTTCGCCTGGCGTCCGGCGAATACCCGACCGGCGATGCCTTCCTTTATCGACTCGAACCGTAATACAGGCAGGATCACCATGGCAACCATCGATATCATTCCGATCATACCGTATGCGGATGGTGAAGCGACCGGAAAGCAACTCGGGCGCAAACTGCTTCAGCAACGTATAGCGGAAGCGCTGAACAGCTGTTACCTCAAGCCCACGCTGGGCGAGATGATGCGGTCAGAACTGACGCAGCAGGTGATGGAGCGGCTGGAGACTCCACTGGATTACGGGCGTTACCCGGAGTTGGAGGATATCTATCCCGAACGGGTGGATTATCTGCGCGGGCTGGCAGCGGGCGCAGAGTGCACGCTGGCCGAAGCGGCGGTATACAGCTACGTCACCTTTCGCCTGGATATCGACTCCTGGTATTGGAGTCACCAGCTTGTGCCGGAGCCGGGACATTGCTCGGGGGTGCTGTTCGAAGGTCCGGATGGGCGTGCTGGGTGGAAAGAGCGCGGAAGGGTTGCCGAGAGTACCGCAGCCTGAAGGCTACCGCTGGCGGGTGCCGCAGCCGTATGTCGGCCTGCAGCAATTGAAAACCCGGTTTCCAAACCTGACGCTGCGCAAGCCGAACACGGGTTACATCGAAAACTGGGGCACGAGCAACGAAATAGGCGTGGCGTGTGTGGCCAGTGTCTCGTGCAGCGTGCTGCTGGACGAACCCATCGAGGATACCTGGCCCATCGGGCAGGTGCCGTTGCTGCGTTTCGCCGCCAATACCCGCCAGTTGGCCGAGTTATATACGCGCTATACGCTGCACAACTGGACGCGCGCCAACCAGATCTGGGCGGATGTCAACGGCAACGGGGTGGCGGTGGAAAAGTGCTTCCGCCGCATCGGCCTGCGCTGGATGGGTGACGACCGCGTGCTCTGGTGCACGGAAGGCCACTTCGAATCGCCGGAGATGTTCGCCTATATGCGCGCCAAGCGTCTGGAGTATTTAGCGAAGGCCGGCAAGCACCCGGGCGCGGAGGACATGCAATACGCTACCGATTGCCATGTCCGTTTCACCCACCTGGCCGAATTGTGCCACCAACCCTGGGGACGCAATCTCGAATACATGCGGCGCGTGCTGACCGACCATGCCCCATTCCCGCGCGCCGTATGCCGGCATGGCGGGTCGGACACCGCGCCGTATGACCGAACCGTCACGCAAGCCAGTACCATCTACGACCTGACGCATAATCGCTTGTTGCGGCGGGAGTGGTCGCCGTGGAAACGATTCTGCTGCCAGATGCCGGAGAAGGTTACCCAGTATCCGCCGTTGCCGTGACAGGTGGAAACAGCACTTGCACATAGCGCACTAGCAGCTCGTCCTCCGGCACGCCGTAGAGATCGATCGTATGGGATGGCAGGCAGCCATTGCGCGGACAGGCGGCATAAAATTGCGTCAGCGGTTTGTCCAGCGGCAGGCGCTGCGGCGGACTGGACGCGGGTTGAATCTGCCGGATATAGTTGCCCGCCTCCGGACCACTTTGGTACCAGATGACAAACAGCCGGCCATCCGGTGTGGCGTGGAAAGTGCCGTATTCCGGCACGGGACTGCGCATGCGCAGGCCGTGATGCGACCAAAGGGCGTAGAGTTGCCCGTCCGGCATCTCCTCGACGGTGCGCGCCTGTTGCGTCTCCGGTGCGGGCGTCTCCGCTGCCTCCAGCAGAGTCTGCCGGTCGATCACCCGTCCGTTGCGCACGCGGGCGTATTTTAGCGCCACGGTGATTGGCGTATCTGGAAAAAATCGGTCGCGCATGCAGGGATGCCAGATGTTACGATCGCGGAAGAGCAGGTGCGCGTCGCCCTCCGCATTGAGCGCCAGATCGAGGTTCAATAGATGTCCCGCTGTGTCGTCCCGGCTGAAGAAGGTGAGCGGCGGCGAGAACTCGGTGGTAGTGATGTCCGGCGTCCAGGTGAAAAAAAGCTGGCGGAAGTCATAATCCCAACTCTGCCCGGTTTGCTCCCGCTTGTAGGCACGCCAAACGGGGTTGGGTTCCTTCTCGTCACTGACCGCCATGACATAGACCGTGTTGCCGCACACGGCGACCTGTTGATAGCACCCACGCATGGGGAAGTGCAGCAGTCCCTGCCGGACCACCTGGCCGTTGGCGTCAAAAAACAGATAAGCATGCTTGAAGTCATCATTCACCGGTACCTGTGTCGTGAGCAACATTGTGCCGGCAACAGGGTCTGCGGCCAACGCGCGATACGTGTGTGCAGAGAAGTCATACGCACGATCCCATGGCAGGTGAACCGGCATTGGCTGATTATGTAAATCATCAGTCGAAAACTGCAGCAGGCCCGGCTCGTAGCGGAATCCCCAACTCCCATTGTCCATAGTGTAAGTGTGCTCGCGTGCCGGATTGACTGAAAGGATTAACCGCCTGCCGGGCAGCAGCGCCAGCGGGCACGGCTCGCGCTCATCAAAGATCGGCGACGCCTGCACACGCTCCCACCTGCCGCCATCCGGCCGTCGATAAAGCACCCAGCGCGTGTTACAATATGGACGGGCATCAGCCCCAACCTCGGGCACCATGGCAAACACAGTATCATTTAGTCGTGCGATGGTACGCGAGCCGAACGTCCACATCGGACTGGCGTCATTGTTGAAGTGTTGGAACGGGGTGATCGTCTCTTCAGCGACAACCATTGCATCTGGTGTCATCAGTTCACCTCGCAGGTCGAGTCACATCTTTATCCTACTTTTCTCCTGCAGGTGATAATACCTTTCAACGGCTTGCCACCCTTCAGGTTACGCGTTAACATCATCACTGATGCTTCTGGATTGAGGGAGTATATGCATGCCACGTTATCTCTTCCTTGACGATCTCCACATCAGCGAGATGTCCGGTTTGACCCGGCGCGCGCACAAGGCGGAGCGGCATCCGGCCAATCCGCTGCTGGTGCGCGAGCATCCGTGGGAAGCGGTGCGCGTCCAGATCGGCGGGCACAATATCATCTACGACCCCGAAGCCCGCAAGTTCCGCATGTATTACCTGACCATGGCCGGCGGCGAGCATTACCCCTGGGTGAAGGTCAACGGCCGCGATCTGGCAGGCCACTTTACCCCGCCCTGCTACGCGGAGAGCGATGACGGCATCTACTGGACCAAACCGCTCCTCGGCCAGTGCACGTTCAACGACATTCGCGATACCAATATCCTCGACTTCAACCGCGGCATGAGCTTCACCGGCGGGGCGCTATACGATCCGCACGATCCCGATCCGGCCCGCCGGTATAAACTCTTCTACTGGGATCAGGAAAACTGGCTGATGCCGCCGGGGAAGGTCGAGTTCGTCAACTGGGGGTGGAACTGCATGGTGAAGGTCAGGGATGACAGCGGCCGGGTGATCCACGAACAGCCATATAACGACTACGGCATGGAGGTCGCCGTCAGCGCCGACGGCCTCCACTGGACGCGGCCGCTGCCGGATTACGCCTGGCCGTGCTACAGTGATTGCGGCAACTCGGCCCTCTACGACCCGGCGCTCGGCCGCTACGTCGCCTTCGGCCGCTTCGGCCTCACCCGGCTTGCCGACGGCGGGCAGTTCGCGCTGGGGCGCAATGTCGCCCGCGTGACCAGCGAGGATTTCCTCCACTGGTCCGAGCCGGAGATGGTGCTCTGCGTCGACGCGCGCGACCCCGACACGCTGCAGATCAACGACATGGCCGTCGAGCTGTACGAGGGAATCTACATCGGCTTGATGGAGCTGTTCGTGCTGATCGGGACCGACCGCTCCCGTCCCATCCAGCTCGCCACCAGCCGCGACGGGCGGCACTGGACGCGCGTGGCCGACCGTTTCGACTTCTTCGGCCGCGGCGAACCCGGCCAGTGGGACGATGCCAACGTGCACCGGCCTTCGGCGATCATACCGCACGGCGATCGCGTGCTGATGTATTACACGAGCGGCAGCGGGCAAGCATCTTTTTCCGGCATCGGGCTGGCCACCTGGCGGCGGGACGGCTTCGTCTCCCTGCACGCCGGTCCCGACGGCGGCGAGTTACTCACCTCGCCGGTGATGCCCCTCGGTCGCACGCTGCACCTGAACGTCGATGCCGGCCAGGGTGAGGTGCAGGTGCAGGTGTGCAGCTTCCAGGGCGGCCCGGGAACTGAAGAGGAGCAGCGCTGGGGCTGGTCCGAGCCAATCCGCGTAGATTCAACCGACGTGGCCGTGCACTGGCAAGCCGGCGATCTGACCCCGTTTATGGGCTGGCCGCGCACGCTGCGCATCCGCCTGCGGAACGCGGATTTGTATTCGTTCTGGTGGGAGTGACCTGCAAGCCGGTCATCAATCGCCGGTGAAATGACATATCTCTGGTAAGGCAAAGCGTATATTCTTCAGCGCGCCAAATTGCGCCCACGGGATTATTTCGCGCTCGATGCGGCGGCGGATTTCCGGTGAAGAGACGCCTCGCAGAATCGCGCGCAAGCGGCGGAGGTAACGCTGGCGATGGGCTTGCTGCCACTCGCGAGCTTCGAGCTTCCCAATATTGCCCGACAGGCCACGCATGCCGCGCTCCAGCTCCAGCCAGTAGGCCGACATCGCCTCCGCTGCTTCTCCGTAATAGCGGCGGCAGAAATCCTTGACCAACTCCTCCCAGGAGAGCTCCGGTTGCCAGAGCAGGCGTGCCGCCGCGTAGATGTTCAGCGGCGACCACCCTCCCTGGTCGCACTCCACCTCGCGGAATCCGAGCCGGTGCAGCGTGAGCAAGTCTTCGGCGATGACGTTCACCTGCGGACAGAGGCCTGTGGCCGTCCATGCGTGATAATATTCGTAAATGCAGGCATGCTCGCTCTTCTGCCGCCAGGAGATATCGAAGGTTAGCCAGCGCAGGTTCACATTGGAGCGCTGCGTTCCGGCCAGCGGGATGTAAGTGTCACGGAGGATGTGCGCGATGGCGATCACCACATTATCTTCCAGGTTCGGGCACCAGTAGGGTGCCGGCACGCCGTTCGGCGTGTAGATCAGGCCCTCGATCTGCACGTGGGGATGCTTGCGCTTGATTTCCTTTGCGACGGCGTTGAGGAATTCCGCATAAGTCACCGCATACGCGGCGCGCAGGATTTCCTCGTCAAACGTCTGCGCATATCCGCCGATCCCCGACCCGCTTGCTTTCCAGCCGTCCACCCGCGGCACCTGTATGCCACGCAGGCAGCGGGGGCAATGGCAGTATCCCTGCACGTCAGCGTCCCATACGTCTACCGCCTCCACTTCGGGGCAGCGGTCGAGGAAGCGGCAAATGTTCTTTGCCACGGTGCGCTGGACGTCCGGGTGGCTGAGGCAGGCGGCAGGCGCCTGGCGGACGGCATGGCATTGGCCGGGGAGCAGCACGCCGCAGCCTTCGATCCAGGCATACCAGTCCGGGTGCTGCGCGAAATAGCGATCGTGCGGCAGCCATGTGTGGATGGTGTGCCCGCCGATCTGCAGGTGCAGTCCGCGCTTTTCAACCGCATCTCGGACTACATCTCGCCGTTCGTACCACACCGCCGGCTCGCCCCATGCATTGAAGGCCGGATGATACCAGTTGATGCGGTTCTTCGCCACCCAGTCGAGAATGGCTAGGTTACCTTCCACCGGCCATGGCGCTTGGAAGGGATGATCGAGCTGCGAGCGCCGGGTGAAGGCCGGCACATGCGTCTCCTCTAGTGGCGGCACGGTAATGGTACGGCACACCGGTACCGTGTCCTCCCCCGGCACGCAGAAGCCGCAGCCCAGCTTCTCCAACAGCATGTAGACCGCAAACAGCACGGCGCGTGGTGAAGCGCCGGTCAAAAGCAGCCGCTCTCCTGCCGTCTGCAGCGAGAAGGCATCTTCCTGGTCAAAGGAGGTGCTCGTGGACAGCACAATCACCGGTCCTCGGACTTTCCCAGCAGCCAATGGGAGCTCTGCTCCGCTCATCAGGTGCACGTAGCGCTGTAGTTCCTCCGCGGCAAAGCGCACCGGCGGCATGGGGTCAGCATCGGCGATCATTATGCGAGCGATCGGTTGACCATCATTGACAATACAAAGCTCTGACTGCATTTCAGCCTCCTTCTGCATCACAAAGAAGCGGGAGACGACCTTCATAAAGCGCAAACGCGATACCTTCTCGGCGGTGATGATACCTTAACGCCACGAGAAGCCAAACAGCTCGGCTTGACGCAGCCGGAACTGCAGGATGACAAGCTGGTCATCAGGCCCGCCGATGTCATCCTGACCGCGCCAGTGCACGGGCAGCGCGGCGCCATCGCCTTCGATGGGTGTGCAGTCGGCAAGGGTGCGGCCGGGAGCATCGAGGACGCCGACGCGGATTTCGCCGGCACGGGTCGTGCGGGCATTCAACGAGAGCGTGCGGCCGGTCGGGACGATCGGCATGGAGATGAAGCTGCCCTCATTATCGGCGGTCACCGCGCACAGGCGGCCTTCCGGCCACCAGGCCCACGCGCCACGGCCCGCCGCCAGCACCTGCGGCCAGCGCGGATACTTGTGTGGGTACGGCGTGCCGGCATAAGGCACGGCGACGCGTCCGGCGCCCAGCGGCACCAGGTCCTTGCCGGCATGGATGAACTCGCTGTCCCAGGCGCCGCGCTCACCGGGGGTGATGACCGGCCCGCCGGGCACCTGGTTCCAAACCAGGCCGTCGGCGCTGCTGAACAGGCGCACGGTGGAGCGCTGATCGTCCCGCGTGTAGAACATGGGGAACATCAACCGGTACTCCGGCGCGCCGGGGTAGGTCGAGTAGGCGTTCAGGTAGATATCGGTGTTGGGGCTGTCGAGCCCCGGCCAGATGAGCGGGCTTACCGGCCCCCAGTGGCGAAAATCGTCGGCCTCCGCCCGCGCGATGACGCGGCGATCGCAGGGGTAGAGGCGCGTATACATGACGTATTTGCCCAGCCATGCGTCGTAGAAGACGGTCGTGTCGGTGTCGCTGTAGTGGATCATCAACGGCTCGGACAAGGCTTCCCAGTGCAGGCCGTCCGGAGAGACGGCGGCATAGAGGCAGGTTGGTTTCCGTCGCCGCACGATTCGCTCGTCCTGGTGGCGGGGGTGCACGTTGTCGTATTCCGCCATCAACGCGGCGTGCTGCTCCGGCGGGGTAGACGCCATAAAGACGGCTTTATAGCGTTCGGCAGGCGTGCCGTGCGGGTCCATGAAAACGGTAAAGCCGTCGAAGCCGGAGACGCCGTAAGGGGTGATGGGTGAGCGCGTCTTTTCAGCCCAGTCGAAGCCGTCAAGTGATTCACTGCAGACAATCTCGACCTTCTCAACCATTGCCGAGGAGTAGGAGCCAAGATCCTTGCCTGGCGGGTAGGCGACTTTGATGGCCCAGGAGCGGTAGATGCCGTGCTCAAAGATGACACGCGAGCCGCGTTTGGAGTCCGCAGGGAGGGGATCGGTCTTGCGTGCCGGCTGCGCCTTCAGGCGGATGCCCCGCGCGACGTAGATCGGATCGGCAATGGCTTCGATTGCATCACCGGGAGGGCCGGCGACAGGCAACGACTCGCCATTCGGCGCGCGCCATTCCAGGTCGCCGCAGCGGATATGGCGGTAATCGAAGAAATAATAAGCCTGTTGCCGGATGTGATCGCCCATGTTGTGTTTCCCCTGCCTTTATTTTCTGATTCAGGGGGCAGGTAACCTGCCGCAAAGATGGAAATAGAGACTGCTTTGCTGCACCAGCTTCACGCCCGGGTGCGTGCCTGCACAACGCTGGCCGCTGGTGATTGTCTACGATAACCGCGTTCAGTTGACATGAACGTTGCACATGGTAAGATGTTAAAGCACAATGCGCTTGATCCGATGAGCCTACTATTGATACATACACCAGATCGGAAAATAAAGCCATGAATGACCGCCAGAAGATCGCCGATTGGCTTGTCAAGCAGGACACCCGCCTCAGGTGGGTCTTTGCAGGCGACAGCATCACCCACGGCGCGCTTCATACGTTTGGCCAGCGCGATTACGTCCAGCATTTCGAGGAGCGGCTCCGCTATGAGCTGCGTCGACCCGGCGATTACGTCATCCGGACCGCCGCCTCCGGCTGGAACCTGAACACGCTAATCGCCGACATCGAAGCCTCGGTGTTACAGTTTGCCCCACAGGTGGTTTCGATTAACATGGGGATGAACGATGCCTCTAACGGGCTTGATGGACTTGAGGACTTCCGATCGGGTTACACCGCACTGGTCCATACGATCCGCCGACAAACCGGTGCGGCGTTGATTATTCACACGCCCAACACGATCGACCCCGCCGATACGGAGCGGGGTCCGTATTTGTCCGAGTATGCGGCTGCCGTCCACGCGATGGCCGTGGAAAACGACACCGTCCTGGTAGACCACTTTACCTACTGGCAGCAAGCCCGCAAGGCGAATGTGAAGCGCCAACTCTACTGGCTGAACGATGCGATCCATCCGAACGAATACGGCCACCGTGCCATGGCGCATCTGTTGATCCGCGAACTAGGACTGTGGGATGAGCAGAGCCTTGTGTGCCGGCTGTTGGTGCCGGAGTGAGCTTGGGAATGACACCCATTGCGGTCTTTACGTCTTTCGCGGATTTCTGCTTCGTCCTTGACGGAGTGACGAACCTGGCGCAATCCGCAAGTTATATCATCTGCCGATGCCATCACGCTTGTCTCCCTTGCGCCTGGTGTATTAACCGACAGCGATCTCCACCCACACGGCCTGTGCCGCCACTTCCGTGGGATTACTCACTTCGATGACATTGTCACCCCGTCGCAGGATGCCCGGTGGGATGGTAAAGGCATGGGTGGCGCCGCTCTCGGCACCCGGAGTGACTGCACGGGTGAATGAACATGCGGTCCCGTTTACCCGCACGAGGAGCCGGCAAGCGATCTCGTCGGGCAACGGCTCATTGTCGTGGTGCATCAGGCGACCCATATAGAGCGTATACCGGCCGAAAACCGGCGGTTGGGTGGCATTTTCCAGGCCCAGGCGCACTTCCACGGGCTGATCGCTCACAGGCGCCGGGCCGGTGGGCAGGCGGAATTCAACCGAAGGGCGGTACCCATACCGCTGGATCTCCTGCGGAAGCCGGATGTGTTGCGGCTCCCCAGGCGCGAAGCTGTCGGTGAAGGTCATTACGTGCCGGCGGGGCCCGGCGCAGGCATCCGGCAGATGCGTTGCCGCGGACAGCAAGGCATCCGAGACATAGACGCCGCCTCGATCCATGAAATTGAAGAGGTAGATGCCGTCCGCGCCGCGCTCGAGATAAGATGCGACGGTCCCACCTAGCGTTTCGATGGTGTGGGGACGCATGCTGGCCTTCGGGAAGGGGCTGATGCTGTATTCTAGGCTGGCCAGCACCGTGACTTTCGTTCCGTAGAGCAGCGCTTTCCACTCTTCCACCGGCATATCATTGTCGCTGGTGGAAAAAATCGACGCGATGATCAGGTGATCGATCAAGCCTTCACGCGCCCATGCCGTTGCCTCCAATCCCAACCGACGTGCGGTATCCGGCCACCCCGGCACACGCGCCGCCAACCGTATCCCGCGCGGCTGCGTCATCTCGCGTACCCGGCCGACCAACGCCGTCATCAGCGCCGCGCCTTCCGCCTCGTGCCCGGCGCGGAAATTATACGGCTGGCGCATGAAGTCCAGCTCCAGCCCATCCATGTCATAGCGTTCGACCAGCTCGCGGATATATGCCAGGTAATGCTCGCGCACGGCGGCATGCCCGAAGTCCAGCGCGCGGTCGATGGGCGATTCGAATTCCCGCTCTGGCTCGCGCCAGTATTCCGGGTGCTCTTCCCAGAGGCGGTCGTGCATCATGTGCCCGCGTACGTCCACGCAGTGGATGTCGTTCATGCGCACGCTGATCCATCCGCGCACGCCCAGCGCCCGGCAGCGCGCCAGCCAGCGGGCATACGGGTCGATCCCCCGCTGCTCCATCAGCAGCATATTGCCGACCCACTTGCGGATCATGGGACGCTCGTAGTCCGGCACATGCGCGAAGTAGGATTGATCGTCACCGGCCTCCGGGTCGAACCCCTCCCAGAAGACTTGCTTGACCGAATTCGTCACGCTCGACCGCATCCCGTTCAGATTGAATAGCAGATCGGTGACGCGCGTTCCCTTCGCATAGGTATCGACCAGCGCGTCCACTCCCTCGGGTGTCAGTTCATCGGGTGTGCGCGTATACGCAAAATGGTTGCAGTCCTCGTTGAGCATCAGCAGGGGTTGTGGCACGGCGTAGTTTCTCCTTTCGGCTACAATAACGGTAGCATAACGACTGACCGATATCCGGTCAACCCGTGGGATAGCCTGGCCGGCAACAAGTCCCCGGCAATTCCCCAAAACGGGATTGCGATAGTATAGTAAGTTACCGATGAACCATATGGTTCACCCATGGGCATGAAAATGAGTGGTAGGCGGAATGCCTATCATACCGTTCATACCATTCTATTTTCATAGGAGGCACAACGCTGATGAAACATTGCCGCAATGCAGGCGCATACCCCGAAAGGAACCAGCTTGATGCCAGACACCCCAAACCGCGATTACCCATGTGATGGAACTGGTGATCTCCGGCACGCTGACGAGTACCGCACATTCAGTCGATCAGCTAGTCATCGACAAGGGTTCGATTCGCGAGCCGTATCACGCATAAGCAACACTCCCTGCCTTGTTATACCAGTCAAACAGCACCCAGTTGGCTTCCCAATCTAGGTCCATCATGCAGGTGCCGCAGACGCACATCCCGACGACCTTCTGCTCTAGCAGCAACCGCTCCGCCACATCGAGGTGCCGCTGCATCAGGTTGCCGGGGAGCAGCCGGTCGTTGCCGAAATCATAGACATACAGGCAGAGCATCGCCGGCTTGCCGCCTGATAATGCGCTGAGACGATCTAGCGCGGCAGGCACGGTCTCGATCTGGTCGGCATGCCAGAGCGGTACCAGGTACTGGTCGAAATAGGGCAGCAAAGCGGGCAGTTCTGGGCGTTCGAGGCTCATGGTGTAGATCGTCGCGCTGACGGGCAGGCGCGGGGCGTGGAGCGCGTTCGCGAAGAGCAGCCGCGACAGGTGCTCCGGCGCGGCGCCGGCGTTGATGCTGCCGGTGCTGAAGTCGTCGATGTGGAAGCCGTCGATGCGCGTATCATGTGCAGCCAGTGCCTTCGCCCCTATCAAGGCAGCATGGCAGCGCTCTTCATCGATGACTTCGCCGTGGTGCAAGCTCCACTTGCAGATGATCTGTTTGGCAGTGGGCATGGCGGCCAGCGAGGTGTCGTCTATGGGCAAGCCGCCGGCCATGATGACATTCGTCACGCCGGTGCGTTGAATGGCATCTTCGACGGTCATGCGCGAGTTGCCGTATTGACTGAAGCCGGGCATTGCTTCCTGCAGTATATTGGGCTTCATCCCCCACAGCCAACAGCGGTCGAGCAGCGTGTCCGCCATTATGCACCTCCTCGGATCGGCGCCAGGCCATTCGGCGTGACGCGCAGGAATTGCCCGCGCATCAATGTGCAAGGCGTATCCCAGTAGAGATAGAGCACAACGTCCGGCTCCACCTCGACCATGCTACCCATCGTCCACAGGCCGCTGTCGATGGTGGTGCCGTGATCCCAGGTGAGGCCGCCGTCCAGGCTGCAGTTCACCGTCAGCGCGGGCAGGCGATGGGCGATAAGCAGCGCGCCGGAGGCGGTGCGCACCATGTTGGGCGCCGCGTAGCCGGGGAACGGTCCCCGCACGCACGGTCCCCAGGAGCGGCCGCCGTGATCCGACCAGGTTTCCCACATCCACGGCGAATAGACCGGGCGAATGAAAGCCATGATGCGACCATTGGAGAGTTGCACGGCGGACGCCTCGGTCAGGTCCAGGTTGCCGTCTAGCAGCTTGCCTTCGGCATCGACCCCGGGCATATCGATATTGACCGGCGGCGACCAGGTAAGGCCGTCGTCGTCGCTACGGCTGGTGAACGCCTGGCAATGGTAGGCGCCCCAGGTCCAGATATTGCCCAGGGTCTCCCGGCCCTTCAACAAAAAGGCCAGCATGCCGCCGTCCGCCAGGTTGAGGAAGCCTTGCGGGGAGAGGTGCTGCACCGGCGTGTCCATCGGCGGCCCGATATGCAGGTTGGTCTGCACCGGCTCGCTCCAGGTGCGGCCGCGATCCGTCGATTCGCTGCGCAGGTTACCCTCACGTCCCGGCAGCATTGCGATCAAGCGCCCGCGGGGCGTAAGGTGCACGCGAGCCGTTGTCCAGGAAGTGCCGACATAGGAGAGCTGCAGTGGTTCGGGAGACGCCCAGGTGCGCCCGCCGTCCGTCGAGCGGGTGAGCTGCGGGCAGGATTTCGCGCCTTCGTCCTGCCGATTGTCATATTGCGCACCGAAGAGCAGCAGCAGCTCGCCGTCGGAGAAGCGCTTGAGGTCGAGCGGCTGCTGCCACACCGGCTGCGCGCTGGGAAGGGGGTGGAACCAGTTGGCAGGCTGGCAAACGCCGTCATGCCAGGCATTCG
>Ga0172369_10001465_pt1 | contig 33870 bp, 28 predicted proteins | sample LakKiv25m_FD_114539 | JGI IMG/M metagenome (GOLD analysis project Ga0172369, IMG submission 114539) | Freshwater microbial communities from Kabuno Bay, South-Kivu, Congo - kab_022012_11.25m | ecosystem: Environmental > Aquatic > Freshwater > Lake | place: Democratic Republic of the Congo... | reverse complement strand
GTAGAGGCTGCCGACGATCCTCTCGGCCCGCTCGACGTGGAGCTCCGCGAGGCGCCCGTCCTCGATCACGGCGATTCTGGTCTCGCGGTCTCCGGCGTTGACTATGATCTCCTTGGACAACGGCTACTCTCCCTTGCTTCTCGCGAGCTACTTCGTCGCGTCGCCTGCGGCCATCTCGGCCAGCAGAGCCGTTCGTTCGACCGACAGCAGACGAAGCCCCTTTACGTGCTCAGCCATCGCAGCCGCGAAGTCCGCCGGCCTGAGCGTGCCATTCCGGCCGAACCGCACCACCATGTGAAGCTCCACTTCTGTTGCGGACGGCCTCGAGACGCGCACCGAGACGACGTGATCAGCTGCCCGGAGCTCGCGGATGTGGCCTGTCCCGTCCGCCGGCCTCCGAGCCGGTATCATGCCATCGGTCGCGAGAGACTGAGCCACCGAGCTGAGGAGCACAGTGTCGGTCGCCGGACTGCACTCGCACCGGGCGACGTACTGCGCGGCAGTGTATGACGCCAGCGCGGACCGGCGCGCCTCGGAAGGGACGGGCGTGACAGAGACCACGCGAAGGCCCAGCGGCAACGCGTCGTTCAGCACCGACACATCGAGGGGCTCTGACGCTTGTTCGGGCGATCTCTCCACAAGGTCCGCGAACAAGACGTCTGCCGTCGCGGTCAGGCCTACCGAAGCAGGGAACACGAACCGGAGCTTCGGCCGAGGATTGTGCCCCTGCGAAAGGGCAACCGGCGCGCCGCACCGCCTGAACGCCCGTTCGAAGGTGCGCATCACGTCGAGGTGCCCCAGCCAACGCGCCGTGCCCTGCTTCTCGAATGTCAGTTGCACTGTACGCAGGCGGCTCTGTGACGCCGTCGCGACGACTTCGTCCGTTTCCACGGTCTGCATCGGGCGCTCGCGGCGCGAACGCCCGCCTTGCTCTGCCTCCTCTACCTCCCGGCGAAGTTCCAGGACTTGGCGCCGATCTCGCTCCAGGGCACGGAGCGCGCTGTTCCACTGGCCATCACCACGGGGCACTTATCGCTCCCGGACTGAACGTGGTAGTTGCACCATGCAAGAACGGTCTGGTCCAGCGGCGGGTTCGGGTACTTCAACTGGTTCGGGTGGTCGGTGCGGGTGTCAATGCCACGCGCTTCGGCATTGGTCCAGTCACGGCTATAGACAACCGAGTATGCCCCCATCTGACCCACGGCAGCCGAGACGTCGTAGCTGTCGAACGCGTAGTACGGTATGGGCTGATCCGGGGCCGGCCAGGCGATTCCGTGGGTGCCGTACGTAGCGCTGCCCGAGAACCCCGCGTTGGGCGGGAATGCCGCGTTCACGACACGCGCGGGATCGGTTACGCCATTGTTCGGGCAGTGGAACACCGCGACGTCGCGCACGTACGCGGGGAACAGGTAGCCCTGCTTCAGCGCCCCGGCCGGGACCGGGGCGGCGCCACCGGGTTGCCAGAGGGAGCCATCCGGGTTCTCGGGCAGACCAAGCAGAAGCGGCGGGTAGGCTTCGTAGTCTTGACGGTACAGGCTGGTCTTGACGTAGACCTCCTGCATGTTGGAGATGCATGCCGTCTGGCGCGCTTGCTCGCGGGCTCGACTGAAGACCGGGAACAGGATCGCGACGAGGACCGCGATGATGCCGATCACGGTCAGAACCTCGATCAGCGTGAACGCACGCTGCCTTGCTTGGCCCATAGGGCACACCCCCTGCCGTACTGATATTGGCATGCTCCGGCGACGTGTGCGCTCATCATACCGCTAACTGCGGCGCACGCTAGACGGACGCCCGAAGCGTCTCGTTTTGTTCCCGTCTGTGCTCGGGTGGCGGTTCCCATGCAGTGGCACAGGGCGACACCGCAACGGAAGGTATCCTACCACACACAGGAGGTGAGGCATGCCGCGAGTCCTGGTTGCTGACCAGATCGCCGCCCAAGGCATCGAGAGACTAAGGCATACGACCGACGTTGACGTCCGCACCGGCCTTGACGCATCTGCGCTGCTGGCCGTGATCGCGGACTACGACGCTCTCATCGTCAGGAGCGAGACACGCGTGACCGCCGAGGTCTTCGCAGCCGGGCGGAGGCTCCGGGTTGTTGGGCGCGCCGGCGTCGGCGTTGACAACATTGATGTTGACGCGGCCACGGAGCGCGGGATCCTCGTGGTGAACTCCCCGCACGGCAACACCACGGCGGCAGCCGAGCTCACCATCGCACTGATGCTGGCGTTGGCTCGCCGGATTCCACAGGCGGATGCTTCGCTTCGCGCCGGGCGTTGGGATCGCAAGAGCCTGGTCGGCACGGAGGTGTACGGCAAGACCCTCGGAGTGATCGGTCTCGGCAAGATCGGGCTCGAGGTCACGAGGCGCGCTCGCTCGCTTGGGATGGTGGTGGTTGCCTACGATCCGTTCGCGAACCCCGCCGTCGCAGAGCAGTCGGGCGTCGCGCTCATCTCGCTGGACCCCCTGCTTGAGCGATCGGACTTCATCACCCTTCACGTTCCATTGACGGACCAGACACGCGGCATGATCGGGCGGCGGCAACTCGAGCGCATGAAGGAAGGCGTTCGACTCATCAACTGCGCTCGGGGCGGCCTGGTGGACGAAGGCGCCCTTGCCGAGGCGTTGCGCACAGGCAAGGTGGCGGCCGCTGCGCTCGATGTGTTCGCCAGCGAGCCCGTGCCTCCGGACCACCCTCTCCTGGCGATCGCCGACAACGTGCTGACACCCCACCTCGGCGCGTCGACGTCCGAGGCCCAGGTCGCCGTCGCGGAGGATGTCGCCGAGCAGGTCCTGGATGTGCTCGCCGGCAGGCCGCCCCGATCGCCCGTGAACATGCCCCATCTGACCGCCGAAGCCTACGCGTCGGTACGCCCCTACCTCCTGTTGGGCGGGCGCCTGGGTAGCCTTCTCGGGCAACTCATCCTCGACGACGACGGCTGCGGCTGTCCTATTCGGAGCGTCGAAGTGCGCTATGCCGGCGACTTCGGAGACCGACCGACCGGGACCATCACGAGGGCGGTGCTGGCAGGGCTTCTTTCGCCGATACTGTCCGAACCGATCAACATCGTGAACTCGCCGATGCTTGCCGCCGCTCGAGGCATCCCCGTGAGCGAGGTCAGCACGCCGTCGCGCGATGAGTACAGCTCCCTGGTGAGCGTCGTCCTTCACGCAGGAGAAACGACCCGCTCGGCTTCAGGCACGGCCTACGGGCCCAGCCAGTACCGCGTCGTGGAGGTGGATGGATACGAGGTTACGTTCGACCCACAGGGGACGCTGCTCCTGACGCGGCACGTGGACCGTCCTGGAATGATCGGCGCCGTCGGAACGCTGCTGGGCCGCAACCATGTGAACATCGCCGGCATGGACCTCGGGCGGAAGCACGAAGGCGGGTTGGCCCTCATGGTCCTCACGCTCGACGACCCGGTCGGCCCCGATCTCCTCGCCGACATACGGGGATTGCCCAATATGGAGAGCGCGCGCGTCGTCACGCTGGAGCGGGCGGTCGGGCCGCTGTCCGGCTAGGCGCCGGTCCACGGCACCCTGGCCAGGGCGCGCTCCTTCTCGTCAAGGCGGAAGATGGTGCGCGCATTTCCGCGCATGATCGGCTCCACGAGTTCCACGGCTGCGGACCGGGACAGCCAGCCGTCAGCCACAAGTCCGCTCAAGGCCAGCGTGATCCCGCGCCGGGCAACCATCGCATGGCCCACCACGGGCTCCACGGGGATGTAGTCGCCTCCGAAGGTCAGGACTTTGTTGCTCGGCGCGGCCGTCAGCATGCTCTTGAGGAATCGGACGGATGCCTCCGGGTTGATGATCCAGGACCAGCACATGTCAATGACCGCGTTGTGCCACTGCTTGGCTATGGCGACCATCTCCTCGTGGAACGGGTAGCAGATATGCATGAGCACAAAGGTGGTGTCCGGTGCGCGGCGTAGCAGGTCCGTGATCTGTCCGGGGTTCCCGGCCAGGCGGGCCATGGGCATACTGTTGCAGCCGGCATAGTAGCCGGTATGCAGCTTGACGGGAAGGCGTGCTTCCGTGGCCTTTCGAACGCAGTACCAGAACAGGTGGTCCTCGACGGTCTTGCGCTCGTTCGCTTCGAGGCGACGGCCTCCGAGCATGTCGGCGAACGGAGGGGCGGCCTTCTCGGGTGGCACGTCCTCCATGTCGAGCGCCCGGGAGTAGGCGACTTGCGACTTTGCCGCCACGGCGTACGGCCCGTAGGTCGCGAACCACCAGTCCAGGACCTTGTGGTAGTCAGCCAGGCAGGTTACCGCGATGCCGCTCTCCCTGGCATTTGCGTGGCACTGCTCCGGGGTGTGCAGGTTCAGTATGGATATGTCCTGCATCAGCAGCGTCGGCTGAGACGATTCCATGAAGGTCCGCTGCAGTGAGTTAACCTGGCAGGACTCGATCCCGGCGATCTCGCCGAGCACGTGCCTGTAGAAGCCCCGCTTGACGGTGGCGTGGTAGCGCTCGGCCACGGTCTTGATCGTTGTCGCGTTCAGGTCGCGGACACCGTAGAGCGCTTCGAGGGCCAGGCGGACTGCCATGCCGTAGCCCGTGTTGGCGACGCGCGGCCACCAGGGCTCGAGCGCCTTCCACTTGGCGCCGGTGTCGGCGTCCGGCGAGACCAGCATGTTGCGGTCTGCCGGCGGCATGCCGGCCACGACCAGGTCAGCATCAATGTAGTGACTGAGAAGCAGGCCCCAGTCGTTGCAGGGGATGCGTGGCTCCGGTTTCCAGTTGGTGCGAGACTCCTCCTCGACGAGGTGCTCGTGGGTGTCCACGAACTTGGTGCGCCTCACGTGGGCTGCTAAGTCACTCTCGCGCGGTTCCGGCTCGAACACTCGCTCCATGCTCGCTTCTCCCGTCGGCCCGGCAATGCCGATGACGCCGGCACCCAGAAGCCCCTCGCGCCTCGTCAGACCACCCTGCGGGGAGGTCTGAGCCGACGATGGGGCTGCCGGCTGCTCCTTGGCGTGGCGTGGGGGGTCCATCGCGCCCCCAGTATACTACGACGAACCGGGGGCGGACCGCCGTCTCCAGGGGCAAGGTGCCTTGACGGTTCCGGAACCGAGGTGCTACGATGCTCCGTGCCGTGCATAAGAACGACGAGAGGGGTCCTCGGCTGAGTGAATGTGCTTCTCGGCGTGCTGCGCTTCGGGTTTGTGGCGATGCTGGTCGTGCTCACCGTGTACATCGTCGTGCTGATAAGGCGTGACCTTGACCGAAGGTAACGGCCGACCGGACGCGCCCGAAGGCGGCGCCCAGGGCGCCGGGCTCGACATCGGTGTCCTCTCCGACACAGGCCGGGTTCGCAGCATCAACTGCGACCGAACCGTTGCGATCGGCGCAGACGCGCTTCCCGCAGGCGTCGAAGCGTTCATCGTCGTTGCCGATGGCATGGGCGCGAACCGCCGGGGCGACACCGCCAGTCGGCTGACCGCCGAGATCGTGCCCGAGCGCTTTGTGTCGGAACTGCGAGCCATCGCGGGCCCGGCCACTCGCGACCAGATCACAGCCGCGCTGCGTGCCGCGATGGCAGCAGCCAACGAGGCGGTTTGGCGCGCTGGTCAGGATGACAGCGAGCTGAAGGGCATGGGTACGACTTGCGTTGCGGCCGCGATCGCCGACGGCGCCGCTGTCCTGTGCCATGCCGGAGACTCGCGGGCCTACTGCCTGAGCGGGTCGGAGCTTGTGCAACTGACGGCGGACCATTCGCTCATCCAGGAACTGGTCCCGACCGCCGACTCGTCGGTGGACCTCGAGGACCGCTTCGGCTCGGTGGTGACGCGCGGCATAGGCCTGTCCAAGCTCCTTGAGCCGGATACGGTTGTCGCGCGCCTCGGCCCGGCCGATGCTCTGCTGTTGTGCACCGACGGCCTATCGAACCTGCTCAGTGACCGGCGCATCGCGTCGGTGCTTGCATCCTCGTCAGATGCCGCCACGGCTTGCAGCGCGCTCGTGAGCGCTGCCAACGAGGCCGGCGGCCTCGACAATATCGGTGTCGCGGTTTGCCTTGGGGCGGACCATGCCCCTCGCGAGCTCGGCGAGCAGGGCTCGTTGGTCGGCCCCGGAGAGGGCGCTCGGGTGTCGTCGCGTCGGAGAAGGCGCCGTCGGATGGGCGGCTACGTTGCGGCGATCGTCGTGCTGGCTGTGCTGTCCCTCGTTCTGGCGGCGCTCCTGTACGTGACCGATGCCCGGGTGCGGCGGCTGGAGGCCGCGCTACGCCAGACACGGGCCCGTCCGGCGCCCACCGTGGCTCCGGGAAGGAAGTAGGCGCTCGTTCGGCGAAGCGCCTGGACGAAGGAGTCTCGCATGAACCGTAAGTTTGTGAACTACGCGATCTTCATTGCCGTCGTCGCAGTGGTCGTGGGGTTCGCCGTTCGCCATAGCCGGCACATGGCCTACCTTGTCGACTCCATGGCCGGCCCTGACAGGGGCCTTCGCGTGAAGGCGGCCAAGGAACTGGTGGCGGGCGAGCAGTTCATGGACGCGATCACCGGTGAGACTGTGGGTCGCCGCATCAGAATCGTGCAGGCGCTCGAGGACTGGGGTTCGAAGGAGGCCGTCAAACAGGCGGTCGCGTTCCTGAAGGACCCTGATCGCCCGGTAAGGGATCGCATCGTCCTCGCCCTTGTGAGGATCGCGACCCGTTCGGCAGACAACCTGCAGGAGGTCGTCAACGGGAGCAAGGACGGCGACGCCAACGTTCGAAAGGCGTGCATAGCGGTCCTGCAGGTACACGGGCAGGATCAGCCGACCGGGGCTGCCGCCCTCCTGGCCAGGGCTCTCCCCGACACCTCCGCCGATGTCCGGGACGGGGCCCTCTCCCTTCGAAACGGCGCAATCGCCGCGCAGATTGTGGAGAAGGTCGTTGCGGGAATGAAAGCCGACGGGGCAGCGCGCGGACCTGGGGCGGATATCCTGGGCGCATTGGAGGATCGCCGGGAGGAGTGCGTCAAGGCCCTGCTGCCGCAGCTGGCGGATGCAGACGATGGTGTGTGCTCGGGGGCAGCCGCAGCCCTGGGCACGGTCGGTAGCCCGACCCCGGTGCCGCAGCTGATCGTCGCAATGCACAAGCGAAGTGCGCAGGTGCGTCGTGTGGTCATCGGGGCGATCGCGCTCATCGCCGCGCCGACGTGCGAGGCCGCTCTGACGGAAGCTCTTGCCAACCCGGACGACGATAACGAAGCCCGCGCTCAAGCAGCAGTCGGACTGGGCCGCATCGCGAGCCCAAGCGCGGTGGCTACGCTGGTACGCGCGCTGCGAGACAACGACCTCAAGGTTCAGACCGCTGCTGTTGATGCTCTGGCGGTTGGAGGCAAGGCGTCGCTGGGTACGGTGCTGGGTGCGCTTCGAGACCCTCTGCCCGGCGTGAGGGTGCGTGCCGCTCAGGCCCTTGGTGGCATTGCCAGCCCGTCGGCCAACCCTGCACTGGCTGCGGCCCTTGGCGACCCGGTCAGCGCAGTTCGTCAGGCATCGGCCAGGGCGCTCGGGTTCGCCGGCAACTCGCCGGCCGTACCGGCACTGGCGGGTCGCCTGGGCGACAGTGACGGCAGGGTCGCCAGTGCGTGCGCAGACGCGCTAGCATCCATCGGTGAGGAGGCTCGGCCTGCGCTGGTGGCCGCACTCGGCGCAGGCGACCGTAGCGCATTCCTGGCCGCGTCGGCGCTCGCGCGTCAGGGAGAGGCATCCGTCGAGAGTGTGGTCCGGGCCGCGGCCTCCAACCCGCGCGTCGGCAAGTGGGCGACGGTCTCGCTCGCGAGCAACCGGTCCGAAGCAGCGCTGCAGGGCCTCCGGACCCTCGCCGACTCCTCCGACGCGACTACCCGGGACGCCGCGAGCTCGGCCCTGAGGCGGCTCTCCCTCCAGTAGGCAGGGAGCGGACCAAGCGGTTATGTGCGCTCCCGGCGCCGTTCGGGAACGCCGAGGCGCTTGGGCGGGGTATCTACAGCATCTCGTCGCCCGTCGGGCGACGGCCCATTACGACATCGCGCCTGTGGCGCGCCACGGAGGCATCCAGAGCTTGAGGAACCGAACGCGAACGGCTGGGGCCCGCCGACAGAACCAGCGACTTGCGCTCGATGTCGGAGCGATCATCGTTGCGCTGGCTTTGGTCGGCTGCGGCGGCGGCGGCGGTGGTGGGTCTCCGACCCATCTGGGACGCTCCTACCGAGCCGTTGTGGGAGGGCGTGAGCTCAGCATCAGCGTGGACCTTTCCGGGCGCCTCACGGTGGTTGCGCACGATGCATCCGTGCTTACCGGATGGGTCGGGGGTCAGGGAGCGATCGGACCGTCGGGGACGTTCTATGCCCAGTCCGAGGACGGGCAGGTCCAGTTCGAGGGCTCGGTCGGCGTAGCCGCGGCGGCGATCACGTGCGCCGTCAAGAGCGGCGGCTCGACGCTCTTCACCGTGGACGCAGCCATGCAGGCCGCTGGGGGTGCGACGCCGCTTGCTCTCGTGGGTAGCTACGCCGCCGCCGGCACCCAGACGGCCGCTTGCCTGACCGTCGGAACGGACGGTCACGCTGCGCTGTGGGTGCGGAGCGGCGCCACGAACGGCGGCGACGCCTTGTCGGTGTCCGCGGACGGGAAGATGGCCTCGTCCGACGGGGGAACTGCCGCAGTCCTCGACGTCTCGTCGGGCAGTCCGGTGCTGACGATCACCAAGCTGAACGGAACCCCCGCCTCGATCGTCGTGACGCTCGAGCGTGTGACCAAGGCGAAGTGGACCTTCATGGTCTACATCAACGCTGCCAACGACCTCCAGCAGTTCGGACCCCTGAATGTGAACCAGATGGAGAAGATCGGCTCGACATCCGACGTCAACGTGGTGGTCCAGTGGAAGCAGGCGAACTGCGCGAGCTGCGGATCCCCCGACTGGGTCGCCACTCGCCGCTACTTCATCACACGTGACCAGAACACGGGCCAGATCGGCTCGCAGCTCGTCGAGGACATGGGTACGGGCGTGGACATGGGCGACTGGCGGGAGCTCTACGACTTCATCCATTGGGCGCAGCAGCGCTATCCTGCCGATCGCTACGCGCTGGTGATCTGGAACCACGGCGCAGGGTGGCGCAACACGCGCGCGGGCTCTGCCGCTGCCGTCCGCTCGGTCTCGATTGACGACTCGACCGGCAGCGAGATCCAGACGTGGCAGCTTCCTCAGGCTCTCAACGTGTCCCCGAAGCTCGATCTGCTCGTTTTCGACGCCTCGCTGATGCAGATGACCGAAGTAGCGTACGAGGTTCGGAGCTCCGCGTCCATCATGGTCGGCTCGGAGGAAAGCCCCCCGGGCGAGGGCTACGTCTACGACACGTTCCTTGGGGACCTGACAGCGGACCCCGGCCTGACGCCTGTTCAACTGGCAGCAAAGATCGTCGAGCGAACGATCGAGAGCTACGGAGCGTCCTCGAACATTACTCAGTCGGCGCTCGACCTCTCTCGGCTTCAGACGGTTGCTGATCGGTTGGACTCATTCGGCCGATCGTTGCAGTTCTACTCGACCACATACGGCGCGCAGCTGCTTGCCGCGCGCCAGGGGGCCGAGTCCTATCAGTACCACGACAACAAGGACCTCTGGCACTACGCTGAGAAGGTGCGGACCGGCGGCGTGCCGGCGGATCTCCAGACTGCGGCATCCAACCTGCAGCAAGCCGTCACGAGTGCGGTGATAAGCGAACGTCACGGCAGCCTGCACCCCAACTCGCACGGTCTGGCCATCTACGTGCCCGCCGCCGCGTCCTACCTTCTGACGTACAACAACCTGGCGCTGACCCGCGTCACCCAGTGGGACGAGTGGCTCCGGTCACAGCCCTCGGGCTAGTGCTCAGACGCACGGACATTGCGAGGAGCAGCGTGCTTCGCGGACCGCGGCGCCGCCGGCCGTGACTGCGCTCGATGCCTATCGGAGATCACAGGCGCGGGTCCGCCGCGAGTTTGAAACGCTCACGCAGGATCTGTGCCCGAGCTGTCCTGATCCATGCTGCCGCATACCCGCGCGCGTCGCGCCGGCCGACGTCATGCTCGCCCTGGCATGCGGCTGGTCGCCCGGCGACCAGCTCTCGGGTGAAGACCCCGTGGAGGTTGCCGCCCGCCAGGCGTCGCGTGCACTGCCCGGCGCGGAGGTGTCCGAGGCGCCGGACCCGTGTCCGTTCCTGTCTCGCCGCGGGTGCACCTTCCCGTCGGATCTGAGGCCATACGGGTGTACGGCCTACGTCTGCCGGCGGATACTCGGTCGGCTCGATGCTCGCGGGAGGGTCCGTCTCCGGCGCCTTCTCGCGGATCTCGCTCGGCGGCATGCCGATCTGGCTCGACGGTTCTCGGGTCGCGGAGCCCGAGATCGGGGCGCACGGCCTCAGCCCCCAGGCGGAGAAGGTCGCGGCGGCGCGACGAGGCCGTAGGGACAGGTCAGTACGCCCACGCGAACGGCCCAGGCGGAGTCTCCGTACGAGTAGTGCCAGAACTCCTCCCGGCAGTTGCTGAAGCCCGCCGCCAGCATGGCGTGGACCATCGTCATCCGGTTGTCGTAGGCTTCCTTCGAGATCCGCGTCGTCCAGGTGTGCGCAGCGTCCCAGCCGGACAGGGGAGCGGACATGTCGAGCGGCTCGCCGTCCGCGCCGAGCAACTGAACGTCGACAGCTCCCCCAGTGCAGTGGCCGGGCGGCGCGAACTGGTCCGTCGGCGCGAAGTACCGATTGGTCGCCCGGCAGACGGCCGCCTCGGGCCACTGTGGGTGCTCCTCGCGCATCTTCGAATAGTAGGTGTCCCAGTGCCGACGCTGATCGTCAATCGTCCGGAGGGCCGTTGAGACGCGGAGACGGACGCCGCACGGTAGTGCGCGCGGCACCGAGTTCAGCATGTAGGCAACCGTGCGACGCAGGTATGGCCGCGCCTTCTCCACCACCACGACTTCCGGGCACCACTCGCGAATGTCCACCAGAGGCTCATGGTTCTCCAGAATCCGCACGCGGTTCAGTGCCCGAATGGGCTCGGCGGCACCGTGGCGCATTTATGGCAGGTCATCATCGTCGTCGGATTCGTCGAGATCCTCGACCTCGCCCGACGTGTCGGTATAGCGGCTGATCTGCTCGCCTCGGAAGACGTGCGCGACGAAGTCGTCTCGCTCGAACCGGGGCAGGTAGCTCGTCACGATATCATCATCCAGGAGCGCCAGTATCTCCTCCTCTTCCTCGACCTTCACGTCCTGTTCGAGGATGATCGTGGCGTGGATCGTGTCCGACGCGAAGTGCAGGTCAACCTGTCCCACTCGCTGGTCGTCGGACCAGACGAGATAGATCTCGGAACTCAGCGTGCGCACAAGACGCGATAGCCTGAACCTTGATTCCATCACCTACTCCGTGCGTTGAGTGCTCGATCGGGAACTCGGCGGACCTGGCCCGCCGCATGGGGCGCATCTCGACGCGCATCCCCTCACTCGCGAGGGCGGCCGATCCGACCCGACAGAATACCCTCGACGGCTTCGGCGAAGCCGTCCTCCTCGAAAGGCGGCGCGACCCACGATGCGATGCGCTTCACGGCCTCCTTCGCCGATCCCATGGCGACGGAGAAACCGGCCCACTCCATCATAGGGGCGTCATTGCTGCCGTCGCCGAACGCGAGGACGTCATCCCGGGCGACGCCGAGGCGGGCGGCCAGGATCCGAAGAGCCTCCCCCTTGTTGGCGTTCGGGTGCATGAACTCGAGGTACTCCGGATTGGTGCGCGTAATGTAGAGCGTGCCGCCATAGCGTTCACTCATCTGCCGGAAGAGCCGATCCGCTGTTTCGGGGGTGTCTATCAGGATCATCTTCGTTGGCGATGTTCCCGCGAGCGTGGTCAGATCGCCGATGGCCTCCATCGGCGATCCCGTGTGTCGGACGTAGAACTCCGCCCAGTGTCCGCGTGCCGCCACGTAAAGGCGGTCATCACAGTAGTAGTTCAGGTGGAAACGGTTCTCGGTGCAGAAGCGTACGATCTCGGCTGCCGGCTCCGGCGGAACGGTGAGGTGGTGCCAGATGTCGCCCGTCGCTCTGTGGCGGAGCATGGCGCCATTGTATGAGATGATGGGACCAGGCAGACCGAGCGCGTCTGCGAAGCGTGTGGTGGCCTGATGCATCCTGCCGCTCGCGATCACAGGGAGAATCCCGGCCGCGTCCAGATCGTGCACCGCCCGGCGGTTCCGATCGCTGATGCGCCCGTCAAAGGTGAGGATTGTCTCGTCGAGGTCTATGGCGGCGAGGCGATAGGGGCTCATGGGCGGCGTTCTCTCCGGCCTAATGGTCTCCCCGGCAGGCGTCGCATCTCCGTCCGTCGCGCGACATCATGGCAATGCAGCTTTGTGTCCGTAGCTGTTCCCCTGCACGGGTACGGTAAACTCTACCATCATCGAGTAGCGGAAGAGCCAAGCATGTGGCAACGTTTCACTGAGAGAGCACGACGCGCGATCTTCTTCGCACAAGAAGAGGCCACGAGCCATGGCGTGGGTTGGGTAGGCCCGGAGTGTGTGCTCCTCGGCCTGATCCGCGACGAGGAGGCGGTCGCAGTGCGGATGCTGCGGGTTGCGGGTGTAGCGGTGGCGGACCTGCGCGCCAGGCTGGGCGCCTCTCTTTCGGCGCCGACGGCGGAAGCCGGGCGCGATCTGCAGCTAACGCCGACCGCCAAGCGAGCCATAGACACAGCGTATGACGAGGCGAGAGCGCTGGGTGATCGCCACATCGGCACGGAGCATCTGCTGCTGGGCCTGGCGCAAGTGGAGAGCGTTGCGAGCGCCGCGCTCGCCGAACTCGGCGTGACCGTTGAGGCGCTTCGCCGACACGTTCCTGAGGCCCCCAAGACGGGTGACGGCAGTGTGTCCCCCCTCGCCGACACGCTCAGATCGGATGCTCTGGGGCTGCGCGGACAGAGCCTGCTCTCGATGGCGGACCTGACGCGCGAACAGGCGCTTGGCATTCTGTCCTGTGCACAGGAGCTGCGGGACGCGAGAGCTACGGGCGAGGCCGTCGTTGACTGGCATGGCCGGAAGTCGCTCGCGATGGTGTTTGAAAAGGCGAGTCTACGAACCCGGGTGACATTCGAGCTCGGGATGAAGGAACTCGGAGGCGTTCCCATTGTGCTGGGACCCGCCGAGATCGGCCTGGGCGTGCGTGAGAGCGTTGCCGATGTAGCCCGCAACCTCGATCGTTGGGTCACCGCGGTGGCGGCACGGGTCATCTCGCATCAGACGCTGGAGGGACTCCACCGGCACTCCTCCGTGCCGATCATCAACGCGCTCAGTGATCGGGAACACCCTTGTCAGACGCTCGCAGATCTGCAGGCGTTGCTCCAGCGGAAGGGGCGCCTGGACGGGCTAAGGATCGCGTGGGTCGGTGACGGCAACAACGTGTTGCACTCCCTCATGTTGGGCGCGGCTCTGACAGGAGCATCTGTGGTTGCGGCGTGCCCGGCGGGGTACGAGCCGGACCCGGCGATCGTTGAGCGTGCTCGGGCGCTGGCTGGATCCGCCGAAACCGTCGAGGTCGTGACCGCACCGCTCGACGCGGTGCGGGGCGCCGACGCGGTCTACACCGATGTCTGGGTTAGCATGGGACACGAGGCAGAGACGGCAACGCGCAAGGAGGTCTTTGCGGCGTACCAGGTGGATGCGAAGCTGATGGGGGCTGCCGGGACTGACGCCGTGTTCATGCACTGCCTGCCCGCCCATCGCGGCGAAGAGGTAACGGATGAGGTGCTGGACGCGCCCATGTCCATCGTCCTCGATCAGGCGGAAAACCGACTTCACGCACAGAAGGCGCTGCTCGCTCTGCTGATCGGACCGTAGCGCGCGCAGAGACTGCGCAGGCACCATTGCGTCTGCACGCTGGAAAGGAACACGGCTCAAGATGAAGACGGTGGTCTTGGTGTACTCAGGAGGACTCGACACCTCGGTCTGCATTCCGCTCATGCGTGAGGAATACGGCTTCGACCGGATCGTCACGGTGACGGTTGATGTTGGACAACCGGCCGAGGATATCGCGCAGGCCGAGGAGCGTGCTCGGTCTCTTGGCACGGAGCACCACACCGTAGATGCGAAAACCGAGTTCGTGGAGAAGTACTGCTGGCCGTCGGTGCAGGCGAACGGTGACTACCAGGGATATCCGATCTCTACATCCATCGCGCGCCCGCTCATCGCGCTGAAGGCTGTGGACGTTGCCAGGGCCGTAGGCGCCCACGCGTATGCGCATGGATGCACGGGCAAGGGTAACGACCAGTTCCGGATCGAGTACGTCATGCGGACGCTCACGCCTGAGATAGCCGTGATCGCACCCATGCGCGAGGGCAGGCGGCGACCTGACGGGTCGCGGGAGCCCTGGACACGCTCGGAGGAGATCGAATACGCCGAGGCGCACGGTCTCAACATCGCCCAGACGCGAGACAAGATCTGGAGCATAGACGAGAACCTGTGGGGGCGTAGCATCGAAGGAGGACGGCTTGAAGAGCCCGACTACGCGCCGCCCGAGGGCATCTACCAGTGGACTCGCGGTCTGGCGGAGGCGCCCGACGAGCCCGCTGTCGTTGCTGTCGGCTTCCGCGGCGGCGTGCCTGTCTCCCTGGACGGCACGGAGATGCCCGGACTGGCGATCGTACAGACGCTGAACGAACTGGCGGGTCTTCACGGCGTGGGCCGCGTGGACATTATGGAGGACCGTATGCTCGGGCTCAAGGTGCGCGAGAACTACGAGTGCCCGGCGGCGGCGGTATTGCTGACAGCCCACCGCGCGCTGGAGGCGCTGGTGGGGACTCAGGCCGAGCTGCGGTTCAAATCGCTGGTGGATCGGGAGTGGGGTGAGCTTGCCTATCGGGGCCTGTGGTTCGACCCGCTCAAGGCGGACCTGGAGGCGTTCATCGAGCGGATACAGGAGCGCGTCACGGGCGAGGTTATCGTTCGGCTTGCGAAGGGAAGCTGCGTGGTGATCGGTAGGCGTAGTCCCTGGGCTCTCTACAGTGAAGACCTGGCATCGTTCGACAGCAAGACCTTCGATCAGTCGGACAGCGAGGGCATGGTGAAGATGCACGGCATGCAAGGGCGCATGTACTGGTCGCTGCGCCGTTCGTTGGAAAGCTAGGCGCGGACCCAACCGCATGGCGGGTTCGGACGCGCCGGCGAGGCTGTGGGGCGGCCGGTTCGAAGGCGCCCCGGATGCGATCGTCGAGCGGCTGAACAACTCATTCGCCTTTGACTGCCGCCTCTGGCCCGATGATATAGAGGCGGGCATTGCCCATGCCGAGATGCTGGGGGCAACCGGCATCATCGCTGCAGAGGAGGCCGAGAGGATCGCGTCCGAGATGCGCCGCATGGCGGCCGATCTCGAGGCCGGGCGCGCGCGCCTCGACCCCAGATCAGAAGACGTCCACACGGCTGTGGAGGCGCTGCTCCGTGAGCGCATCGGCCCCCTCGCGGGAAAACTGCACACGGCCCGCTCACGGAACGACCAGGTGGCGACCGATCTGCGCATGTACCTCAAGCGCGCGAAGGCGCGCGCGGAGGCCGGTCTGCGCGACTTGCAGCGAGCGCTCGTAGAGACGGCGGAGCGCCACCCCGCCGCCATCATGCCGGGCTACACGCACCTGCAGCACGCGCAGCCCGTGCTCCTGTCCCATCACCTTCTCGCATACTACTGGATGTTCGCTCGAGATCGCGGGCGACTAGAGGATTGGCTGGAGCGGGCCGATGAGATGCCTCTGGGCTGCGGGGCCATTGCCGGCACCGGCTTTTCCATTGACAGGCACATGGTGGCGAGGAAGCTCGGATTCAGCCGGCTGTGCGCCAACAGCATGGATGCGGTGTCCGATCGTGACTTCGTGATCGAGTTCCTGTCTGCAGCTGCGCTGACCATGGTGCATTGCTCACGCCTGGGGGAGGAACTCATACTGTGGAGCAGCCCGGAGTTCGGCTTCGTGACGCTTGCGGATGCGGTTACCACAGGCAGCAGCATCATGCCCCAGAAGAAGAACCCCGATGTGGCCGAGCTTGCGCGCGGCAAGGCGGGACGCGTGATCGGCGACCTCGTAGCTCTGTTGACGACGCTGAAAGGCCTGCCCCTCACCTACAACAAGGACCTTCAGGAAGACAAGGAGGCGCTGTTCGACGCGACGGATACCCTGGAGGCTGTTCTGCCCGCGCTTGCCCTGGCCGTCCGCACGGCGGAGTTCGACCTTGAGCGCATGCGTCGGGCTACTGACGGGGACTTCTCGACCGCGACCGATCTGGCCGACGCGCTGGTCAGGCATGGAATGCCGTTCCGCGAGGCGCACGCGGTTGTCGGCAGGCTGGTCAGAACGTGCATCGGCAAGGGACTTCGTTTGGAGCAGTTGACGGCAGCGGAGATATCGGAACTGGCGCCGGAGATCGGCCCGGACGTTGCGCCCGACCTGACGTCCGCCGGTAGCGTGGCCGCTCGTTCAGCCCCGGGTGGGACTTCGCCCGACGCGGTGGCCGACCAACTCAGGCTTGCCCGTGAGGCGCTTGAGGGCTAGCGTCGAGTCGGCGCGCCGATCGCGCGATCGTCGTCGGACACGCGAGCATGAGACGAGTATCTCGTGAAGCGGCGTTGCTGTCGGCCTTGCTCGCCGTCTTCGCAGTGGTGACTGCGATCGGCGAGAGGCAGAGCCTGGCTGAGGGCAAGGGCGCCGGAGCCACGACGCTGAGCGCGCGCCCGGACGGCGCTCGAGCGCTCTACGAGCTCTGCAAGCAGCGTGGAACGCAGGTGCGGCGTTACCACGAGACCTTCGACTACCTCCCCGACACGCTGGGAGCCCTTGTGGTCGTTGAGCCGCTTGCGGTGCCGGTGAGAGGCGACGAACAGGAGGCCCTCTGGCGTTGGGTCAGGCGCGGAGGCGAACTCGTCCTGGTTGCCCGAGGCGCGTCTGACGGTCGTGCGACGCTGGCCGTGTCCGGACTCGACAGGAGCGCTGATGTACAGGGACCGCGCAAGGTCGAGGCGCGATCCGATAATGCGCCGATGCGCGACGTAGGGTCCCTGGTCCTCGCGTCGGGACCGGTCATGGCCGTGACGCGGAAGCACGCCCGCCAGGAACTCGTGCGGGACGAACACGGAGCATACGTCATCTCGTGGAAAGAGGGGCTGGGGGACGTCTTGGTGGTTTCGTCCGCGCTGTCTCCTACCAATGGGTCGCTTCGCGGCGGCGACAATGCCGTGCTCTGGACGAACCTGCTCGAGAGGTCGGCACGTGGGCGCCGGGACGTCGCGTTCGACGAGTTCCACCACGGCTTCGGTGTGGCCAGGGATAGGCGAGGGATGTGGTGGACCGCTCTGCCGGCGGCTGTGCGCGCAGCGGGCTGGCTGGTCGCGCTGATGCTGGTCGCTGGGGTCTGGAACGGCAACCGGCGTTTCGGTTCCCTCTTGCCGCCCACGGATGGAATGGTGCACAAGCGGACCGAGTACATCGGCTCGATGGCCCGTCTGATCCGGAAGTCGTCGTGCCCGGCGCTCGCCGTGGAGTACATACACGAGGCCCTTGTCAGAGACCTGAGACACTCGGTCGGCCTGCCCCTGAATGCCGGTCCCGACGCACTGGCTCTTGCAGCCGCAAAGCAGTACCGCCGCGCGCCGGAAGGGCTCGCGGCCCTGCTGGAGTTCGGCTCCGGCATTGCGCGCGGCGGGGCCGCCACGGAGCAACAGATGCTGGCCTATGCGATAGAAGTGCACCAGTTCCGCGCGGAGGTGGGCCTTGGCTGAAGACACGCCTGACTACGCTGAGCTGTATCGGGCCGACGAAGAGGGAGGCCGCTGTGCGCTGGTCGCGGCCGCCTACGAGCGGGCGGCCGCTGAGATGCACAAGGCGGTGGTGGGACAGGACGGACTGATCGAGGCTCTGATGCTGGCTCTGCTCGCCAACGGTCACGTCCTGTTGGAGGGGGTACCCGGTACGGCGAAGACGCTTGCGGTGCGTGCGTTCTCGAGGATCTGCCGGATGGAGTTCGCCCGCGTTCAGTTCACGCCCGACCTGATGCCCTCCGATGTGATCGGAACCAACGTCTTCGACCCAAGGACGGCGGAGTTCCGGCTTCGCAAGGGACCGGTCTTTGCGGGCGTGCTTCTCGCTGATGAGGTGAACCGGACTCCGCCAAAGACACAGGCCGCGCTCCTGGAAGCGATGGAGGAGCGAGCCGTAACGATTGACGGTGTTCGCCACCAGTTACCGGAGCCGTTCCTCGTCTGTGCGACGCAGAACCCGATCGAGTTCGAGGGGACGTACCCGTTGCCCGAGGCGCAGGTGGACCGGTTCATGCTCAAGGTCATCGTGGACTACCCTTCGCCGGAGGAGGAGCACGCCATACTCCTGCGGTATCAGGAGGGCTTCCGCGCGACGGACCTCGACGCCACGGGGATCGAGCCTGTCCTGGATCTCCACCGACTCCGAGAGCTCCGAGCGTGCGCGGACTCTACCACCGTGACGGCGGAAGTGCGCTCATACATCGCGGCGATCAGCCGCACGTGCAGGGCGAGCCGCCATGCCCTGCTGGGACCGTCACCCAGGGCGACTATCAGCCTGATGCTCGCCGCAAAAGCGAGGGCGGCGATCAGCGGGACCGACTACGTAACCCCCGACGACGTCAAGGCTGTGGCGCCGACGGTCCTCCGTCACAGGTTCATCCTCCGACCGGAAAGCGAGATGGAAGGCGTGTCGGCGGACTACATCGTCCAAAGCGTCCTGGAGAGCGTTGAGGTGCCTCGCTAGCGTTCGGGTACACTTGCCGCGACTCGGCCGCGGCCGGCAGGGAAGCATCCGCGGGCCGGGCAGGGACTGGCGGAGCGCTCAGCGAATCGGTGGCATTGAACGTCCGTTGTGTAGCGAGCGAACCCATGGCGAGATGTCGCCGCTGGCGCCTGATGGCGGGGCAGGGACTCGAACGCAGGTCCCTTAGCCCGAGGATGCCATGCGCAACCTGCTAAGGCTGTTCAACGAGGTCAGGCGCTACTGGCGCGTCCTCTCCCTGATCGTTCTCCTCACCGCATGTGCCGCCGGCCTCGGTCTCCCCGGGCCCCTCATCATCCGCTATCTGGTCGACAACCTCGTCGCACACAGACCGTTCAACATCCCTCTGTTCTTTGCTCTCTACGTCGGCATCTCCGTCGCAAGCTCACTGGTCGGCGCAGGTCTGTCGCTCACGGTCACGTACCTCGGTCAGCGGTTCAAGCTCGACATGAGGCGCAAGCTCTACGCCCACATGCAGACCCTGTCACTGGGCTTCTTCGAGAAGAACCAGACGGGGAAGTTGATGTCGAACATCACGAACGATGTCGCGACTCTGGATCAGCTCATCAGCGGGGGCTTCGTGACGCTCGTGTCGGACCTGGTGACGCTGGTGGCGGTGCTCATCATCGTGTTCCGCATGGACTGGTACCTCGCCTCATGGTCGCTCTGCGTGTTCCCGCTCTACATCGTGAACTACCTGCTGCATATCGGCAAGATCAAGCGGCGAGCCGACGAGATACGTGAAGAGCGCGACGTCATGCTGGGCGATCTTCAGGAGAAGCTATCCGGGGCGCTGGTGGTGAAGTCCTATGCCAAAGAACGCTACGAGGTGCGGCAGTTCGTCGGGCAGACGCGCAACCTTCTGGAGCTGAACGTCAGCCAGGGCATGTTCGGGACCCGCCTGTGGACGCTTGCGGAGTTCATCGGGAGCGGGCTGGGCATAGCCATCATCATGCTCATCGGTGGACGTCAGGTGTTCGCCGGCCACCTGACACCCGGGTCTTTGATTGCGTTCGTCTCGTTCATCACGGGCTATCTCTACGGTCCGATCCTGCGTCTCATCCAACTGAACGATCAGATCGCGCGAACGAATGCGGCCTTGACCCGGATCTTCGGCACACTGGACACCGAGCCCAATATCAAGGACGGCCCGGACGCCATTGAGCTTCCGTCCATCGAAGGGGCGGTCAGATACAACCGGGTCTGGTTCGAGTACGAGCCGGGCCAGCCGGTCATCAAGGGCGTGAACCTGGACGTGAAGCCCGGGCAGATGGTGGCCCTGGTTGGGCAGTCCGGATCCGGCAAGACCACGATGATCAACCTCCTGTCGCGCCACTACGATGTGAAGGACGGCCAGATCACCGTAGACGGGCACGATCTGCGCAAGGTGCGTGTGGCGTCTTTGAGGCGTCAGGTAGGGGTGGTTATACAGGAGACGGTTCTCTTCAACACGACCATCCGGGAGAACATCCGGTACGGACGGCTCGAGGCCACGGACGAGGAAGTAGACGAGGCCGCGCGCGCGGCGAACATCGCCCACGTGATAGAGGCCCTGCCCAAGGGATACGAAACCCGCATTGGCGAGGAGGGAATCAAGCTCTCGGGCGGCGAGAAGCAGCGGATCGCGATCGCCAGGGCCATTCTGTCCGACCCGCGCATCCTCGTGCTTGATGAGGCGACATCATCCCTGGACTCCGAGACGGAGACGCTCATACAGGGCGCACTCGACCGCCTGATGGAGGGGCGAACGTCCTTCGTGATCGCACATAGGCTGTCAACAATCGTCAAGGCCGATATCATCGTCGTGATGGAGAAGGGCGAGATCAGGGAGGCGGGGAGCCACAAGGAGCTGCTGGAGAAGGGCGGCATCTACGCCGGCCTATATAACCAGCAGTTCAGAGTGGCTCTGGAGCAAGCCGGAACGGTGCGGGACAATGGGTAACCTCGGTCGGCTGCTATCCTATCTGAGGCCCTATCGTGGGCGCGTCGCGCTTGCGGTGTTCCTGATGGCGCTCGTGACCGCATCTGCGCTTCCCATGCCCCGGATCACTCAGTACACCCTGGACGTCGTCCTCCCGGCACGGTCGCAGCAGCGCCTCCTCGTGGTCTTCTGGCTGATCCTCGGGCTCTACGCGTTCCGCGGGCTGGCCAGCTTTTCGCTGAACTACCTGCTTGGCTGGCTTGGCCAGCGGGTGGTGTTCGACCTCCGGTTCCAGTCCTACCGTCATCTGAACCGCCTGTCGCTGAGCTACTACGACAAGCGGCAGACGGGGAAGATAATGGCCCGGGTCATAGACGACATCAACGTGATCCAGTACATGATCACCGGCGGCTTCGTGACGCTCATCACCGACGTCCTGACGCTGATCGTGGTCTTGCCGGTCGTGTTCCACATGCAGTGGCGTCTCGCGTGGATCGCCGTAGTGGTCGTACCGACCTACGTGGTGATCTACAAGGTGTTTCTGAAGCGGATCCGGGCATTGAGCGTGCTGTTGCGCGAGAAGTGGGATGCGCTGATCGGCGCGCTGCAGGAGAAGATCTCGGGCATCTCGGTCGTGAAGGCGTTTCACCGAGAGGACTACGAGGTGGATCGGTTCATGACCACCGTGAAGGACAACTTCACGTTGGGCATGACACAGGCGAAGTTGAACCGTCTACTGGGCTTGATCGTCACGGTCATCAGCGCAGGCGGCACGGGCCTCATCTACTGGTACGGGGCCGCGCTGGTGCTGCACCGGCAGCTCCAGCCCGGCGAGCTGATTGCCTTCGTCGGCTACATCGGCTACCTCTACGGTCCCGCGCTGCGGCTCGTGGACTTCAACATCCAGGCTCAATGGGCCGGCGCCGCCATTGATCGTGTCTTCGAGACGCTCGACACGCGCCCCGAGATCATTGATGCGCCGGATGCGGTACCGGTGGCGGAGATGAAGGGCGCGGTTGAGTTCCAGGGTGTAACGTTCGGCTATGACCCGGAGAAGCCCGTCCTGCACGATGTGAATCTCAGGGTCGAGCCGGGGGAGATGATTGCTGTCGTCGGACCGTCCGGGGCGGGGAAGACGACGTTCGTCAATCTGATCGCGAGGTTCTACGACGTAACGGAGGGCGCCGTCCTCATTGACGGTCTTGACGTGAGGAACATCCGGCTGGAGTCCATCCGTCGTCAGATCGGCTACGTCTCCCAGGAGTCGCTTCTTTTCTCGGTCACGCTCCGGGAGAACATTGCCTACGGCTTCCACGACGCCACGGACGAGCAGATCGAGCAGGCGGCTCGAAACGCGGACCTGCACACGTTCATCATGGGATTGCCTGACGGGTACGCAACCAAGATCGGCGAGGAGGGGGTGAAGCTCTCCGTGGGCCAGAAGCAGCGGCTGGCGATCGCCCGGGCCACCCTGACCGATCCGCGAATCCTGATTCTCGACGATGCGACCTCCGCGCTGGATTCGGAGACGGAGGCGCACGTGCAGGCTGCCCTCGAAGAGGTGATGAAGGGGCGAACGAACTTCGTGATCGCCCATCGGCTGTCCACGATCGTCGGCGCCGACCGGATCGTTGTCATGGACGAGGGCCGCGTGGTGGACACCGGCACGCACGATGAGCTTGTGAGGCGTCCGGGGGTCTACAAGAACCTCTATGACGAGCAGTTCCGAAGCGCCCAGGAGGAGGCGATGGCCTCTCTCCTCGGCTGACGGCGTCGTCGGAGTCTCGGCCACTTCCTCAGCGATCCTCGCGAATGTCCTTCGGCAATACTCTTGACAAAGGCCACGGCCCGTCGTATACTCGGTAAAGCGCATTACTAATGCGGATTAGTGAAGCGCATTAGTACCTCGTAGCGCCCTGAGGGGAGACGGCTTGGCCGCAACGCGAGTACGACTTCGCGACGTTGCGAAGGAGGCAGGGGTCTCTTCGACAACCGCCTCCTTTGTGCTCAACAACCGGTGCGACTCCATACCGGTGGAGACGCAGGAGCGAGTCGTCGCCGCCGCGCAGAGGCTCCAGTACAGGCCGCATCTGGCCGCCCGGGCGCTCGCCACGGGCAAGACTCGGCGCATCGGCATCGCCCTGAACCAGCCCGAGAGCTTCTCCACGCGGGACACCTACTTCAACGAGATCCTCGAGGGCATCATCCAGCGAGCGACCGATCATGACCGCAACGTGCTCCTGCTGTCAGCCCATTACCCCAGCTGGCAAATGCTCTACGCCGACATCACGGGCGGATCCGTCGACGGGGTGCTCCAGATCAGCCGATTCGTCACCGACGAGCTGACGCCGGCTCTGCTTTCCGCCGACTTCCCGCTCGTCTGCGTGTCGTTCCATACGGACGATCCGTCGTGCTTGTCCGTGGATTGCGACAACGAGGCGGGCGGGTATCTGGCTGCCCGGCACCTGCTCGATCTGGGTCACCGCCGGCTTGCCGTTCTGTACCCGGGCGAAGAGGTGTCGTGGGGGACTGAGCGACTGGCCGGCATCAGGCGCGCGCTCGGCGAGGAGGGCTGTGAGGTCGCCGATGAGGCCGTCCTTCGCTGGGATGAGAGGTCGCTGCCGTCCGCGGAGTGGGTAGCCGATGCCGTCGAGTGGTTCGTGGGTCTGGAGCCGCGCCCCACAGGCCTGATCTGCTGCGATGAGGTGAGAGCGCGCACCTTCGCCGAGATGCTCCCCGACGTCGGCCTGCAAGTGCCGGGCGACGTCTCCATCATCAGCTTCAACGCTACGGAGATCAGCGAACGCTGCACGCCGCCGCTTACGTCCGTGCGCCAACCGCTCGACGAGATCGGCAAGGCCGCTGTGGACTTGCTCCTCGGACGGATCCGGCGCGAGCCTGCTGTCCGGAGCATCCTCCGATTCCCGATGCACCTGGAGATGCGGGAATCATGTGCAGGCCCCGCGACAGGGCCATAGCAGAAACAGGCCGGCCTCCGGCCTATCCCAAAACACATCGCGTAAGCGAGGAAAGGACTGCAAGCATGAGAGCAAGAGGTTCGGCGTTCACGCTGATCGAGCTACTGGTCGTGATCGCCATCATTGCGATCCTGGCCGCCATTCTGTTCCCGGTTTTCGCTCAGGCTCGCGAGAAGGCTCGGGGCGTCACATGCCTTAGCAACCAGAAGCAGATTGGCACCGGCATCATGATGTACATCCAGGACTTTGATGAGGTGTACCCCATGTCGCAGTACGGGGGGTGCGATGGCCAGTTGCAGTTGATCTGGGCCGCTGTGGTCTGGCCCTACATCAAGAACGGCGACCACTACGCTGATGGTACCGGTTGGGCTGCCTCCGGCATTTTCGCCTGTCCTTCGTTTCCTGGGCCGCAGCAGAGCTGCAAATACGGAGTACACCTCGATCTGTTCGCCGACAACTGGTGCAACACGCAGAACGGAGTGAGGGACGCGATTCCTATGGCCGCCGTTGAGGAGCCTGCGGACAAGGTCATCATGATGGAGAAGGGCCGCACGGAAGGGCCTTGGGGCTGGGTCCAGTTCGCAACCTGGGAGTGGGACTGGGTTTCGTGGATTGGCAATCCGCCTCAACGTGACGGTAACGACATCGAGGCTAACTACGACTGCGATGGAGGCGAGTCCGGCGACGCGGTCTGGGCCGGATGCGGTATGCATCCCCGCTATCGCCACACGCGAACGGCCAACGTCGTCTTCGGCGACGGCCACGCCAAGGCGATGAGCAAGGGCTCGATCCTCTGGTACCGCAACATCTACATCCCGGTGGGGCGAGCCGCAGGCTGGAAGAGCGAAGGCTGGTACCCCTATTGAGCTGGCGCACCGAGCGGCGGCCACATCGGACGGGCTGCCGCTCAAGGTGCACCCCCGGATGGCCTTCGGGGCGCACTCCCGGCAACCAGAGGAGCAGTGCATGAACCAGAAGTGGGTGGCGGTTGTGGCCGCTCTGGTGATCGTCGGGGCGGCATTGCTGATACTGCGCCAGACGGTCTGGAACCCGGAGAACCAGGCGCGGTCGGGGCCGACAGTGCAGCAGATGATCAGCCAGATCGAGAACAACCCCAACATGCCGCCGCAGGCGAAGGCGGCAGCCATCGCCCAGATTCGTATGCGGTCAGGCGCTGCGGGCACGGCCAAGCCGCCCGGGACGAGCAGGTAGGTCCCACCGCAGGCGTGGCCTGCAGGATCACAGCGGTGATCCGTATCTATCGCGCAAGCGCGAGAAAGGAATGCTAGTATGAGACGTGGGAGATCGGCCTTCACGCTGATCGAGCTACTGGTCGTGATCGCCATCATTGCGATCCTGGCCGCCATCCTGTTCCCGGTATTCGCACAGGCCCGCGAGAAGGCTCGCCAGACGAGCTGCCTGAGCAACTCCAAGCAGATCGCTCTGGCGGTGATGATGTACGTACAGGACACCGACGAGACGTACCCGATCGTCCAGTGGTGGGCCGACTATCCGTGGTCCACGATGCAGGGCGGCTGGGCCTTTGCGGTGATGCCCTACATCAAGAACCTGGGCATCTGGAAATGCCCGTCTGACGGGTCCGGACTTCAAAAGTGCCCGAAGAACGATCCGTGGGGTTGGGCAGGCGTGATTCTCAACTACCCCGGCAACGCTCTGCACGCAGGCTGGAGCGGCAGCTACAACTACGCCATGGGCCCGTTCAACTACGTGCCCGGCAGCGGAATCACCTGGATGGAGCTCGGGGCGATCTCGGTGGCCAAAATGGTGCGTCCCGCCGACACGATTCTGCTGGGTGAGCGTCACGGGCAGGACACCGACGGCAGCTATCCCTTTGACTTCTGCTCCAGCGGCGCCCCGACGGGCGACGTGATCACGAACGACCTGAATGAGCCCGGCCACTGCATCCCGGATCCGCGAGGTTGCAGCGTTGGCCGCGCCCCGGATCCCAACGCTCCGTTCCCGTGGGGAGTCAACGGCACCATATCGGCTCACCACAACGAGATGGCCACGTTCGCGTTCTGCGACGGGCACGTTAAGGCGATGCGCCCGGTTGCCACGAACCCCGACCCGGCGAACCACTGGGAACTGAACATGTGGGATGGAACGCGCCCCTAGGATGAGCCGAAGGAGCGTTCAAGTGAGAGCGATCTCGGCCCTGGCGCTGAGTCTCGCGTGCATGTGCGCCTTGCTCGGGGGATGCCGCAAGGACCCCAACGATGTCGCCAACATGAGCCGCGCCGATCAGGAGAAGGCCTTCAGGGGCGATCCGAAGAGAGGCATGGTGATTGGCGCGCAGATGAGGGCGAGATACCTTGGAGGCGGGGCGCAGCAAGCGCCGAGCACTGACGCAGCGAAGCAGAACGAGGCCATACAGCAGGCCAGGCGGCGCTCGAGGCAGTAACCGGCTTGGGCGCAAAAGCCAACCGTGCGCGGGATCGGGCAGGCGGACACTGCCGGGTCCCGCGCATCGTCTCGCGTTCGTCCCGGCATCCGTCCGGGGTAACCGGACAATGGTGAACGAAGTTCATCAACGGTCTTGACGAGCAACGAGACTGTATTGTAGAATGGACGGTGAACTAACTTCACCACCGGGGAAGTGGCCTTCCGTGACGCGGCGCTCTACCATCACCGACGTGGCTCGTCTCGCTGGAGTCTCTGTCGGCACCGCCTCCAACGTCCTGAATCACAAAGGGCGGTATTCGGACGCCACACGACGTCGGGTGCTCTGGGCTGCATCCGAGAGCCACTTCGCTCCCAACGCACTCATACGATCCCTTCAGAGCGGACGAACGAACACAGTGGGTGTGTTCACCTGGCGACTGCATCTGAGCACGCACCACAGTGTGGCGCTCTCCCTGCTTCGAGGGATATCGCTCGCGCTCTCGGAGACATCGTACGACGCGCTCCTCTATGCACGGCACCCGCACGAGGGCGGTGTCGAGCCCACCTATTTCCTCGATGGACGCGTTGACGCCGTGATCCTGGCGCCGGGAGGCCTGACCGAGGCGGGCGTGGCCTCGCTGGCTGCATCGGGTCTGCCCGGTGTGCTGCTCTACGAGCGTGAGGCGCCGGGCAACCTGGCGTCCGTGTCCATTGACAACATGGGCGGTGTCAGCGCCGCGATGGACCACCTGGTTCGGCTCGGACACAGGAGGATCGGTTTCGTGGGTCCGCTCTACAGCCGCGACTTCCGCGAGCGCCTTGCGGCCTACGAGCACAGCCTCGCGCGGCACGGGCTGGCGCGACAACCGCGGTGGGTCGCGACCGACGTGACGGAGACCGACGACGTCGTTGCCGACGCGGTGCGCTGCATGATCCGCGCGGAGGAGCCGCCGACCGCTCTGGTGGCCGGTAACGACGGCATCGCGCTGAGCGTGCTTGCCGCCGCAAGGGGGCTGGGGCTGGGCGTTCCGGGCGACCTCTCGGTCGTGGGGTTCGATGGCTCGGACGCAGGAAGACTCGCGAATCTGACTACGATTGCCCAGCCTGCGGAGAACGTCGGCGCAACCGCTGCACGGTACGTGGCGGACCTGCTCGGCGGGAGGCCGGGCGATCAATGCCGGTCGGAGTTGCCGGTCCGCTTCGTTGCGAGGGAAACAACAGGCCCGCCTGCCTACGTCTAGGCTGTAGCTGGCTCGATCATACGGTCGTATACCGGTCCATAGGAGCAACCGACAATGGGTATTCGCACGCGAGGAGCCGTCAGGAACTTGGTCGTGCTGGCAGCTGCGCTCTGTCTGCCGATGGGGCTTGCCGGGTGCCAGAAGGGAAGCGAGCTCAGCGAGAAGGAACTGAAGCAGGTGAAGGAAGGACCCCCGCCGGAGATGCCGGCGGAGGCGCGCAAGGTCATGCAGGGGATGGGGCAGGATCAGCGGGCAGCTACGCCTCCCCGTCCCAAGGGCCAGCCCGGGCCCGGGGCGCCGTTCGCCCCGAAGTGAGCAGATGCGTCTCGATCGCCGCGGCGGGACGCACGTAGGCCAATCCGTGCGGCAATCCTCTGAAGGAGAGGTACCTAATGGCAAGTGCAAAGCGAGGTTTCACGCTGATCGAGCTGCTCGTCGTGATCGCCATCATAGCCATCCTGGCGGCGATCCTGTTCCCGGTTTTCGCGCAGGCTCGTGAGAAGGCACGCGCAACGTCCTGTCTGAGCAACGCCAAGCAGCTTGGCCTGGCCGTTCTCATGTACGCTCAGGACAACGACGAGATGTACCCCATGGGCTCGGACAACAACTGGTGGGCCCTTGGATGGGCGGTCACCACGCAGCCCTACATAAAGAACGAGCGGATACTGAAGTGCCCGAGCGATTCCCAAGGGCGTCAGGCCGACGTTGACTGGGCCGGACCGCGCATCAGCTATGCGTCCAACGGCTTGATCAAGTGGGTCAGCGATGCCAACCGCATGATCGGCGTCATCGGCATGGCGCAGAGCTGGATCTCCGATAACGTTGCGTCCCTGGCACGGGTAGGGCGCCCGGCCGACTCCATCATGCTTGCTGAGAAGCACGACCCCGACAACGTGATGTGGTGGGGACCCCGGTCCATGTTCTACAGCAACTCCGTCTGGAACTGGTACTGGGGCTGCGGCTCCATTCCTGAGGGCAAGCGGGCGCCCGCGGACTACCCGAACGACAAGGCAGGGTGCGTGCCGATCGTCCACTCCGGCATGGCGAACTTCACCTTCTGCGACGGTCACTCGAAGGCCATGAAGCCGGAGGCCACCAACCCGGGCTGGCTGTACGACGGCGATCCCGTGATGCTCGACATGAACATGTGGGACACCACGCGCAAGTAGGACCGGGAGTCAACCAGCACTGCGCAGGGCACCGCGCGGAGCATTCCGGGGGCGGGATCCGCCGCCCCCGGAGCGTCTGTAGGCATCGCCTCTGGAGTATAATGTCGGTCGCGGACATGCGCAGCCTCAGCTAGGCATCAACACTACCCCCGGCAAGGCCACAACACGCCAGTGCGACCGTGGCGAGGGCGCGGACGAAACAACGGGAAGCCTCGCGGCTGTGTGCGCCGCCCGAACACACAGGAGCGACGGCGCCCATGCAAGGCTACTACCGGTGGCCTACGATCCACGGTGATACGCTTGTCTTTGGTTCTGAGGATGATCTCTGGTCGGTGCCGGCATGCGGCGGCATCGCCAGACGGCTAACGGCCAACCTCGCCGTTGTCACCCAGCCTTTCTTCTCTCCCGATGGTCTGTGGCTCGCATTCAGCGGGCGCGAGGAGGGGCCGCTCGAGGTCTACGTGATGCCCTCGCGTGGCGGTCCCATTCGGCGACTGACCTATCTGGGGGCGTCCAGCACCGCGATGGGCTGGACTCCGGACGGGCTGCGTGTCCTGTTTAGCTCGGACGCCCGCCAGCCCTTCGCCGGACCGGGTGCGGTGATGTCGGTGGCTCCGGAGGGTGGCTCGCCGCGAGTCGAGCCCTATGGTCTCGCCGTGAGCATAACGTTCGGGCCGGGCGGCGGCGTGGCCATTGGCCGCCACAGCAACGATCCCGCCCGCTGGAAGCGGTACCGAGGCGGCACAGCCGGAGATATCTGGGTGGATCCGGAGGGCTCCGGCGACTTCCGTCCGCTCGTGCGCCTCAAGGCCAACATGGCCCGACCCATGTGGATCGGAGATCGGATCTTCTTCCTCTCGGACCACGAGGGTGTCGGGAACATATACTCCTGCCTGCCTGACGGCGCCGGCCTCCGGCGGCACACGGACCTTGTCGAGTACTACGCGCGGTTCCCGTCCACAGACGGGCGTCGGATCGTCTTCCACGCCGGAGGCGACCTCCATGTACTCGACCCGTCGAGCGACGAAGTCCGCAGAGTAGAGGTTGAGTACCCAAGCCCGCGGGTGCAGCGGCAGCGCAAGTACGTGCCTGCCGCGCGGCACCTGCAGGGCTATACGCTGCACCCGGAAGGCCACTCCCTGGCGATCACAGCCCGAGGCAAGTGCACGGTGATGGGCAACTGGGAAGGACCGGCGGTTGCGTTGTCGGACGCGGTTGGCGCAGGGGATCCGGCCGTCCGCTATCGGTGCGCGGAATGGCTATCCGACGGCAAGCGGCTGGTGGTGATGGCTGATCGAGGCGGCGAGGATGCGCTGGAGGTGCATACACCCGGCGCCTGGGCGGAGCTCAGACGCTTCGGTGACCTTGATCTGGGGCGCGTCTACGCCCTTCGAGCGTCGCCGACGAGCGATCATGTTGCCCTGTGGAACAACCGGCGCGAGCTGGTCCTCGTGGACCTGGAGACCGGCACGGCGAGTGTCATCGAGCGCAACGAATGGGGCGACCTTGGCGGTGCGGTCTGGTCCGCGGACGGTCAGTGGGTGGCCTACCACGCGGGCATCGCGCGGTACCGTACCGCGATCAAGCTGTGGAACCGTGACACGAGGGTGGTCACCGTTGCGACCGACCCGGTACTGACCGACCGATCGCCCTGCTTCGACCCGGAGGGCAAGTACCTCTACTTCGTTGGGACGCGCGACCTCGATCCTGTCTACGACAACCTGCACTTCGACCTGGGGTTCCCGAACGGGCAGAGGCCTTTCCTCATCACATTGCGGAAGGACCTTCGGTCGCCCTTCATGCCGATGCCCGAGCCCCTGGCAAAGACCCCGCCGAAGGATGTCGCGAACGCACCGGACGCGGCCGCCGGCAACGGCGAGGCGGAGACGGCGGCGAGCAAGAAGCCCCCCGAGCCTGTTTGCATCGAGCTGGAGGGCATCACCGAGCGCGTGGTCGGGTTCCCGGTCCCTGAAGGCATCGTCGCCCAGATCGCCGCGGTCAAGGGTAAATGCCTGTTCCTTGCATTCGCCGCCGAGGGAGCGCTCCATAGGAACTGGTCGGACACGGACACTCCGCCCAAGGGCCGGCTGGACTGCTACGACTTCGAACAGCGGTCTTGCGAGACCTTGCTCACAGGCATCTCGGACTTCGAGCTGGGGCGGGATGGGGCCACCATGGTCTGCCGCGCTCGCGACCGCCTGCGCGTGCTGAAGGCCGGAGTCAAGCCCGATGAGAAGGTGGCGTCGGAACCGGCCGGGCGCAAGAGCGGCTGGGTGGATCTCGCGCGCCCGCGGCTCCTGGTAGATCCGGCGGCGGAGTGGAGACAGATGGCTCGCGAAGCCTGGCGTCTCCAGCGCGAGTACTTCTGGACGCCGGACATGTCGAGCGTGGACTGGGACGCGGTGTGGGCGCGGTACTCACCGCTCGTCGAGCGCGTCGGCACCAGGGGCGAGTTCTCCGACCTGATGTGGGAGATGCAAGGCGAACTCGGCACATCGCATGCCTACGAGTTCGGGGGCGACCACCGCACCGAGCCCTCCTATCCGCAGGGCTTTCTGGGTGCGGACCTGGACTGGGACGCGGATGCGCAGGCCTACCGGGTCTCGCGCATCGTTCAGGGGGCGCCTGGCGAGCCCGACTCCTTCTCGCCCCTTCGACTGCCCGGCGTGATGATTGCAGCGGGCGATCTCATCACCGCGGTCAACGGCCGGACGCTGGACGAGACGATCGCGCCTCAGCAGGCGCTGATGAACCTGGCCGGCGCCGAGGTCGCGCTGACGGTGAGGCAGGGCGACGAGACCAGAACGGTGTCGACTCGAAGCCTAAAGAGCGAGTTCCCCGTGCGATATCGCGAATGGGTCGAGTCCAACCGTAGCAAGGTCCACGAGGCCACAGGCGGCCGTGTCGGCTACGTTCACATCCCGGACATGGGGGCCTACGGCTATGCGGAGTTCCACAGGCTCTACCTTGCGGAGGCTGCATACGACGCCCTGATCGTGGACGTGCGCTTCAACCGTGGAGGGCACGTGTCCCAACTGCTGCTGGAGAAGCTGGCCAGAAAGAGGGTCGGCTACGACGTTCCGAGATGGGGGCAGCCGGATCCCTACCCGAGCCACTCGGTCGCCGGACCGATGGTGATGCTGACGAACCAGTTCGCGGGGTCCGACGGCGATATTGTCAGCCATTGCTTCAAACTGATGGGGTTGGGCCCGCTCATCGGCACACGGACGTGGGGTGGCGTTGTCGGCATCGGACCCCACAATCCTCTGGCGGACGGCGGGATGACGACGCAACCGGAGTATTCCTTCTGGTTCAAGGACGTGGGGTGGGGCGTCGAGAACTACGGCACCGACCCGGATATCGAGGTGCACATGCGCCCGCAGGACTATGCGGCCTGCACCGACCCGCAGCTTGATCGCGGCATCGAGGTCGTCTCCGATCTGCTCGAACGGAACCCGGTCGTGAAGCCTGCATTTGACGCGCGCCCCGTGCTGTCCCTGCCGCGCTCGTTGCCCGCGCGCCGGGAGGCAGACGCCGCGTAATGCCTGTACTGGAGCGGATCGCCGCGGTGCCGCCCGGCATTGTAGCCGGGCTGCTCGTGCTTTCGCCGCTCGTGCTCGGTGCCGTGGTCTTCACGGTCAGGGCCAAGTGGTCCCGGAAAGGCGTGGTGACGGCCGCCGGCTGGGTGCTCACGCTCGCGGGGCTTGCCCTCTTCATCCAGGGGGCCGTGAGGCGCGAGACGATCTCCTTCACGCCTCCTCTGCTGCCGGACCTGGGCTGGACACAGGTCGTCACGGCGCTGGACCTCGCCCTGTTGGCGGTGTTCGCGCTCATTGGCGTCTTGCGAAAGCGCCCCGCCATCATCGGACTGGCCCTGCTTCAGGCAGGACTCCTACTTGTAGTCGAACTCCGCAAGGGCCCGGAAGCTGCCTCGCCTGAGATGTATGTGGACTGGCTCACGATCATCATGGTGATGATCGTATCGGTGATCGGGTCCATCGTAGCCGTGTACGGCCTTCCCTATATGAAGGAGCACGAGAAGCACGTGGGGATTCCCGATGAGGCGAGCAAGCGCCCCCGGTTCTTCCTCACGATCCTGTGCTTCCTCGGCGCCATGAACGGGCTTGTCCTCTCAAACAGCCTTCTGTGGCTGTTCTTCTTCTGGGAGGCGACGACCCTGTGCAGCTATCTCCTCATCGGCCACGACGGCACGCCGGAGGCTCAGCGCAACGCGCATCGCGCGCTCTGGATGAACATGCTCGGCGGCGTGGCGTTCGCAGGAGGGATGCTCCTCATTGCCATTCCCCTGAACTCCGTCCACATCCAGGAGATCGTCCGCTTGCAGGCGTCAGGCGGCAACGGGCCGCTGGTCCTGGCAGGGCTGGGACTGCTCGTCGTGGCCGGATTCACCAAGGCGGCGCAGATGCCCTTCCAGAGCTGGCTTCTGGGCGCGATGGTTGCGCCGACGCCGGTGTCCGCTCTGCTTCATTCGAGCACCATGGTGAAGGCAGGCGTGTACTTGATCGCGCGTCTGGCGCCGGCGTTCTACGGCACCGCGCTGAGCGAGGTCATCGCGGTCGCCGGCGGCTTCACGTTCGTGTCCGCCGCACTCCTCGCAATCGGGCAATCCAACGCCAAGCGCGTCCTGGCCTACTCCACGATCTCCAACCTCGGCCTCATCATCGCGTGTGCGGGTCTCAACACACCGTTGGCCATGGCGGCTGCCGTAATGCTCCTGGTGTTCCACGCGATCTCGAAGGCGCTCCTCTTCATGGCGACCGGCGTGGTGGAGCACGCGATCTGGAGCCGTGACATTGAGGACATGCAGGGCCTCGTCTCGCGGATGCCCCTCACTACCACGGTGATGGTGGTCGGGATCCTGTCCATGCTGCTTCCGCCGTTCGGCGTTCTCATTGCCAAGCTTGCAGCCATCGAGGCCTCCGTGCAAATGCCTCTGACGCTCCTCTTTCTGGTCGCCGGCAGCACGCTGACTGTTGTGTTCTGGACCAAATGGACCGGCCGACTGCTGATGGCGGATCCAGAGGTGGTGTTCCCGCGCATCGAGCACCTCCACAGCATGTACTTCGTGCCCTTGCTTCTGCTTGCCAGCGGAGCCGTTGTGTTCAGCATGCTCGTGGTGCCGCTGCTGACGGAACTGGTCGTGCCGGCCGTGACCCAGTACTACGCGGTTCTGCACGTCCGCAGCCAGGATATCCTGCAGGTCGGCAACGTCCTGGGGGTCCCGTGGTCGTTCTTGTTCGGCGCCCTCCTGCTGGCGGTGCTCCTACCGTTGCTCTACTTCCACCATGCACGAGCGCGGTCGTCCGGTGCGTACCTCTGCGGCGAGCAGATGCCGGACGCACCGGCGACTTCCTTCCGGACGGCGGC